>Ga0181559_10002802_pt1 | contig 17225 bp, 6 predicted proteins | sample 011ome_21_FD_133752 | JGI IMG/M metagenome (GOLD analysis project Ga0181559, IMG submission 133752) | Coastal salt marsh microbial communities from the Groves Creek Marsh, Skidaway Island, Georgia - 011508AT metaG (megahit assembly) | ecosystem: Environmental > Aquatic > Marine > Intertidal zone...
AACGCGACGACGTGCGCGGCGCGCGCGGTGACTCGCGCGACTACGCCGCGCCTGCCCACCAGTTTACCGTCGCGGCAGGAGGCGATACGAACGGTCCCGCCCCGGACCTCCGCCAGATCACGCACGCGCCTCTTGACCTCCGCGAGGCTGATGTTCATATTCGACGTCTTTGACGACGTCTTTGACGGTTCCGCCAAACCCGCGAGAAACGCCGCGAATGCGCGCCGCAGAGGATCCAGACGCGCGACGCGCGACGGTCCATCCGCGCTCGCGTCGGCGTCGGCGAGCGGAGGAAGCGCGCCGCGCGCGCCGCGGACGCGAAGCCACGTGCGCGAGGCGTGCCGCGCCACTCTCGAGGGCGATTTCGTGTGTTTTTCTGCGGAGCTCCCGCGCGTACTCCGCGCGCCGCCTCCGCCGCCGGCGGCGGCGGCGTCTAGAAGCAGCGCTCGGTCCCGCGTCTTGCCGCGCACGACGGCGTCGACGTCCGCGCCCGTCCTCGCGCTCGTCTCGGCCAGCTCGACCAGCGTCCGCTCGACGTACGCCGTCCTCGCCTGGCGGCGTCCCGCGGCAGTCGCCGCGTGCGTCCCCGAATCGGTGAGCTCGACCGGAATCGAGCCCGCGCGGAGGGGCGCGTACCACGGCGCGTCGGTCTGCGCGGCGAACCCGCCTCGGTCGTACGAAGGTTCGAGACGCGAGCGATCGTCCTCGAGACGCAGCCTCGAGGAACCCGGCCTCGACGCCGGGGTCCCGTCCCGCGCGCCTCGGCCGCCCGCGCGAGGGCCGCGCGCGTCGCGTCGGAAGACGGAGGACGGGCGGTCGCCGTCGCGCCCGCGGGACGAGTCGCCGGGTCTCGAAGCCGAGGCGCGAGCGGCGGAGGATGCGCCCTTGCCGCCGGCGAGTCGGCGGTCGAGCGCGTCGATGCGTTTGCGCTTCGCCGAAGCTTTGCCCTCGGGGTCGGGTGCGCCGCCGCCCATCGCCGACGTCTCTCCCTCAGCCGCGAACCAGGCGGCGACGCGCGTCAGATGCCCGAAGGCGCTCCGCTCCGCCCACGGCGCGCGCGCTGGCTGGTGTGAGACGCCCTCTCGGGCAAAAAGTGAAAAAGCAAATGGTTTCACTTGGTCGAAGTCACGACGATCAAGTCACAGCGTGTCTTATGTAGCCTAGGAAAACGAGGGTCTATCGAGGGTTTATCATAAATGAAATTCGCCGCGCGTTCGTCGTCGTCGTTCGTCGTTCGTTCGTCATTTGTCATCACGCTTTTCACGAAAAATTCCATTATGATATTTTGGTGTCCGCAACCTCTCGCGCGCCCTACCTCGTCATAGCGGGCAGCGCGCCGTGGGGCTCAGGGAACGCCCGAAATCACGAGGCGCGCTTCAGGCACCATGGAGGATGCCATGGACGCGACCATGGACGCGACCGCGGGTGACGACGCCCACGCCGGCGTCCCGGGCGTCCTGTACAAGCGGCGCAGCCTCCGCAGCGACTTGGCCTCCCCCGCGTCGCCTTTATCCGTGGCGTCGGACATCAGCGCCGCCTCGGGCCTCTCCAACCTATCCAACCTCAGCCAGCTCTCCGGCCTGTCCTTCGCGTCGACCAGCGGTCGACAACTCGAGGCCCCGTCGGCGAGCGCGGGCGCCGCGCGCCTGCGTTCGAACCCCGACGCGCGTAACCTGCGGGCGGATCCGCACTTGCGGGCGTCGCCGTCGGCCCCGCCGCCGTCCCTGCCGCGCCCGGTGGCGCACACGTGGCGCATGGCGGACTTCCGCGTGGGCGAGCGCGTGGGTCGCTCGCGGCTGAGCAACGTGTACCACGCGACGCACAAGGCGAGCGGCATGGACGTCGCGTTGAAGTGCTACCTCGGGCACAAGCTCGATGCCTTCGCGCTGACGCAGGTGCGCCGCGAGGTGGAGATCCACGGCGCGGTGACGCACCGCTCGATCGCGACGTTCCACGGCTCGTTCGAGGAGGGGGGGAACATATGCATGATCCACGAGTACGCCAAGCGGGGGGACGTGTACAACGCGCTGTCCGACGCCGGTGGCGTCTTTTCCGAACGCAAAACCGCCGCGCAGATCGTGCACCCGGTGGCGTCCGCCGTCGCGCACCTGCACGCGCGCGGCGTTATGCACCGCGACATCAAGCCCGAAAATTTGCTCATCTCGGACGGCGACGACGGCTGCCTCCTGACGGACTTCGGGTTCGCGCTAAACTACAGGAAGAGCAAGTGCGTCACGCGGCTGGGCACCACAGACTACATGGCGCCCGAGATTGTGCGCTGCGACAAGGCGCGCCGCGACGAGCTTCGCGCGCGGGGTCAAAACGGGTACGGCCCCGAAGTGGACTGCTGGGCCATCGGGGTTTTGGCGTACGAGTGCCTGGTGGGCGCGGCGCCGTTCGAGGGGGGGGGGACCACGGAGGAGACGTACGCGCGCATTCTAGAGGGGGACGTGCCGGAGATGCCCCCCGGCATCTCCGCGGAGGCGAGGGCGTTTGTCCGCGGATGCCTCACGCGCGACCCGGCCCGGCGGCTCACCGCGCAGCAGATGCTGTCGCACGCCTGGATCCGGGCGCACGAGCGGCGCGCGCTCTCGAAGGAAGAGGCGCCGGGACCGAAGGCGCCCGAGGAGGCGAGGGAAGAGTTAGACGGAGGCACGGTGTACTTCCGCGGCGGCGACGACGCCGGCGCGCGGCTGGGCAGGCACAAGAGCGCGTCCGCGGGGTTTTTCCCGGCGGCGGAGGCGGCGCTCGCCGAGCGCGGCGGCGAGGGCGACGCGGGACCGAGCGCGCGGTTGCGCAGCCTGGACCACGGCGGAGGCCTCCGGTCGCAGTCGGTGACGAACGTGGTGGGAGAAAACATCAAGCGCGGGCTCGGGCGCGTACGCGAGTTTCTGTTTTGGGAGCAGAGCGGGCGCTCCAACCGCGGGCGCGGCGGCGACGACGCCGAACACGACATGGGCGCGTGAGTTTGTTTTGAAACCAGCCACTCGCTACGCGTACGATCACACCTCACCGCGCGCTTCGCTCGAGTCGCCTCGCGAACTTAGGCGGATCGTCGACGCGCACACGGAGCCACCGGTTGTTTTCGTCGTCGTCGTAAAAGTCGTGACGCGGGCCCTTATTTTTTTCCCCGAAATGCCTTTCGGCGCGTCCCGGGTCGGGATCGAGCCAAGGCATCGCGGACACGGGAACACGAAGCTCCACGGCCCACAGGAACAGACCGTCCTCTTTCGCGGCGGCTTCCTTCCCGTACGCGTACCGCGCGTACCGCACGTCCCCCAGAATCGGCGCCCGCAGCGTCTCCGCGGCGTGCCGCCGGAGCTGGTGCTTCCGCCCCGTCTCCGGCCACATGTCCACCAGGGTCACGCGTTCGTGCGTGTCGCACGGCGCGTCGCGCACCACGCGCCACCGCGTGACGCAGGGTTTGCCGGATAAAGGCGTGTCGATCACGCGTCGATCAGACGTTGGATGGGCGGTTTTCAGGTCTCGCTGACCCGCTCCACCCGCCTCGCCGTCCTCGCCGGAAACGTTTTCCGGCGGCGGCGCGTCGTCGGCGCCGCCGAGCCGCCCGCCGAGCGCGGCGCGGTAGCGCTTGCGCGGCTCTCCGTTTTGGAAGGCGCGGCCGAGCTCCGTGGCCGCCAGGCGCGTCTTGGCGACGACGAGCAGCCCCCCCGTGCCCTGGTCCAGCCTGTGCACGGGCCGCGGCCGCGCCAGCGCGCCGGGCGTGTCCACGCACGGCCGCGTCGCGTACGGCGCCATCCGCTCGGCGGTCCACTCGAACGCGCGCGGCGCGCCCACCGTCGCGACGCCCTCGGGCTTGACCACCACCGCGCAGTGGTCGTCTTCGTACGCCACGACCAGCTTCGGCATTGCCGCCGGGTACTGATCTAAAACCCGCGTCTCGCTGCTGCGCACGCGCTGAAGAATCTCCAGTCGCGAGCCGGGCGAGGGCCGGAAGTCGCCGCGCCGCGGCGACGAGCCTCCTCGGCCGTCCGCCTCGGCCGCCGCCACCTCGCCTCGGCGCACAGCCTTCCTCGCCGCCGCCAGCGTCGGGAACCGCGAGGGGAACGCCGCGAGCGTCGCCTCGGCGAGGTTCCACTTGCCGTCCTCGCCCGGTCCGTCCTCGCCCGCCGCGCCGCCCGCCGCGGGGACCTCGCCGGAGTCAACCACCGCGTGCGACGAAGGCTTCGCCATCGACGAGGCCGCTCGGGGGTGATGTCGGGACCTCGACTCGCGCGCCGGGGCCGCAGCACGGCCCGAGACCGCCACGCGACGCGAGGAGCGCGCGAAGCACGCGACAGGGAAACGCGCGACGTGGCCTTCGACGCGCACCGCGCGCATCAGCCGCGAAGTACACCTCGCACGAGCGCGTGTGGCGTCGGAGCCTGCGCTCTGATGACTTTTTATTGGCGTTTCGGCGACACGCGAAAGGCGTCGTCTTCGAGCGCGCGTTTTCGGTAATCCAGTGAGCTGTGGATGCTTCAGACTAAATGCCCATACGTCGCCAGCATACTGTATACACTGGTGTTAACTGAGCCGATCACGAATTACTTGTTCGCGCATTCCCAACCGCACAGCCCCTCCGCAGAGCAGCGCGATGAGCGTCGCGGGCGCGCTCGGCGCGGTCAGCGGCGCGTTCGGCGCCGCCGGTGCGGTAGTGCGGCCGGTCGTCGCGCCGGTGTACGCCGTCATCGTCTGGCTTCTCAACGAGATCTCGAGCGCGTTTTCCGTGTACGTCTTCGGCACGTGCATCGGCCTGCTCCTCGGCGCGGCCGCCGTGGCCGCGATGCGCGGCTCCCTGGCGCGCGCGGACGCCGAGGCGACCAGGAAGGCCAAGGCTGCGGCGGCGGACGCGAAGAAGTCGCGGAGGGACGGCGCGATTCCCCCCCTCCCCATCCCGCCCGACGTGCTGGCGGAGGCGCTGCGCCACTTGCCTCGCTGGACGAAAGAGCCGGACGTCGATCGCGCGTCTTGGCTGAACAACCTGCTGGACGCGCTTTGGCCGCACGTGGACACGTCCGTGTCCGCGGTGATCCGGGACAGCCTCGAGCCCATGCTGCGCTCCATCGTCCCCCCCCTGGTGTCCTGGATCGGGTTCGAGAAGGTCACGCTCGGGCCCACCCCCCCCGTGATCGGCGGCGTGAAGGTGATGGGGAGCAACTCCGAAGAGGTCATGTTGGAACTGGAGGTGGTGCTCGCCACGGGCGCCGACGTCGTTTTGGCGGCGTACGTCTTCGGCGTGCGCGTGCCCGTGCGCGTGCACGACCTGCAGCTGCGCGCGAACGTGCGTGTCACCTTCACGCCCCTGGTGGACGCGTTGCCCTGCCTGGGGGGCTTGGAGATCTCGCTCATGTCGCTGCCGCAGCACGCCGACGTCGGGATCAGCGTCCCGCCGGGGATCGACCTGATGTCGCTCCCGGGCGCGCACTCGCTGCTGCGCCTCGCGCTGTGGAAGTTCGTCGCGCCGCTGCTGGTGTACCCGGCGAAGATGACGCTGCCCATCATGGAGAACTCGGGCGTGGAGCCCGCGAGCACGGGCATGATCAAGCTCAGCGTCCTGGGCGGGAGCGGCTTCGCCGCCCGCGCCAAGCTGGCCGGCTCGGGCGCGGGGGCGGCCCGCCGCCGCCCGGGCGTTTCCGGAGACGGCGCCGACCGCAAGTCGTCCTTCCTCTCCTCGACGCCCTTTCGCGGGCTGAGCAGCCTGGTCGCGTCGCGGTACCTCGTGCAGCTGCACACGCGCGAGTCGCGCAAGATCACGCTCGCGTCCAAGTCCAGCGACGCGCCCGCCTGGGACGAGACGCACCACTTCCTGACCAACCCGGATGCGGCGCTGATCGCGACGGTGATGACCACCAACCTGAAGGAGCTGGGGCGGTGCGAGATCCCGCTGCGGCGGCTGGTGGCGGACGACCGCGCGCGCCGGACCACGCTGCTGCACATCCCGCTCGGGGACCCGAAGCCGTACCTCACGCCGGCGCCGACGCCGAAGAAGCCGGTGTCCGCGTTGCGGGTCACGCCGGAGGAGCTCGCGGAAATCGCCGAGGACCACGAGCTGGCGCTGGAGAAGCACGCGCTGGAACTGGCGACGCTTCGCGTCAACGCGCTGGACGCCGCGACGGCGCCGAGCCCGCTCGCGGACGTGCCCGTGATCACGTGCGAGCTGGAGTTCGTCCCGCTCGGGCTGGAGGCGGCGTCCGGAGGCGGAGCCGAGGCGGAGGCGAAGACTCCGGGCGCGGCGCCGAAGCGCTCGGACTCGGACTCGGAGGAAGCGTCCGTCTCCGGCGACGCCGCCGACGCGCGGCGCGGCATCCTGACGGTGTTCGTGACGCGGGGCGTGCACATCTTGAGCGACGTGAGCAACGACGAGACGCGGCCGTGCGCGACGGCGACGTGCGCGGGTCAGACCTACACCACGGAGGCGCCCGTGGAGAAGACCCGGAACCCGATCTGGGACGAGCAGTTCCTCTTCTTCAACGTCGCGCCGAGCGAGACGCTGCGGCTGGACGTCCGCGACGGGACGCGGAAGGGTGAGTTCCTGGGCGGGTTCGACCTGGACGTGCGCGAGGTGGCGATGAACAAGGAACTGTCGGACATGTTCCACCTCACCGGCGTGTCCAACGCCGCGCACGTCTTCATCAAGGCCAGGTTCGCGTACATGTCCTAGAGGCGCGCGCGCGTTTTGAAGCACCTTTCGCGTTTCGTAGCTATAGCTATAAAAACGTCACTGCACGGAGTGGTTCCACTCGTCCGCCGAGCCGTCCGCGAACGGCTCGACGAACGTAGCCTTCTGCGGGGGTCCCACGCGTCGTCTCCGCCGCTCGCGGTCGCGTAAGCCCCCGAGCTGCGCGCGCACCGCCCATCGCGTCTCCTGCTCGCGCTGCCACTCGGATTCCTCCGCGGCGAAGGCATCCGCCGACGCCGACACCTCGCCGGTTTGTTTTTTTCCGTCGTCATCCAACGCGCGCTCCAGCTCCTCGATCGTCTCTTTCCGCACGCGCGTTCCAACCGCGTCTTCTCGCGCGTTCCACGACGCGTCGGTACCACCATCGTGGGCCGCGCCTCTCGTCTCGGTCTGCGTCGCCGCGCGCGCGACGCGGCGCCGGCGCACATTCACCGCCGTCGCGCCCCTCTCCACCTCGCGCATCACGCGGAGCTGGTCGGACCACTTCATCCTCCACGCCTCCGTCCCCACGTTCGCCAGCGTGCCCCGCTCGCTCGCGAGCGCGTTGTACGCCTCGCAGACGGCCGCGAACCGAGCGTCCGCGTCCGCGTCCGCGCACACGTCGGGGTGGAGCCGCTTCGCCAGGCGCTTGTACGCGCGCTTCACCGCCTCGGGGGAGGCGCCGGGAGACACGCCGAGGGTGAGATACATGCGTTCTGCGTCTTCCGGCGAGAGCGCGCGCGCGGGGAGCCGCGAGCCGCGGGAAACCGCGCGCGCGCGCGCGGAGGGCGCGGCGAACGAGCACGATGCCGCGTTTGGCGCCGAGCGCATCGCGAACGACGACATCGTCGCGGCGCCCGACTGTTGTGACGAGCCGGCTTCGCGCGATATTACGTGGCATATCTTTCACTCGCAAACGAGATTCGGGGTGCCACGCGCGGCTCGCGCGAAATAATCTCTCTGCGGCAGTTCGAGCGTTTGAAGCTTTGAACTCGTACCCCTTTGAGATGAGCGTTTCGTCGGCAAGTCCCGTGCCCCGCGGCACTGAGACACGCGCGCCCGCTCGTCCCGCCGCGTCCGCGAGTTCTATCTCAGGCCGACGTCCGAAAAGGTGCGCGCCGCCCGCGACCCGCGCATGCGCCGCCCCGCGCCCGAAACGCGTCCCCTCCCTCGGGTCAACACCAATGTGTTTTCGCGACAGCTGTGCCTTTCCCCCCTCGGGAGAACCAAATCTGACGCGACCGCGCCCGCGCAGCGCGCGGCGCAGGGCACGCCTCGCCGAGTCACGCGCTGACCCGCCCGTCCCCCGTCGATTCACTACTCGAATCCGCTCTCCACCACCCGCGTGCGACCCGCTCAGCGTCTCGCCTCGGCTCTGTCCGGCGTCCCGAGCGCACACATCCCCGAGCGCACATCCGCGCCGAAACGGCGCCTCGCGTTTCGCGACTCGAAGCCTCGTCGGCGACCATGTCGACCCCCCTGCGCACGCCCGGCAGCGCGCGCACTCGCGCGCTCGGGTTCACGCACGACTCCGACTCGGACGACGACTTCTCCCCCGGCGCCTCGAGCGCCGCGCGCCGGGCCTCGGTGCGGTTCGGGTACCCCTCCGCGGGCGTTTCCTCGGCGTCGCGCATCCGGTCCCGGGAGCTCGCGGCGGCGCGCAACTTCCGCGAGGCTTCGCGCGAGAAGGCGACGCTCAAGCAACACTGCGACGCGCTGGAGGACAAGGTCAAAGCGTTGGAGCAGAGCCTGAGCGAGACCGTGGAGGTGGCGACGGCGCGGAAAGAACGGAAAGAGACGGAAAGCTCGGAGCGCGACGAAGCGCTCGCCGCCGCGGCGTCCCGAGCCGCCGCGGCGGAGGCGGAGCTCGCCGAACTCCGCGCCGAGCTGGCTTTGGCGACGGAGAACCACGAATGGCTGCGCCGCGCGCTGGAGGCGCGCACGGCGGCGAACGCCACGGCAGAGACGGAGCGCCAGGCGCTCAGCGCGCGCGTGGTGGAGCTCGAGCGCATCTTGGACGAGTCCGAGGCGCACCTCTCGGCGCTGCAGGTGGAGCGCGAGGCGCACAAGATGAAGTACAAGAAGCGCGCGGCGGCGGCGACTGCGCAGCGCCTCGCCGCCGAGGCGACGGCGGCCATGCTCAAGGGCGAGATGGCCCGCATGCGAGCGCAGATGGACAAGACTCCTTCTCCCTCTCCCGTCCCCGAAGGCCTCGGTGTGCTCGAGGACGTGACGAACCGCGCGGCGCGAGTGGGGACGAGCGAGCGCGTCGCGGGCGGCGAGGATGCCTCGACGGAGGCGCTTCGGCGCTCCGGAAGCCCCGGCGCGCGCGTCTCGGCGCCCTCCGCGATGGCCTCGCCCTCCTGCGCGAAGGACGATAGCGCGATGGGACGCGTCGGCCCCGCGGAGGACGGGTCGGAGACCGTATCCAAGCCGGCGCGGAAGCGAGACGTCGCGCTTTCGTCGCCCGCCGCGGCGATGGAGTTTGAGCGCGCGCCGGAGACGACGCGTCTCGCCGCGAACGTCGCGCGCCTCGCGACGAAAACGTCCTGGGCAATCTCACCGACGAAGGGCTTCTTCGCGGGCACGGAGCTCTCCTCTCACGTGGGCTCGGTCGCGATGGTATCCGCGCGTCTCTTCGCGCGTCTCGCCTCAAGTGTGATGCGCGACGCGGCGGATGCCAGACGCGGCGTCCGAGTGACGCCGCGCACGGCGAGCGCTAACCTTTTCCTCGCGTGCCTCGTCGCCGCGTGCGTTTTCGTCGCGATGCTGCTTTCATCCGCGCTCGCCTTCGAGTCCCTCGGTCTGGGCCTGACGTACGGCGTGCGCATGGGGGACGTGCCCCCGCAGAAGGGCTTCGGGGCGGGGTACGCGTTCGGGTTCTTCTCGTTCCTGAACGAGCTGCGGAACGGTCTGCGGAGGCTCGGCGGCGTCGCGGCGGTTTGAGCGACGCGCGAAAAAAAAAATCGCGCGTCGAAGAGACGAAGAAACGAGCGCGGGGTGGGGGGTCCTATAGTAGCGTAGCGGGGAAGAGCGCTCTCAGAGCGCGTCGTGAGTGATAATCCGGGGAAACTGTGTATCTATTATTTATTCCAGGAGATCAAGTCGTCGTCGTGACGATGACCTGACCCTCGTCTCGGTTCCGCGCCATCCGCGGTTTCACGGCATTCTGCATTTCTGCACTCTGGCTGCGGCTCGGCGATTTCGATTCCTAAAATAAACGTCGCAGCGCAGGCGACGGGGCCATCAGAGGCTTACCGCGCGAGGCACCCGCACCAGGACAGCCGTGCGGGCTCGCTGACGGCGGCCATGTTCTGGCCGAGCTCCTCCTCCGCGGCGAAGGGGACGTTCCGGTACGCGCGCGTCCCCGCGTTCGCTCTCGGATCCTCTCCCTCCCCTCGCGGATCTCGCGGCCCCTCGCGTGGGCTCCCGCCATCCGCGCCTTTTCGTGCCTCTTCGCGACTTTTCGCGCGTCGTCCGACGGCACGGGACGCGAGCCGCCAGCTCGCGTCTCGACGCGACCACCCGGGCACACCCCCGCGCGCTCACGCCGGTCGCGGGCTTCTCGGCGTCACCCCGTCGCGTTTCGTCTCCTTCGTCTCCTCGCTCACCGTCGCTGCCGTTCCAAAACGCGAAACCCAGCCCGAAGAAGCACTACACCACCGGCAAGGGCGCGGCTTTGCGTCAGCACATCGACGCCACGCTCGGCTCGGGGAACTTGAGGGAAGCGGTTCTGCTCCCGCCCGGCGAGGACCTGAACGAGTGGCTCGCCGTGAACACCGTGGACTTCTACAACGCCATCTCCGTGCTGTACGGCACGCTGGCGGAGTATTGCGTCGACGCGCAGTGCCCGGCGATGTGCGCCGGCCCGAAATACGAGTACCGCTGGGCGGACGGCGCGGCGATAAAGAAGCCCATCCGGTGCTCGGCGCCGCGGTACGTGGAGTACCTGTTCGAGTGGGTGGAGAAACAGGTGGATGACCCGAAACTGTTCCCGCAAGGCGCCACCGGCGTCGGCGCCTTCCCCCCGGGGTTCCAAGACGCCGTGAAAAAAATCTTCACCAGGCTCTTCCGCGTGTACGCGCACGTGTACCACTCGCACTTCGCGCGCGTCGTGGATTTGGGCGCCGAGGCGCACCTCAACACGCTCTTCAAGCACTTCGTGTTTTTTACCAACGCGTTTTCGCTGGTGAAGCGCGAGGAGCTCGCGCCCCTGGGCGAGCTCGTGGACGGCATACTGGGCGTCGCCAGGCCGACGGCTGCGAGGAACGAGGAGGGCGCGGGGAGGGGGGAGGGGGAAACGCGAAGCGCGTAGACTGTACGGTACGACTTTTTGGAAAACTTGCCACAGGAAAACAAACAACAAACAAACAACACGCACGTCTTGTCAGCGAACGCGACGAATTTTCCAAATGGGTTCCGGCTCGAAACGTCGGACCACGACGTCTGCGCGGCGATGGATCTGTGGTTTGCGCCACAGGCGGTCGCGCTGCCTCGCGGGGGCACGGACGCGTCGCGGTCGGGGCGCTCGCGGTTCGCGGGCCCGGTGCTCAACGCGCGGCGCGCAGGCTTCGGGAGGCGCGTGGTGCGTGTCGCCCGCCGCGATGGCGCGGGGCAAGGCGAGCGGCGGCAAGAAACCGTCGTCGGGAGGGGTGGGGTCGGCGCTCGACGCGTCGAGCGGCGCGGACGCGAAGGAACGGGCGCTTCGCGCGGAGTGCCTCAAGTGTTACGAGATCTTCACCAAGAAGGGCGCCCTGGCGCGGGCGACGAAGGAGCTGGATAAGCTCGTGGACGCGAACCCCAAGCACCCGCTGGTGCGATACGCGCGCGCGCGTCTCGCCCATCGCGACGCTCTGGACCAGACGCGACCGGAGATGGTGGCGAAAAAATTCAAGGAGGCGAAAAAAGCAGCCGACGCCGCCACGGTGGCTTGTCCGAACTCGATCATCCTGAAGACCATGTTCTCACAGATGTGCCTCGACTGCCCGGACGAGGAGACGGGAGATCTCGCGGCGATGATGCGCGAGGTGCACGCTTTGGTCAACGCGGAAGTCGCCGCGGCGAACGACCCACACAACGCGGCGCGCGAAGCCGATTCGCGATTCGCGAACGGAACCGGCGGCAATTTGCCGGCGCGACAATACGCCGGCGAAGCTTCTCTTTCGGCGAAGAAGCTCCAGCTGGAGGCGTTCGCGGAGGGGTTCAAAGAGGAATTCACCGCCGTGCTCGAGCTGGACAAGGACGTGCTCTCGATGATCGCGTTTCCGCGAGTGAACCTCAAAGGGATGAAAAGTAAAACCGCCCCGAAGGCGTACGATTTTCTCACCGGGTGGATCAAGGACCGGTTCAACCTGCTCGAGACTGAAAAAGCCAATTGGATCCGTATGGCGAGACTCAACGCGCGCGGCGCGGACTTTTCGGAGGCGTACGTCAAGTACCGCGACGTGCAGCGCAAAACCGCGCTCGCGGAAGACCGCGCGAGCGAACGCGCCGTCGTCGACGAGGAAACGCAGGAGTATCGCCGCCGGGCGCTCCTGGCGGCGGTGCGGCGCCAAGAAAACCAACGGCGAACGGTTTTCGCGGATCCGGACGTGCCCCAAGCCATGGACGTGGACGGTGGCGACGGTACGCCGCCTCCTAAGCCTGACTCGCCGCCGGCGAAGGCTGAAAAGGCGAGCGCCGCGTCGAGGCTCGCGGAGAAGCCGCGTCCCTCCAACGCGGCAAAAGTCGAAAATCCCAACGCCGTGCCCGCCGCCGTGCAGCGGTTCTGGAAGGCGCAGGTGGCGCGTGACCCCTCCGCGGTGCTCCGGCTGACGGATGTCTCCGTCCGCGAGCTCCGCGCGTTCGCGGAGCGGGACAAGAGCGTCGGCGTCGCCGAGGCGGCGCGCGAGGCGCTGCGCGCCGCCGCCGAGCGCGGCGCGATTCGCGTCTGGCGGTGCGGCGTTCCCGCCGAGGCGTGCGACGCGGACGGGACGCACGCCTCGGAGGAGGCGTGCCTCCGGTGCGTCGAGCGGCACGTCCCGCGCGTCTCGCCCGCGCTGCGCGACGTCGGGGACGCGCGGGTGTGGCTCGCGCCCATCGCGCGCCCCGGCGACGTCGCGCTCGGAAGCGCGACGCCGCGCCCGCGCGGCGACGGCGAGCCGCTCACCGAGTCCGACGTCTCGGACGCTTGTTTTTCGTCCGAGCTGGCGCGGAGCGAGAGCGGCCAGTCGCTTCTCCACGAGACGGACGCGTTTCCCGAGTTTTCCTGTTGTTTGGTGCGGAACGGAACGTACGTCCCCACGCCGGGGTGGCTCGGATATCGAAACGCCGGACGAGCCGCGCCTCTGCTTTCCGTGGACCCGGACGTGCTCCGCCGCGACGCCGCGACGCTCTCGGCGGAGGCGAGGCGCGCGAACGTGTCGGACCGCCCTCCCGGCGCGGACGACCCCGCTCTCCCCGAGTACGAGTTCGCGGGTACGGCCGCGAACGCGTTCACGATCCCCAACCCCCCGATTTTCTCCGAGGAGGAGGCTGAGCTGCGCGCGCGGCGCGTGGCGGCGTTTGAAGACGCGCTCGCGCGTCTGCGCGTAGAGGGCGCCGCCGCCGTGGAGAGGCTGCGCGAGCACGCGCAGCAGCCCGGCGTGCTCCCCCGGCTGCACGCGGACGGCGAGGGCGGCGCGCGCGGCGACGGGTTCCTGCGCGAGGGCGCGGGGGGCTTCGCGGTCGCCGAGCGCGACGCGTCGGTGGCGAGCACGGGCTTCCTCGCGCGCCTCGGCGACGACGCCGAGGCGCTCGCCGCGGAGGAAACCGCCGGCGGAGCGCCTGCGTCTGCGCGGGAACGGGAGGCGCAGAAAAGGCGTCCGCGCGCGCTCGGCTTGCGCGAGCACGCGGCCAACTTGCGGAGCATCCAGGAGACCCTGCGCGCGCGCGCGCGCGCGTCCGGGTCGGACGCGTCCGTTTCGTCGCAGGGGCCCGAGCGCGCGGCGTACGCCGCGGTCGCGGCGGAGCTCGCGCCCGTCGAGGACCCAGAGCACGTCGGCGGCGACGGCATGCCGAGCTGGACGCGAGGCGCGGGTGACGTCTCGGACGCGCCGCCTCCCGCCGAGGACGAAAGCTGCCTCGCAGACATCCTCGCGTCGCTGCGCGTCCTCGCGGACGCGGCCGCGTTGCCCCTGCGCGCGCTGCAGAGCATCGCGCAGTTCTGCGCGGCGCGCGAGGCGGCGCGCGCGGAGGAGAAGGAGTCGCGCGGCGAGGGCGTGCGCCGCCGCCGCGTCGGCGTCGGCTTGCTCGGCGTCTCGGGCCGCGCCGAGCGCGTGTTGTCGTCGTCGCCGGAGGCGAAGGCCCCGGTCGGCAGGCCCGCCTCGTTCGGAGAGCCACACGGGAGCTCTCTGACCGACTCGGTCGCGTCTCTGAACGACGCGCCGGTCCGCGGGTTCGATGACCTCGTCGCGCGGCTGCGGCGCGCGGAGAGCGAGGATTTGCGTTTGGCGTGGTCGTTCTGCCGCGACCGCTGGCTCGAGCGCGCGCCGATCGCGTCGCTCGCGGCGCGCGCCGACGGCTTGACCGCCGCGGTGCCCGACGCGCTCTCCGCGCGGTCGCCCGTGTTCGGGCTCGTCCGCCACACTTCGGCCGAAGTGGGCGGAAGTGAGCCGCGAAGTGAGCCGGGAAGGGGCGGAGACGAGAAGCGTAAGCCGAGGAGCTCCGCGAAGGGCGGGAAGGGCGGGAAGGCGAAAAAGGATGGAGAAAAAGAAAAAGAGGGCGCGTCCCGCGAGTGGGTCCCCGGGGAACACGCGCTCGCGCTGCGCGTGTCGCGCGGGGTGTGGCGCGAGCTGTACGGCGACGTTCCCGTGACAGTTCCGAAACAGAAACAAACCGCGGGCCTCGTCCCTGTCTCCGAGGCGTTCCTCGGCGAGCACCTGCTGAAGTGGCTGTGGAAGCGCGACGCCGAGCCGGAGGTTCCGACGACGGACGCGCCGACCGCGGCGTCTCGAGTCTCGAGCCTCGCGACGCGAGCCGCGCGCCTCGAGGCGAACGACACCCTCGCGCGCGGCTTGCTGGTGAGCAAACTCGGCATTCGCCGAAAGGTGGACGCGTGCGTGGTGCTGGCCGGGCGGCTGGCCACCGGCACGGCGCCGCGCGACTGGGACCACGCCTCCGAGGCGGGCCGCGCCGCTTTCCGCGCGCTGTGGAACCGGAGCGCGTTTTTGGCGCTGGCGGTGAACGAGCTGCGCCGCGCGCTGCTGGAACTGGACGTCTCCGAGCTGGACCAGCGGCGCGCCGTCCTCAAGCGCCTGGAGAGCGAGGCGAGCGACGAGTACGTGCTTTTGCGCCACCGCGCACAGAAGACGAAGGAGGAGGGCGAGACCGCGGCGCGCGAGGCGAAGGCGAAGCGGCAGATTTCCGCGAAGCTCGCGAGCTCGGGCGCCGCCGACGCCGAGCGCGTCGCGAACGAGCGTCGCGCGCGCGTCGTCGAGGCGTGCGAGCGACGCATGCAGGAGCTGTCGCGGCGCTGGACGCTTTTGCAGCAGGTCGAGGTCCCCGCCGTGAGCGAGGCCTCGCAGCGTCTGCGGATCGAGCTGAGCATACTCGAGCGCCCCGGCCGCTCCGACCGCGAGGACGTCGAGATGGCGCAAGCCGAGGACGGGTCGCCGTATCTGCGGTGCTCGCGGGCGTATCGAGCTCGGCGCGAAGCCGACCTGGAGGCGTGGATCGCCGACGGAGGCGCGATTGTTCCTCGAATCACGGACGCGTTGGCGCGTTCGGTGGCGCGCATCCCGTTCCGGCTCGCGACCCCTTTGGTTTTGGCGCAGGAGCGCCTCGCGAAGCTGGACCTACAGATGGAAGCCGCGCAGAGCGCGCGCGCCGAAGCCGCCGCGGGCGCGCACCTCGCGCGCGCCGCCGCCTCGGGCGACGCCGCCGTCGCCGCGCTCGAGCGGGCGGCGGCGGCGGCGATGCGCGAGCGGCTCGAGCGGCTCGCCGCCGACTTCGCCGCGGACGAGGCTGTGGCCGAGCAGGAGCGCTTCCTCGCCGAGGAGGGCGAGGCGTCCGAGGCGCGCCGCGCCAAGGAGGAGAAGGCGCGCGCGAAGCGCGCCAAGGAAAAGGCGCGCGCGCGCGAGGCGAGGGCGGCGGAGGAGGCGGCGCGCGAAGCCGATAAGGCGGCGGCGGCGCGCGCGGCGGCGGCGAGGGAGGCGGACGAGGCGGCGCGGCGCGGCGCCGAGGAGGCGGCTCGCGCGGCTGAGCGGCGGGACTCGGAGGAGGCCGCGGAGGCTGCGCTCGCAGAGCGCCGCGAGCAGCTGCTCGTCGAGGAGGCGCGGCACCTGGAGTCGGACCGCCGCGCGCTCGAGCTGGCCGTGCGGGTCTCGGCGGAGCACGAGCGCCTGCGGGCGCAGGCGCAGGCGGAGGCGCGGGCGAAGGTGGCGGAGGCGGAGCGCGCCGCCGCCAAGGCGGCGCGAGCCGCCGAGGACGCCGAGAAGGCAGCCACCTCCCTGAACGCGTCCGCGTCGGACTTCAGGCCCGCGAAAACCTCACCGCCGGCGGAGAGACCGCGCGAGACGGTCGCCGCCGTCAACACGCACGCGAACCCCCCGCTGCCGCCGACGCCGCCGCCGACGCCGCCGGGGTCCTCAGCGCACACGCCGCCGCCGCCGCCGCCGCCGGGGCCGCCGCCGGGGCGGCGGCCTCCGCCGGGGTTCTCGTCGCAGACCCCTTCCGCGGCGCACGCCTGGGGCGCCCCCGCGTACGCGTCCCCGCACGTATCCCCTCCCCTGGACCTGCGCGCGGCGGCGGCGGCGGCCGCGGCGCGGCTCGCGGAGGCCAACGCGGAGGCGCGTTTGGCCCAGGCGCAACTGGCGGCGCTGGAGGCGGCCGGGTACGCCGCGGAGGCGCCGTTCCCGGATCAGCCGCCCGCCCCGGGGGCGTGGCCGTCGCTCGCGCCGCCGGCGCCGGCGCCGGCGCCGGCGCCGGCGCCGCCCGCGGAGGGCGCGGAGGGCGCGGAGGGCGCGGGCTCCGAGGAGGAGGTGGACGCGCAGGGCTTCGCGGTGGACGACCTGGAGGCTGCGCTCAAGGCGTCCATGACCGAGACCAAGGGCCGACCGCCCTCGCCGTTCGACGCGGCGTCGGACGGCGTCGGGGCGTCGGCGTCGCCGGCGTCGGCGCCGGCGCGCTCGGGGAGCTGCGCAGCCGCGGGGCTGCGCAACCTGGAGGGCGAGTACAACTGCTTCCTGAACGTGGTGATTCAGTCCCTGTGGCACGTCTCCGCGTTCCGCGACGCCATGCGTCGCTGGGAACCCTCCGCGCGCGCCAAGAAGCAGGACACCGACGTCGCGCGCGCGCTGCGCGACGTCTTCCGCGCGCTGGACGCGGCGCGCGACGCGGCGCGCGACGCGGCGCGCGACGCCGACGGCGAAGCGCGTCCCGCCGCTGAGGCGGGCCCCGCCCCCGCGGCGCCCACCGCTCTGCGCGAGGCGCTCTCCGCGCTCCTCGACGGCGAGGGCGCGCTCTTCGCCGAGCGCGAGATGGCGGACGCCTCGGAGGCGCTGCAGGCTATCTTCCACGCCGTGCACCGCGCGTGCGCGCCGGATAC
>Ga0181559_10002803_pt1 | contig 17225 bp, 19 predicted proteins | sample 011ome_21_FD_133752 | JGI IMG/M metagenome (GOLD analysis project Ga0181559, IMG submission 133752) | Coastal salt marsh microbial communities from the Groves Creek Marsh, Skidaway Island, Georgia - 011508AT metaG (megahit assembly) | ecosystem: Environmental > Aquatic > Marine > Intertidal...
GGTTACTGCCTCAAGCATGTCAGAAAGAACTCGCATAAAGAAAGACATGATTCATCTTGATAGGTGAGTCATGTCTCCTGAATCTGCATAAAGATACTTCTGATCCTTACTCTAGTTACTTATTGGAATATATAAATAGTATTGATGTTGCTTTGCAACATCGTTCACGGAGTGAACAACATGAACTTATTAGGAGACTATTAAATGAATCAAAACGAGACTAGGACAAAGATAAACTTCTATATCACCAAGTCGGAATACAAGCGCTTTAAGGATACTTGTAGGAATCAAGATATTACGATGTCCGTATTACTTCGGAACATGATCAAGAAAGCTAATAAATCACTAGACAAAAATCTAATTTGAACACGAAAGGAACTTATTAATGCAAATATCAAAACAAGAAACGGAAAGACTGCTTAAAGCTGCTCAATCAAACAAGATCACAGCAGAGACATTGCGGAAAAACGATACTCAGCAAAATAAGCGACAGGAGCTTATGGGATTACAGAGAATGGTTGAATCTAAAATTCAACAGGGTAAGGAAGTCACTGTGGTAGTGATAGAGACACACTAACTCAGGAACTGACATATGGAATCTGTATCAGACAGCGATCTCATATCACGACTTTATGTGGCGACTATGAATGTCTCATCACGAACAAAAATAAAATATCTAAAATATTTTTCAGAGGAAAATCAGAGATGCTAGGGTTTAAGGAATTTATTGCAGAAGGCGAGCGGAAGCAGGGAGAGATTCTCAAGGATATTCAGGATTTGAGAAAGAAGACTGCTTTACTGAGATTCAAAGATCAGTATGAGGCAGAGAAGTTCAAGTTGCAGCGGCAAATCAAGCAGCGAAAAGAATGGGACAAAATCGGAAATAGGTGATATAAAATTCTCATACATTTGTATACCCTGATCTAAAAATTTAGAGGAAAATCAAATGAATATGAAAGAAGCTGTCATTTCTGTATTGGGTAACTGGAAGAATTTTGATGGGAGAGCATGCAGAAGCGAGTTCTGGTATTTCGGTTTAGCATCTGGATTGGTCGGGTTCGTCATCGGATTTGTTGAGGTTGCTGCAGGAATCGTGGACATTGAAAATGCTGGTGCAGGCATACTAAGTTTTATTTTTAGCTTAGCCGTATTAGTGCCTTCTATTTCAGTCACCTCAAGGCGGCTGCATGACAGGGGGCTTTCTGGTTGGTGGCAGCTATCTTACGTCACATTGATCGGAATTTTTGTCGTCATGGTGTTGTGTGCTCTGCCAGCTAAAAGCGATGAAAATAAATGGGGAAGGAACCCCCTTCTCAAACAATAGGTCGCATTAAGAAGGTGTTGAAGAGTCCTCTTAGGATACTCACGACTAAGCACTCTCTCAGCTTCTCGCTAAGACGTTTTATCCCTCAAGTCACACACTTGACACTCGTCTAGTAAGCAATTCAGCACAGCACTTCTCAGGAATTGAGTATAGACGCAGAGTCAATTGCACAAAATGAAGGATCATCTTGAGATGGATAAATACAAGTTTAAGATGCAGACCTTCACACTATGTCAGACTAAGAAATTGTGAGGACGCAGCGGAAACGTATCAACTCAGTAATCATAAAATTTAAATGCAACTGTGCTTAAATACTAAGAGCACGTCGTTACCGAGTTAGTTTTTAGAAATGCTAGAAAATCATCTGGAACCCTTTGAACGACAACATCCCTGAATCTACAGTTTTCGTATATTTCCAGGGTTCTGTTCAATGTGTATTGGAATGTCGCTTCATCGAGCAACCCAGAGTTATATTGATTGTATCCATTCAAAAGGCTAAGAATTCTTACCCTTACAATAGCAATGAGGGTTGCTCGCTCTTCATCGTTCGCCCAATCTATCTCAGGCTCAATTCCACCTTCCATCAGCCTCAAGGCAATCGTACTCCCCTCTAGGGGGGCTGAGTAAAAAGACATCAACGCAATGTTTCTGGCTGAAAGCTGTCCTGCCATTGCGATTTCCTGATTTTGTCGAATTTCGATACCCACAAATATAAGTGATCCAATGACTCCCAACATACCTAGTAAGTTGGTTATGTTTGCCATTGACCACACTGCTAGAACTTTTCGAGAGGAAGACATGTTATTTCGCTCCTTAATGAAAATAATTGAGAGTGTCTCCAACTGTCTGGTGGATTTCAAGAGCAATTAGATTGTCCGCAAAATCATCAAAACTCGCCATCGTCAGGATTTTGAGTTAAAAATAACCTCATAAGTAGAAAGGTGAGAAAAATGGCTATAAACAGCTACACTTCGTCGGATATCACACTAGCAAAAGCATATTTAAAATATTGGTGGAAGGAGAAGCAAAAGTGACAAATTCAGGAAGGACGCTTTCTATATGGTCAATGTCAAACATAACTAATTTCTTGGGTATGCTAGGCATAATGGCATCATTAATATTTGTGGGTTTGGAAATGAGACAATCGCATCGTATTGCTCAAGCGGCGCAGCAGCAAGAGCGGGCATCTATGCTGGCGGAAAGAATAAACGTATGGCTAGAAGCTGGGCTTGATTGGCAATCAATACATTTTGAGCAGGACTATGACTATACTCACAGCGAGGCGATTACAGCAATGCGAAATAGTGCGCATCAAAGCTGGACGCTATATGAAAATGATTATGAGCAATTTGCATTGGGTCTTTTAAGTGCTGACGTATGGGCAGCAAAAATGAGGGGAATGCAACGGGTATATAACCTTTGTGAAGTGAGACCTATTTTTCGCTCTAGATTGCCAATGTTTTCAGAGGGATTTAGAAATATTTTATCTGGTTTTGAGAATTCGTGTGAATGATAGAAGCGCAGAATATTTCTGATTATGAAGATCACAAGGGAATAAAGAACGATTAAAAAAAAATATGGTGAACGAGGAAATCTCAGTTTCTGACTGACACAGGGTTGCTGACATTTGAGTAGTTAAATTTACTCGAAACTGAGAGCAAAATTACGATCGCCATTATTGATTAAAGTAGTGCCATCATGTCTATCGTCTTCGAGAATGTCTAACTTGCCATCTGAATTTACGTCAGCAATTTTTAGCCATGGAATCCATTTTGGAAATGTTCTATCAATTGGCCCTTTTCGATTGGGGTCTTGATAAACGATTTGATTGCTTGATTGTTCTAAATTTTCGTCAAAGTAAATGATTTCAATATAAGCGCCTCCATACCAATTACCTTCACCGCCCGTAGTGGATTGGATAATTTCTTTTATTCCGTCAGCATCTAAATCAGCAAACTGGATATCATTGACAACATGATCTTTTGTCATGTCGCTATTCTCTATCTCTATACTAGTGATAAATCCTGGACCGAATACGATCTCTGTTTTTCTTTGCCAGTAATGTCCAGTTGTAATTATGTCTAGATGCGAGTCGTTATTGAAATCAAAAACTTCTAGATTAAATATGCCAGAGGTGCTTCCGAAGTAGTTAATCTTTGACTTTGTAAATTCTCCAAGACCATTATTTTCATAAAGCAGTATGCCATCAAAGCTTATCGCAACAATATCACTGTCTCCGTCTGAATCGATGTCCCCCGATGCAGCGCCGTGCATGAAATGAGCTTGATCATCTATTTCTTTGGCTTGATATCTGCCTTGTTTGTTTGAAATTATGAGTGTCGGAGTTGCGCCTGGGAATGGACTCCCATCAAAACCAGTTTCAGCTAGAAAAATGTCTGGGAAGATGTCACCGTTAAAATCTGCTGTAATTGCCTTGCGTGTATTGCTTGCAAGAGGTGGTGCACCCAAAAACAAATCTTCAGTGTAGATAAAATTTCTATGCCCGTCGTTAAGGTACATCTCCACGGGAACACTTCTATAGTTTTCAAGCGTATAGTCGGTAAGGTCCCCTTTGCCCCACCATACAGTTGAAACGAGTAAATCGTCATCACCATCTAGGTCAAAATCAGCATAGACAACTCCATAGTACTCGCAAATACAGGATTCATAATCCTTGGAAATTTCCTCGGATATGCCTTTATCTCGTACACTGACATAGTCAATCCAAATATCTGTTTTTCGATTCTCGAATGAGCTGCCACTGGTCATAAGCGGGACATCCGCTGAAACAAAGGAGAATTCAAGCTCATCCTCATATTTCAGAATCAGATTTGAATAAATGAGTTCTTGGTGTTTTAGAGTTCTGATCAATAATTCTTTGCCACTGAACTCCGCCAAGGCTAGATCAGAAGTTTTAATTGCTCCATCTGAGCCATTTACTTTGAATTTTAAACCTTCTAAGAGCTCTAAGGACACGTTGCTGTAGACATCTTCTCCAACTTTGACAGATGGAATATTTACAAATGTTCCATCGTACGTGGATATGTCATTTTGAGCGTGAACGTCTGTTGTAAGGAGCAGGGATAATATTAGGAATTGTTTTTTCATAGGTTCATCAGATCAAGTTATCCTTGTTCCTTTCAATATATTTCGCCTGAAGATAAGACGTTTAAGCCTTGATATTGGAGAATTCGGCAAGCAAACACCTCTCGCTTCTGCCAAAATACTTGGGCGAGGGATGCAACTCGCCCAGGTATCTCAAGGTTTTTTTCTGTTCAATAATTCCACAGTATCCTTATCATCGACCACAGGAATTGCAGCAGACAGCTCGTCAACCTCGAGTAAAGGGGTTAGATGTGAAGATTTACCTCCAAAAACCTAAATTCTGGGTCTGCAGCTAGATAGTTCGCAAGGGTGTCGAGCGTACCGCTTTCTTCTCTCCAAGCCAGATATTTATCATAGTGCGCCTTGCTCTCCCATCGACTTATGACCTCCACTGCGTTTCCATCGCCAAGAAGATCACATGCGTTCACTTCTGAACAACCATCGTAAGAGCGTGTATCTGGCAAAACGGAATGGAACCACGTAATAAACTCGTCCCTTACTTCTGGCTTAATCTTCAGTTGAAGGTTTACTAAAACCATATTTTACTCTCCTTTACCAATTTTACGAAAAATCTCGTTTTATGCGTGGATACCTTACAGCACATGGGTATAAGTTTCAGCATGTTGGTCGATGGAGATAGCATTCTGTATTATTTCAGCGGAAGTGTTTTATCACTCAAATCACACACTCACACTCGTCAACACTCAAATCTCTTAGAGGCGATCTCTGGAGTTCGTTGGAAATACTGATTTCAGCACTCATCATTGGGAATCAAAAACACGTGTTAATTAGAAGAGTCACGTGTTTCTTCGGAAACTCTAAGGAAATCAAAAAGGTAACAAAAACAGGTATTTAGGTAGGAATCTGGAACACGTGGAATTATTATTAGAAGCATCAAAACAACGTGTTTTCAGGTGTTAGCAATGAAACAAGCAAAGGTTTTAAACGGAAAAGAGTACAAGCGACTTCTGTCAGCAGCAAAGATGACTCGTCACGCAGACAGGAACAGATTAGCAGTCGTTTTGTCGTTTGGAGTTGGGTTAAGAGCGTGTGAGATCGCAGCGATTACTGTTGGTGACGTTGTAGACAGCAAAGGAAACGTCAAATCACAAGCAACTCTCAAATCACATCAGACAAAAGGGAAGAAATCGCACGTAATCTTTCTCAGTGACGCTGTACAGGATGAAATCAAGAAATACTTAGACAAGTACTCTTATCGTATAAAGTCTCACAAAGACGCTCTGCTTACGTCTCAGAAAGGTGGTGCGTTTACATCGCAAACGATACAGGATCTGTTCAGAAGTCTGTTTCAGAGCGTGGGATTAGATGATTGCAGCAGTCACAGCGGAAGGAGAACGCTTTTAACGAACGCTAGTAATGCAGGGATCAACATCAGAACAATTCAAGCAATCGCTCGACACAGTCATTTAAACACTACAGCACGTTATATCTCGGTTACTGACACGCAAATCAAGAATGCAGTGAATTTGGTATCAGTTTAGAGACTTTGATGGTGTAAACTGACGTTATGAGTGGAGGTTTAGTCAGTATTCAACACTGAAAACCTGTACAAAACCTGTACAAAGAATTTTATACCTTCTATCCAATTGATTTTAAAAGGATTTAACTGTGTCTCAATTCGTATACACCATGAACCGCGTCGGCAAGGTAGTCCCGCCCAAGCGCGAAATCCTGAAAGATATATCCCTGTCCTTTTTCCCCGGCGCGAAGATTGGTGTGCTGGGTTTGAACGGTGCGGGAAAGTCTACCCTGCTGCGCATCATGGCGGGGATCGACACGGAAATTAATGGCGAGGCGCGGCCACAAGCAGGGATCAAGATCGGCTACTTGCCGCAGGAGCCCGAGCTGGATGAAGAGCTTACAGTCCGGGAAAATGTAGAACAGGGCATCAAGGAAACCATCGATCTCATCAATGAGTTCAATGCGATCAGCGACAAGTTCGCGGAACCCATGGAAGAAGATGAGATGAACACACTGCTGGAGCGTCAGGGCGCCCTGCAAAATGAAATTGACGCCGTCGATGGCTGGCAAATCGAACGCACCCTCGACATTGCCGCCAATGCCCTGCGTCTGCCGGAGTGGGACGCCAAGGTGGCCAATCTATCGGGCGGAGAGAAGCGCCGGGTCGCCCTGTGCCGTCTGTTGCTCTCCAAGCCAGATATGCTGCTGCTGGATGAGCCCACCAACCACCTGGATGCTGAAAGCGTGGCCTGGCTGGAGCGCTTCCTGCAAGAATATCCGGGCACCGTCGTGGCTATTACCCACGATCGCTACTTCCTCGACAACGCCGCCGGTTGGATCCTGGAACTGGACCGCGGCCACGGCATTCCTTATGAAGGCAACTACAGCACCTGGCTGGAAGCGAAAGAAAAACGCCTGGAGTTGGAAGAGAAGCAGGAGGCCGCGCGTGAACGGACCATCAAGTCTGAACTGGAGTGGGTGCGCGCCAACCCCAAGGGCCGCCAGTCCAAGAGCAAAGCGCGTATTGCACGCTTTGAAGAGCTCAATTCCAAGGACTTCCAGAAGCGCAACGAAACCCAGGAGTTATACATTCCACCGGGTGAGCGTCTTGGCGACAAAGTTATCGAAGTGAATCACCTGTGCAAAGGCTTCGGCGATCGCGTGCTCATCGACGATCTGAGTTTCTCAGTGCCCAAGGGCAGTATCGTCGGCATCATCGGTGGCAACGGCGCGGGCAAAACCACCTTCCTCCGTATGTTAGTGGGAGCGGAACAACCTGATAGCGGCAGCATAGAGTTGGGCGAGTCCGTGAATCTCGCTTATGTTGATCAAAGCCGCGATGAACTAAACGGCGAGAACACTGTGTGGCAGGAATTGTCAGACGAGCAGGACATCCTGCACATTGGCAACTACGAAATATCCTCCAGAGCCTATGCCAGCCGCTTCAATTTCAGGGGGGGTGACCAGCAAAAATTCGTCAAGGATTTATCCGGGGGTGAGCGCAACCGCCTGCATATGGCCAAGCTGCTGAAGAAGGGTGGCAATGTGCTGCTGCTGGACGAACCCACTAACGATCTCGACGTGGAGACGCTGCGAGCCCTTGAAGAAGGTATCCTGGCATTTCCGGGCTGCGCTATCGTGGTCTCGCACGACCGCTGGTTTCTCGACCGCATCTGCACCCACATTCTCGCTTTCGAAGGGGAAAGCCAGGTGGTGTGGCATGAAGGCAACTACACGGATTACGAAGCCGATCACAAGAAGCGAGTCGGCGATACCCAGCCAACCCGAATCAAATATAAGAAATTGGACGCCTGACTAGAGGCCAAGCTCTTTCTTCATTTTGGCAATGCGTGCCCGTCGCTCCGTTGCACTCAGCGGACGCTCAGTTTTCTGGGGCAGGGCCTCGGGTACAGGCAGGTTTATATCTTCGCCGTGCATCACGCGCCGGCACAGCTCGCCGTAGTGGTATTCAAACCGCGGAAAGGCGACAGCCTCGGCCTCATTAGCCAGGGTGTACCATCCAGTTGCCTGCCCAGCCAGGTAAACAGCCGGGTGGCTCCAGCGCTGCGCACGTTTCGGGGAGGGCGCAGAACAAGCCTCGATATAGGCAGCGCGTGGTGCGGGCAAGCCGAACAGGTCGAAGCCCTCCTCACAGGCCCTGACCACTGCAGCAATTGAGGGCAAATAGTCCTGGCTGCGAATCACCCGCTTGGCGGCCTTAACGATCTGCGTCGGCAGATAATTTTCCAGCGAGCTTAACCAATACTTTTTGGCTATCGCCAGGCTCTCTGCATTGGCGAATGCCTTGTGATACTGGTTATGGTAGGCGAACTCAAATTCAGCAAAAATTTGATTAATGGCATCCACGTGGTCAGGCGCTGACTCAGACCGGTAGCCGTCTGTAGGTTCTGCCACTGCCTCAACGGCTTGGTTCTCGCTACGCGGTTCAGTCGGCCCAGCTTCGATCAGCGATGCGCTCGAACTTTTCTCTAATTTTTTGCTGGTTCGATCCAGTAAGGGTTTTATCTTCTCCATAGATGTTCTCGTCATTGCCGGCCTGTTTAAGCCGGCGGGCCCAATCCTGTTTGATGAACTGCAAAAAGACTGTATTCCAGGAGGCTTTCGCCTGGCCGCTGTCTTTCCAGTACATCACGAACTCGGGCACTCTGCTACGGGCATATTCCTCGTCAATTTCAGCGAGCTGTAAAATTTCAAAACAATCGGCACTCGGCTGCCAGCCATCCAGAATAGGCCTGGGCGTGTCGTCGCGTCCAAACGATGCGGTGTATTTCGCCCACTGGCGTCTGATGTGTTCAATAAACTTCGTATTCCAGGCGCCATGAACGACACCGCGCTCGCGCCAGTACAAAACAAATTCAGCAACCGCGTCTTCAATAAAGCTGCGGCTGATTCCCGCGTTCTCCAGAATTTCCAGCGCATCCAGGCTGGGTTGCCACTGAGGCGACATGGTGCTGGCCAGTTCATGGGCACCCTTTCGAGTTTGCTCATGCCGCCACTCTTTCAACACATGCTTGTAAAACGCATTGCCCCAGGAAAACCTGGCCTGGCCGCGGTCGCGCCAGTAGCTGACAAACTCAGGCACCAGGCTATGGATAAATTCGTCAGGAATAGCGTGCTGTTTGGCGAGGCGAATCCAATTGGTATCAGGCTGCCAGTCAACCGGAATAAGATGGGCTGAGTTCCTCGACTCAGGAATAGCAGCAGACCCCTGAATTCCTGGATCGGTAGTTGGGTTAGATTGGGCGCTGGGTCGGTCGAAAACTGGCATTCTGGTGGGCTGCGCTTGCGTTCGCGTCGATTCAGAACTTGTCGGTCCAGGTTTGGAGACGGGCTGCTCGTCGATGGCTATCCAGCTCGCTGCCTTTGCGTGCGCGTCCTGTGCACTCTGGGAACGCTCCAGTCTAATGATTCCGAGATTCTCCAGGCTTGACCTGATTTGCTGACATTCAGCGAGAGACCAGAACGGGAAAAGCCCTGACAGCTCACTGTCCTCCAGGAGCAGCCAAAGCAAGGATGAATCTGTTGCTCGCTGTTGTCCACGATGCTTGATCAACTCGGCAAGGGACTGCAACATGACTGCCTCGGGGAGGCCGATAGTGGCAGCAAGCGTTGGCGACACAACGATGGGCTGTTCAGGAACTAGGTTAGACACTTGGTTAAGACTCAGCGAGCAGCGGGCAACGCAACCAATCCAGTTAAAAAGTGCGTGCGTGACTGGTGGCGCTTTCAGATTTTGATTGATGCTAACACAGCCATAACAGACATCCCTACCGCTTCATTGAACCTGACCAAGCTAGCGCTGTAACATCACTCTATCAACAGCCAGTCAACGACTAACCCAACGTGAATCCACAGCTTATTCAAGATTTTCTCCACGCCGAGCAGCTGCCCCATGCTTATGGCGAAGACGCAGAACAATGGTTTGTCCCGCTGGCGGCTCGACTCATCGAGCGCTGTAACCGCGTCGATAATGAACCGCTGTTTGTCGGTATTAATGGCGCCCAGGGTACCGGCAAGACGACACTGTCAAAGTTCCTGTCTCATTGCTGCCGGGAAGCTGGTCTGCGAGTCGTTGAACTTTCGATCGATGATTTTTACCTGTCCCATGCTGCCAGACAAGCCCTCGCCAAAGAGGTCCATCCCCTGTTAGCGACTCGGGGTGTACCGGGTACCCATGACACCAGGGCACTGCATGAATGCCTGGATCGTTTGTTCAGCTCAGAAGTGGCGGAGGCCGCTTTTATTCCCCGATTCGACAAGGCTACCGACAACCCAGTGCCCAATCAGCATGGGTCACTCGTGCATGGGCCAGTAGACCTGGTGATCCTGGAAGGCTGGTTTATTGGAGTGGGCCCTGAAGCCGAGAGCAAGCTGTCTGAGCCCATCAATGAACTGGAAGCCCAGTCAGATCCGGAGGGTAGCTGGCGGCGCTACGTGAATGCAGCCCTGGCCAACGACTATGTCCCACTTTTTTCCCGCATGGACATTATGGTGATGCTGCAAGCACCCTCGTTTGAGCAGGTCTATGCCTGGCGCGGCTTACAGGAAGAAAAGCTCAGGCAAGGCCGACAGGCGGTGGCAGGGTCGGGCCTAACCGGCATCATGAGCACCGAGCAGCTAAGCCGTTTCATTCAGCATTTCGAGCGACTGACCCGACATGGTTTGGCAACTTTATCAGCCAGCGCTGATCTCGTATTCAAGTTGAATAAAGATCACCGGATCGTTGCTCAAGTAGACAGGCCCGGCGCGACTTAAGCGCAATGCAAACCTCAGCTTTGCTCAACCACCTGGGACTCTGCGGCTTGGCCCACATTGTCACGATTCTTGAAGAGAGGCTGGACCCAAACCCGCGCTATCAGCCCGACTAACACAATGGCGGCAAGCTGACGCCAGAGCGGGTAACTGTCACCGTGCTCGGCCATGGATAGCTGCAAGGGCCAGGCAAATGAAGCATAGGCGGCGTTCAGCAGCAGACCAGCGGCGATCGCCGTGCCAATGACAGCGACCAGATACGCACCCAGGGACTTCAATCCCAGCTGCTCCTTGATTACGCCCATGGTAGCCAGGTTCGTGGCGGGGCCGGTGAGCATAAACACCAGGGCCGCCCCAGGGGAGATACCAGCAAACAATAGACTGGCGGCGACGGGAGTCGAGGCAGTTGCGCAGATATACATGGGCAGACCCACGATCACCATGATGATCATCGCCATGACGCCATCGCCCCACTGCAGGAAAAACGATTGTGGCACCAGGGCCGTAATCACTGCAGCGGCCACCAGGCCGATCGCCAGCCACTTTGCCGTATCAGAGATCATACGGCCGTACCCGTACTGCACCGCTGCTACGAGGCGCTTGCTCAAGGTAGGCTCTTGTTCCACCACAGCTGACTTTTTGCTGCAGCAACTGCCGCAAGTCGCCTCGACCTCGGCAATATGCTCGTCTTCTTTGTCGATGGCATTCACCAGAATACCGGCAACGATTGCGCTAGTAAGAGCCCCGATTGGGCGCGCCATGGCGAAAATCGGGCCTAACACCGCGTAGGAAAAGGATATTGAATCGACGCCGGTCTCTGGCGTCGCCACTAAAAAGGATGACGTGGCACCTTTTGATGCGCCAGCCTTACGAATCGCCAGGGCGGTTGGAATGACTCCACATGAGCACAGGGGCAGCGGTGCGCCAATAAAGGCCCCTTTCACGATTGATACCAGTCCGGGCTTGGCGAGCTGCTTTTCGACCCAACTGCTGGGGATGACCTGTTTTATGATGCCCGACAGCAAGTAACCCATGAGTAGCCAAGGGGCACTCTCAATCACCAGACTCCAAAAGATGCTTAACAGTTCCATCAACTGGCCCTCCTTGCAACCGTCACGTCGCCCCCATCCAGCGCCTCAATGATGGAGCAATGGGTGGCATTCTCCGGCCCGCCGCAACAGCTCTCCAGCAGGCGTTCCAGGGTCTGCTGCATGGTCTGCAATTCGGCCAGACGCTCATTGACCTCATCCAGCTTGTGCTGGGTGATGTCAGTCACTTCCTGACAGCTGTGGCTTTGTTTATCCAGCCGAATGGAAAGCAACACGCCAATGTCATCCAGAGAGAAACCTATATTGCGCGCCGATTTAACAAATTCCGCCCGCTTCACGTCTGCATCACTGTAATAGCGATAGCCAGAGTCACTGCGTTTACTCGCCTCGATCAGGCCATGCTTCTCATAGAAGCGGATAGTATGGGCAGACAGGCCGGTCAGGACCGCCAGTTCGCTGATTTTCAGCATATTCACCGTTCCTTCACTAAAAACTAAAACTGCGGCAAAGTATAAGCTTAGAGTCAACTCTAAGGTCAATCATGAAATTTGATATCTTGCGGCCCATGGCTCGGTGATCTGGCGCCATTTCACCGGGTTTAAGGCGCAGCACTCAGGGTACGACCTATCCACGCCCCGATATCAACGATCTCCTGGGGACATACCGCATGCTCCATGGTGTACACAAAATACTCGGGGTTAAATCCCAGATTCTGAAGGGTAGCCACGCTCTTACGACCCAGCGCTTCCGCCACTACCGGATCTAGGCTGCCGTGGCCGATCATGATAGGAATGGTGTTCTGAATCGGGTTGATCTCAATGCTGTCCGCGGTGGCGAAATAAGTCGATAGCGCCATTATGCCCGCAAGGGTTTTGGGATAAGTGAGCGCCGCTTCAAAGCTCACCGCACCACCCTGGGAAAACCCCGCCACGATAATGCGCTCACTGGGCACTCCTCGCGCGACCTCTCGGTCAATCAGGTCGTGGACCCAGCTGGCTGACTGCTTCAGCTGATCCGTATCGACATGACGATCCACGTCCAGCTGTTTGATGTCATACCATGCAGGCATCACGAAGCCATTATTTATTGTTACCGGTATGGATGGCGCATGGGGAAAAATAAAGCGCACGCCAAGCCCGGCCGGCATTTCTAGTTGCGGCACGATGGGCGCAAAGTCATTGCCATCGGCTCCCAGGCCGTGCAGCCAGATGATGGCGGCGTTTACAGGCTCTCCCTTTGGGTATTCAATCTCTACGGCTGGTAAATACTCCATTGCCTCTCCTCATCAATTATTGGCAGTCACAAATAAACCTGTCACACCGCGTCAGCCAGCATACGCACTTCACGCTGCGGAAATGGAATCGCAATATTATTGGCAGTCAGCGCGTCCTGTAGTTTCTGATTGCAGGTGAATTTCACTTCGTAAAATTTCTCGGTTCGCACCCAGCAGCGAATACCTATGTTGATGGCGCTGTCTCCAAAACTATCAATGCCAACCTGTACTGCTCTTGATTGACTGAGCCCTTCGACATCGCTCATGGCAGCAGCAATTATTTCAATGGCCGCTGCAGTGTCACTCTCATAGGCAATACCCACCGACAATTCGAGCACGGTATCGGACTGGGAATTGTGAATGACCTCTCCAATGATATGGCGATTGGGAATAGTGATCTTTTCTTCATCTTCGTTGGTGAGCACCGTATGGGCCAGGGTGACCTCCTTTACGACGCCCCATACGCCCAGCACACGAATAGTGTCGCCCACGATAAAGGGTCGCGTCAGAATGATGCTGAGTCCAGCGCCATAATTGGAGAGCAGGCCCTGAATGGCTAAACCAGCGCCAAGACCGAGAGCGCCGATGGCGGCGAGAAATGGGGTAACCTGAATGCCTAGCTTCGGCAGGGCAATCATGACTGCGGCTGCGATGATGGCAATGCGGGCACAATTGGCAAAGAAGCGACTCAGGGTCACATCGATGCCTTTCGTCTCGGCAACGCCATAGACCATATCGGACAGTTTCCTGCCCAGTACAACGCCCAGCGCCATCACGACAATGGCCCCCAGAATTTGAAAACTATAGGTCACCAGGTAGGCGGTAATCATGTTGTAGATTTCGGTGACTTGTTCGATTTCCTGATCCATTGCAATAACTCTCGTTCTGAATGCGAAATTGTTGCGGTAATGCGAGTTTCTGTCGATATTGTCCCATCTCTCTGTGCATTGACAAACCCCCCAATTGACCAGACTTCCAAATTACCGGGATTCCCCAAATTCGACAGACCTACGCCCGCTTGCTGCCGCAGGGGCATTTGCAGTCAGTCGTTGAGCTGCATTACCATGTCAGTCATGAAATTCATCCTGAAAGCACTATTGATTAGCGCGGGTCTCGCCTATGCCACCCTGGCATGGTCACAGGAATCGGCGAGAAAAACTTTGGAGGGATCCTGGGAAGGGCCGCTGGTGATTGGCCGTGACAATATGAACCTGGCGTTCACCTTCAGCATAAACGGTGAGGACTTTACCGCTTCACTGACCAGCAGCGGGCTCGGTATATACGGTATGCCTGCAGACACGGTGCTGGTGGATGGGCGCCGAATTACCATTCGCATCCCCAGACTGGATCTCGAATTCACCGGCACCACACGTATGAACGAGGCTGGCGACGGCATCGCCAGGATAGACGGCGACTGGTTTCAGTACAGTGAAATGGTGCCAGTTGTCCTACTTCCAGTAGAAAATCCCACTTTCTGATTCTCTTCAAGTCCTAGCAACGTCCTATCGTGGCAGTGAACACAAAGTCAATAAAAGATTAGCCTGCGGGTAAGTCGCCAGGACTGAGCCGCTAGCTAAATGTAGCGACTCAGGTTTCGGTTGGCACGACTGAGGCGTTCCGACAGCACCTTAACGATATAGGTGTGAAGAGCAGCAGTAGAGGCAGGAAATTTTCGAGACATGGATTCGAGCTTGTCCTTATCGAGACGGAACAGGGTTGAATCCTTCTCAATACGAACGCTGGCAGTTCGGTTCTCACCGGTATAAATAGCCATCTCCCCAAGAATCGCCCCAGCCTTGTATTTGCGCAGAATCTGTTCTTGCTGGTTGGGTATTTGCAGAACCACCACTACTGTACCAGAGCCTACGAAATACAGACTCTCACCTTTGTCTCCTTCACTAAACAGATATTCGCCTGCCGCTCGGCGTTCAATATTGAAATACTCTGACAGCAGTTTGACGTCTGCTTCTTCATAAGCGATACGCCGCAACACATCAGCCAGTTCGAGGTTATAGTCCTCGTCACCGCGGTTCATGTCTATGAGAATCCGCCGCTCACACCAGTCTACTGCGGTTTCAACCTGTTCCTTGTAGTTACGCTCCCAATGGTGCTCACCAAAGGTGAAGAACTTGTGCTTGACCAGCTGCTTGATTGACTTTTCATCGGCGCCACTGATGACCACGTGGAAGCCTATCCTGTCACTGAGTTGTGCCAGTTTGGCAAAGGTTACAATAGCAGAAGTATCTAGTTGGCTGACATGGTGAAAGTCTAAAACAAGGAAATCAAAGCGGCTATTGTCGCCATCCATGATGCGCTCACGAATCGCTGTGATGAGTTTGTCCGCAGTGCCAAAGAAGATGAAGCCCTGCAGTATCAGGATAAGAATCCTGTTGCCTTCCTTGTTCAATAATTCTCGAGTTTCCAAATCACGGTCGACGTTGGAAGCATGATCACTGCCGTTAGTCTCAAGCTTGATGACACTGAGCTTCGAGTAATTAACCACAAACAGGATAATCGCTACAAAGAGGCCAAAGGTCACTCCCTGCAAGATATCGTAAAATATGATGACAACGAGAATGATAAGAACGACCACATAGTCTGACAGAGGCAGTTCGTCTCTCGCCTTCCACAACCATTCCACCAGAAACTCAAGCCCTACATAGATCAGCAGGCCACCGAGAATAAAAGTAGGTACGATTTCCATGAATTCAGCGCCGGCCAGAATCGCGGCGCCAACCAAAATGGCATAAACAAACCCGGTGAGCCGATCTTTACCGCCGAGTCGATCCACCAGGGCAGTGTCTGAGACATCGTGGACGCCGGGAAAGCCACCGAAGAAACTGTTTATAATGTTGGTGTAGCCCATCACCTGTAGCTCGTGATCCGGGTTCAGGTCATCACGTGCGATTAGCTCAATACCTGAAACATCCAGTAACAGCATCATTGAGCACAGCAAGGCGACCACCACGATACCGCCAAGTTGATCCGAAATAGCAATCCAGTTTATTTGAGCGAAGTAATCGAAATGAAAAATCGGCACCAGTGATCCGGTAGACTCGATCAAGGGCAGCAGACCATCCGCGGCGGCCTCCTCGCGAGAAATCCCGGAAAAGTAGAGCATGCCGTAAAAGATAAGCAGGGACAGGAGCAGTATGCCCGGCACAGATAAGCGATTATCGCGAAAATATTTGCCGCAGATCAGGCACACCGCAAGGATAACGGCAGGTGTCACCAGCTGACGAAATTCCTCATTGCCGAAAGCTTGTAGCGTGGCTTCCTGACTGGCAGCAACCGTGATCCCGCCTTGCACGAAGATGTAGCCGATACCGGCAAAGAAACCACCAGTGACAGGATAGGGTATGTAGCGCACCAGATTGCCCAGCTTTAGACGCCCCAGCAACAGCAGAAACAATCCGGTCACCAGGGTTGTCACCATGAATGCGGCAATGATTGTGGCCTCAGCGGCGATTGAGTATTCCGAGCCAAAGCTGGCGTAGATGCCAGTTACCATGACGGCAAATACAGGCATCAGTCCATTGCGGGGCGAACAGATTACCGAGTGAAAATGGCTGAATAAGGAACCGCCCAGACCGGTGACGAGGGTGCCAATCAGCAGAATAGCAATACCGGGCACCATGAGGCGTGGATCAGTCTGGGCAAATAACAGCGCAGCAACTGAAACAGCGACTGAAATGTTCACCAGGGCAATGAGACTGCCGGAAAGGATATTGGCGAAATGATTAGACTGCATTCTAATTGTTATGATCCAAACTGCTCGCCTGACAGGGAAACTCTGTGTTTCTGTATCTTGGGCAAAACCCGAGCATACTATCTGGCTGGGGACTATTCTAGAATTTACATGAATATCACGTGCATAGCCCCAACTATCCCAATATCCATTTCTTCCAGTTACAGCTGCGGCAATGCAGTATTGTCAGGGCGAGAATTTGGGCTGCAGTTTCAGCATTCGATACAACGTTAGGCTTGTCATCTTTATTCAATGTCTATGCGTTATTAAGGATATGACCAACTCAATCACTTGGGATACTCCCGCTGCTCGCCAGACAAACGGGCGGGTAAACTAAATAAACGTACAGTCGGTGGAAGAATATGGGTCGGTTCGCTGTCTTAGTTGGAAGGGCTACCCTATACTTCTCAACCAATGCTGCTAGAGCAGTCTCGGCAGTTCCTGAGGTAAATTGCATGCTTAACCATTTCA
>Ga0181559_10002811_pt1 | contig 17205 bp, 6 predicted proteins | sample 011ome_21_FD_133752 | JGI IMG/M metagenome (GOLD analysis project Ga0181559, IMG submission 133752) | Coastal salt marsh microbial communities from the Groves Creek Marsh, Skidaway Island, Georgia - 011508AT metaG (megahit assembly) | ecosystem: Environmental > Aquatic > Marine > Intertidal zone...
AAAAAAAAAAGGCGCGGGAGGCTCGCGGGAGCGAACCCCGAGAGGACCCCGCGACGAGACGCGCGAGCCGCGGATACCCTTACGATGTTAAAAAAACGTTTAAAAACGCGCGTTTCTTCTCGCGCCTTTCCTCTCATCACGCGCTCGTCGACGCGTCCGCGAACGCGAGCGCGGCGTCCAAGACGGCGGCGCACTTGTCCGCCGGCGACGCCGCCGCCGCCGCCTTGACGACGCGCCCGAGCTCGGACGCCGTCACCTCGATATCCGCCACCGCGGCGTCGCGCGTTTTGCGCGCGAGCGCGGAGGCGATGGCCGAGACCTTCTCCTTGACCGCGTCTTCCGTGGGAAGAGGGCCGGGAGGCACGACGGCCGCGACCGCGGCGGGCTTCGCCGGCGGCGGCGCCCCGGCGTCGCCCGCGGCTTCCGCGGCGGCGGCTTCCGCCGCCGCCGTCACCGCCGCCTCTGCCTCGGCGTCAGCCTCCTGCGCCGCCTCCGCCTTCGCCGCCGCCGCCGCCTCCGCCTCCGCCTCCTCCCTCTGCCGCTTCTTGCGCGCTTCGCGCGCGATCATCTCCGGGTCCGCCACGAACCCGGGCTGCGCGAACACCTCGCGGCTCCGCTTCTCACCGACGCCCGCCTCCGCGTCTCCCGCCTCGCCGCCGCGCGCTTCGTCGCCGCCGCGGCGCGCGCGCCGGTCGCGCGGCTCGTCCTCGTCCGGCGTCGGCGGCGTCGCCGCGTCGGCGCCCTCGCCCTCGCGCCGAGGCGGAGCCTCGGCGCGCGGCGCCGTCCCGCGCGCGTTCGCGTCGCGCTCCGCCCTGTGCCGCGCGATGGTCGCGCACCGGAGCACCAGCCCCGGGTCCAGCGCGCCCGCCATCTCGCGCACGGTGTCCTCCAGCGCGTGCGCGCGGGACACCAGCTGCCTGCCCTCGGGGTCCGCCGCGCGCCTCGCCGCCGCCTCGCGCGTCGCCGCGTGCGCGCTCCGCTCGGCGGCGCTCTCGCCGAGCCCGCCCCAGTACGCCTTGGCGGCGGTGACGATGAGCCGCGCGTCGCGCAGGAACGCGTCCACGGTGAGGTACCAGCCGCTGTCGACGCGCCACAGGAGCGTGGACAGGTCCATGGGGTCGCGCGCGCACTTCGAGTACCCCGGCGCCTCCTCCTCCGACACCGGCGCGTGGAAGTCGCTCCACTGCTTCTTGTACAGCAGGGTCGTGACGAGGTCGCGAAGGAACATGCGCTGCTGCCGCAGCGCGCGGTCCTCCTCGGCGAGCATAGCCGCGGTCGCCGCGTTGGCCTGCGCGGAGCGCGCCGCGCCGCCGCCAGAGCCGCCGCCAGAGCCGCCCGCGCTGGCGTCCGCGCGCGCCAGCACCTGCTTGGTGTAGTCCGCCGCGCCCGCCTTCTTGGTGGACGCCTCGGGGTCCCGCGCGCGCGCGTCGGCGGCGCGCGCGGCGCGCGCCGCCGCCGCGACGATGGGCTCGAAGTAGCTGGCGCGCGCCGCCGCGGACGGCGCCTCCAGCCGCATCACCTGCCCGTCGCCGAACACGCCGGCCACCTCCGCGTCCAGCTCCTCCGCCTCGCAGTCGCAGGTGGCGAGCAGCAGCAGCGGCAGGTCGCCGGGCACGTCCTCCATGGGCGCGCGCAGCGTCGCGCGCAGCGTCGGCGAGGCGCTGTCCCACCACAGGCGCAGGTGCGGGAGGAACAGCACCGCCGGCGCGGCGCGCCTCGCTTCGGTCACCGCGCCCACCAGCGCCTCCTCGGGCGACCGCCCGCCGTCCGCCAGGAGCGAGGGCAGACCCACGGCGTGCACCGGGAACTGCTCCAGCTCGTGCAGGAGCGCCGCCGCCAGCGACGCCTGCCCCGCGCCGGCGTCGCCCGCCAGCAGCAGGCGGGGCTGCCGCGCCAGCGGGCAGTTCACGAACTCGAGCGCCGCCGAGTCGGCGGACGCCGAGAGACCGAGCCCGTCCGGGCGCCCGAGGACGTCCAGGAGCTCGTCGTCGTCCGACGCGTCGGCGTCGTCCGGGTCGAACGCGAACGGCAGCGCGCTGAGGGTTCCGGCGCCGCCGCCGCCGCGAGCGGCGGCGGCGGCGGCGGCTTCCGCCGCCTCGTGCGCCATCGCCGCGGGCGGGAATGCGCGGCGCACGCCGTCCAGCGCGCGCGCCAGCGTTTCGCCCATGAGCGGGCGGCGCAGCGCGCCGAGCGGGCGCGCGTGCGCCTGCGCGGCGCGGTGCGACGCCGGCGTGATGGCCTCCATGGCGGCGCGGAAGTCCACGCGCGTCGGCGCGACCTGCGAGGGGTCGATCACAAGCTTGTCGTCGCTCTCGTAGATCTGCGGGTACCGCCGGCGCAGCGCGTGCACCGCCGCCTCCGTGCACAGCGCCTTCAAGTCGGCGCCGCAGTACCCCACGCACTTCTCGGCGAGGTGCTCTAGGAGCCGCGCGGGCGGCTTTTGCTCCCAGTTCCGGGTGTGGATCTCCAGAATCTCCGCGCGCGCCTTGGCGTCCGGCAACGCGAACGCCAGCTCCCGGTCGAAGCGCCCCGGGCGCCTCAGCGCGCCGTCGATGGCGTCCACGCGGTTGGTGGCGCCCAGCACCACCACGCGCCCGCGCGCGTCGAGGCCGTCCATCAGCGCGAGCAGCGTCGCGACGATGGAGTTGTGGATCTGGTCCGTCTTGGACGAGCGCACCGGGGCTAAACCGTCGATCTCGTCGAAGAAGATGATGGAGGGCTCGCGCCTCTGCGCCTCCGCGAACAGCAGCCGGAGCTGCCGCTCGCTCTCGCCCACCCACTTGCTCAGCACGTCCGCGCCCTTGCGCATGAAGAAGGAAACTTCGGCGCCCGCGCGGCTGCAGGAAGCGGCGAGCGCGCGCGCGATGAGCGTCTTGCCCGTGCCCGGCGCGCCGTACAGAAGCACGCCGCGCGGAGGGGACATCTTGAACCGGGAGAAAACCTCGGGGTACAGCAGAGGCAGGAACACCATCTCCTTCAGCGAGTGCACGTAGTGCGCCAGCCCGCCAACCTGGTCAAACGTCAGCGAGGGATCCACCGCGAGCGGCGTGATCTCGGCGCCGGCGGCGTCGCCGCCCGGCGCGTTCGCGGCGCCTTTCCCGCCAGCCACGGCGCCGCCGCCGCTGGGAAGCACACCCCCTCCGAACCCGGGGGGTGCTAGAGGGTAGGGGTTCTGCGCGCCACCGGTTGGGCCCGGGCCCCACGGGTTACCGCCCCCGCCCCCGAGAGTAGGCGCGCCGCCGAAAGCATCCGTCTCGCCGTCGACGTCCGAGTCGTCGGTGTCGTCCATCCACCGGTGCCCGCGTCGCGGCGCGGCGGCGTCGTCACCTCCGCGGCGATCCCTCCGCCTGAAACCCCCTTGGTTCTTGGCGGCGTTCTTGCCACCGCCCGCGGGCCGCCCGCGCCCGCGCGCGCCGCCGGCGTTGTCCTCGGCCGAGCCCCCCCGCTCGGCGGGCTTGGGAGGCGAGTACCTCTGGATGGTGTTGCGTTCCCTCCGCGAGTACCGCTTGGGTTCCGCGTCGTCGTCGTCGTCGGGGTCCGGCTCGGACGTCTCGGACTCGTCCTGGTACTCCCCCTCGTCGTCTTCGTCGTCCTCATCGTCCTCGTCGTCGCCCTTCCAGTCGGGAGACAGGCGCGCGACGGGCTTCGCCGCGCGCGACGAGCGGCGCACGAAGTGCGCGCCCCCCTCCTCGTCCGAGGGATCCGACTCATCGACGACGCGCCCGCGCGCGCGCGCCGAGCGGCGGCCGACGGGCGGCGAGTCCTCGGGGTCCTCGCCCACTTCCTGCATCGCGGCCATGGCCTCGACGGCCGCGGCGCGGCGAGGGCGGCCGGACATCGCGCGTCAGGCAGATCTCGGGCGCGGGCCGATCTGAGACCGCGAGACGAGACAACAGTTGCTTTTCCGCGATTTCAAACGCAGCACACGGTGTCAGTTCCGCCAGATCCCGCATACAGACTGGCACTCGGCAGATACGCTGCCAAGTGTGCGGGAAGGATGCTGCCAAGACGCTCCACCTGCGGACGGCATACCGCGACGCGCGATGATCAATTCGGCGCCGCGCGCGGACCCGCGCGCGCTCTGCTCCGCCCCGGTGCGGGGCGCGCGTCCCGGCCGCTTCGGCATCGCGCTCCATGCCGGCTCCCACGGCCGCCGCGCGTCCCGCGCGCGACTCGGCGTGTCGCGCGCTGCGTCCGGCGACGCGGGCGACGCGTCCGAGGAGTCCTCCGGCGAGGGCGACCTGGACGCTCCCGAGCCTTCCTCCCTGGAGTCTCAGTTCATGACCATCCTGCGCGAGCAGACCACGCGCCGCCGCCTGGAGATGGAGACCCGCTGGAAGCAGGGCGGTCTGCGGCCGCGGGTCGTGCACGAGTCTGGGTCCGAGTGGATCCGCCGCGTGGATTTCCAGTTCCCGCTCGCCGCGATGGGCACCGCGTCGGGCGCGGTGCTGGTCAGCGAGTGCACGGACCACTCCGGTTCCCCCGACGAGCGCCGCGCGCGCTCGCGGCGGCTGGTGGCCTCCATGCCGGACGCGCACTCGCGGGATTGGAAGGAGGCGGACGAGCGGGGGCTGGGCGAACGCTCGCTGCTCGGGCTGTACGACGCGGGCGCCGTCACCGCGGTGGCGCTGGATGCGCGAAGAAGCGGCGTCGGCGGCGGCCCGCTCGTGGCGTCCGGCGGCCGGGACGGGTACCTGCGCCTGTGGCGCGTCCCGCGCGACGCCGTGGACGACGTGGACCTGCCGGTGAAGAAGAAGAAGTACCGATCCGACGCCGGCGCGCGCCTCGCGCGGCGCGGCGCCGCCAAGCACCCCAACGTGGTCACCTCGGTGACCCTCGACCCGGCGACCGACACCTGCTGGACCACCTGTTTGGACGGCGTGCTGCGCCGGTGGCACGTCCCGAGCGACGACGAGAACGAATCCGACGCCGCTGGAGTCACGCTGCTGGAGTCCCTCGAGACGGCCGCACCTGCGCTCTGCTCGTCGCTGTGCCCCCTGGAGCGCGTCGTGTACGTGGGAACCGCCGACGGCGACGCGTACGCGTTTGACGCGGGGAAGACGTCTTCCTCGACGGCCGCCGGGGACGGGGCCGTACCCCCCGAGACGTCCGGTGCGCTGTGCCGCTGGACGGCGCACGAGGCGGGCGCGACGCGTGCCGTCGCCGCCGCCGCCGGGGGGTGCGTCACGGGCTCCAGCACGGGGCCCATCATGGCGTGGAAGTTCCGCCGCGGCGACGGGACGCGGGGCGCCGGAGACGGCGCGCCCGCGCTCGTCTCCAAGCTGCTGGGGCACGTCGCGGCGGTGGTGGGTCTGTCCACCGGGAACCCGGCGCACCTGGTGAGCGGCGCGCACGACGGCACGGTGCGCGTCTGGGACATGCCGAGGCTGTCGGACGCGCCCGGCGCGCGCGGCGCCGAGCCCGGGACGGACCTCGCGGGGGTCATCGATGACGTTCCGCTGGGCCCCGAGTCGGAGGCGGACGCGCGCGGATCGGGATCCGGCGACGACGCGTACGACGCGTACGACGCGTCGGGTTCGGGCTCCGGACCCGGCGGGCCTTCGTCCTCGGCGGAGGAGGCAGACGCCGCGCCGCCGCCCGCGCCCGAGCGGCGGGAGGCGCTCTACGCGGTGACCGGGCACACCGTGTGGCTGGGCGACGTGTGCGCGGATGACGAGCGCATCGTGTGCGACGGCGCGAACAACGTCACCATATGCTACGACTTCACGGAGGACCCCGACGGGGACGGGGAGATATGACGAGGGGAGGTGCGGCGCGGATCGGAGCGAGGAACCGCGCGTAAGTAGAACCGCGTTCGCATCACGCCGCGCGGCGCGTAAGTAGACACATAGTCTTTTGTACGATAGGATAGCTTTTTTTCACGCGCCTTGTGGAAATTATCCGGAGAGGAGGCGTCCGAGTCGGACTCAGAGTCGGACTCAGAGTCGGACTCCGTGCGCGGCTCGGGACGGCGAAAAAACGAACGAACGCGCTTTTGACCGTGAGGGGTGCGTTTGACCGTAGATGATTCACCGATGTAGGCGCGCTTTTCGGTTTCGAAACCTGTCTCGAGACCCGATCAACTCGGCCGCGATTCTCGAAAACACATTCCGCGCGTCCCATCGGACACGTGGAGAGACGGTTATAAGATTCCGAACTTTGCACCCGACCTGGCGTTTTCCCAAAGGGCGCATTTTCCGACAGTTGCCGGTTTCGTTGCGTCTGTACCTCCTGTCTATAACTCGCAGGCATTCTGCGCCTCTAAAAACGAAGCGACTTATACTTTTTCACGTGTCGGTCAAGTCGAACCCCGTGTTGACGCGGACACTGTTCGGTGCGCGGACGCGGTCGCGGGCGCACGATGTCGACGACGGATGAAGATCCCGATAAAATGGTGAAGAACTCGTGGACTCCCGAGGTACGTCCATTCACGCCAAGTCGCGTTTCCCCCGCGCGCGACGCTTCCGGCGCGCGTGGCGCACCGTTAAATCGCAGGGAGGTTATTTCGCTTTTGCCGCGGCTTCGGGAGGAGGGTCGCCGGCGCGCCGCTTCGCGCTCGATCGCGATCGAGACCCCGAATTCCGCATATCGCGTGCATCCCGCTCACTGCCCCCATCCCCAAACGCAGGAGGACGTGTTGCTTCGCGAGCAAATCGATAAGCACGGAGGACCGGGCAACTGGACCGCAATCGCCGAGGCGTTAGTCGGTCGCAGCAGCAAGAGCTGTCGTCTAAGGTGCGCGCGCCCCCGAACGCATCCGCGGGCGCGCGACGCCGCGGGAATCGCCGTGCGCTCGCCGCGCCCGCCTCCTGTGATCTCTCGCCGCGCGGCTCGCGCGTTTCCGGGCCTGATCCTCGAACGCCGACCCCCCCCACCCCCTCGCGTCCCCTCGCGTCCCTTCCCCTTTTCTAACCAACCGCTCGCTTTTGTTCCCATTCTCGTTATTCCTTCGGAACACACGCAGGTGGTGCAACCAGCTCAACCCCACGGTGAAGCGCGGGCCGTTCACCGAAGAGGAGGACAAGGAAATCCTCGCCGCGCATGCCGTGTACGGCAACAAGTGGGCGGTCATCTCCCGAGGTATCCCCGGCAGGTACGGCAGAGACGCGCGCGCCCCGCGGCACACGCCCAAACCAAGATTCAACACGCTCGATACCCTTCGCGAGATTCCATGCGGTCCTTTCGTCGCGCGACGCTGAACCGTCGTTTCGTCGTTCACGCACCCCAGCCCGGAACCTTCGCGCGTTTCTTCGAAACCCCCCTCGCGGATCTGCCGATCGCGTTCGCGGGAAAACCTCGCTCGCGGCTTTTCGGTCTCGCTTTTTCGCCAATCGGACGAATGTCTGTTTTTCGCATCACGCGACCGAGACGGCGCTTGAAATTGAAAGGGCGAGCATCGGTCGAGACGCGCGGCGTTTTCGTTTTTCGTACGCGCGACAGACGGAGAAACGCGCGCCGAACGTACGGCGCGCGCTCTTCCTCATACGTCCAGCACGATATGTCTCGATCGAGCTCGACGACGACTGACCGAAAACGAAATCACCCCGTCTCGTGTGTCGTGTGTCGTCTCTTCACTTCGTCTCTTCACTTCGCAGGACGGATAACCAGGTGAAGAACCGTTTCAACAGCACGTTGCGTCGCGTGCTCGCGGCGAGCGCGCGCGGCGCGGCGGCGCCCTCGGCGAAGCGGCGGCGGCGGAGCGACTGCGACTCGCCGTCGTCGCCGGGCAAGTCGGCGAACTCGTGCGAGACGCGCGCTATCGTCGAGTCCGCGTCCGAGGGCGGCGCCATCGTGGGCCTCGAGCAGCTCGTCGCCGCCAGCCTGCAGGTGGAGAGGCGCGAGGGCGACGGCGAGGCGGAGGACACCAGCGCCAAGAGCACCGCCACCAAGGCGCACGCCGCGGCGGGCGCCGCCGACAACGAGGGGAGCGTGCGCGGCGCGCACGCCTTCGCCGACCACGCCTCACTCCTAGCGGGGATGCAGATGCAGCAGCAGCTCGCGCAGCTCGCGGCGGCGGCGTACCCCGCGTTCCACGGCGTGCCCACCGCGAAGGTGATGCCCGCGGGACCCGGCGCGGCGCTCGAGGCGCAAAGAGCCGCGGCGCCGGGGACGAGCGGCGCGGAGGCCATGACGGCGATGACCGGGAACTCCTTCATGGCGGCGCTCCAGGCGCAATTGGCGGTTTCGCGCGCCCTGTCGCAGGTCAAGAGCGTGTGGGACCCGCCGCAGGCGGTGCCGTACGCCGGGCAATGGGCGCCGACGCCCGCGGAGCTCGTGGCGGCGCTCGTCGCCGCGCAGACGCCGCGGTGACGATTCGGCTTTCGTCGGCTTCTTTTTCGCGCGTTCGCGCGCGGAGGCGAAGGCGAACGTGAACGAACGAGCGATCGCGAAAACGCCGGTCCCGTTCCTCGCTTGTACCACCACTTCTTCCCCGTAGGAGTACCGTAATAATCACGTATCATACTTTAATAAAAAACACGGGATGGATGTCTGTCACGCGCGATTCGCGCGTCGGTCGTCGTCACGCCACGCTTTCAGAACACGCTCACATCGACTGTTCTCGTTCGTTTCGTATCAAAAGCGTCGTCCGTCCACGCGCGCGCGCGCGCATCTCACTGTCTCGAGAGCTCCTCGCCTCTGTCCGCGGCGGCTTTGACGGCGCTGATGAACGCGGCGCGGACGCCGTTTTCCTCCAGCACGCGCACCGCCGCGATGGTGGTGCCGCCCGGCGACGTGACGCCGTCCTTGAGCACGCCGGGGTGCTTGCCCGTTTCCAGCACCATCTTCGCCGCGCCCATGACCGTCTGCGCGGCGAGGTCCGTGGCGATGTTCCGCGGGAGGCCCGCCAGCACGCCTCCGTCGGACATCGCCTCGATCACCTGGAAGATGTACGCGGGGCCGCTCCCGCTCACGCCGGTGACGGCGTTGAGCAGCGACTCCTTCACCTCGTGGATCTTGCCGATGGCGTTGAAGAGCTTAGACACGGTCTCCGTGTGACTGGGCTCGCAGTGCGTCCCCGCGGCCATCCCCGCGGCGACGCAGCCCACCAGGCACGGCGTGTTGGGCATGACGCGGACCACCGGCACGCCGGGGCCCGCGGCGGCCTCCATGGTGGCGATGGTGACGCCCGCGGCGACGGACACCACGAGCGTGTCCTTGCTGAGCACGGGGCGCATCTCCTCCAGGACCTGCGCCACGGTGTAGGGCTTGACGGAGATGAAGATCACGTCGCAGTTCTGCGCCACCTCGCTGTTCGAGGCGCGGGGGGTCACGCCCCACGACGCGAACACATCAAGGCGGGGCTGCGTGCGGTTGCTCGCGCTCATGTCGGCGAACTTCGCCACCCCCGCGGCGTCCAGCCCGCCCGCGATGGCCTCGGCCATCATCCCGGCGCCCACGAACCCGACGCGAAGGCCTCCCATGCTGTGTGTGAACGGGTCGAAGGGGAACCGCGGCAGGCGCGGGGAAAAGTGGGAGGGCGGCGGAACCTCTAGCACCGGGAAAATGAGAACGTGCGCGGCGGCGGTCGACTCGCGGGTCGCGGTTCCGTCGCAGCTCGCTGAGAACGAACGGCGCGAGCGCGACGAGTCACAGACTGGCGATCTCGGATTTTTTCGTGAGGGGTCCTGACCCAAGAAACTGGGATTAAAAATTTCGCGAGTGTCGGGGGAAAAAACGGTCATTGGTTCCCCTCGCATCGCGCATACACCGACGCACGCGCCCACGCGCAGTCGCGAGGTCACACACCGCACCCCTCCGTTCGCCTCGACGAGCGTATCGCGCGTCGTCACCATGGCGGACGTCGATTTCGAGCCCTCCGAGAACCCCGTCGCCGCCGCCAAGGTGCGTCACGAGCCCGACTCTCCCACGTCAGGCACCCGCCAAAAGCCACGACGCGTCGCGCGTTTCGCGTTTCCTTCCCCTCGCGTCGCGATGCGCGCGAGGGCGTTCGTGCCGAGCGTCCGAGTCGCGCCGACGCTGACCGACCCTCCCTCGTCGCCGATGCACGCGCCGTGACGTCGCAGGCCGCCGCGACGAAGACCAAGAAAGCCCCCCTGGGCGATGTCAACGCCAACGCCGCGCCCGAGGCTCCCGCGGGCTCGAAAAAGTCCGTGGAGCAGATTTACCAGAAGAAGACGCAGCTGGAGCACATCCTGCTTCGCCCGGACACGTACGTCGGGTCGTGCGAGAAGACCGAGGCTCTGGCCTGGGTGTATGACAAAGCCACGGATAGGCTGGTGCAGCGCCAGATGAGCTTCGTGCCCGGTCTGTACAAGATCTTCGACGAGATCCTCGTGAACGCGACGGACAACAAGGTGCGCGACCCGACGATGGTCACGCTCAAGGTGGACATCGACGCCGCCGAGGGCGTCGTGCGCGTCTTCAACGACGGCAACGGCATCCCCGTGGAGATGCACAAGGAGGAGGGCGTTTACGTGCCCGAGCTCATCTTCGGGCACCTGCTCACGTCCTCCAACTACGACGACGGCGAGAAGAAGGTCACGGGCGGGCGCAACGGGTACGGCGCGAAGCTCGCCAACATCTTCAGCTCTGAGTTCGTCATCGAGACGTGCGACGGGTCGCGCGAGCGCCGGTACCGCCAGGTGTTCCGAAACAACATGTCGGAGAAGAGCGCGCCCGTCGTGACCAAGTGCAAGCCGAAGGACAACTGGACCTGCATCACGTTCAAGCCCGACCTCGCCAAGTTCAATATGACGGAGCTCGAGGAGGACACCGTGGCGCTCATGTGCAAGCGCGTGTACGACGCCGCCGGCAACATCGGCAAGAACACCAAGATCTTCCTCAACGGCGAGCGCTTGAAGGTGAAGGGGTTCAGCGATTACGTGGACCTGTACCTGGACGGGCGCGAGAACGCGCCGAAGATTTACGAGAAGGTGAACGACCGCTGGGAGGTGTGCGTCACCATCAGCGACAGCGGCCAGTTCCAGCAGTGCTCGTTCGTGAACGGCATCTGCACCATGAAGGGCGGGACGCACGTCAACGCCGTCGCCGACGAGGTGGCGTCGAAGCTGCTGGAGAAGATCAAGAAGAAGGAGAAGAGCTGCAAGAACCTCAAGGCGCCGCACGTCAAGAACCACCTCTGGGTGTTTGTCAACGCGCTCATCGAGAACCCGGCGTTTGACTCGCAGACCAAGGAGACGCTCAACACGCGCGCGAGCAACTTCGGGTCCAAGTACACGGCGAGCGACGCGTGCATCAAGAAGGTGATGAGCAGCGGGGTGGTGGAGCAGATCCTGTCCTGGGCGTCGTTCAAGCAAAGCAAGGAGCTCAAGAAGCAGGACGGCGCCAAGAAGACGCGGCTCACCGGCATTCCCAAGCTGGACGACGCCAACGACGCCGGCGGGCGCAACTCCGAGCACTGCACTTTGATCCTCACCGAGGGCGACTCCGCCAAGGCGCTCGCCGTCTCCGGCCTCTCCGTGGTCGGCCGCGACCGCTACGGCGTCTTCCCGCTGCGCGGCAAGCTCCTGAACGTGCGCGACGCGTCGCACGACCAGATCATGAACAACGCCGAGATTTCGTACATCAAGCAGATCCTGGGCCTGCGCCACGGGACGGCGTACGACAGCGTCAAGTCGCTGCGGTACGGCCACATCATGATCATGACCGACCAGGACCACGACGGGTCACACATCAAAGGACTGCTGATTAACTTCCTGCACGCGCACTTCCCGAGCCTGCTCAAGATCCCCGGCTTCCTCGTGGAGTTCATCACGCCCATCATCAAGGCCACGAAGGGCAAGCAGGCGCAGGTGTTCTACACCCTCCCGGAGTACGACAACTGGAAGGCGGCGAACGACGGCGCGACGAGGGGGTGGCACATCAAGTACTACAAGGGCCTGGGGACGTCCACGGCGAAGGAGGCGAAGGAGTACTTCGCCGAGCTGGATCACCACCGCAAGACGTTCGCGTGGTCCACGGACGGCGACGGTGACCTGATCGACATGGCCTTCTCCAAGAAGCGCGTGGAGGACCGCAAGCGGTGGCTCACCGCGTACGAGCCCGGGACGTTCCTGGACATGACCGCCGACGACGTCAAGTACGACGATTTCGTGAACAAGGAGCTCATCTTGTTCTCGCGCGCGGATTTGATGCGCTCCATTCCCAGCGTGGTGGACGGGTTCAAGCCCTCGCAGCGCAAGGTTCTCTTCTCCTGCTTCAAGCGCAAGCTGCGCCAGGACATCAAGGTGGCGCAGCTCAGCGGATACGTCTCGGAGCACTCCGCGTACCACCACGGCGAGGCGAGCCTGGCGAGCACCATCGTGGGTTTGGCGCAGGACTTCGTGGGCTCGAACAACATCAACCTGCTCGTGCCCTCCGGGCAGTTCGGGACGCGCCTGCAGGGCGGGAAGGACCACGCATCCCCCAGGTACATCTTCACGCGCCTCGCGCCCATCTGCCGCGCCATCTTCCCCGAGTGCGACGACGCGCTGCTGGATTACCTGGACGAGGACGGCCAGGTGATCGAGCCCGAGCACTACCTGCCCATCCTGCCGCTCGTGCTCGTGAACGGCGCGGACGGCATCGGTACGGGCTGGTCCACCTCTATCCCCAACTACAACCCCCGGGACATCGTCGCCAACATCCGCGCGACGCTGAGCGGTGAGGAGACGACGCGCATGCACCCGTGGTACAAGAACTTCGAGGGGTCCGTCGTGGAGGAGGTTGTCAAGGGCGAGATCCGGTACAGCGTCGTGGGCAAGTACGAGATCAAAGACGAGACGACTCTGGAGATTTCCGAGCTGCCGCTCCGGTCCTGGACCACGGACTACAAGGACTTCCTGGAGAACCTGATGGCCCCCAAGGAGAAGAACGCGCAGCCGTTCATCACCGACTACAAGGAGCACCACACGGACGCCACCGTGCACTTCGTGGTGAAGATGACCCCCGAGAAGATGGAGCAGGCGAGAAAGGAGGGCATCGAGAAGAAGTTCAAGCTCATCTCCAAGGTGAGCACCTCGAACATGCACTGCTTCAACGCGCAGGGCGTGATCCAGAAGTACCAGAGCCCGGAGGCGATGATGGAGGCGTTCGTGCCTCTGCGCCTGGCGGCGTACGAGCGCCGGCGCCAGATGCTGCTCCGGCAGGCGGAGAGCGAGCTCAAGCGCATGCGCAACAAGACGCGGTTCATCCTGGCGGTGGTGGACGGCGAGCTCTCCATCGGGCGCAAGAAGAAGTCCGTCCTGGTGGAGGAGCTCGAGACCCTGGGCTTCGACAAGATGCCCAAGACGCAGAAGGTGGCGGCGGCGGCGGCGCAGGAGGCGATGGACGGCGAGAACGGCGAGAACGAGGAAGCCTCCGAAGCCGTCGGCGCATCCTTCGACTACCTGCTCTCGATGCCGCTCTGGAACCTGACGCAGGAGAAGGTGGACGAGCTGTGCGCCGAGCGCGAGGTGAAGACCGCCGAGGTGACGGCGCTGCACGCCACCACGGACAAGCAGCTTTGGCTGCGCGACCTGGACGCCTTCGACGACGCCATGGACGTCTTCGACGCCGAAAACGCCGCCGCCGCTGACGAGCTGCGCCGCCAGCAGAACGCCGCCAAGCGCAACGCCACCAAGGCTGGCAAGAAGGCGCTCGCCAAGAAGAAGAAGAAGTCCAAGAAGGGCTGGAACAGCGACGAGTCCGAGTCGGACGAGGAGGACGAGGACTTCAGCGACGATGAGTTCATGCCCGCGCCCAAGAAGAGGGCCGCGCCCAAGCCCAAGCCCGCAGCCGCCAAGCCCGCAGCCGCCAAGCCCGCAGCCGCCAAGCCCGCCGCCGCTCCCGCCGCCGCCGCGCCCGAGCCCGTGGCGCCGCCGCCGCCGGCGGACGTCGACAGCGACGAGGACGAGTTTGCGCCCAAGCTCAGCCTGGCGGAGCGCCTGCTCGCGCGCCAGGGCGCGCCCGCGGCGAAGCCCAAGGCGGCGGCGCCGAAGAAGGTCGCGGCCCAGCCCGCCGCGCCGGCGCCGCCCGCGCCCGCGGAGGTGGTCGAGCTCGACGCGTCGGACGACGCGTCAAAGCCCGCGCCCGCCGCAAAGAAGGCGGCTCCGCCGGCGAAGAAGGCGGGGGGGCCCGCCAAGAAGGCGGCGGTTGCCGCCGTCGCGGCGAAGGCTGCGTACGATTTCGACGCGAGCGACGAGGAGGAGGAGGTTGAGCTCTCCGAGCCGGTCGCGCCGCGCGCCGCGTCCTCGCGCCGCGGCGGCGCGACGAGGAAGGTGTACAAGGAGGAGAGCTCCGAGGAGGAGGAGTCCGACTTTGAGGACGACGAGGAGGACAGCGACTTCGAGTAACTTTGGAGGGCGCTTTTGTTTCGCGCCTCGCCGTCGGAGCGGCGGACGAGTCCGACGAGAAGGGACGAGCGCGACGCCGCGACGCGAGAGGACGCGCGACGCGATATGTGTGCTGTGCATACCAGGGGGGGGGGGATACCATGACGACGCGTGACGCGAGAGGGAACGCCGCCGCGACGCGATTGCTGTGATCACTAACTCGCGTCAAATCGTGACATGCGGCCCGTAACCTATTGGTATTTGGTCAACGCTCGGAAAAAAAAGCGTTTCGGGACGCGGGCCAGGCGTCTCTCGGAAGCGGCACAACGCGACGCGCACACGATGAGCGGCACGTCTCCGCGCGACTCCGCGTCCGGGAAGCGACCCCGCGGCGGCCGCATGGAGCGCAAAAGCGTGACTTCTTCCGAAAAGAAGGCGTCTGCTAAGCCCCGCGCGCCCCCCTCGGTGCTGACGGACGCGTCCGATCTCGTCTTCGGCAGGGTCGTCGGACGAGGCACGCAGGGTACCGTGCGCTTGGCGAAGCATCGCACGACGGGGAAACGATACGTCGTCAAGCTGTTGCCTCTGGAGACCCGCGAGTCAGCCATCGCGTCCGATCGCGCGATGAACCTCCCGTGCGACCCGATGTCCATGACGGACGACGACGCGCGCCGGGTCGTCGCGGAGGCGGAGGTGCTGAAACTCGCGTCGGACCACCCGAACGTCGTGCGGTTCCACGGCGCGTTCAGAAGAGACGTCCCGCCCTCTTCTTCCTCGAGACGGACGTCGGAGCACCTCGCGAGCGGCGATGCGTCTGTTCCCGCCTCGCGGGGTGAATCCTCGCGCGACTCGACCGCCGCGCCTTCTCCGTCGTCGCCTCGCGCCTCCGAGCTGTGCATCGTGATGTCGCACTGCGAGGGCGGCGACCTGGCGAGCCTGCTGCGGCGCGTGAAGCAGGCGGGCCCGCACGCGCTCCTTCCCGAGGACGCGGTCATGCGCTGGCTGGTGCAGCTCCTGCTGGGCCTGAACCACATCCACCGCAAAGCCATCCTGCACCGGGACATCAAGCCCGCGAACGTGTTCCTGAGCAAGTCCAGGAAGGTTGTGCGGCTGGGCGACTTCGGCATCGCCAAAAAACTGCGCGAGGACGACGACCTCGCCACCACCGTGGTGGGCACGCCCCTGTACATGTCCCCCGAGCTGTGCCAGGGCAAGCCCTACACGTACGCCTCCGACATTTGGGCGCTGGGGTGCGTGGCGTACGAGATGGCCTCCGGAGGTGCCAAGGCGTTCGACGCGCCCGGATGGCCGCAGCTGCTCGTGAAGATCGTGCGCGGCGATTACGCGCCCGTGCCGTCGCACCTCTCCCGCCCGTTCGCCGCGCTCGTCGCCTCCATGCTCTCGCCGGACCCGGCGGAGCGCCCCACCGCCGAGCAGCTCCTCGGCGCGCCCATCGTCCGCAGGCACTGCGAGGCGCTGCTCAGGGACGCCAAAGACGCTAAAGACGCCAAGAGGGAGAGCGCGGAGAGCGCCGCCGACGATCGAGCGGCGGAGCAGAGCCTGGCGCGGCCCGGAAGAACGCCGCGCGCGAGCGCCGACGCGTCCGCGCCGGGAAGGCGTTCGCGCGTCCCCGGCGTTCCCGCCGCCACCGCCGCAAATTTGGGAAATTTGGGCTTCGGCATCTCCGGCGCCGCGGTGGACCGCGGGCCGCGGCGTTCGAGCCACGTGAGCGCCGCCGCCGCCGCGGACGCCGAGAAGCGCGCCGCCGCGGAGGCGCGGTACGCGGCGCGGCAGAGCGCGCTGCGCCGCGACCGCATGGCGGTGCGCGACGCCGACCCGCGGCGCGTGGCGGCGCGCGACAAGGCGGACGCGGACGCGGAGAGGCGCATGGTCAGGCAGGAGGCTCGCGCGACGGCGGAGGCGGAGGCGGCGCTCCTCGTGGCGCGGGGATACGCGGCGCCGGAGGGACGCGAAGCGTCGCGCGAGCGCTTTTTTTTCGCCCGAGACGAAGAAAAAGAAAAAGTCGAGGAAAAAGGTCGAGGGTCGGCGCCGCGCGGATCCGTCGCGGGGGTCCAGGTTGCTGGGCGTACCCTCGCGCGGCGCGAAGCCGCGTTCGCGCCGCGCCCGAGGCTGGAACGCACGCGGGTGGGCGAGGAGGGTGGGCTCGCGACGAACGCCGGTGAGGCGCCCGACGTGGAATCAGACGCGGAGCGGAGGACGTCCTCCGAACGCGAAGCGACCGCGACGCGTCCTGAAGACGAAAAAGAAGAAGAGGCGTCCGCTTCGTCCGAGCCGCCGGCGGCGGGTGCCGCGGACGCCGAGACGGCGTTGATGGAGTTGCTTCTGGCGGAGGCGCGCGACGACGCCGCAACGGAGGCGTCGAACTCTACGGCGCTGACAGAGGCGGACGTCGACGCCGTCGTCGACGCCGTCGCGGCGGAGGCCTCCGCCGCGGAGGAGTCCTCGGAGACGCGCGAGCATCTCGTCGACGCCCGCGCCGCCGCCGCCTCCGCCGCGGCGGCGCTCCTCGGTCGCCGCGCGGGGACCGCGCCGGGGGGCGCGCGTGCGGCGACTGAAACCGCGTCTCGGTTCGTCTCGGCATCCTTCGAGTGGCCTCCCCCAGCGTTGGCATCGGAGCGGCAGGCGATGAAGGACGCGGCGCTGGAACGCCGGGTCCGCGCGAAACTCCGATCGTTCCTCCGCGAGGCGCCCCTCGTTTCGCGGGAGCGACGCGAAACGCTCGGGCTCGCGTCGCCTCTCGTCGCGTCCGCGCGGCCCGCGACGGCGGTCGGGACGCGCGACACGACGACGATGTGCGCGGAGGACGCGCTGCTCGCCAGCGCGTCGTCCCTGGACGGCAGCTTGGACGCGTCGTACGGCAGCGACGATTTCGGAAACAGCGGCGACTTCGAGGCGTTTTTCGAGGGGGGGG
>Ga0181559_10002812_pt1 | contig 17202 bp, 9 predicted proteins | sample 011ome_21_FD_133752 | JGI IMG/M metagenome (GOLD analysis project Ga0181559, IMG submission 133752) | Coastal salt marsh microbial communities from the Groves Creek Marsh, Skidaway Island, Georgia - 011508AT metaG (megahit assembly) | ecosystem: Environmental > Aquatic > Marine > Intertidal zone...
CCCCCCTAAAGCGAGCCACCCCTTTAAGATCCCCCAGTCCTGGTACCCCGCGAGGACGATCATGAACGCGCTGCAGTACGGCATCGTGTTGTACAGCAGCTGCAGCGTCTCCCACCCGTGCGCCTGTTGAAGGTGCGAATACAATACGATCTCCACGGACGTACACGCGACGCCGGCGGCGGCGATGAAAGCGCCGACGAACGTGAACTTCACGTCGCTCGCGCACGCGACGGCGACGCCGGCGGTCATCGCGCACAGGAGCACGATCTTCCGTCGCGTGATCTTCCTCCCGAGTTTGACGTATTCGATGCACGCCACGAGCGGCACTTGCATCTGTTTCGTGATCTGAGGGTCGTTCCATACAAAGCGATGTCGGGGTGGAGTTGAAAGGCGTCAGTTGGAGTTGAAAGGCGTCGAGGTCGGGGATTGAAAGCGAGGGGTGGGCGGAGAGATGCGCCGGCAAAAGTCCTTAAGGATCGGCGTCCACCACGCCAACGCGGTCGTATGGGGACCAGTGTATAGAACGCGCCTGAAAGAACCCGACGGAGTTCATCTTGAGCGACGCTTGCCCGAGCGCGATCGCGCCGCCTTGCAGACACGCGATCGCGAAGATCTGCGCGTCCCACTCCGCGTGTCTGAGCTTGAATATCCCGCCCGCGTGCGCGGCGCGCGTGAACAGAGACGTCACGCACAGGTGCGCGGCGGCGAGGGACAAGATCGGAAACGCGGTCTTCAGGAACAAAAACTTGTTCACGAAGATGATGGCCATGGTGACCGCGTAGTTGAACCCGATCGCGCCCGCGGCGACGATGAAGTCCTTCTGCATGAGGACGTCCGTGGTCAACATGACGGACGAGGACGCGACACGGCGCGCGCGGTTGAGAGTGCGCCCGCGCGCCCGACTCTGGAGCGCGTTCGGACACATCCCGTCAGAAGTCTCGCCTGCCGCCACCCACGCGTTTCTGCACTGGCGGTCAGCTCAGATCGGTCGGTCGTCGCCATTCCGACCGACCGCGAAGTTCAAGCCTCCACTTCGACGCACGGTGGGGAAAAAAGACAGAGATCGTCCAGTCGTTGACGCGCGCCATGAGCGGGCTCTTCAACGCGATGACGGACCCGGCGGTGAGGCGTTTCCCTTGATATCCCTCGCAGTTCATCGTTTACCCTTCCCGCGTCGATCGCGGTCGTCACCGCCGCGATCGCGCGTCGCGCGCGCGTCTCGCCGCGCGCGAACTTTTTCCCTCATCTCGCCGCCCTCGCGCGTCCCCTCCGCCTCGCGCGCCTTCCCTGAGCGTTTCGTTTTTCCGCGGTGCCGACCCTACCCTCCGAGGCGCCTGTTCGGGATGCAAGCCACCGCGAACGACGCGAACGCGACGGAAGCGACCGCCGCGGACGCGAGCGGCGCGGGCGGCGCGCCGGCCGCGATCGCGCCGCGAGATCCCGCCGCCGCCGTGGACGCTCGGACGTCGCCCGCGGTCGACGACGACGACCGCACGCGATCGGTGAAGCGCACGCGCTCGTCCGACCGCCTCGCGGCGCCGCAGCCGGTCGCGATCGCGGTGCCGCCGATCCCGGCGACGCAGACGACGTTTTTCGCCGGGATCGCGAGCGGGGCGCCGCCGGGGCAGCCCGCGATCGGCGCGACCCCCGGCTTTCCCTTTCCCGCGGGCGCGGCGGGGGCGAGCGCGACGACGACGATGCCGCCGCCGCCGCCGTCGAAACCCGACGCGCCCGCGGTGGTGACCGACGCGGCATTCGTGGTGACCGACGCGGCCTTCGTGTGCCCTCCCGCGTACGGCGCCGCGCCGCCGCCGTCCGCGGACGGCGCCGCCGCGGAGGAGCCGAAGAAAGAGGTGGAGCTCGTCGGACGCCTGGACGAGACCACGGGCAAGCGGATGCTCACGCCCCTCGAGGCGGTGCAGCCGAGCCTGATCGGTCGATACGTCGAAGTCCTGTGGCCGGACGACGGGACGTGGTGGAAGGCGAAAGTCACGCACCTGGTCCCGGGGACCGGGATGGCGACGCTGTTCTACGAGAACGCCGCGACGGAGAAGAAGGAGGAGGGCGCGGACGCCGCGAAGTCGGAGGAACGGGCGCCGGCCGCGGGGGCGCCCGCGGCGGCGGCGGAGGACGGCGCCGCCCCGATGGACACCGACGCGCCCACGCCCGCGCCCGCGCCCACGCCCGCGCCCGCGCCCGTCGACGAGGAAGATCCCGAGGGCGAGATCGAGGAGCTGAACCTCCAAGAGGCCGCGACGAACAACGAGGTGTCTTGGCACCCCGACGAGGTGGAACGCGTCAAGCGCGAATACGAAGCGCTTCTCTCGCAGACGGGCCCGATCGCGCCCGCGGACAAGGCGGCGGTGCCGTGCCCGCACTGCGATAAGCGCGAGTTCAAGTACCTGCGGTCGATGGAGAAGCACTGCTGGAACGACCACGGCGTGAGGATCTCGCGGGAGGAGATGGAGACATTTGAGCGGCAGCTTCGCGCCGGCCGCGCGCTCCTCGGCCCGCGTCCGCCGCGCCCGGGCCGGCGGTACAACCCGCCCCCCGAGCTCATCACGATCAACTACGACGACTACTACAACATCCTCGACAGCGACGACGCGATCAAAGAGCGCGCGATCAAGCGCGTGGAGACGACGAAGGCGGCGATGGAGATTTCCCGCAAAGCCGGCGGCCCCGAGGGTCAACGCGCGACGCTGTGGAGCGCGATGGAACGCGACCTGTGCCACATCTGCGGCGAAGCCGATCCGGACTTTTGGGGCATCGAGGGCGACCTCATCGTCATGTGCGACGGCTGCGACGAGCAGGCGCACCTGTCCTGCTACGGCCTCACGGAGGTGCCGGAAGGGGACTGGTTCTGCCAAGGCTGCGTCGACGGCGTCAAAGTCGGCCCGGGCATGCCGGACGACTCGGGGATGTGCGCGCTGTGCCCGGTCCCCGGCGGCGTTCTCGCGCGCGTGCAACCGCCATCTCGATGGGCCACGGACTGGGGCGCCGACGGCTCGCACGCGCACTTGTGCTGCGCGTCGAGCCTCAGCGAAGTCGCGGTGACGCCGTCTACGACGTGCGCGCCCGTCATCGACATGTCGCGCGTGAAGAACTCCCGGATGGCGCTCATGTGCGGCCTGTGCGGACTCGCGGGCGGGTGCGTGCAGTGCTCGATGAAGAACTGCTTCCAGGGGTTCCACGTCCTGTGCGCGCGCGCGGCGGGGTTGGAGCACCTGTACGCGGACAAAGAAGCCGGCGACCCCGCGATTTTTTTCTGCGCGGAGCACTCGGCGCCGGCGTTTGCCATTCGTCGGTTAAAATCGGCGGGGCTCGTCGCCGCGACGGGCGCGGCCACGCAGGCTGCTCCTGGTGATAAAGCGAACGCCGAGAACCCGGACGGCGCGACGGACAACGAAATGCGGCTCGCGGCGAACTTCGAGATGAAGATGGAGGGCCTGAAGACGGAGGAACGCAAGGCGATTTTCGTCGTGCGGCTGTGGCACCGGTTCGTGCCGTTCCTTCCTCAGCCCGCGGACCCGGCGAGACGCGCGGATCTCATGAAGCGCTCCGGGAAGTACGCGATGCGCGTCATGGTCCGAGCGAAGATCCCGGAGAAGGAGATGAACCGGCTCGCCGCGCTCACGGACGCGCAGGGCGAGGCTGAGGTCAAGGACACGCACGACGCGGCGACGAAACTGGCGCTGAACGAGGCGAAAAAAGGGGACCACCTCAACGCGGGTCTGCGGCCGTACCAACGCGAAGGCGTCGCGTGGCTCGCCGCGCAGCACGCCGCGGGCGCGGGCGGCGGCATCCTCGGCGACGATATGGGCTTGGGTAAAACGCTTCAGTGTCTGTCGTTTCTGCAGTATCTCCGCGACGCGAAGAACGAGAGCGGCCCGCACCTCGTCGTCTGCCCGCTCTCGGTGTTGCCGACGTGGGTGCAAGAGGCGAAGCGGTGGTGCCCTTCCCTGCGCGCGGTCGCCTTCCACGGGCCCGAGGCGGAGCGCAACCGCCTCAAAGAAGAGGTTCTCATCCACGGCTCGTTCGACGTCCTCGTGACGACGTACGAGATGCTCACCGCGGAGCAGTCTATGCTCGCGGCGAGGTTCCACTTTCGGTATCTGATTTTGGACGAGGCGCAACGCGTCAAGAACGACGCGTCTCTCGTCTCGCACGCCGTGCGACGCGTCCGCGCCGCGTCCGCGCTGCTTCTCACGGGCACGCCGCTTCAAAATAACCTCCACGAGCTGCGAGCTCTCGTGTCCGTGCTGTTCCAGGACGTCCTCGAGGCTGCGGGCGCGGAGAAGATGGAGTCGGACGGCGCCGCGGCGTTTGGCGACGACACCGCCGTCGCCGCGGCGCGTTCGCTTCTTCAGCCGCTCATGTTGCGGAGAACGAAAGCGGCGGTGCTGAGCAAGGACCTCCCGCCGAAAACGGAAACGGTCGTGCGCATTCCGTTATCCGAGAATCAAAGAGAGTGGTACAAGATCCTTCTCGAGAACGAGAAGGGGCTCTTCGGCAAGCTCGCGACGACGAACGCGACGTCGGAGAAGGAGGCGCTGGACAACGGCAGATGCATCGCGGAGCAGAGCGCGCTCGACGCCGGCGATCTCGACGAAGAAATTTCGGAAGAAGCCGAGGAGGACATCGACATCGCGGCGGCGAAGACGCCCGGGATGAAGAAGTCGCAGAGCATGAGCGAGGTTGCTCCCGCGAAGACCCCGGGGACGGGCGGACGCAAGGGCGGCTCGCAGCAGTTCACGAAGCTGAACAACCTCCTGATGCAACTCCGAAAGGTGTGCTGCCATCCGTTTTTGTTCGGCGACGAAGCCGTGCACGCGGCGGTGGCGAAGCACGGCGGCGATCGCGTCGAAGCGCTCATCGCCGCGAGCGGAAAGCTCACCGCGCTCGACGAGATGCTCCCGAAGCTCCACGCGGGCGGGCACAAGGTGCTCATCTTCTCGCAGTTTAGCATGATGCTCGACGTCCTCGAAGAGTTTTGCGAAGCCAGGGGACACGCGCACCTCAGGTGCGTTCTATCTCACACTGGTCCCCATACGACCGCGTCGGCGTGGTGAACGCCGATCCTTAAGGACTTTGCCCGGCGTCTCTCTCCGCCCACCCCCCGCTTTCGATCCCCGCCCTCGATGCCTTTCAACTCCAACTGACGCCTTTCAATTCCACCCCGACGTCGCTTCGTATGGAACGACCCTCAGACTCGACGGCAGCACGTCGCTCGCGCGGCGGCGATACGAGACCGCGCTGTTCAACAAACCAGACGGCCGGCACTTCGTCTACCTGTGCTCCACGCGCGCGGGCGGCCTCGGGATCAACCTTCAGTCCGCGGACACGGTCATCCTCGCGGACCCGGACTGGAACCCCACGTACGATCAGCAGGCGCAAGACCGCGCGCATCGATTGGGGCAGAAGCGACCGGTGACGGTGATTCGCATGTGCCACGCGTCGAGCGTGGAAGAGGGCATCCTCGCCGTCGCCGCGAAGAAGGCGTCGCTCGCGGCGGCCGTTCTCGCCGGGCTCGAAGCCGGCGCGGACGTCAAGGCGCTCGACGCCGCGAACGCGGCGAGCGCGCAAGACCCGGCGGCGGCGGCGAAGTTGTCCTTCACCGAGCTGCGCGAGATTATTCTCGCCGGCGCGCACGCCGCGGACGCGCCGGCGGCGTTCAACGACTCGAAAGCCGACGCGAACGCGAAGAAGAAGACGCGCGGGGGGGAACCGAAGACCCCGTCGGGGAAGGGCGGGAAGAAGGACGCGCAGACCGAGGGCGCGGAGGCGCTCGCGCGCGCCGCCGCGAGCAGCGGCAAGGCGCAGGGGCACATGACGTGGGAAGGCCGCGACTACAAGCACCAGGCCAACGCGGCGTCGAAGAAGGAGATCGCCGACCTGTGGGTCGAGAGCATCGGCACAAAGAAGCGCGAACGCGTGCAGACGATCGAGTACGTCGACGCCGGCGCCGGGTTAGGGATGCAGGCGGTGTCGAGGGCGTCCATCATGGAGGCGAGGGAGGCGGAGGACAGAGAACGGCGCGCGGCGGCGGCGCGCGAAGCCGCGCGCTCCAAGGCTACGGAACGCGCGGCCAAACACGAGACGAAGTGCTGCGGGTGCGACGGCGAGGGCGTCTGCGTGAAGCCCCCTCCCGCGTTCCTCGCCCCGGACGTCGCCGCGGAGCGTCTGCGGTGCCGAAACTGCCCGCGCGTCATGTCGATGGGGTGCGCGCGGCTCGTGGTCAAGCCGCGGATGGGGTGGCAGTGCCCGCAGCACCACTGCAAGTCGTGCAACAGGACCGCGTCCGAGGCGGGCGGGCTGATGTTCCGCTGCGTCGACTGCCCGAGCGCGTTTTGCGCGGAGTGCAACGGCGATACTCCGTTCGACGCGGTCGAGGGGCACCCGGAGTGGGAGTCGATGGGCTTCTACCTTCCGAAGTCGTTCGAGTACGTGCGCTGCAACGAGTGCGTCGTCTCGAAGAGCGAGAGGGAGGAGGCGGAGAGGCTCGCGGCCAACACCAAGGCGAAGACGCGCCAAGGGAAGACCCCGGGCGGCGCGGACGGCAAGAAGACGACCGGCGGCGCCGCCGCCGCCGTCCCCGGGAAGAGCGCGAGCGGGAGGACGACCTGCAAGCACGAGTCCGCGGACGGCGTCCGGTGCGTCAAGATGCCGAGAACCGCCGGCTTCTGCGACGAGCATCACAAGAAGAGGAAAGAGGAGGAGGAAGCCGCGGCGAAGAGGGCGAAGGAGGAGGCTGCGAAGCCTCCTAAACCGGCCGCCGCCGCGCCGGGGTCAGGCTCCTCCGCGAAGAGGTCAGGCGGCGGCGGCGGCAAGGACGGCAAGGAGAAGAAGGCGCGAGTGAACCTCGGCCCCGTCCCCGGCGGGCGGTGCGCGGTGTGCGTGATCGCGAAGAAGGGCCGATGCGGCACGGAGACGGCGCCGAAGAGTTGCAAACGCCGGGGCGAAGCGCCCGCCGCGCCGCCGCCGCCGCCGCCGCCGCCGGTGGAGGTGAAGAAGGAGAAGGTGAAGAGGCTGCCGCATCAGATTGGGAAGAAGATCGCGGTCGCGTCCGTGAGCAAGAACAAGCGCAAGCGCTGAGAGCGACGACGCGCGCGTCTGTCGATTCTGAATTCATTTTTGTCGAATACGTTGAAGAAATTCTTTCAAGAGAAGAGACGCCTTCCCGCGCGATCGCGCGCCGCGTCAACTATCCATAGTCGTTGACGTGTGCCCGCGCGAACGAGCGGAAATCAATCGCGCTCGTTCGGTGTTTCCCTCCTTCAGTGCGCCGGGATGGGCTCGCCGTCGTCCGCGTTTTTTTCGCGCGGGTCCCTTATCTTATTCAACCACACCCACCGCACGCACATCGACCCGACGATGACGAGGTAATAGTAAAATATCGACATCCACACCGCCTTGAGGGATAACGCCCCGTTCGCGATCGCGTATTTCAGCGACCCCCAGCACGCGGCGGCGCCGCCGAGGAAGATCCAGTTCACCGCTCCCGCGTCGCCGCGGCCGATGAGCGCCCCCTCGAGGGCTTTGTACCAGTACATCATCACCGACGCCATCAGGATAGGGTACGCCGCGAGCGCGGCGTCGACGACGGCGACGTCGGACGTGAACGCGCCCAAGATTTGTACCCGCAGTAGATAGAAGAACGCCGAGAAGATCGTGCTCGTGACCACCCCGAACGACGCGATGACGTTGCCCGCTTCCCTCGCCGCGCCGTCGCCGTGAGACACGGACAAACGCGCCGTCAGCGTGTTCGCGACCGTGCACAGCGCGCCGCTGCCGATGGACAGGACGCAGCAGATTTGAAATATCAACACGTGCGCGGCGCCCTCGCTGACGCCCAGACCGGACGCGACCGCGCCGGTGTAGAACCACACGGCGACGAGGTTTAACACGCGGCCGAGGACGCTGAAGACTTCCTTCGCGTAGGCCCACGCGACGCCCGCGTCGAACGACGGGAACGGCGTCGTCACCCCGACGCCCTCCTCGAAAAAGTTTTTCATTCCGCGCCCTTTAAACGTGAACCACGTCAGCATGATCGCGGAGGCGTACTGCGCGATGACCGTCGCGAGCGCGGCGCCGTTGAAGCCCATGCCCACGGTGAAGATGAGGACGGGATCGATGACGAGATTCAGCACGCCGGCGAGGAGGATGCCCGCCGCGGGGGTCTTCGCATCCCGCGCGGACTGGCACGCGCCGGCGATGACGTCGATGATGATCACCGCGGGGACGCCGATCGCGCGCCATCGCATGTACTCCGCGGCGATGCCCACGATCTCCGGCGAGCACCCGATAAAGTTTACGACTTGCGACGAGAAGAGGAGCAAAAACGCGGTGCACGCCAGTCCGAACGCGGTCGTCACGCTCATGACGTTTACCATCGTGCTCCCGGCGAACCCGCCCTTCCCGCCTCTCTTCTTGTCGATCACGTCGCGCTCGAGCGCGATGGCGACGGACCGCGTCGTCGCGGTCCCGATCCCGTGCATCGCCACCACCGCGATGATGGATGAAAAGATGCACGTGTTCGGTCCGAGCGCCGCGAGCGCGGTCGTGCCGAGCCACGCGACCCAGTACGTGTCGATGCTCCCGAGCACCGGCTCCGCGATCGCGGTCGCGGCGCAGATCAGGAGCTGCAGGATCGTCGTCGTGGACGTCGCGCTCTCGAACCCGAGCTGTTTCATCTCGTCTTCGGTCATCGACTCGGACGGCGCGTCCTCGTGGGACCCGCCGGACGCGTCGGCGTAGGACGCGCCGTCCCCGTCCGCGGCGATCGCGGCGTTGCGGCGCAGACGAATCAACCCGGTCGTCCTCCTCGTCGTCATCGGCGTCGTCGTCGTCGTCGTCGTCGTCGTCCATCGCTGCACCGTCTTCGCGTCGCCGCCGCCGCGTCGGCGGACCGGTCTGGCCGACGCGGCGACCCATCGGATCGGCGTCCTTTCGTCGGTAGTCATCAGAGCTCTCGAGCGCGGCGCGCCGAAGACGCGAAGCGCGCGGGGCGCGCACGCGACGCTCATCCCGCGCGATCTCGCGTGTGTCGCGCTACGACCGAGAAGACGTCGCGATCGCCTTCGTGCGCGGCGCCGTCGTGCCTGGCGCGTCGTCGTCTGGAGGGAGGACGCGTCGAAAAGACGCGCGAAACCAGTCACGGACGGGGCGGGTGAGCTGTGCGGGTGAGCTCTCCAGCTGAGCCGATGAAAAAAAAAAGTTTGATAAACGAAACCAAAAAAAATCCATCGGACAAAATCTCGGTGAAACCTCCCCGATGAACGGTTCTTAAAAGCGTTCTAGTACAACTACAACGTACAACTACAACGTAGAGGCGAGGCGAAAAGCACCGTATGCGGTGACAGCTGTGAGCGCGGCGGGTGCGGGAGCTCGAAATGAGAGTTGAGATGAGTTGATGATGAGCGCGTTCGACGAGGGCGGCGGCGGCGCTATCCTCATCACTTCTTCCCCTTCTTCCCCTTCTTCTTCGCGGCTTTCGCGCGCGCCTTTTCCTCCTCCGCGATCCGCGCCGCTTCCTCCGCGGCGATCCTCGCCGCCTCCTCCGCGGCGGCGATGTCCGCGAGCTTCTGAGGGTCGTTCCATACAAAGCGATGTCGGGGTGGAGTTGAAAGGCGTCAGTTGGAGTTGAAAGGCGTCGATGGCGGGGATTGAAAGCGAGGGATGGGCGGAGAGACGCGCCGGGCAAAGTCCTTAAGGATCGGCGTTCACCACGCCAACGGGGTCGTATGGGGACCAGTGTATAGAACGCACCTGATTCGCCCCCGCGAGCTCTCGTCTCGCGTCCTCCAACTCCGCGAGTCGATGCGCCTCGTCCACCGCCTCCCTCTTCTTCTTCACCTCCTCCTCCTTCCTCCGCTTCGCCTCCTCCGCCGCCGCAGTCTCTCTCGCGTCCTCCTCCTCCGCCTCCGCGGCGTCGAACGCCTCCCTCGCGAGCGCGACGCGCAGCGCGCTCCTCGCGACTTCGCCGTCTCTCTCGACGTCGGCGACGCATCGACGCACCGCCTCCTTCGTCGCGCTCTGCGGGTCGTTCGTTCCGTAACGATAGCGACGTCGGGGTGGAGTCGATGGGCGGACGTCAGACGGAGTCGAAAGGCGTCATAGGGTCGGGCGTTGAAACCGAGGGGTGGGGGCGGAGAGACGACGGCGAAAGTCCTTAAGGATCGGCGTTCACTACGCGAACGGGGTCGTATGGGAACCGGCGCGAGGAGAACGCGCCTGCGCCGGCGTCGTGCCGTAGTTGTTCACCGCGCGCACGTCCGCGCCCCTCGCGAGCAACCTCCGCGCGATCCCCAGGTGGTGATTCGCGCACGCGACGTGCAGCGGCGTGTTGTCGAGCTCGCCGACCGCGTTGACGTCGGCGCCGTGCGATAACAACGCGGCGGCGACGAGTTCGTCGCCGACGTGGCACGCCCAATGCAACGCGCCGTCGCCGAGGGGTCCCGGTTCCGGCGCGGTAACCGTCGTCTTTGAGGCGTTATTCGCGTTCGAGTTCGCGTTCGAGGGGTTCGTCTTGGCGTCCTCGGAGTTGGCGTTCGCGCGCGCGTTCGGGTTCGCGCCGTGGTGGAGGAGGCGGATCGCCGCCGCCGTGCGCCTCGCGGCGACGGCGGCGACGAGCGGCGTCGCGTTCGTCGTCTCCGCCCTCGAATCGACGTGCACGCCGCCTCGGACCGCGGCGTCGATCGCGGCGACGTCGCCGTCCGTCGCCGCCTCGAAGATGTCCACGTCGATCGCGGGCGGCTCTTCCGCCGTGGGGGGTTCTTCTTCTTCCGCCGCGTCGGCGTCGTCGTCCTCGTCGTCCTCGGCGTCCGCGTCCGCGTCGGGGGGATCCGCGTTTTCAGGTTCCACCGGCGTCGTCGCGGGGGCGTCCTCCTCCGCGGCGGGCGCCTCCGGCTCGGGCGCCGCCGCCGCGGGTTCCGGCTCCTCGGGTTTCGCGGGCTCGTCCGCGGGCGCGGCGTCGACGTTCGGCGGCGTGTTCTCCGCCGCCGCGGTCGGGTCTGGAGGCGCGGAGCCGGGGGGGGGGGATCGGCGGGGGGGGGAGGGGGGATCGGAGCTCAATTTGGGTGACGACGCGACGCGAGGACGCGCGCGCGAGGCGGGTCCGCGGCGGCGGCGACGACGACGCGCGCGGTCCGATGGAAGAACAAAACGTCCGCGAGCGACGACGACGACGACGAAGTCGCGCGGCGCACCTGTTTCCTCGGTCATGACGCCCGCCGTGCTCGCGCGCGGGATCGCAGTGCCGGATTCGGCGACGACGACGGGCTGACGACGAACTGAACTGCTGAATGTGAAAAAAACTTTTTGTGTTCCGCCCCCGCGCTCGGATGCACGCATACGAGCTGATAGTCGTAGTCTATGATAAATAAATCCAACAGATCACATCGCGTCGCTCGCCGCCGCGTCACCCTCGACAACGATTACCTAAGCGGCGGCCCTCTGGCGAGCAAGTACTCCGCCTGGTGCTCCACGACGAACTCCCCTTCCGCGAACAGCCACTTCATGATCGGGTCCCGCTGCAACGCGCAAATTTTATTATGCGCGAGCGGCGCGAACCCGGGAAACTCCACGTCGACGTGATGCCACGCCATCGTCCTCAGCCCCGCGCTCATCCGCCGCTGCCATCGCAGATCCAAATTGGAGCGCCGTCGCAGGAGCGCGCTCGATCGATTCAACTGCGCGTCGTCCATCTCGCGCAGAGACGCGTCGAACGGCGCGGCGGCGGTTTCTCTCTCGTCCACGATCCTGGGGACGCCGCCGAAGCCGCCGCCGACGAAGTCCGGGGGGTATCCGCCGCCGCTCCCGACGGCCCACCCGCCGACGTTGTCGCCGACGGCGTCGTCCGCCCAGTCGCTCACGGTCTCGGTTATGCTGTGGTGGTGGTGGTGGTGGTGATGTTCGTTCGCGGCGGTCGCCGCGGCGTCGGAGCCGTCGCCGCCGCCGCGCGCGCGCGACCGTTGACGTTCCATCTTCCTGCGCTCGCGCATCCACCGCGCGCCGTCCGGGTCGAGCGACGCGGTCTCGTACGCGACGAGGAAATCGTTCACCGCGTTGGCGTACGCGCATCGTCTCCGGAACGACGCGAGTGCGGGAATGAACGGCAGCGACGGCGTCGCGATTGAAGTCGAATCGTCGTCGTCGAACCCCTCGCCGCCCACCTCGCCCATCTCCACAAGCAGCGGGACGTCCCGCCGGTTCTTCCCCACGCCCCCGGCGTCCAAAAGCATCAGCTGCCGCGTCGACGGCCCCATGAGATTCCCGGTGAACGCGCGCACCGCCGCGGGGAACAGCCCGATCCATCCGAACGGCCCGACCCCCAAGTGCGGCGTCGCCGTCGTCAGGTACGTGTCCGGGATCAACCCCGCGATCGTCCCGGCGCCGCGCGGGCTCCGCCCGGGCCCGCGCGGGCTCGGCGGCTGGTTCCGCCACAGATCAGCGCCGCCGCCGTCGTCGTCGTTCGATCGACCCTTCCCCGGCGAGTCGTCCTCGTCGGCTTCGTAGAGCAACGCCGCGGCGTATCTCGCGTAGACGCCCCCCAACGAGTTCCCCACCATGGAGATGTAGACCAAGCTCGGGTGCGCGGCGACGACGGCGCGGATGTCGTCCGCGACGCGCTTCGCGCCGTTCGCGATTCCGTCGAATGACTTTGTCAGCGCGTTGCACCCGGGCGCGTGCACCAGGACGGAGTCGCCGCCGCGGCGCTTCAGATTCTTCTCGAGGCACGCGAGATCGTGCGGCGTGCCGCCGAGGCCGTGGATCAGGACGTACAGGTGCGTCGGGCCCTCGGGGTGCTGCGCGTTCTCAGTCTCCGCGAGGACGGCGAACGAGCGCGTGCGGCGGCGCACGCCCGCGGCGCGAGGAGACCCGGGCGCGTGCGTCGCGAGCGTCTGATGATCCATCGGCTCGAAGAATATGCTCGACAGCTGCGCGCGCGCGCCGCCCGCGCGTCTCGCCTTGCGATCGGAGATCTTCGCTCTCCAGTACGAGACGTCGAAGGCGTGGAACATCCCGCTCACGAGCGCCATCGCGGCGATGGAGAGGATGCGAAGGACGAGGAGGAAGCGGAGGAAGACGACGAAGTAGAGCCCGCGGATCGCCCAGATGATCAGCGAGAGCGTGAACTCCCACATGCGCCGATCGCGGCCGCGGAGGAGAGGACGACGACGACGCGACGACGACGACGACGACGCGACGACGACGACGCGACGACGACGACGCGACGACGGCGAAGCGACGGCGACGGCGGCGCCGCGAGCCTCGGACACGAGGATCGACCCCTTCGCCGCGAGTCGTGGATATGCCCTGTCGGACGATCGGGGGTCGGGTTTCGAGAGGCGGTTTCGAGCGCGCGCGCGGCGATTTTCTTCGAGAAGATTCCTCTTCGTCGCGTCGCCGCGTCGCCTTCGTATTCTTCTATCATATCATACCGTCTACCCTCGCGCCTATCGCTCGATGCTACCACCTAGACGCGCGTCCGTCGCCGCGTCGTCGCCGTCGCGTCCTCACTCCGGCTCGCCCTGCCCGAAGTACCTCCCCGCAATGGCGTAGCACACCTGCAGCCGCGGCAACGACGGATCCGTCGCGCGTCGCGTCGAGGCGCGCAACTTGGACAGCGCCTTCGCCGCGGCTCTGATCGCCGCGGACGTCTCCGCGTCCAGGGGGAGGCCCACGCGCGCGGACAGCGCGAAGAACCACGCCGCGCGGCGTCGCGAGAACGATATCGGCGACGGTTCAGGGGACGAACCGTCGCGGTCGCCGTCGTCGTCGTCGTCGTCGTCGTCGTCGACCGACGCTTCGATCGCGCGCGCGTGCTCGCGCAACAACGCCGCGCTCGTGAGGTCGTCGATCTCGAGCAGGAGACTCTCGTGCGCGAACCAATGCGGCGAATGTCCATCCCCTGAACCGTCGTCGTCGTCTTCGCCCGCCAGCGCCGCGTCCGACGCCTTCGTCGCCGCCGCCGCCGCCGCGCGCGCGCCGTCGCCGCCGCCGCCGTCGTTCCCGAGCCGCGCCATCGCGCGCGTCATCGCCGCTCGGACGTCCGAAAAGTCCGCGAGGAACGCGTCGCGCCACGCGCGGTCCATGATCGCGTGCGGCGGCGCGGGCACGCACGCGGCGTTACGCTGCGCGCGCGACAGCTGGCTTCCTTTACGCGACGCGGACGCCGCCGCGAGTTCGCGCCTTCGATCGAGCGACGCCGACGCCGACGTCGACGTCGACGACCGCGACCGCGACTCCGGCGGCATCGAGGACGACACCATCACGTCCGGTACCTGCTTCGCCTCGTGCCTCACGCGTCGGAGGTACTCCAGGCCGTCCATCGGAGGGCCGGAGTCGAAGTCTGGGTCGCCGTCCGCGGGCAGCGCCGCGACGCGCATGCCGGCGTCGTCGTCGTCGGAAGACGACGACGACTCCGCCGCGGCCGCGGTCTCATTCTCCTCCTCCTCCTCATCCTCGGGTTCGTCGTTCCAGGTCGCGATGGTCGCTTCGCCGCCGGCGTCGCGCGGCGTCCATCGCGTCGCCGTCATCTGCGCGGGAGGGATGGGTATGGGTCGCGAACGAACGAACGTCAGCGCGGCGGCTCGCGGGGCGGCGCGGGCGGGTTCCGTTTCGTCTCGTCTCGGAGGAGGAGAGAATTGACGATTGTCATCGACGACGGCGCGACGGATCGAACAAGTACCGTCCGTCGCGGTGTACCTCCCTCGAAGGGAAGCGCCGCGCGCGCGAGGAGATGTGGCTGCGTTTCAAGAGGAAGCATCGTCGTGGGCGTCGACGGCACCCTTAGGATTATACGCAGCGCGCGCGAGGAGAAGCCGCGAGACGAGCGACGAGATCTGGCTAGGGATCACCGGGCGCCGACTTCGCGCCCGACGGCGGTTCGCGCACCTGCTCCGGTCGTCGTCGTTCGCCGTCCGTCCGCGCGGCTTCCTCACGACGACGTCATGTCGTCGCGGTGAACGGACGCGCGCGCGTCTTCGATGCGTCCACGCGATGCGTGCGCGTGCTGGCGGCGCGAAGGGGTGTGATGAGAGGGAGCTCGAACAGAAAGCGAGAACTCGCTGCGTGTGAGACTGGACAGCTGTGTCTTGGAGGCACTTTTCCGCGGAGACGCGTCGGAACGCGCTCGGGGACGCTCCCGTTCGCGCGGAAACGTTCGTCGTGAATGATACGTACAAATGGGCGCTATTCTTTCGTTCGTCTAGGCCGCCGCGAGCTCGAGCTCGAGTCTGTCCACTGACACTCGCGCGTCGGAAACGCCGCGCTCCGCCGCGAGGCGGTACCACTTCAGCGCCTCCGTTTTGTTCTCCGCCACGCCGCACGAGCGGAGTTCGTAGATGCGCCCGAGAGCGTGTGCAGCTCCTCCTGATCCCAGCTCCGTCGCCTTGACGTAAATTTCAACTGCCTTTGCTTCATTTTTCTCCACGCCATCGCCGTACCTGTAGCACGACGCGAGCCTACAGGTCGCGTCGGCGTGCCCACACCCAGACGCTCTTTCCCACCACTCCTTCGCCTTCGTGTAGTCTCCGTTCACGCCGTACCCGAAGCGGTAGCAGTATCCGATCTCGTTCATGGCGACGGCGTCTCCACGATCAGCGGCTTTACGCAACCAGTAGAGCCTCTTCTTCGTCGAATGTACAAGAATTGTATGGGTATCATCGAGCAACATATATACAATATGGGTATCATCGAGCAACGCCCTCGGAGTGCCAGGTAACGACGCGTCTGCCTTCTCCGCGTCCCTCCACACCTTGCTCACCGCGGAGAGGCGAATGCGGTCTGTCGGGTCGCCCCCGAGGTGCGAGAACACGACGGCGGCGACGTTCTCGGGGATTTTGTTGAAACCGGTGCTCGAGCGCGTCCGCATGGCTCGGATCTGGGCGGGGGGCGGCGGCGGGGGGAGGGGGGCGCGAGAAAGTGAAGAGTCGTAGCTTCTGAGCACTCGCTTTTGAAAGGTCGCGCGCGTGACGAGAGCTCGCCACTCCACTCCGCGCGCGACGCGACGACCCCATGAAGACCCCGGATTCGAAGCCCGCGAAGCGCCGCCACGCCGCCGCCACGCCGCCGACGACGAGACCGACGCCGCCGCCGCCGCGGCCGCCGACGTTCGGCGAAGTCCTCCCGCTCGCGGTGTCGATGACCAAGGCGCTGCGCGTCGCCGCGAGGCGCGACGCCGAGCGACGAAAGCGCGAGCTCCGCGCGCTCGGCGAGCTGCGACGACGGCTCGACGCCGCGTGCGTCGCCGCGGAGGACGCCGCCGCGGAGGGCGACGTCGTCGGGAGGCGCGGCGAAAGCGCGAGATCCGCGCTGTTGCTGCGCGCGGCGTGGGTTACCGGCGACGACGGCGACGGCGACGACGACGGCGGCGGGAGCGACGACTTCCGCTTCCTGCGCCGCGCGAGGGCGTATCGCCTCGCGAAGCTGACGACGACGACGACGACGACGACGACGCCGTCTGCCCCCCCCGCGCGCGGAGGCGCGATGAAGCCGCCGGCGTCGGAGCCGTCGAGGTCCGCGACGCGAGCGAAGGACGTCGCGCGCGCGGTCGACGACGCCCCGGACGCGTTCGTCGCCGCGGAGCTCCTCCTCGAGGTCGTCGGCGTCGGCGACGGCGACGAAGGCGCTGTCGGCGGCGGCGACCCGCGCGTCGTCCCGCTTCCCGAGGAGACCCTGCGCGAGTACGTCGCCGGCGCCGTGCGCGTCATCGCGGCCGCGGCGTCGAGAGATCGCGACGACCGAGAGCGCGCCGCGCGCGCGACCGGCGGACGACGCGCGGCCGGCGCCGCGAACGCGGCGGGCGGCGCGGCTTCCGCGACGGCGCTCGCGCGCGACGTCGCCGGCGCGCTCCTCGACGCGTCGCTCGCGCTGCGCGAGCGGCGCGACGGCGGCGGCGGCGACGCCACGTTCATCGCCGCCGCGTCGGTACCCATCGCGATCGCGATCGACGCGATCGTTCGAGACGCGCGCGCGTCGTTCGCGGCGGAGCTGTTGACCGCGGCGGCTTCGACGATTGAAGCGCGGTTCAAAGACGCGTTCGAACCGGTTCCTATTCGCGCCGGCGTCGCCGTCGTCGCGCCCGCGACGCCGCGGCTGTCGCGCGCGATCGAGAGCCCGATCGAAGAAGCGCTCGTCGCGTGCGATCGGCTCGAGTCCTCTGGCGTCGCGTTCGCCGTCGCCGAGCGCGTCGTCGCG
>Ga0181559_10002816_pt1 | contig 17195 bp, 4 predicted proteins | sample 011ome_21_FD_133752 | JGI IMG/M metagenome (GOLD analysis project Ga0181559, IMG submission 133752) | Coastal salt marsh microbial communities from the Groves Creek Marsh, Skidaway Island, Georgia - 011508AT metaG (megahit assembly) | ecosystem: Environmental > Aquatic > Marine > Intertidal zone...
CTCCGCGGCGACCGTCGTGTGGTCCGGCGCGATCAACGCGATGTTTTCCATGGTCATCGCGGTCCGCGTCGGATATCATCTCGGCCGCGGCGACGGCGACGCCGCGCGGCGCTCGTTTTGGTTGTCCACCGCGGTCGTGTCCGCGACGCTCGTCGCCGTCGTAATATTCGTCGCGCCGTTCGCGGAGCCGGTGCTGTCGCTCGCGACGAGCGATCGCGTCGTCGCGAGGGACGCCGCGAAGGTGCTCCCCGTCGCGCTACTCGCGACGACGTTGGGGGTGTTGAACAGTCTGTGCACCGGAGGCGTCTTCTCGGGGCAAGGGAGGCAGACGCTGGTGACCGTGCTGTCGTTCTTCGTAGACATACCGCTGAGCGTCGGCGGCGTCGCGGCGATGATCTTGGTCTTCAAGACGAACTTGCGCGGCGTGTACGCGTACGGCTGCGCCGCCGCGGCGTTGGAGCTGCTCATAGCGTACGGGTTCGTGTGGTCGTCGGATTGGAAAAAGTACGCCTCGGACGCGAAGGCGAGGCAGGCGGCGGCGGCGCCCGGGGAAGACCCGCCGCGGGAAGAGAGCCGGGAAGAGCGCGGGCGCGGCGAGTCGTCGCGTCGATCGATCGCATAGTTAGTAGTGAGTAGTATAACAATGACACGCGTACAGTACAGTACGTCGTTTATGCGCGCGCGTCCGTCTAAAACGCCGCCTGCCACGTCGGCTCCATGCGGCACAAGTTCCGCGGGTTGATCGCGGCTTCGACGAGGTGAATGACCCCCTTTTGCACGCTCGAGAGCTGCTCGCCGCCGCCCATCCGCGGCGGCGTCGGCGCGATGCACGGCAGCCGCTTCAACACCTCGTCCACGTTCGCCCTCGCCATCGCGCGCACGTCCGCGGGCGCAGGCCCGAGCGGCGTCGCGTTCGACCCCGCCGCCGGGGTCATCCGTCGCCACGGCCAGCACATGAGCTGATCGCGGAAAAACAAGAGAAGCCGCGTCTCGAGGCTCGTCCCGGGCGCGGCGCACGCCTGCGCGGCGGCGGCCATCGACGCGACGAAGTCGCCCTTCACCCCGAACGGCGTGAAGAACGTGTGCAGGTTCCGCGTCAGGCGGAACGGCACCGGCTCCACGAACTCGGTCATCCCTTTGCTGTCGAACGCGGGGTGGAAATCGAGCATGAAAACCTTCCCGGTGTTCTTCGCGAAGAGAATCTTTTGCGGCGTGCGACCGCCGATCCGCAGCAACGCGGATATGAAACACGACAGCGCCATCTGCTGACACATCTGCCGCTTGAACGTCCACAAGTGCGACCCGGTCGGGAGCGTCTTGTACATGAACTGCGAGAAGATGTTCTCCGTGACGTGCTGCTGGCACACGTCCGAGAACGCCTTGAGTCTCAGGTTCAAGACGTTCTCCGCGCCCGTAACCTTGCCCGTCACCGCGTCGTCCAACGCGGCTTTAAACGCGCTGATCGGCGCGTCCGGCTCGCGGCCGTACCTCGCGCAGTTGATCTCGTACACCTCACCGTACGTCCCGTGCGCCGCGTCGTCCTCCATCAGACGCACCTGCGGCCAGACCGGGACCACCGCGGGGGTGTAGTAGCACAGCCCGCGGCGTCGCGTCTCGACATGGTGCGCGAGCGAGTGATTCAGCGAACGCAAGAGTTGGAGCATCCGCTCCTCGCCTCTCGCCGCGGGCGTGAGCGAGGTCTGCACGAGGAACCGTCGCTCGTTCCCGTCCGCGCCGAGGAACGTGAGGCACCGGTACGACGACCCGTGTCTGCGAACGACGTGCACGTCCGCGCCGATGCGTTCGAGCTTCACGAAGCGATCGACGGAGGGAAGCTCCGCGTCGCCGTTGTGCTGCCCGGGGACCTCAACCTCCGCGAATCGCATCCCGCGCAGCGCGGGGGACTCGTCCTCGAGCCTGAGCGTCGTCGGGAGTCGGTCCTCGACGTCGCTCTGGAGCTGTCGTTTCCAGCGCTTCAAGCGCTCGATGAGCTCGTGCAGCGCGGTGGGGAACGTCGGCTGCTCCGGGTCCAGGTCGCGTTCGTAATCCGCCTTGTACTCCGCGACGAACTCGGTGTGTTTCGTGCTCGTGTCCGCGCTGAAGCACGCGCGGCACACCCCCGTGAGCTCCTTCTTGAAGCTCGCGGGGACCTCCGCGGTCGTCGCGGTCGGGTACTTGTAACACCGATGAAGGAGCGTGTACACGACGACGAGGAGCCTCTCCTCGGGGGAAGACGCGAAACGCGCGCCGAGTTCGGAGAGAAGCACTTCCAGCTCCGCGACGAGGTGCGAGTGCTTGTGCCTCAGGCGTTCCATGACCTCCTTCGCGCCGTCGAACGCGGTGCCCGCCTCGTTCGCCGCCTGCGCGGCCGCCTGCGCGGCGGTCTTGTCCGCCTTGGCGAGCGAGAACGCGGAGACGGCTTCCTCGCTCGCGTCGTTTTCGTTAAACTTTTGCGCCGCCGCGGAGGACTCTTGCGCCTTTTGCGCGAGCGCGCGCGCGGTTTGCGTCACGCGCGTCGCCGCCTCTCTTCGCTCTAAGAGGAACGTCCGAAGCGGGCAGTACATCGCCTGCGGGTGTGCCTGCGCGAGTCGCAAGAGCAGCGCCTTCGCGTGCGGGGCTTCGCGATTCAAAAGCGAGAGCAACAGCTGCGGGACGTACGGGATCCACACCCAACGTTGAATCGCGTCGAGGTGCTTCGCGAGCGCTCGCCCCACCGCGGCGGTGTGATCGGAGAACGCGAGCTGATGCAACACGTTCACGAGCTCGTGGCGGTACCGCTGCGGCCCGTGCTTCGCGGCTTGTAAGTAACACGTCGCGGCGTACTTGGCCCACCGCGCGGCTTCCTCCGCGTTCCCGGGGCCGGAGCCGCTCGCCGTGGGCGCGACGCCGGACCCGGCGGCGCCGGAGCTCGACGCCGCCGCGGTAGCCTGGCGCGAGCAAAACTCGCCCCAGGAGATCCACGCCTTGCTGAGCTGCTTGCACAGGGACAACGACGTCGCGTACGACGCGTGCGCGCCGTCGCCGTCGCCCATCCTCTCTTGAAACAGCGCCTTCAGACGGAACAGCTCAGCCTTGTGATGCGCGTGGAAAAAGTCCAAAGACGTCCCCTCCAACGCGTTCAGCCCCGTAACCGTCTCGCCCTCCATCTCTAGGCACGCCTTGCTCTGCTCTCGCAGCTTCGAGAACGCCTCCTGGACTTCGATGTGCCCCTGCTGCTGCGTGAGGATCGCGTTCGCAGCCTCGCCCATGCGATGCCGCCGCGCGGTCCCCGCGAGCTTGTTGATGCCCCACGCGCGGTCGCGCAACCCGAGCTGATCCAGCTGGTGCCCCTGATGCACGAGCTGCGGGTGCGCCTCCACGAGCCCCTTCGCGGCCGCGGCGATGACGCCGTACATGTACCCGCGCCACGTCAGCACTTCGTTCCACTGCGGCAGCGGGTCCCAGCGGTTCGGCGTGCGCAGTCGCCACGTCTCCATCGTGTCTTGGATCAGCGTGCGCGCGTGGCCGGGGTTCGGATGCTGCGGCCGCCTCGCGTTGGCGAGCTCGACCAAGATGCGCGTGGACTCTTGCAGCTCCACGATGGCGTGGAACGAGTGCAGGACCGGGACGTGCGCGCTCGCGCCCGTCTCCGGGAGCTTCCACCACCGGTCGAGAAGCAGCTTGACCGCTTGTTTGCAGTACTGCTCCGCGTCGTTGACCCGTCCGCTGTCGAGCGCGTTGTACACGCGCACGATGTTGATCTCCGCGGTTTCCTCAACTTCGGACGTCGCCGCCGACGCGGGGAGGAGGTCTCGGACCGTGTTCCAGTCGTTCATTCGCCACGCGCTGTGCAGCTGCAGCTCGGTGTGCTCCACCGCGCGAGAGAAGTCGGAGATGAGCTCCCACTGGTTCAGCTGCTTCGCGCTGTTCAGCCAGTTCGTCTCCCACAGGCACAGCTCCGTCTTCGTCACCCCGGAGACTTGCCCCGCGCTCGCGCGTTGCATCCCGCGGAAAAAGACGTCCTGCGCCTCTTGCCAGTGCCCGTGCTGCGTCAACGCGAGCCCCGCGCGGGTGATGTCCGACGTGCACCGCTGCCGCCACAGACCGACAAGGACGTCTTGTTCGCCGAGGAGGCGATACAGCTCCGCGAGCGCGTCGAAGCACCGCGCCTCTTGCGGGTACCGAACGACGTGGTTCTCGAGAAGCGCGATTGCGATGTGCCACGCGTTGTACGTCTTTCCGAGGTACTTGATGAGCTCGCTCGGTATCTTCGGCTGCGGTTGCGACAACGATATGCCCTCGAGGATGGCCTGGACGACGTTCGGCCGCACCGCGGCCTGTCTCTGGTGGTACTCCTTGGAGAGCAGCGCGATCATCGGCTTGGCGAGCGTCATCTGTTCCTCGCGTTGGAGCGTCGCCCACACGATGGGAAACACGAGAACCCAGAGGTAGTACGCCACGTGCGCGTTTCTGGTCGCCACCTCGCGCAGCGGCGCGACGAGGTCGCTCACTCGCAGCGTCTCGATCTTCGTCAGGAACGCGGCGTGACGGTCCAGCAGCGCGGCGGTCTTCTCCAGCGGCGCCGGGCCGGCGTTCTTCGGCCGCGGCGGGCACTCGGGCGGCGGCGTCGTCTTCGGGTCGTCCCCGGCGGGGAGCAGCGACGGGATCTGCGCGCTGTTCGGCGCGAGCGTGATCTTCTCCTCCTCCGCGAGGATGGAGAGGATCAGATCGAGGCCTTGCTTCAGCCAGAACGTGTCCGCCATCGCGTCCCACTCCTGCCCGGCGAGGATGTACTGCAGACGGTGGAACAGCGTCTTTCCGACGGCGGCGTGGTAGAGCTCGAAAAATTTCGCGCGGAGCTTCGGGTGCCGCGTCCGCAACCCGAGGAGGTGGTTCCTCTCCACCTTGACGAAGACTTCCTGTCGCAGCGCCATCGCGTGCGCGCCGCCGGACGCGCACAGCGCGTGGAGCGTTCCGAGAAGTTTCTCCTCCCACTCCGCCGTCTGCGTGACTTCGCGCCCGAGACGCGTGAGGTGCGCGAGCTTGCTGAGAAACAGCACGGTTTCCTTCGCGCTGAGCGACCCGGGTCGGTTCGGATCGGGCGCGTCCGGGTCCGGGACGGCGGGTTTCGCGTCTGAATCCGGCGCGTCCGCCGCCCGGGAGGCCTTTCCGCTCGCGTCGCCGCCAGTGCCGGTGGATTTCGATTTTTCCGCGGCGGAGTCGTCCTTAGGTTCCGCCGACGCGTCGTTCGCGTCGTTCGCGTCGCCGTCGCCGCCCTTCTCCTCCCCGGGCTTGGCCTTCCCGCCCGCGCCGCCAGGTTTCTCCTTCCCGCCCTTGGGCTTGTCCGCTTCGCCGTCGCCGTCGTCCTTCTCGTCGACGTCCATCGCGTCCGCACCGCCGCCGTCGCCGCCCGCGCCCGCCGCCGCCGCATCCGCGGCGTTCGACGCCTCCGCGTCCTGGGTCTCCGCCTTGAGCGCGACGACTCCGACGTCCGTCGGAATCGCCGCGGCGGCGCCCGTCGCGCCGGGCGTCGCGCCGAGGACGGTGTCCCCGGCCCACCCTTTCAGCGCGTCGAGCGTCGCCATCAACACCGCGCCGTGCGTCGCCTGGTCGTTGATGAGCTGCAGGAGCATCCTCAAGAACAGCTGCTTGTGCTCGCCCCCCGCGGGGATGACCCGAGACGCGATCAGCCGCACGCACGCCGCCATGCAGTGCGCGACGGAGCCGTACTCCGGCGTCGGCACCTGAGGCTGCTCCCCCGGCGCGAGCCTCTGCGCCGGGTGTGGCGGCGGCACCTGCCCGGCCGCGCTCGCGGTGTTCAGCTCGTGCGTCAAGCGGCTCAGAAGCTTAATCAAGTGCGGGAGGTAGCGATCCGCGACGCGGCGTTGCCGCTCCGCCAGCGCTGCGACGCACGCGAGCACGCACGCGAGGCTCGGGTTGGGCGCGCTGACGTTCGGCAACGCCGGGTTGCCGGAGATGGCCGCCGCGACGTGCTTAGCGCAGAGTTCGTCCATGCGGTGCTGCAGCACCTTCGTCTCCGGCGCGGGGACGCCCTTCTCCCCGGGCGCGGCGCCCTTCGGCGGCGGCGGGAACATCGCGCGGCCCAACGCCTTGGCGAGCGTGTCGTGCGTGTTTTTCCGCGTCGACGCGAAGCACGGCTCGAGCATGGACGCGACCTGCGGGGCGTTGCCGCGGATGAACTCGTCCCCGCAGCCGCACTCGAGCGCGATGTTGAACACCGCGAGGCCGGTGGACAGGGTGCTCGTCGCGTCGCCGCCGCTCGCGGTGGAGCTCGCGAGGAGGCGTTCGATGAAGCCGAACTTGATGTTCGCCTTCGGCCACGCCGTCAGCGCTTTGCGAAGGAGGGAGACGGCGCGCGCGTGCAACGCGATCATCTCCTTGTCCTTGCTCTCGCCCGTGAGGAACGCCATGCGGACGAGGAAGTTGACGAGGATCTCGCACATCGCCGGCGCGGGCTGGAACTCGTCCGCGTCCGGGGACATCGACACCGCGGGCGCGGCGACGGACTTGTCGCTCTTGCCGGCGGTCTTGTCGTCCCCGAGCTCGATGTCGTCCGCGTTGGCCATGACGGCGTCTTCGTCGTCTTCGTCGTCGTCGTCCGTCGCGGCGGATCGGCCGCGGCGGCGGGACGCGCGGCCGCCTTCGCCCTTGGATTTCTTGTCGCCCTTGGCGGCGGCGTCTTTTTTGTCCGTTCCCGAGGCGTCGCGGCCGCGTTTCTTGCCCGCCTTCTCGGGTGGCTCCTCCTCCTCTTCCTCGTCGTCCTCCTCCTCCTCCTCCTCGGGCTTGTCCTCGAGCGCCGCCGCGGCGGTGCGCTCGACGCGCTGCTCTTCCCACTGCAGGATGAGCTCGACGAGGGAGATGGACAACACTCGGTTCTCCGGCGGCGACGACGACGGCAACCCGAGCCTCGAGAGCGAGTTTACCATCTGCGGCACGAACTGCGCGCGGGACGCGTAAAAGTGCTTCTCGTGCGTGTGAATCAAGTTCCAGACGTGAATCAAGTGCGGCAGCGAGTGCCCTTCCTCGACGAGAATCTTCTTCGTGTATCGAATCCAGATCGGGTACTTGTGGTCGCCCTGCGGCAGCCGCTTCGGGAGCGCGGGCGTGAGCGCGCCGAGCGCCTGCCGCACGAGTTCCTTCGCCTCGGGCTGGCACGCGCGCAAGAGCGCGACGAAAACCTGCAGCACGATCTTCTCCGGGGCTTGGTACGCCTCGAGGAAGTGGCAGACGTTCACGAACGCCCACTGCTTGCTGCCGCTGTCCTCGCTCTTGAGGTGGTTCCACCCGAACTTGATGAGCTCCTTGCGATGCGACACGAGCTCGTCCGGGAGGTTGCGAATCAGCAGCGTCGTCATCCGCAAGAGTTGGATTCGAAGCGGCTCGCTGTGCGCCGGGGAGGACTCCTCGTCCGCCGTCTCGAGGAGGTCGACGACGATCATGTTCACCGCGTCTTCGGTGATTACCTTCTTCGCGTCCTCCATCGCGTTCGCGTCCGTCGCGACGTTCTTCAGCGTGTGCTCGAGCATCGGCATGATGACGAGTCTCAACGCGGAGACGAGCTCCGGGGCGGTGAGCGACTGCTCTTTGAACGCGTTCAGGAAGTGTATCAGGACGTCGTGTTTCTCCTCCGGGGTGTACGCCGCGGCGACTTCTTTCTTGTAAAACTCCTCGAGAAACGTAAAGTCCACGCGCGTTTTCGTGTCGAAGATGGATAAGACGTCGAACAGCGCGCCGACTAGCGCGCGGTCGCTCCGCGCGACGTTCACGAAGCACTTCGCGAGCCTCTTGGACTCGAGCAGCTCCGGGAGCGCGAGCATTTCTTCGCTCTTGAGCCGCTCCGCTCGCGCTTCGGACCGCCACCGACCCCAGAGCACCGAGACGAGCTCGGGCTGCGTGTGCAGCCACTCCGGCATGTGCTTCGCGAGGACGTTGATGAGCTTCAAGCCGTTGTACGCGTTCAGGTCGCCGCCGCCGCCGACGCCGCTGAGGCCTTCGCTCGCGGCGGCGTCCGCGGCGGCGTTCGCGCCCGCGTTGGGGCGCGGCCACGTGAACGCGGCGGCGATGATCTTGTTCGCGCTCTTCGCGAGCTCCTCCCGCAGGGGCTTCCCTTCCTTCTCCATGCGGATCATGTCCAAGAGACGGAAGAAAAAAGCCGGCTGCGAGAGCCGCGCGAGGAAAAAGTCCACCGTCGCGGGGGCGTACCGCGACAAAAACTTCGCGAGCGGCTTCCGGTACAGCGAGTTTACCTCCGAGTGCACGCCGCTCTGCGGCAGCGCTTGCTCGAGCTGAATCGTCAGCATCACGAGCGGCTCTAAGAATTTCCCCGCGGCTTGCGGCAACAAGTGGAACAGGTTGATCATCGCCGCGGCGATCTTGAAGTCCTTCGGCGGCGGTCGCGCCTGCGTCTGTTGCCCCCCGGGCGCCACGGCTTTGTTATCCGGCTCGAGCCACCTTCGGAGGTGCTCGAGGAGCTTCTCCCCGAGCGTCGGGTTGAACCAGTTGGACAAGAGCTCCAACAGTCGCTCGAGGCCGACGAGCAGCGGCATCGTAAGGTTCTTATAGTGCGCGAGGTTCACGAGAATCGGCCGCAGGCTCGACTGAAGCAGCTCCTTCGACAGCGACTGCTGTTGAATCACGCGTTTCAAACCCTCTTTCGCGATGTTCACCACCTCCGCGCTCCGCGACGTGAGCGACTTGAAGAACATCGTGATGATCCGCTGTCTGAGCTGCGCGAGCTGCTCCTGCCCCGGCGGCGGGGTCTTGAGCTCTTGAAGCGCCATGACGCTGCACATGAGGCGAATGCACGCCGCGCGCAACGCGTGGAGCTTCTCCGACGCGCCCGGCTCCGTCTTCAGCGTCGAGGAGCACCAAGCGAATGTCGGGGTGGAGTTGAAAGGCGTCAGGTGGAGTTGAAAGGCGTCGAGGGCGGGGATTGAAGCGAGGGGTGGGCGGAGAGACACGCCGGGAAAAGTCCTTAAGGATCGGCGTTCACCACGCGAACGCGGTCGTATGGGGACCAGTGTATAGAACGCGCCTTCAGCGTGCTCGGGTCGTCGTTCTCCGCCACCGCGAGCGCCTCTTGAAGGACGCTCACGAAGTTCGCCTGCGCGCTGATCTTGATGAGCGGCTCCGGGGTCGCGGAGACGCAAAAGTTCAGGATGTGCACCACCTGCGTCTGCACGTGCACGTGCCGCGAGTGCAGCGGCCGCGACAGCAACGACGCGACGTGCGTCGTCTTGACGTCCAAAACCTTCCCCACGTCGAGCCCGCTCCGCGCGGCGAGCCCGCGAATCGCGCGCTCCACGACCGGACGCACCGTGGGCGACGACGACGTGCTGAAAAGCTCCTCGCTCAGGACGCCGATCGCAGCCTCGAGCCCGGCGGGGGCGTCGTCGCCGCGGAGGATCACGCCCTCGGGCGTCGCCGCCTCCAAGACGCGGTGAAAGGCGTCCGTCGCCGCGCGCACTTCGCTCACCGCGTGCGGCGGCAGCGATCGCATCGCGCGCAGGAGCGCCTGCAGCACCCTCGGGAGCTGCGGCGTCAGCGCGGAGATGGGGAGGACGCGCGAGAGCGCGTCGATCCCGCCGACGCCGCCGACGGTCGCCTGCCAGCTCTTCTTGAAGCAGCAGTGCATGAGACGAGGGAGGAGCTCGGTGACGAGCGATCGGAGCGCGGGGGGGATCGGGGCGTTGAGCGCCGCCGCCGCCGCGGCGTCCGCGTCGGCGTCGCGGTCGTCCTTCTCGTTCGCCGCCGCCGCGTCTTTCGCCGCCTTGTCTTCGGCCGCGGCGTCCTTTGCTTTTTCCTTGTCCTCGTCCTTATCCTCGTCGTCGGCGTCGTCGTCTTCGTCGTCGTCGTCGCCCTTTTTGCTCTTTTTCCCGCCCTTTTTCGCTGGGGACTTGTCCGTCGCCTTGTCCCCATTCTTCTTCGCGTCGTCGTCCTTGACGTCCGCGTCGCCGCCGTCCGCCGCGCCCTTCGCGTCCGCGTCGTCGTCGCCCGAGTTCGAGCTCTTCGCCCCCCGAAGCGCGCCCTCTTTCTTCGCCTTCTCGCGCGCGGCTTTCGCCTCGGCTTCCCTCTTCGCCGCCGCCTCGGCCGTCTCCACCGCCTCCCTCGCCTGCGCCGCGTCCTCCTCCGTCACGCCGACGACCGCGGGGTCGCACGCGAGCGTCATGACCGCGTCGATGAAAATCTTCACCGCGCGCATCGCGGCGTCGACGTGCGGGCGCTTGCCGGACTCGAGCGCGTCCATGAGGGCGTCGAGGAAGAGGCACGCGTCGAGCTCTTTCAGCGCCGCCGCCGCCGGTCGTTTCTTCGCCGGCGTCGCGTCGTCCGCGTCCGCCGCGGTCTCGTCGTCGTCCTCCTCCTCCTCGGACTCCGGCTCGTCTTTCTTTTTGGCGCTGCTGCGACCGCGGCGACCGCCGCGCTTGGACGCGGACGCCTTCTTCCCTTCCTCCTCCTCCTCCTTCTCCGCGTCTTGTTTCTTCTTCTTCGCCGCGGCGGCGGCGGCGGCTTTGCGTTCCTTGGCGACGGCGGCGCCGCTTCGTCCGCTCCCGCCGGGCTGCAACGGCGCCATCCCGGACACGAACAGCATCGCGAAGTGCTCCGCGACGGCGTCGACGAACCCGTCGTTCGCCTTCTTCAGCGTCGGGTCCGCCTCCGCGGCGACGACGGTCGTGAGCAGCTGCTTGAAGACGTTCTGTTCAGCCATGAGCTGCGTTTTCGTCTTGTTCCCGAGCTGCGCGGCTCTTGATCCCGCGGCGGCGTCCGCGTCCGCGCCGTCGCCGCCCTTCCCGTCGCCGTTCGCGTCGTCCTTGTCTCTCCCGGCGTCGTCCGTGAACCACCCGGCGACGACGCCCTCGAGCGCGTTCTTGATCTCGGTCTGGCCGGGCGCGGTCTTCACCGCGCCGCCGCTGAGGTTCAACACGCTCGCCAGGCACGCGCGTAAAAACGACAGCGCCTGACGACGATGCTCCACGAGCGCCTCCGCGCCTTTCAAGTTTGGCACCGGCGGCGCGGCGAGGATCGTCTTCATCAGCGCGATGCACCGATCGAGCGGGACTAAGAACGACGTCTCCGGTTTGAACGTCAGGATCAACCGCAGGCCGTGTTCCGGATTCGGCTTCGCCTCCAGCTCCAACGGCTCGCGAAGGAAACACCGCGACCGACCGCCGAGCTTACCGAGCATCTGCAACGCCTTGGCGCCGAACGGCGCGCCGGACTGCTGCGGCTTGAGCAGCGCCCACAGCGCGAGCATGAGCTGCGGCTCCACCTCCGCGATGCACGGATCCAGGAAATCCGGATTCAGCGAGTCGACCCAAAACTCCAACGTGCGAAGGCCGAGGAGCTGCAGCTCGCTGCTCGTCGACTTCAACGCGCGAAGCAACGGGTGCGCCAGCCGCGGGAGATGCGGCAGTATGCTCGACAGCCGCGCCGGCAACGTCAAACACAGCTCCACCACCGTGTCCGAGAGCTCGTGCGTGTCCGGGCCGTGTAGCATCGCGAGCAGCGTGTCGAGACACGGCTGTAACACGGGCACGACCTCTCGGTACAGCAGATCGAATTTCGCCTGCGCGAGCGCGCGAAACAGGTAGCGCAGCAGACGCACGTACGCGGACGGATCCTCCACCTCTTTCAGCGCCTTCAGACACGCCTCCACGAGCGGGACGACGTGCGGAGACAGCACCGCCTCGCAGCTGCTGTACTTGGACACCGCGTGCATGAGCAGCGAGAAGAGTTTCAAGACGAGCTGAGACTGCGCCGTCGACGGCTCGGCGAGCGCGTCGAGGCGATCGCGAACGAGGTGCGTCGCTAACGCGTCCGCGAAGGACCGGCCCAACGCGGTGGACTGCAGGAGCAAGTGCGGGAGCTGGACCATCGGCGCGAGCTCGTACGGCTCGCCGCCGCCGAGGAGCGCGTCGAGCCTGAGGCAGATGACGTCGAGGAAGTTGCGCGGGTCCAGCACCGCGAGCGCCTCCGCGAAGTGCGTGCACATCTCCGCGCACTCGGTGCCCTGGTACAACGCGAGACACCGCACGCCGTTGGCGACGAACCCGGACGCGCGTCGGAGCTCGCCCTCTCTGAACCCTTTCGCGATCGAGGACCCGGACGCGTTCTGCTGCTGCGCGCTGCCGCTGTGGAAGTTCGTGATGGACCACAGGAGGGTCTTCATCCCGATCACCAGCGTCTTGACGAGCGCCTTGGTGTCCGCGAGGCGCTTGATGGCCTCCGCGGGGGTGTGCACCTTGCCTCCGTACCCGATGAGCTCGGGGTACTTTGGTTTCGCTGCGGCGCCGTCGCCGTCGCCGTCGCCGCCTTTCTTCTTACCGTCGGCGTCGTCCGCGTCGTTCGCGTCCTTGCTGTCCTTGTCGTCGTCGTCGTCGTCGGACTCGCTCTCCTCGCGGGCTCGGCCTTTTCTCGCCGCCGCGCGGCCGCCTCGCGTCGGTTTTTTCTTCGGCTTTTCCTTTTCCTTTTCCTTTTCCTTCTCTTTGGGCTTCTCCGCCGGCTCGGATTTCACGGCCGCCTCCGCGGCCGTCGAGGTCGCCGTGCCCGTCCCCGGCGGAGTCTTCGTCGTGATGCCGAGCGCGAGCGCGTCTTGCGCGGCTTTCGTCTCCTTCGCGATCGCGGCTTCGATGAGCTCCGCGCGCTTGGCGTTTTCGAGCAAGCCGTACACCTGCGGCCGGACCGTGCGAAATTTGCTCACGGTCGCGTCTTGTATCCGTATCAGGTTCGCGCGCGCCTCCGCAGCCTGCGTCGGGTCGTTCCGTCGTCGGAAGATGCTCTCGACGAGGTGGTGCATCAGACGCACGCACGTCATCTGGATCGACAGCGGAAGAGACGCGTCGTGGACGTTACGGCTGAACATGTACACCGCGCGTCGTATCTGCACGAGCGAGAGCTCCAGACGCATGTGGTGCACGAGCTCGGCGAGGAAGGAGTACGCCAGCGGTCGCAGCGCGTCGTAGCACGCCCTGCCGGTCCCGACGAGAACTTCGTCGTCCAGGAGCGTGTCGAGGTGCGCGTAAAATCCTCTTCTGAAATCCTGCGCGCTGAGGACGTGCCGCGTCGCGACGAGGAGCTCCTTTCGCACCGCGACGTTGTCCGGGCACGACTTTAAGAGCTCCACGATGCTGCTGCTAATCGCCTCTTGGTGCGGGAGAATGGCCTCCGCGTACCCGCGAAGGAGGTAGGTCACGAACGACACCATCTTCACTTGCGAGCCTTTCATGTCGCCGAACGCTTGGCGTAAGTGCGACGGCACCGCGCTCGGCGCCGGGCCTTTCAGCGCGATCGTCTGGACCATGAGCGGCAGTAACATCTGGATGTTCGGCGGGATGAGCCGCGCGTACAGCTGGAACAGGAGCATGATGATGAGCGGGCACTCGGTCATGACTTTGAACGATCGCGTCGAGAGCGTCTGCACGCCCGTGGGGACGGCGTCGGCGGCTAACGGTTTTACCCCGGCCGTTTCATCCCCGAACGTCGTCGTCACCGTCTCGTTCACGCCCTTGTACACCTCGCACACGAACTGCAGGAACGGCTCCACCTCGGACTCTAGGCTCGGGCGGAAGTTCCGATGAAGGTCGAAGATGATTCGAAGGCAGATGAGCGCGTTGTCCTCGTTCTCCTTCCTCAACGCGTCCATCGCGAGCTTCAGGAGCGCCTTGTCGTGCGGCCGCAGCGTCTCGTTGTGCGGCAGCCGGTTCATCATCTCGAGGATGACGTTGCGGAGTTTATGCTCCGGCCCGTCCGACGTCGTGGGCGGGACGGACTCGAGCAAGGACGTGAACGCGGGGAGGTACGCGTCTAAGAATTTCGGGTACTCGCTCCCGACGTTCACGATCTCGATCGCGTCTCGAATCTCCGTCGCGAGCGCGAGCTTATCCTTCGCGGTCTTCGCGTCCACGAGCTTCTTCGCGTGCTCCGCGAATTGACTGCGCGTCGTGAAGGGATGGGGGAGGGCGGATCAGAGCTCGACCTAACCTCCGGAGCGTGGGCGGCGGGAAAAAGTAATCCGAAAAACCGCGGCGGGCGACCGATCGATCGACGACGCGCGCGCGGCGGAGGGTTCATCGGACGATCGAGCGGGGCGCGCGCGCGCACCTCGACGTCAACATCGCGGAGCGTCCTCCACCACCGCCGGAGGCCGCCATCGCGAACGACGCGGGCCTCTCGCGCGCGAGCGGAAGTGGGCGGCGGGATGCAAAAATCGACTTTGGAAGCAGTTCCCGTACCCTAATATACGCTCGAACGATTGGCGCTGTGGCCAATTGCTGCGAAATGCGACCAATCTTTACCCGTATGGGTAAAGAGTCTGTCGATATTTCGCGTACTGTACGTACGCGACTCGTACTCGTCGACCGAAAAGAGGAGCGCGTGATGAGTCAACAATACACTCGCCCGCGCGCCACGGCGTCGTCGCGATGGACGACGCCGTCGGCGACGTCGTCGACGACGACGCCGACCGAACGGTCGTCGACGCGGTCGTCGACGCGGTCGTCGACGACGCCGTGACTCGCGCGTCGTCGCGTCCTTCGACTTCGACGTCATCAACGCCGGAACCGGCTCGGAAGAATTTCGACGCGAGCTTCCGCGAGTTCGTCGTCACGAAGCTCCAAGCGCGCGCTCGGGGGAAGTCGAAGCGCGACGCGTACGCGCGCGTACAGCGCGCCGTGCGGTGCATTCAAGCTCGGTGGCGCGAGTCCGAGCGTCGCGCCGCGGTGCGTCGGCCGCGTCGTCGTCGCCGATCCTCGTCGTCGTCCCGAATTGTCTGTCGTGCCGACTACGACCGCGTCTCATCACCCCGCGGTCCTTCCTCCGCCGCCCGCTCACCGCCTCCCGCGCCCGTCGATCGATCGCGCGTCCCCACCGCGCAGGCTCGCCCGGACTACCACGCGATGGCCTCGCGCATCGCCCGCGCGTGGCGCCGGCACCTCCGAATCCGCGTCTTCAGACGCCTCCGCGACCTCGTCGCGTCTAATAACGAAAAGAGCGACCCGGCGTCGGCGCTACGGCGCGTCAACCCCGCGGAAGCCGCCGTCGCCGGGGACCCGTCGTGCGGCACGCACGTGCGCTTCCGGCTCGGCGGCGAAACGTTCCCGCCGGAGGTGGTTTACAAGATATACACGCACCGACCGGTGACGGACGTGTGCGCGTTCGCGCCGAGGGATTACGCCGCCAGCCGAGCGGCGGCGGCCGGGTCGCGCGATCGATCATCAGGTGCGTTCTATACACTGGTTCCCATACGACCGCGTTGGCGTGGTGAACGCCGATCCTTAAGGACTTTTGCCGTCGTCTCTCTCCGCCCAGCCCCCGCTTTCAGTCCCCGCCATCGACGCCTTTCAGCGCCAACTGACGCCTTTGAACTCCACCCCGACATTCGCTCGTATAGAACGGCCCTCACGCCGCGGATGGTACGCGCGCGTCGAGAACAACGCGTGGCGGCCGGTCCGCGACGTCGGCGCGCTGGAAGAGCGCGAGAACGAGACGACGGCGAGCGCGCGGCGCGAGTCGATCCGAGACGCGTACACGTTCCACCTGAGCCCGAGCGCGCGGCGGGACGCGACGGAGAGGCGGCGGCGCGAACGGAGGGTGGAGTGGATGCGGAAACTGTACGGGTTTCAAGCGATGCGCCGCGGCGGGGGCGGCGGGAGCGACGCCGGCGCCGGCGCGCCTCGAGGGTCGGGGTCGCCGCGCGTGGACGCGGACGGGGTCGATCTTGATCTTGATGTCGACGCGACGTTCGCGCAGACGGACGAGGAGAGGGCGTTACTGAGCTGGTCTTCGGCGCTCGACTTCGACGCGTATCAGCGGATGTGGTCGACGCTGTCGTGCGGCGCGCCGTCTGAGTCGACCGCGCCGAGGGGGATCGGCGAGACCGCGATCGAGGCGTCGGCGCGGTTGGGGTTATCGGACGCGAACGCGTTCGGCGGGTATTTCGAATGAAAGTAGCGCGTGTCATAGTTCCATCGCAGGCGTCTCGCCCGACCCAGCAGGATGTCCCAAAAATGCACGACTGATGTCGGAAAAAAAAAAGAGACGTTGCGCGCCCATCGGACGTGACAACACCCCGCGCACATGGCGCGTCCCGCGTCCGCCGCGGCGCCCCCGCCCGGCGCGTCCAAGGCTGACCTCGGCGGCTGGAGCGACCGACTCGCGTCGATACGCAACAACATGGAGAGCAGCATCGAGCAGATGCGGTGCGAGCTGTCGAGCGAGCTGTTCGAGGACGACGACGACGACGAGGTGCCGTCCGACGAGCCCAAGCTGATCGCGTCGAGCGCGGACGCCGCGATGGCGACGCGGTGCGACGACGCGAGGCGCGAGCTCGCGACGATGCTCGAGGACGTTAAGACGTCCGTCGCGGCGTACCGGAAGGAGGTCGAGAGCGCGCGCGCGAGCGGCGCCGGCGCGATCGCCGCGGCGCGTTCGAACGCCGCGTCGTCGTCGTCGTCGTCGAACGCGAAGGCGAACGACGACGACGCGCTCGCGCGCGTCGTCCTCGCGAACGCGTCGCTGAAGCGCGAGGTCGAGCGCTTGACCGCGCGCGCGAACGCGTCCGAGACGGAGCTCGCGACGAGGCTCGCCGCGCTCGAAGAATCGGTCGAGACGAGGGTGCGCGACGCGATGCGACGCGTCGAGACCGCGGTCGCGAGGGACGTGACCGAGAGCGTCGACCGACGCGTGGACGTCCGTCTGCGAGAGTCCGAGCGCGCGGTGATCGAGCGCGCGGAAAAGATGATGCGGAAGATGATGGACGAGCAGACGAGTAGTACGAATAATAACGCTCCGGCAGTGGCGGTTATGCCGCCGCCGGCGACGACGACGACGACGAAGACGTCTGCCGCGTTTTCGCCGGCGATTCCGCCGACGCGACCGGCGGTCGTCGAGAAGAAGGACGAGCCCGCGCCCGCGCCCGTCGCGGGCGGCGGGCGACCGGGGCGACGCGCGGTTCCCGTGGAGAGACAGCCGTCGCCGACGCCGTTGGGCGCGGATTTCGATGACTCCAGCGACGAAGAGTTCGCGTTCGCGGACGGAGGAAAAAACGCCGCCCTGGCCCCGGCCCCGGCGCCGGCGACGACGACCGGCCTCGCGGACGCGCTCCTCGCGCCGGTCGCGCGCTCGAACCCGAGACCGAGGCCGTTGCCGATCGACGCGAGCGGCTCGAGTCTCGACGACGACGAGGTGTTAGAGTTTGGGTC
>Ga0181559_10002821_pt1 | contig 17171 bp, 10 predicted proteins | sample 011ome_21_FD_133752 | JGI IMG/M metagenome (GOLD analysis project Ga0181559, IMG submission 133752) | Coastal salt marsh microbial communities from the Groves Creek Marsh, Skidaway Island, Georgia - 011508AT metaG (megahit assembly) | ecosystem: Environmental > Aquatic > Marine > Intertidal...
CCACTGCTGGCGCAGGCGCTGCTCACCAAGGAGGGGCGCGAGGCGGCGCAGAAGGTGGGCGGCGCGAGGCTGCGGTGACGACGCGGTTGTTTTTCACGCAAAAGGCGGCTTCTACAGAAAAAGAGTACTTTTAGACGACGCGACGTTCGAGGCTACGGGCTCGCCGCGCTCCCGTTTCGTTTCGTTTCGTCTCGTTTCGTTCACATCTTATAGTTGAACTGCAGGCCGTACTTGTACTTGAGCGCCCGGTCCACCTGCGCGCACGCCGTGCCCTGCAGACCCTTCGCGACCTCGCCGGAGTACGTGCACTGCGCGTGCCCGGCGGAGCTCAGCACCAGGCGCGCGGTGTGCCCGCTGTCCAGCTTCGCGGCGGCGCCGGCGGCGAGCTTGAGGTCGCCGCTTTTGATCTTGTACGTCGCCTCGGCGGCGGCGGACGTCGCGCCGTCCAGCTTGAGCACGGCGGACGCCTTGACGGTGTCCAGCTTGTCCGCCAGGATCACCGCCGCGACGACGTCGTCCATCTTTGTCTGCGCGGCGAGCGCGTACGCGCCGATTCCTTTGGCGGAAACCGCCGCCTCCGCGCCCACCTGGAAGTCTCCCGCGTTGTAGAGCAGCGAGACGTCCGCCTTGGGCGCGCCGAGGACACCGCTCACGTCCGCCTTGACCCCGAAGTCGCCGCTGAGGTAGGCGTTGGCGATCTTCAGCGTCTTCGCCGCGTTCGCCGGCTCGCCCGAAACCGTCGTCTTGAGCCCCTCCACCGCGCCGGCGTGCGACAGCGTCGCCTTGACGTCGCCCTTCTCGTTCACGGTGACGTCCGCGCTGATGTCCTTGTCGACGGCGTAGGTCGCGGTGGCGCTGGCGGTCACCTCCGTGCCCTTGGACACGAGGTCGGCCTTGACGTTCTGTGAGGCGGAGCGCGGGTGGAAACGCGGACGGAGACGCGGAGGCGGGCGCGTCAGCGGCGTTTTCGTTTTTCACTAAAAAAAAAACGCGACAGAAGCGCCGACGTTTGTGGAGTCTCGCGGGGCTTCGGCTGGGCGGGACGGGCGCGCGCGCGCGAGGCGGGGGCACCCGCGGGATGTGTCGTTCGGCGTACCTGACCGGCCACCTTCGTGCTGACGTTGAACTTGTTATCGTAGCTGATGCCGCCGGACAAGATGTCTGCGTGGAAGGGGGAGCGGGGTCAGGGTCAGCGCGCGTCTCGCGAGGCTGCTAGGTTTGCGCATTTCGTCATTCGCCTGCGGACGGACAACGGGGCGAATAAGCGGAAGAAGACGCACCCTTGCATCCCTTGGCGATGTCACCGAAGTACTTGGCCATCTTGACTCGCGGGTAGGCTCTGCGCAGGGAGCGGTTCGGGTTCGAACGGTCAGCGACCCGAGACGCGGAGGGCGGGCGCGCCAGGGAAAGCGCGCGAGGCGTAACAAATCTGGCACGGTCGCCTCGCTCGACCGTGCACAGAAGAGTGGAGAATTTATCCCGAGACCTCCTCATCCGGGCTTCCCGCGTGGGACACACCGCGAATCGCGATGAGGTGTGAGTGCGGGAGCCTTACCTTATGTCACTGACTGCGAGGTGGTCGCCTCGTCGTGTGCGCCGAAAGTGCGTCGAACGGAAGCACACGCAGACACGTCGGCGTTCGTTGGCACATCGCGAGAAAACTTTTTGGGGTATTTTCGTCCGCGTCAGATCACTGCAGGATTTCTGAATTCCGCGGCCGCCGGTCGGCGATGCGCGCCGCGGCGAAGCAACGATGATTCGTATGGGGACGCAGTCTACAAAGGATTCCACAAAACGCGCTTTTTAGGAGCAGGCCGCGGGTTCCGCGGGTTGGTTTCGGAGCAGTGTCGGATCGGCGCTCTCCCCGCCGCCACACCGCTGCGCTCGCTTCGTCTCGACGTCGCCAGCCTCTCACGTCTTTTCCGACGATGCGCTCTCTCCGCGAGCTCGCTCGCTTCGCGTCCCGCGCCCACGCCGCGACTCCCCTCCGCGCCGCCCCCGCCGCCTCCTTCGCGCAGTCCCGCGTCCTGAACATGTCCGCCCCCTCGAACGTCGAGGTGGACGCGTACAAGGTGGGCGACTCCACCAACATCAAGTGGCACGAGGGCTCCGTGGACTCCGCGACGCGGGAGAAGGCGATGAACCAGAAGGGCTGCGTGCTGTGGTTCACCGGCCTGTCCGGCTCCGGCAAGTCCACCGTGGCGTACACGCTGGAGCACGCGCTGTTCCAGAAGGGTAAGATCGCGCAGGTGCTGGACGGCGACAACATCCGCCACGGCCTCAACTCCAACGTGGACTTCTCCCCCGAGGGGCGCGAGGAGAACATCCGCCGCATCGGCGAGGTCTCCAAGCTCTTCGCGGACTCCGGGATGATCACGCTGGTGTCCTTCATCTCCCCGTACCGCGCCGACCGCGACCGCGTGCGCGAGCGCGTCGGCGACAAGTTCGTCGAGGTGTACATGAAGATCCCGCTCGCCGTGTGCGAGGAGCGCGACCCCAAGGGCCTGTACAAGGCGGCGCGCGCGGGGAAAATCAAGGGCTTCACCGGCATCGACGACCCCTACGAGGAGCCCCTCGACGCGGAGATCGTCATGGAGGTGGCCAAGGAGGGCGGCGACGGCACGCTCGCGCCGCCCGAGAAGATGGCCGCAGCCATCATCGAGGTGCTCGAGCAGAAGGGCTACCTCAGCGCGTGAGTCGCGCGACTCGCGAACGAGACCTCGAGGAACCCTCCCAATCGTCGCCGCGCGAAATCGAAGCGGCGGCGACGCGCGCGACGCGGCGCGACGCGAAGACGGGTGTGTTTTTGTCTACTCTCGTAAGTAGCCTACCTTACTTTAATAACAAGAGGGAATTCTTATGGAACCAACAAGCAAAAAAATCACGTCTCCTTTTGAAGACGCCGCCCTTCGCCTTCGTCGGACGCCTCCTTCAGCCGCCGCACCAGCGTTTCCGGCGCCACGACCCCTTCGCGCACCATCCCCAGCACCAAACGCTCCAAGTCCCCCCGCGCGCACGTCTCCACCGCGGCCGTGACCTCCGCCCGCGAAGCCGCTTCGCGCTCGCGCCGATCCGCCGCCTCCGCCTCGGCGCGCGCCGCCGCCTCGGCGCGCCGCGCCTCTGCCTCGCGCGCGCGCTTCGCCCACTCCGGCTCGGGCGGCGGCGGCGGGGGGGGCAGCGGCTCCGCGGGGACGCGCGCGGACGCGAAGGACGCCTGCACCCACCGTCTGTCCATCTTGACGTTCTGGCCGCGGTTGGTGATGGCGCGCCGGTGCACGTCCAATCGCTCGAGCGCCATCCCCGCGCCGGCGAAGAGCGCCTTGAGCGTTTCGGGCGAGAAGTAAAAGGCGCGCGTGCCGTCGCCGCGCACGTAGAAGTTCTCCGCGAGCTTCTGCCCCGCCTTGGCCGCGAAGCGCTCCTGCGCGAGGTCGCCGGAGGCGTAGTCCCGGATCAGCACGCGCGCCTCCGCGCCGGGGCGCATCACGGAGGAGACGTTCCGGACCGCGTCGCGCATCTTCTCGGGCGAAACCGCGCTGAGCACGAACACCATCGTGCAGACGTCCACCGACCCCGCCGGCACCGTCAGAGACAGCGGCTCGTTCGTGATGTCGCACACGAACGGCACGATGCGGTCGCGCTGCGCTCGCGTCGGCAGCGCGTCGCGCCGCGCGCGGACGAGGTCCACCGCGCGCGTGGAGAAGTCGCAGCAGTACACGACGGCGGTGTCGTCGAGCGCCAGCAACGGGAACGCGGTGTTCCCGACGCCGCAGCCCACCTCCAGGAACACGCGTTTTCTGTGCGGGACGTCGCCCGTCCCGGGGCGGACGTACCGCGGCGCGGGACCGGTCTCGCGAGCATCGGGGTCGAAGCCGTGGTCCACGCACGCCGCAGAAGGGCGCGACGTCGACGCCGCGTCCTTCCCGTCGGAGGCTTCGAGAGCGGGACCGTCGCTCTCGTCGTCGCCGCCGCCGCCGACGTCCGCGCCTTCGGGGAAGATGTGCGGGAACTCGCGCGCGAAGTAGTGCCTGTCCTTGAAGAACTTGTCCTGGTTGTTCTTGTAGAAGACGTCCCAGTTCTTGCGCGCGTCCTTCTCGTACTTCTCCACCCAGAACTGCGGAGGCGGTGGTCCGCGAGGAGCGGGAGGGTGCGGTCAGTCTCGGGAAACGGACGAGAGCGCGGAGGAGTCTCGGAAGATGCGACGGGGGCGAAGACGTCCGGGAACCGTGTCCCGAGACGCACCTGGGATGCCAGTTCCTTGCCGCCGCCGTACAAGCCCTTCGCCGCCGACATCGTCGCGCTCGCGCGCGCCCCTCGCTCGGAGACGCGCGCGGAAGAGTGTCGGGAGGAGAAGCGCCGAACCCGCCGAGACGGTGCGCGCGGCAGAGAAGGAAAACGAAACGCGTTCGCGTTTATTATTACACAAAAAATGACCCGCACCTCCTTCGTATGGTCCCCCCCAGCCACCCCTCGGGCATGGCCATCCTCCGCATACTCCCCCAGAAAGGCACGATCTTCCTGAGCCACGCCGTTTTCTTCCATTCCTTCCGCATCTCGCGCACCAGGCACTCCCCCCGCGCCGTCGCGCTCGCCGCGCCCGCCGCGCCGGAGGCGGCGTCGTCGCACCGCCACACCTCCTCCGCGGCGGCGGTCCACACCTCCCAACGCTTGTCGTCCACGATCTCCGCGCCCGGCGCCCCGGGGCGCGCGTTCCGCAGGCCGGCGCTCGTCCGCCCCCAGCGCGCGCCGACCATCGCCGGTTCGTGCCCCGGGTTCTCTACGGGCGTCGCGCCCTCGCCGCGGCGCAGCCGCAGGAACCAAAATTCTCCCGGGATGGGAATCGCGCGGCGCACGCCCGCCGCGAACGTCGTCGGCTGGTCGAAGTACCAACGCACCATCTGCTCGAAGTTGACGCCGGCGGGCATGGACTGCGCGAGACCGTCGTGGCACATGCGCGCGTACAGGTCGTGGTACGCGCTCATCGCCGCGACGCCGCCGTAGGAAAAGCGGTTGTTCACGCCGGCGCGCCGTTTCGTCTTCGCGCTCGTCTTCGCGCCGAAGAGGGTCCCCCAGACGCCGTCGCCGGCGTGCGGGTCGTACCCCTCGCCCCAGCTGGGCACGAAAACGGTGCCCGCGACGGTCGGCGCGGGACTCCGCGCGGAGTCCCCGGCGTCCGCGGCCAGATCGCGCTCGACGTCTCCCTGCACGTCGGCGCGCGCGGCGCGCAGGTCGGGCAGGTCGTCCACGTAGACGTTGTCCGGCCGCGGCGCGACGATCCACTGGAACGCGCCGGCGCGGCGCCCGCGCTCGGTTTCCTCCCACCGAACCCGCAGCCGGTCCACGACGTTCCGGTACCAGAGCTGTGACAGCACCTCCTCGGAGTACCGCGCGTTCTTCGAGCGCGCGTCCGAGCCGTCGCCGCCGGCGTGGAACCAGCGCCCCTTCCGCTTGAACGCCTCCGCGCACGCGCGCGGCGGCGCGGGCAGCGACGCGTCGACGGCGGGCGACGGCAGGTCCTCGTACTTCGCCGTCTTCAAATCAGCCTTCACCACGCCCGGCCTGTCCACGATGCGCACGTCCCCGATCTCGACGCCCGGGATGCGCCCGAGCAGAGACGCGTACGCCTCGGCGTCGCCGTCGCGTTCGCCGGCGACGAACACGACGGGCGCGAAGCCCTGCGCGACGAGCGGGTCGAAGATGTGTCGCCGCACGCTGCACAGCGTGCGCCGCAGCGTGCGCGCCTGGCCGGTGAAGTACACGGCGACCGCGGGCTTCTCCCCGAGCGCGGGCGAGACGCCCGTGCCGCCGCCGGTGACGGCGTCGAGGTTCGGCGCGCGCGACAACGACGCGTCTCCGCGATCGGACGGCGCGCGTAGGCTGGCGGACCTGTCGCTCCCGAGGGAGACCGTCACCAGCACGGCGAGCGCACACGCCAGAGCGCAAAGCCGTCGCGCGCGACTCCGCGGCTTGGCGTTCGGCGCCACGGCGCCGGTCGCCCCCCGAGAGCCACGCATCGCGTCGCCTGCCCCGGCGCGTGTCACCGCGCGGCGGGCTCTGATCCTCTGGAAGCACGTTTGGCGTTAGGTCCAGTCTTTTCGATAGTATAGGATGCAGTGACTTTTTCAAGTTCCGCGTCATTGCGTCACGCACGGGTGCGAGGGGAACGCATCGCTTTCGCGGGTCGAGGCCGGGCCAGGCCCTCGCGACAGCGACGACATCGACGCTTCTTCAGGAGCTCACGCCACGTTCCCTGCGTGCGAACGCGCGGCACGTGGCGTGAGGCGCGATGACCTCTCAGTCGGACATCCCGGAATCTCAGCCGGGTGTCAATCGTTGGAGAGGAGTGGTCACCTCCACTAACTTCGTGAACCGGCTGAACAAACGCAAGTCCTTCAAGGCGGTGTTCGGCCAACGGAGTATGCGCGGAAAGATCGACGTCGACGATGTCGTGCGCGACGAGACGGCCGCCGCCGGGGAGGCGCCTTCCGAGCACGACGCGAAACCCATCTTCGACGCGAATGCCGACGTAGAAGTGCGACGGCGACACGGGAACTTCGTCGTGTACTCCAGCCAGGCTCGGAACTATTTTCTCGAGCCGTACGTGCAATTTAAGCCCTCGCAGTTCCTCCGGACGGCGTTGTACGAGCTCATCCCCGCTCCGCTGGCGTACTTCGTAGTGCTCTTCACGGAGACGGCCGTGTTCGGTCACTCGCTGCGCGAAGCGCGGCAAGCCGCGGGCTGTCGGCAAAAACTACCGGTCCCCGTCTTCCCCGGCGTTGGAAATTTTTTCCGCGTCATCCCGGGAATATGGTTCTTCGTGAACATGTCGTTCGTGAACGAGGTCGCGCTGTTCACCTCGTTCTTGGCGACGATATATGTTCCCGAGGTGCGCAAGTACATAGAACCCATGGAGTGGGCCCCGGTGATTATCCTCTACGTGTGTCGCGCGCTGGTCATCTCGAGCAAGTACTCGCTGCTCCCGGAGTCCTGGGTCTCGGACCGGGGAGGGAAGATGTACACGCCGCTGACTGGCGACGAGTTCGGCAGAACGCTCGTTGGAGTCGCGTGGTCGGACCCCAAGGCCGAGACGCACACGGACTTTCTGCGCCAGGAGATGGCGCGCGCGTGCTTGGAAGCCGACGTCGACCTTTCCGAGGTGGAGATTGACGTCGGAAGCGCCGTCGCCGCGCGAGCGCTTCGCGCGAGCGCCAGAGGCGTCGGCGCGCGCGGAGACGAGCGGACGGACAAAACCCCCTCGGTTATTTCAGGGAAGGAACTCCTCGCGGCGATTACGGACACACAGATCGGAGCGCCCTTACCGAACGCGCTGTTTTCTATCATGTTCGTCTTGGCCCTGGTTTATGCGTTGGTGACTCCCGCGTGTCGCGCCGCCGTCGGAGCGCCCGCGTTCGGCGGCTCGCCCGCCAGCAAAGCGTGCGCGGCGTTCCATTTCTGGTTATCGTTCGTGTGGTTCATGACGAACATGGTGTTCACGTCTTCGATGGCGTGGAACTTCCACAGACAAGGCTCGGCGATCAAAGCGTTGAACGCGATGATGCATTACCCGGGCGAGCCCGTGGCGACTTTCGCGCCGCCGCCGCCGCCTCCGAAGAAAGCGCCGAAGAAAAATTCCAGCGTCGCGGTTTTGAACGACGCGGACGCGAGCGAAGAAGAGTCTTCGGAGTCGCGCGCGATACGGGCCGCGGGCGAGGCTGGCGAGATGGTCCTCGTGGACTTGAAGTGCCCGGACTCGTGCCTGTGCTGGTGCTTGGTGCGCCGAGCGATTCGGAAAATCGGTTCCCCGTGGACCCGGCGTCTGAACCTGTTCTCCATCATTTTCCTGCTGGGCGCGTTCACGTCGGCCATGATCTTCCTGTTGCTCTTCTACGGCGTCGAGAGGAAAACCCATAGGCTCGCCTCCGCAGTGAGCCTGTTTTACCTCTCGTGCGTCATCTCCTTCATGGTCTCCGTGACGGTCCTGGAAGGCTCGCTGGTAAATGATCAGGTCCCGAAAGTCCGGTCGCGGCTGAAACGGGAGATGCTGGCGATGTCCGCGGCGATTGCGCAGTCGCAGAGCGAAGCCCCTGACGCGGAGCGACAGCTCAGGGCCTCGCACAGGCTCTTGAAATCGACGGAGGCGCACATCATGGCGGAGGAAGACGCGACGGTGGGGTCGGATCCCGTGCAGGTGTTTTACGAGGTTCCCGCGACGCCCGCGGCGGTGACGTTCGTCATCTCCACGCTCATCTCCATATTGCTTATCGGGTTGCAGAAGACGTTCACGATGATCGAATCCGAGGGCTGGGCGTACGACGGGCACATGGGGGAGTTCGCGCAGGCGGAAGTAGACGACGTGTGAGAACGGACAAAAAATCTTCGCGAAAAAAGATAGTTTTCGGCTTTTCGCGCGAAAGTTGAGATATCTGAGTGCACTTTAATGCACTTTAGAGCTCCGCCGAGTCAGACGCCGAGACACACCTCGCGCCCCGCACCGCTCAGGCGACCTCGGCCCGCGACATGTCGCTCACCATCCCGTGCGCGGTCCTCCGACCCACACCGACGCGCGCCTCTTTCGCGCTCCGCGCGCGCGCCGTCCCCGCGTTGCGATTTTCCGCTTTCTCCCGACGCTCGCTTCGAACGTCTTCGCGTCGATCTCGCATCGAGGCGCGCACCTCGAAATACGAAGACGTGGAGGAGATCACGCCGATGATGCTCACGACCGCGGCTCTCGGTGCGCTCGGCAGCGCGTTCTCGGTGTTCCTGCTCGCGTCCACGGTGGAGGCCACGTCGGTCGTGGCCATGACCGCCGCGTCGCTCGCGGAGGCTGAGGAAATCGCGCTCACCATGGAGTACTCGAGCCGCGTCCCTGCGGCGCGGCTCGCCGCGGCGCCCGCGGTGGAGCTGACCGCCGTGGACGCGGAGAAGGAGTACGCGCAGTCGGGTCAGGACTTCTTCGAGTGCGACATTCAGAACCTCAGGTGCGTGACGTAGACGTCTACGTAGACCGTGCAGTAACCGCGGAGCGCGCCTCGGAGGCGCGTGAAAGACGTTTCAGAGACGAAGCTCGAGAGGGGGGGAGGGGGCGGAGCCCCGACTCCGGAGATACTTGTCTTGTTTTTCGGAAAAAAAGCATAAAAAAACTTTTTGGGAATCATCATTCATGGGTTTCCCTCGGTCGTCTCCGCCTCGGACTCCGGGTCGACGTCCACCACCACCGCGCCCGGGTCGAGCCTCGACAGCACGTTCCGCACGACGCCCGGCACAGCCTCGACGCCCAGATCGTGCGTCTCGCAGAACGCCCGAACCGTCTCCGTCACCCTCTCCGGGTCCGTCGTTCGAATCTCCAGGAACACCGCCAGGCGCCCCGCGGCGCCCAGCGGGAAGGACACCTTCACCGTCCCTATTGTCTCGTCCAGCCGCGCGCGCACGGCGGCGGTCACCTGCGCCACCGTGCTGCGTGGCACGCGCTCCGCGATGCACCAGCGCTCGACGAAGCGGGGCAGGTCGCCGTGCTGGTCGCCCTCGCGCACCTCCAGCGCGAGCGACCGGCCGTCCGGCACGGTCAAAGGCAAACGCAGAAGCACGGGAAGCCGCGCGCGAAGCGCCAGCGTCGCGTTGGCGTCGGCGACGAGGCCCGGGATGCTCGCCTCCGGGATCTCGTGCAGGCCCGCGAACACGCGCGCGATATCCTGCAGGTCGTCGCCCTCGCGCATCGCCAGCACGCCGTACGCGCCGCTCGGCACCACCACCGGCACGGCAGCCACCAGTCTGGCGCGCGCGGCGGAGGCCTCCGGCGCGCGCGCGGGCGTGCCCGGCTGGAGCGCGGCGACCAGCGTCTTCACGGCGGATGCGTCCACGGCGTGCTTTTCCGCGAACGCGCGCGCGACGGCTTCGATGTCGTCCCCTTCGCGAACGACCGCGGAGGCGGTGAACCGCGAGCCCGCGGGTCTGTGTTCCGTCGCGCCAGCCTCGCTCTGCACCACCTCCACGTCCAGCGTCGCCAAAACCAGAGGCGTGTTGTACCGCTCCGCCAGCGCCGCGGCGCGTTTCTTGCGCGCCGCCAGCGCCGCCTCGGCGTCGCGCTTCTCGGCGGCGCGCGCGTCCACCTGGAACTCCAGCGCGTCCACCTCCCGCTCGCGGCGCGACATCGCGAACATCGCAGCCTTCAGCAGGCGCTTCTCGCGTAGGCGCGCCGCGACGGCGGCGCGCGTCACGCCGCCCTCCGTGCGCAACGCGCGGGGCATTTTTTTAACACTAGTACTATTAACGTCCGCGTCTTCGTCCTCGTCATCCGGGTCTTCGTCATCCGGGTCGTACCCGAGGATGTCGAGGTCCTCGCGCTCGGTGGCGGCGTAGGAGAGCAGCACGTTCGTGGCGGCCGTGGCCAGCCGGCGCAGCGCCGCGCGTTCGTTCGCCGCGCTCAGGGGGAGCGCGGCGTCGAACGCGCCCGCGCGCTTCTCGAGGGCGCCCACGTCGTCGCTCCAGGAGGGCGCCGGCGCGCCCGGGGGCCCGCCCTCCAGCGCCGCCAGCTCCGTCTCGTTCGCGAGCAGCGCGCGCGTCGCGCACATGAGCGCCGGCGAGGGCCCGTCCGCGCGCAGCATGTACTCGCGCGAGGGCCCGCACGCGGACATGAGGCGGCCCTTACGCAGCAGGAACAGGTCGAGGGCGTCCAGGCCGCGCGGGGGAGGTACGCCGCTCTCGAAAAACGCGCGCGCGTCGCGGAGCGCCTCGGCGGCGGCGTCGCCGCCGTCGCTCCGCGGCTTCGCGTCGCCGGCTTCCAAACGAGTATCCGTCGCGAGTTCGTCTTCTTCGTCCTCCGCCGGAGCCTCCTCGTCTCCTTCATCTTCCCCGCGGGGGGTCGGTTCGTCTCCTGAGTCGACACGTCTCCGCCGGCGAGCACGCCGCCCCTTTCTCTCGGAGTCGTCCTCGTCGTCATCCACGACGTACTCCCCGAACGCGGCGGCGGCTTGCGTCTGCAGCGCGGCGCGCGCCAGTTCTTTGCGCGCGTTGTCGAGCTCGGGCGCGTCGCCGCCCGGCTCGTCGGCGTCGGGCACCGCGTACAGCATGAAGTTCGTCTTCGGCGCGCGCGCGTCGCTTCCCGCGAACGGCACGGAGGGCAAACCCACGAACGTCGCGGCGACGCTCGCCGCCTCGCCGGGCGTGGCCGCCTGCCCCGTTAACATGAGCTCCTCCTCCACGGTCAAGCCGTCGTCGCCGTTGGGCGCGAGCGCGGCGAACCCGTCCCCGCGCCCGACGCGCGCCGACTGCGAGTTCTGCGTCTTCATCGCCTCCAGCTCCTCGTCGCCGTCGCCGTAGAGGCCCAGCGCGACGGCGCCGCGCCACAGGTCCGAGCCGCGGGGGGGCATGGCCATCTCCTTGCGCCACTGCCGCAGGAGCAGCACCTTCTTGTGCACCTCCGCCGCCGTGACGTCCGCGCCGGGCAGCTTCAGGCGCACGCCGTTGGCGTCGTTCGGGCCGGGCGTGACGTGGTGCCACCGGCACAGGCTCTCGGCGTCGGTCACCCCGCGCGCCTCCCTGGCGATGGCCATCTCCGCGCCCGCGCGCGCGGCGCCGCCCGCGGCGACGGAGACGGCGCTGTCCAGCTCCAGGACCGCCTCGCCGCCCGCGCGCGGGTGGTGCGGCACCAGGTCCAGGAAGGGGACGAGCGCCAGGAACGCGGCGCCGGTTGTGCGTTTCCGCACCCAAACCGCGCGCGAGCGGACGACGCCCAGCGCCCACCGGAAATCGTCCCTGGTGTGCGTCCCCGACCCCACTTCGCCCGGCCTGCGCGCGCACAAATCCGAAGCCTGGAGGCAGATGCCGTACTGGATGTCTTCCGCGGCGCGAATCGCGTCCGCGCGGTACTCCGCGTGCACCTCCGAGGCGTACGTGCCCGCCATGGCGCGCAGCGCGGCGCGCCCCATCGCGGGCGAGCGCAGCGTGCGCAGGTACGGCCCCCACTTGCTCCCCTCGCCCATGTGCTCCTTGAGCCACTCGTGCAGCAGGAAGATGGCCAGCGCGCGCTCGGGGTCCGCGCCGTACAGCTTCTTGAGGTGCTCGCCCACGGAGTGGCGGTTCGAGCGCATGTTGCGCGTCGTCACCGGCGACAGCGTCAGCGACGCCGGCACGCGGAGGAACCGCGCGCCGTTCTCGACGCCGCCTTCGTCCGCCACCAGTCCGCGGCCGTCGCCCGGCTTCCCCGGGACGCGGCGCACGCGCACGCCGTACATGGCTCCCCCTTTGTCCTCAAACCACGTTTGCATGGCGGCGTACGCCTCGTCGATGGCGGTCTCGTTGCGCATCGCCTCGGGGTCGGCGCGCGCCTTCGCCTCGGCGAGCTCCGTCGCCAGGAGCCACGGGACTTCCAGCGCGCCGAGTTTCTCCGTGGCGTGCTCCGCCCACTCGTTCGCGGGGAGAAGCGCGCCCGTCTTCGCCACCGCGCCCGTCACGATGACCTCACCCATCCTCGCCGCGCGGCGCGCGCGGCGGCTAGCCGACCGAGACGGCGCGGATAAGTCGCCCGCGTCCTCGGCGCTCGCGTTCGCGTCCTCCTCCTCCGCCTCCTCCTCGCCGACGAAAAGGCCACCCAGCACGTCGTCCGATCCCCACGCGTTCGCGACGTACGGGATGAGGTCCTCGTCCTCGTCCTCGTCCTGGCCGGTCGCCTTCCCGTCCGACCCGTCCTCCCCGAGCGTGGCGTTCCCGGCCCCGACGCGCGAGGCGGACAGCGCGGCGGCTCCCTTCGCGCCCGCCTCGCCCGCCAACGCGGGCGGCTCCACGGGCGGCGGTCCCCCGAGACGAAGCATCCCGCGGTCGGCGCCGACGCGCATCGCGCGATCGTGCAGCTTGCCTCCGGGGAAGATCAACTTAGGCTGGTCGGAGACGTTGAATTCCGGCTTCGCGCGCTCCGCGCGGATCGCCTCCTGCAGGAACTTCTCCGTGAGCCTGGGCGAATCGAGCAGGAACTCGTCCAGCCCGTCCAAGTCTTCCGACCACGACGCCCCATCCGCGGCTACGACGCCGACGCGCGCGGCGCACGTCGCGACGCACAAGGCGACGGCGACCAGCGCGGACGCGCCGGCCGACGCGCCCCGACGCATCGCACCGCGTCGGGCGCGCACGCTCATCGCGGGAACGCACCGTGCGTTCGTCTCGTGCGACGTGCGCGCGCGAATTTGCCGTGAAGAGTTTCGAAAGGGTGCTGGCGAAGCAACAACCGAGTCGGCACGGCGCGCGGCGCGCGTCGGTTTTCGCTGAATTTCTTCGCTGCTCGACGAATGAACGAAGGGGATTTTCGCCGGATTCGACGATACGCGATATTTTTTAGATCTCGCACAGCTGTCGCGCGTTCTGTTGTCTGACATGCCCGCTCCGCATCGTCCCGCGCCACTTCACGTCGTGGCAGACGCCACGCACGAGAGACGAGGCCGAGGACTCGCCGTGAGCACGGGTAGTCCCGAGGGCCGGGCACCACCGAGAGCCAAGCGTTCCCTCGGCGAACGTCGGACGCGTCGCGAGCGCTCCGCGTCGGAACGGTTGTCGTTGTCGCGCGTCGGCGAGTAAGAAATCCACCATCCGACGTGTGATGGCCACCGCGGCGTCGCCGTCGATGGCGCTCGGCGCGGCGGGGCACGGCGCGACGGCGCGCGCGTCGGTCGCATCGCGCGCGCGCGCCGCCTCTTCGGTCGGCGCGTCCACGCGCTTCGCGAGCCCGGGGAGCTCACGGAGCCCCGGACTCGCCCGCCGACGCGTCCCGCACCGCCGGCCCGTCTCGCGCGCGCGCGTCTCCGCGGGCCCGGATTCGGCCGCGTCCACCGCCGAGCGCACCACCGCCGCGGACACGGACGAGGAGTACGACGTGATCGTTATTGGCAGCGGCATCGGCGGCCTGAGCGCGGCGTCGTTGCTGGCGAAGTACGGGTACTCCGTGAAGGTGTTCGAGTCGCACTATCTCGCGGGGGGGTGCTGCCATATGTTCGACCACCGGGACAAGGACGGCGGCTTGTGGCAGTTCGAGGTGGGCCCCTCCATCTGGGAGGGCCTCGACCGGCCCACCGGCAACCCGCTGCGCATGGTGTTCGACGCGCTCGGTGAGGAGATGCCCGTGGAGACGTACGACGGCATCTCCATGTGGACCGAGGAGGGGCACTGGCGGTTCCAGGTTGGCGACGACGAGGCGCCCGGGGGTTTCTGCGACTTGCTGCGCGAGAAGAGCACCGACCCGGAGCTCGCGATCAAGGAGTGGAAAGCGCTGAAGAACCGGCTGGAACCGCTGTACGACGCGCTCGAGGCCTGTCCTTTAACCGCCCTGCGCCAGGACGCCGGTCTGCTCGTCAGCACGGTGATCGCGATTCCGTTCTACCTCACGCACCCGAAAGTCATGCTGGACATCCCGTACATCCTGGATTCGTTCCACAAGCTGTCGCGGCAGTACGTGAGCGAGCCGTTTTTGAAGCAGTGGATCGACATGCTGGCTTTCTTCTCCGGGTTCCCCGCGGAGGGCACCATGGGCGCCACCATGATCTACTCCATCCCGGGCTTTCACCGCCCGGGCGCGTCCCTGTGCGCGCCCGTGGGCGGCACGCAGGCGGTGGTGGACAAGCTCGTGGACTCGCTCGAGAAGTTCGGCGGCACGATGGAGCTCAAGAAGCACGTCGAGGAGATCATCGTGGAGGACGGCGAGGCGACGGGCGTGCGGCTGAAGGGGGGGAGGATCGCGCGCGCGAAGCACGCGGTGGTGTCGAATGCCACGGTGTGGGATACCATCCCGCTGCTTCCCGACCGCGGCGAGCTGGAATCTCAGGGCTTGCCTCAAGCCGCGGACTGGGCGGAGGACATGGCGGAGATCCCGGCGCTCGGATCCATCATGCACCTCTTCATCGGCATCGACGCGACGGGTTTGCCCGACCTCGACCCGTCGCACCTCGCCGTGTCGGACTGGAGCCGCCCGTTGGGGGACCCGCAGAACGTGGTCACGATCTTCATCCCCACCGTGCTGGACCCCGCGGTGGCGCCCGAGGGTAAGCATATCATCCACGTGTACACCGCGGGCAGCGAGCCGTTCGACCTGTGGGAGGGAAAGGACCGCAACTCCGCCGAGTACAAGGCGTACAAGCGCGAGCGCGCGCAGATCCTGTGGGACACCATCGAGCGCATCATCCCCGACGTGAAGCAGAGGGTGGAGGTGGAGATCTACGCCTCGCCTTTGACGCACCAGCGGTTCCTGCGGAGGCACAGAGGGACGTACGGCCCGGCGCTGAAAGCCGGAGGGCGCCTCTTCGGGACGCTCCCGCTCCCGGAGGTGCCGCAACCCGGCGTGCTGTCCCCGATTCCGAAGCTCGTGCGGTGCGGCGACAGCGTGTTCCCGGGCGTGGGCGTGCCCGCGGTGGCCGCGTCGGGCGCGATCGCGGCGGCCACGCTGGCACCCCTGCCCAAGCACCTCGGCCTGATGTGGGACGTCGCGCAGGCGCAGGGCGCCTTCTGGAAGAAAAATCCGGGCTGGATGCGCGACTACCACGACGGCGCCAACGCGCCGTTCCACCCGCGCGGCGCGCACCCCGCGGGCGGCGCGGAACACATGAAACCGGAAGAGTTTTACCTCGCCGCCGAGGCGAAGACGAAAACGAGCGCGTTCGTGGGCAAAGGCGGGCTCTCGGATATCGTCGAGGAGCCCGTCAAAGGGCGGTGAGGCGTGTTTATTATGAACGGTTCCCGGCGCGAACGTCGGGGGCGTGTACCACGAGCAATATGTAGTTGTAGAGTGTCACCTAAAGTTAAAACAACTCTTTGCATTTTACGAACGCTCGAAGCCGCGCCCGTCACCCCAGGTCGACCGCACACTCTGCGAGTGTGACAAGTCAGATCTGAGACGCGATCTCTCGGATCCAGAGACGTGCTGACTTTTGAGGTGCGAACCAAGGCGGACGCGTTCGTCGCCACAACCGCGTCGCGCCATGGCCGCCGCGACGATGTCCGCGCTTCGCGCGCCCGCGCCCGCACCCAGCGTCGGGGGCCACAGGCGTAGCCGCTCGGTGATCGCGAGGGTACGTCGCGTTCGTCCCGTTCGCGAGAGAGTTTCTCCAGCCTCGACCGATCGTCGGTCGATATCGCGTCGCGTTTCGCCTCCTCGCTGACCTGTCGCTCCCTTCCCCCTCTCTCTCCCCAGGCGGCGCCCGCGCGCCCCAACTTCCGCGTCAACCTCGGCAAGGGCACGGTGTCCGTGGATGACCCGAAAGAGGAGGCGGCGAAGCGCGCGCTCGCCGCGGCGACCGCCGGGAACGTCACCGGTCGTCCCGCCGAGTCCGTGCGCCCGCGCGACGTGAAGCTGAAAGATAACGGCAACGCCTCCATCGCGGCGATGACCGAGGAGGACTGCGTGGACGGCACGAAACTCATCATGGACCTGTTCTTCAAGGTGCGCCCACAGGATTTCCTGGCCAAGGACCGGCTCAAGGCGGAACAGGCCGAGCGCGTGTACGGCGGGCTCGTGCAGGGCGTGGTGGAATCCGAAGATCGGCTTTTGCTCGCCGCGAAAGTCGGAGGGAAACTCGTCGGCGTGGCGGAGGTGTCCCTTCCCGGCGGCGCGCGGTTCGGCGCGGAGAAGTTCGAGCCCAAGGCCCCCGGGGACGCGCCGTACGTCAGCGACGTCGCCGTCGCGCCCAACCAGCGCGGGCGCGGCATCGGGAAGGCCCTGCTCCGCGCGTGCGAAGCGGCCGTGGTCGCCAAGGGGTGCGGCGCCATGTACCTGCACACAAAGGTGGACAACGACGGCGCGCAGGCGCTCTTCGCCCGGGGGGGGTACGAGGAGCCCGCGGACGCCAAGGCGGCCCTGACGCAGATGCAGATCGCGCAGAGAGGCACGAAGGGCGGGCCGCTCGCGAGTCTCGGACTGGTGGAGGTGGGGCACATCCTGCTCAAAAAGGAGCTCAGGGCGAGCGACTACAACTAGCTCGTCGCGCGACTGATGGAGAATCTCGGCGTCGCGCGCGATGAAATTTGATAAAAGTTTCTCGAGTTCTGACCTATCCCAAACGCGTCACATCTGCGCGTTTATGTGGTAGATGCTGTTGTAGTGCACCTCCGCCCAGAACGAGATCCAGAGCACGCGCTCGCTGCGCTTCGCCGTCGGCTGGATCTCAATCACGAAGTTGTCCTTGTATGACGAGATGACGCAC
>Ga0181559_10002824_pt1 | contig 17157 bp, 27 predicted proteins | sample 011ome_21_FD_133752 | JGI IMG/M metagenome (GOLD analysis project Ga0181559, IMG submission 133752) | Coastal salt marsh microbial communities from the Groves Creek Marsh, Skidaway Island, Georgia - 011508AT metaG (megahit assembly) | ecosystem: Environmental > Aquatic > Marine > Intertidal...
CAACAAAAAAGACTTTTACATCTGATTGGTGTGCATAGTTAACCCAATTGATGACCTGTGCTTTAAGACTAGAAGACATCAATGCCAATACAATAATTAAGAATCTTATTGACATGCGTCTTGTGCTTTAACTGTAAATTTAGCGAATGATTTGCCTACGTACTTGATTTTTACATTCTTTTTGTCTGCGTAGTAAATCTTTTTGTACATACCGTCGTGATCTAAACCTGACCATTTTAAGTAATTAACGTAACACTCTTTGAATGCTTCTGGGTTTTCAATCTTTTCATCTAGAACAAATTGATGACCTCCCCAGGTCTCAACGCCCCATTGATCTTTCACTACCAGCGCAGAAAAATCATACATATAGTTTGTGCCTGGAGCATAATCCTTCTCACATGAAATGAGAATCAATGACAATAGGATCAGAAGACGCTTCACTGGACAAAGATTTTTTCAAATCCGGTATTATATTCAACTAGATATAATTGCCCACTTGGAAGGTATTTTATATCCTTTTGAATATAACGCCCAAGCATATCGTAAACTCCTAGAACCTTCTTTTCTCTTTCAAACTCAGTGATACCAATCGAAGACGGTGTGATGGTGTAAGTCATTTGAACGTAACACTGTGATGCTTTAATACCACCACTTCTCCATTCTGTTAGTTTATAACCTGTAACGAAGTTACCAACAGTTGATGGTGTCCAATTAATCATACCTCCGCCCATTGTGTAAATACCATAACTTGTCAATTGGTTGAATGGCGCTAAGGGCACAAAGGTGTTGTTTGCATGTTGACCCAAAGCATCCCACATTTCATATTGAATAGAATCGTTTTCAAATGAACTATCGTTGATTAGAGCTTTTAAGTTAATCACACTGGTAAAGTTCTGTGGCATCGTACATGTTGGTAGATAGTTTGGCATCGGAGTGTTATTGTTCACTGCATTCAAACGATCAACGTCAAGAGCAATCAAGAAATCACTGGTAAAAGAATTTGATGCATTAACGGTTGTACCTCGGCAACAATGTGAATACACAAAGCGATATTTTGACATATAGAACTGCTTGTATCCGCTAGTGTAGGTTGACAGTAGATTACCATCGACCATTGTGTCGGTTGTTGCTAAAGTGACAGTTACATTCTCTGAGAACAGATAGAAGTTGTTGTTCTCAATGTAAACTGCGACTGTTTGGCTTGCAGGTAGGATTCCCTGCGGGTCTGTAATTAGATATAGAGCAACCGCTTGATTATTTGGTTGTGAACTTGGATCATGTGACATCGCTAACATTCCACCGAGAATGTGTGATGCAAAGGCAGTACTATTTACTGCTAATAAAAGGGCTAGTAAAATCTTTTTCATTCTTCGTCACCAAAATCATCCATAAATACTGCTAATTGAGAATATGGCATCATAATTGATACCATTCGATTGTCACCAAACTTTGAAAAGATAATGGTGCACTGATCTCCGGTCTGAACCTCAATGCATTCACATCGAACAAATTCAGTACCTTCTGCGTTCTTATCATAACTGACCTCGTGTACTGTCCAGGTGTATGTAACTTTTGTTTTAACGTCAGTGATCGTGATTTTGCCGGTTCCAGCTTGATTGACGTTGCTTTCAATCAAGTTGTATTCTTCATAACGCTCTACCTTTGAGAAGAACATGTGTTTATTTTCAACTTCAGACCAAACCATATCCTGAGTTGAAGTGTGATCAGTGATCATTCGCCCAGTAATTTGAGCAGAGAGGTTTGTAGTTAGGACTACGAGCAGGGTTAAAAGTAGCTTTTTCATTTTAATTCATGATTACAATATACCAGTTAAGAGAAGATGCGATCATCAACCAAATAAGATACGGCATGATCCAGATCATTCGACCCCAACCGTTGATGATTCGTGTAAAGTGTGCCATTACAAAAATAATGATCGATAGTATTGAAATCATGATTGCTGCACCGAGCGCATGTTGGCCAAAGAACACGTAATTCCAAAAGATGTTTAGTAACAGGGCTTCTGGGAACAGAGCATACGGTAGAGGATTCTCTTCATCTCTCCATTCATTGGCCATAAAGACTGAGAATGTTGCACCAATAATGGTCCAAGCCAAGCCAAAGACCCAACCCGGTGGAGTCCAAGGCGCTTGATTTAAAGAAGTGTACCAGTCGCTAGTTACACCAGGGCCTGTTGCAAGACCACCGAGCCAAAGCCCTAGAAAGTTCAAAGCCATAAAAGCCATGAGGGTAAGAATGTAGTTCTTCATTATTTTGAGGTATTGATAATTCCACCGATGATTTCGGTGTCAGCTAAGTGGTCAAACTCGTTATAAACATTAACGATATAACCTTCTTCGTTTGGGGTAAAAGATCGAACGATCAAACCCTTTAACTCTTCGCCAAAGTACTTCATGTCCATGCCAGCAGTAACATAAGGACCGCCGGAAGGATCAACCATACTGATGGTTTTTGTATCTGAATAGACTAGTGATTGGTACTTCTTAGAGATTTCAGACCATTCAAATGTGACATCGTCATATCGATGAACCTCTTTCTTAAAGTCCTCAATATGCATATCACCACCGTCTTTGCGGTATTGTTCGTAAGCCTCTTTATAAACATTAGGCCAACTGAATCGACTGTGTGCAAAGTTGCCTTGCCACAGAATTTTGGTTTCATCTACCTTGGTGAAGGTGTGGACGTCGTCGTAACGATTTGTATATTTTACCATAGTCATAAGTTAACTATAGATTATACATTAGATCCACAAAAAGTTTCAAAGTAAAAAAGAAGGACCGCCGTCGGCACCTACTGTGCTCTAACCGCTCTTTACAGCATGCGGTGGGGGGACGGTGGCATGCGGTAGGGTTCCGCAGAGGTCGACTTCCAGCCATTTTCCGTCATTTACCCGGCCTTATCCCACACTAGTATCGTGGGAGGGGCGGTCCTATTTTTAACCGTTGAACTTAGGGCGTCCAACGAACCCATTGCGGTGCGGACGGGACTCGAACCCGCGACCCTCGGCGTGACAGGCCGATATTCTAACCGACTGAACTACCGCACCAGAAGCTGATTACTCAGCTTTAGACTTTTCAGAGATGTCCAAACGAACATCCTGAGCGATCTTTTTAAGGTCTTGCATGGCCTTGCGAACACGAGTTCCAGCTGCCTTATTCTTTTTGTCGTAAAATTTGATCGCATCAGCTTCTACTGAATCGATCACTTCTTTTAGTTGATTAAAAATATCCATATCCATTTTAATGTGTATTTAGAGTAATTATATTTAATTATGCCGAAAAGTTTCAACCTTTCTATATATTAAAGGGTAGAATCTTTAGGTTCAACGATTTCAACTGTTGAAACAACCTGCTCAATCGGCTTTTGAACGGGTGTTGATTTTGGTTGAACATGTGGAAGAACACATTCAATTGGAATTTCTTTGATAACTTCTATAACGATGGTATCGTGAACAACTTCGATTCTTTCTTGACTTTCAAAATATGAAGAAACACCGTAAGTTAGGCCAAAGATGACAGAAGATAATAAAATTATTAGGACTGCACCTGCCCAAAATAGATCACCAAATACTTTACCTTTCATTGACCAAATTATTATAGATTGACTTTAATGAGTGCTCAACGTTATTCTTGATTTCAGCTTCCATCTCCTCTCGACGACGCTCAACTTCATTGTCAAAAACCCTAGTGATTTTATCAAATAGATTAGTACCGTTAACCTTAATGTTATAGCTGTAGGTGTGATTGATAATGTCAATGGTGTCTTTATTGATAACAATAAAGATTTGATTATCGTCGCTCTTAATGTATCGTTTACCCGAAATAGGGGACATTAATAGAGTTGATAATGGATTTGAAATTAATTTATGACAAATTCCAAATGTTTCTCTGTAGTAATCAGTGTTTCTCTCAGTATACATTTTCTCTGGATTGACCATCTTGGCCACCTTCAAACCCCAATACTGGGTTCGACGACGAAACACATGAAGAAACTTATCTACGTTAGAAGGATTTTGGGCCGTCATTATTAATTTGATTTTGAATTTGATCCACCTTTCCACTAACTCGATCTGCAAATGCAGCTACCTCGGCGATGTTTTGGTTTAGATTAGCCATCATCGCTCGCAAATCGCTTAATTCCTGAATGTTAGCAATCACATTCTTTTCAAGCGAATCAACGTGTTTAGACAGTTCTTCATCCTTTGATGAATTTTTTCGATCTGCATTACACGCTTCCATCTGTCCTTCAAGAGTTATAGAGATTGTTTCAAGCTCTAGAACATGATCTTGAAGATCTTCCAAAGCCCCAAGGGCTTCGTCGAGTGCTTCGATTTTACTGTGCATCTTAGCGGCCAATAAGGCGACAAGTGCAGCGCAAATCATTGTAATAATAAACATAGCTTCCATGATAGTTATACCTTAAAGAATGAGTTTGTTTCAAGTTGATGAAGGGCTGCTGCGACAACCTGATGCATATCGTAATAACGATACGTTCCTAATCTTCCTCCAAAGTGAACAGTTGACAGTCCTTCAGCTGAAGCCTTGTATTTTTGATAGATTTGACCATTGGTGTCATCATTCACTGGATAAAAGGGTTCAACATCTTGTGTGTATTCTTGGGGGAATTCCCAGCTAACATACGTTTTCTTTTGACCCTGGTCATCAAACCACTTATGTTCAATGATACGAGTATGTGGAGTTTCTTCGTCCGTATAATTCATGACTGCGCACCCTTGATAATTATCTTGATCCATCAATTCATTGTGCCACTTAACGGATTTGTATTCCAACAAACCGTGTTTATAATTGAAAAACTTATCGATGGGACCAGTGTAGATGACTTTCAGCGCTTTGGCGTTCCAATAGTCTTTTTCTGAAAGATAGTCTTCGTTTAATCGAACGTCAATACCATTTAATAATTTTTCAAAGATTTGAGTGTACCCTCCAATTGGCATTCCCTGATAACGATCATTAAAGTAATTGTTATCGTATGTGAATCTTACAGGTAGACGTTTGATGATTGCAGCTGGAAGTTCTGTAGGATCTTTGCGCCATTGTTTGGCAGTGTAACCCTTAATCAATCTTTCGTATACATCTTTTCCTACCAATGACAGGGCTTGTTCTTCGAGATTAGTAATTTTACCCGTGAATCGTTGTTTTTCAATCATATCTTTTGCCTCTTTCGGAGAGGATACGCCCCAGATCTGATTAAAGGTGGTCATATTGAATGGCAAATTGTAGATACTATTCTTATAATTTGCAATTACATTATGACTGTACTGTCTAAACTCGGCGAAATTATTGACATAATCCCAGACTCGTTTATCATTAGTGTGAAAGATATGAGCTCCATATCGATGTACATGTACGCCTTCAACGTTTTCAGTGTAACAGTTTCCGCCGATATGTGCCCTTTTATCAATCACCAAGACTCGATAACCTCGTTTGGTTAACTCGTGGGCACATATCGAACCATACAGTCCGGCTCCAACGATTAGGAAATCATACTTATCTTGAGATACCGAAGACACCTGTTAAAGTAATTGGATTTGGTGTTGTTTCACCGTTAGACAAAACGAAGTCAACTGATTTCTCTGGCGTTGATTGAATAACTGGAGGTGTTGTGCCTTCAAGATCATCAATGATGTATTGAGGAATCTGATCGTGAACTCTCTTCATCCATTCGATCTCATGATCGTAAGATTTGCCCAAGTATCGTAGAGATTTGATGTGAAGCCAGAATGGGTGGGCAGACGTATTATAATACGCAGAGTTATGAATCAAGAACGTATATGCTGGGAAAGGATTCTTTCTCTTACCGTCCTTTAGCATTTTGAATGATAGCTTCATCATCTCTTCATGCCTACCTAATTGCTCTAACAATTCGGTTTGAGCCATCATTGCCTCATTTCGAGCGGGATTAAATTCAAGCGCCTTTTCATAAGTTTCAAGAGCCATGTCATATTTTCCCATGAATTTATACGCATTACCAATTAAGAACATTGCATAGTAACCCATGTCATCGATATTGGCTGGCTTTTGGGTTTGAGAATAATTATGAAGCTTGTTCAAGTACATATTAAAATAGAAGATACAACGGCGGGCATATTCTCTTGCGTGATCTATGCCAAATGGAAATTCATCAGGATTACCATAAGAATCACTATAAGATTTACCAATGTACCATAAATGATAATCATCTTCAAGAACCTTGTTTGAAGGTACTTTATCGCTTTCTAATTCGAGAGCATCTTTCAAAAACTTCATTGGAGCGAACCAGGTTTCACCATCATTGGTAATAACCTGACGGAACCCAGTTTCAAGATTAACTCGATTAAATCCTTCACCGATCACGGGTAGGTGAATTGTTTCGTGGCGCTTATCGTGAGCAAAGAACCATGGACGGTGAGCGTTCCACATCCATGTACGATAATACATTGCATCTCCTGGATCGGCAACAATGTTAAATGAATCGATCATCGTATCGTTAAATGGACTCCAATCGAAATTGTCATCAACTGAAAGCTGCTCATCGGCATCCATACGTAAGATCCAATCGCATCCATGATCCGCCTTTAGAGCAGTTTGAAGAGTGTGATCTCGGTTCCAACCTGGATAATCCCAATCAATTTCATAGGTAAATCCTGGAACTCCATTTTGAGCAAAGAAATCATCAATGATTTGTTTGGTGTTATCGATTTTACCGTTACATTGAATTACGTAATAGTCAACGTAACCTACAACGGATTTTAACATTCTGGTGATAGTGGCTTCTTCATTGCCCACCATCGCATTTAAACAGATTTTTACGTTCTTTGGCTTTTTCATTTTCGAGTGATTAGATAGTTATTAAGCACCAATGCGTATAAGTTTCTTTTTAGGAACGTATTTATTGCATTGGTAGGAGTTTCAACGATAGGTTCTTCAGGTCCATTGAATGAAGTGTTCAACACGACTGGAACGCCTGACACTTCATTAAATTTACTGATTAACTTGTGATATTTTGGATTGTTATCTGGTGTAACTGATTGATAGCGGGCAGTTCCGTCAATGTGAGTAACTGCTGGAATCTTGCTTCTCCATTCTGGTTTAACTTCAGTGGTAACCAACATGTATGGAGAATACGTATCAAGTTCAAAGATTTCGGCCTGTTTTTCATATAGCACCGAAGGCGCAAATGGGCGATACCATTCCCTGAGTTTGATTTCACTATTAATATACTGTGGCATCCAAGCTTGTTTCGGTGAGGCCAAGATTGAACGACAACCTAGAGCACGTGGACCCATTTCAGAACCCTCTTGGAACCATCCAATAACGCGATTTTCGTTCAATAGTCTGGCGGCCGTATCAACCAATTCGTCTTCATTTAGTTTGACGACATTAATTGAATTAGAATAGAAATCAATTGCGTCATCAATTTCCTGTTCAGTGTAAGTCTTTCCAAGATATGCTGTCATCCAACGATCTGCCGTTGGAATTTTACCCATCAATACATGTGAACCGTAGTATGCACAGCCGATGGGAATACCACTGTCATCAGCAGGAGGCATGAAGTATGTATTATCGTAAATACCTTCTCTAATAATAAGCTCATTAGTGTTACAATTTAAGAAAGATCCACCAGCTACACAAATGTTATTTGAATTGGTTATTTTCTTTGCCATCTTTGCAAGGTGAAGGGACGACAATTCCTGTTCACGCTGATAGAGGCCTGCAACGTTAGCCTTTTGTTGAAAGTTTGATTGCCACGTTACTTCGGGATAAAAGGTCTGCACTTTAACGCACATATCTTCATCTTCAAATCGCGTTTGAATCGGGTGAGAATCAACCCACTCCTTATTAGCATAAGATGCAAGCCCCATTAACTTTCCAGCTTGCCACGTATTGTGAACGGGGTTATATACAAGTTGCTTTGAACCCATTCCATATTTATGACCAATTGATGTTTCAGCTTCAGGATCTCCTTCTCTAAAAGGATAAACCACCCACTTACAATATGATTGATTGATGGTTTGATCTTTTCTTGAAAAATGATAAATTGAGTAACCTTCTGCTAAATGTTCTCCTGGATTCAACCCTGATTCATCGACCTTAAACCAATCTTTAATTGGGGTTTCGTCATTATAAACTGATCCCATTGCGTCTGCAACTACAACTGCAGCCTCATCAAAGTCAGAAGCACAGAAAGTTGAATAGGCATGAGCCAAATGGTGAGGAACAAAGTTTAATCTGTCTCTTGACATACCGGTTTCAATCTCAAACTCTTCTGGAGCCCTATTGATGTCTTCGGTGGTGTTATAGATAAACGCATCTATGTCTTTATACTCCAGGTTTAATGCCTCTAGACAATATCTCATTGATTCTAGTGGTAAACTATCGGAGTGATCAGTTTTAATGCGAGTAACTCTTTCATTGCTGATTGCAACTTTAAGATCTCCGTTGATTGTGATTGCAGCTCCTCGATTGTGACCAATCGAGATTCCCATTACTATATTATTCATTTGTAAATGTAATTAAGCTTTTGTTCTTCTTCAAAATACTTTTGATTAGGTGTGACGATTTGAAATAGAGTTGAAGTTTTGGTTTCTTCGTTCCAATCCCAATCTACACAGCCGAGTTGTTCGATTCGATCGTGAATCTGTTGGTTATAATGGTCTCGAATCAAGCGTGATTTTCTATTAATGTCGGTTGCATTGTTATCAACCGTTGAGTTACGATTATTGTACTGTAAGTACAACATTTTCTTGATGTGAATCATTTTTGTTTCTAGAAACGTTCTAATGATTAACTCAAAATCATCAGCCACAGAAATGAATCGATTATGCTTTCCAATTTTATTGTACACGTCTTTACGCCAGATTCGAGCATGGTTTGGCATACCAATGTTGAATCGAATAGTTCTGGGATTGATGTCAGGATATGAGTGGCACAGGTATTCAGTACCATTCCATTCAACCCATTCGTGACCACCATAACCCCATACAAATCCGTTTTCAGGGTGTGCATACCAATACTCTTCAGGTCCAATGGTGCTAGTGTACTTTCTCATTTCACCGTCTTCAAATGGTTCTGCGACGTCAGTGTAGACAAAACCAGCGTCAGGATATTGATTGATGGCCTTTACGGTTTCAGCAAACAATTCTGGTAAGAAAAAGTCATCATGATCTAGTTCAGCGAACCAGTTTCCATTGGCCATTGAACATGCTCTATTTTTAACTTCACCGATATTACCGCCAGAAATTGGAGTTATCTTATAAGGTCTAACCCGATAGTCTTTTTTGGCCAATTCTTGTAGAATGGTCCATGTTTCAGTGTGATTTTCTGGAGAATCATCAATTACGATCCATTCCCAATTGGGATAGGTTTGATTTTTAATACCTTCGTAAGTTCGATACAATCTATCTCCCGTCTTATAAGCACCTGTGAAAACTGAAAAATAAGGGCGATTTGGATCATCAAAAACCTTGTCTAATGAAAAGCAAGCCCAATTAGTTGCATGTGAAACAATATCGTTTGCAAGTTGAAAATCAACGGGTAGTTGACTATAATGACACCACTTAGTGGTGATAAAAGTTTCATTGATGCGAGACACAAGTTGTGTCCAATCCTGTCGATTACCGCCGATGGTAACAATAACATCAGGTCGATGGCGAGCAAAATCCTCAGCAAATGAAGAAGAGTCTGGATACGAATAACACAGAACATTCTCCTGAAGGTTTTCTTCATGATAGAGCGATGTCAATAAACGGTGCTCACCAACTCGATCCCAACCATAAATAAGTGCAGAGGGTAACCCTACTTTGATCATATTGAATCTATTTACAGGGTTATACTACAAAAAACTGAAAAGTTTAGATTAGAGGGGACATTGTTAGGGGCTCCCACCCACTCGGCTTTCGACTCCAATGTTATTTCCCCTCTAGGGTGAAATGCAAGGTATTTATTCACGAAACCGGGCCTTCTTGATGTTCTTTCCCTTGCGACTACGAACCTTACCTTGCTCTAAGATAACTGATCCGCAAACATCACATTTTAGAACACCCGAATGTGTTTCATGATAATCAGAAGATCCACATTTTGAACAGTGGGTCTCGTCTCCAATATCTTCAAAATTCCATTTCGGCATCTTCTACGTCCTCAATTAAGTCAATCCATTCCTCATGTCCTCTCTCAAACGCTTGAGTTTTGAATTCAATATTAGACATTAGGCAAAGACGAACTTCCTTGCCAAAATAATCATCTACCAAATTCATGAATTCAAGACATCTATCGAAATCTTGGTAACGAAGAGCCATAATCTCTCCATCTCCAAATTCAATTTTTAAGACCCAAGGGGCTGCACCCGTTCTGACATCAATTCTTTCACGATACATTTTTACAACGCTTTTTATTTTATATACCGCGCTTTGAAAGAGTTTACAAACGGATCCAATTATACCACGCTCTTTCATGTGCATAGTATAATATAGATTTCGTAACTATTTCAATCACACCAATGGCCAAGCCTGTACTAAACTCTCCGGTGACCAACCAACTCAGAAAAATGGTATCTAAAGTACCGATGATTCTCCATGAGATTGTCTTCAGTATGTGTCTAATTTTATCTTTGCTCATAACTCTCCTCGTTTCTTCATTTCCTGTCTGATCTTGGTGGCAGATATTTCACCAACTTCTGTCGGTGGAACGTGTTCAACTACATCGTATCCCACACCTCGGCCGAAATTGATCGATGAAATATCTGGAATAACGGTCACAATCACTTTGCCCTGTTCCATTAGATCATACAATTCGGTTTCAATGTTCATTTGAACTTGTGACGCTGTAAAGGGATTCTTCTCGTCTGGTTCCATATCTCGAATGGCGATCCAAACTTTATTACCCTGTCCTAATTGTTGGTCGATTAGCCATCTATGACCTCCATGCCATGGCTGCCAACGACCAATGTAAAGTGCCCATCCATCTTTTGAGGGCTTGTCTGCTTTTGCAATGTATTTCATATTATAAAATTAAATCCTGTGTCTCTATCTAATGGAACTGCGAAAGCCCTAGGCTTATTAGGATCTTCGCTGTCATTAATTATGTATCGTGAACCCCTGCCAATTCCCATAATCAGCTGATCGTATGGAATGCCCGCATCTTCTAATTCACCAACAGTATGATCTCGAAGATATTCAGGTCTAGCAGTGGTTAAAACAATATACACTCCTTCTTTTTGCCATCGATGCATGGACTTCTTAACCCCGGGTAAAACTTCAGGTACAGAAGTCCGATATGTTTCAAACTTTCTGTACCTGAAAATTGTTCCGTCAATGTCGCAAAAGACAGTTGGTTTCTTTACGATGCTTTCCATCCAATGGCCTCCAAGATTTTGATTAGAGTTTGTGAAGGTATGTCATCGGTTGTATCGACGTCGATGAAATTGTCTTGAGGAGGCTGATAGCCCTTAACCGCAAAGTGATCTCTTTCTCGAGATTCAGTAGTGTGAACGTAGAATTCAATCATTCCATCTCCAATCACCTGCTTAAATTCTTCTCGTTGATCTAGGTATGGAGATACTAATGATACGATCACAATCTTACCTTGATTATGCAGGTAATGAGCAATCTTTTGAGCTGCATCAATGTTCTTAATTCGACCATTCATAGAATAGTCTTTGTTTGTAAACAAATCTCTCATTTCATCACCATCAATTCTGAAAACCTGATCTTCAGGAGTTCCATGATCGATAATGAATTTCTTTAATCTGTTTGCTAGTACGGTCTTACCGTGTGATGGTTGTCCAGTGAACCAATATATCATATAAAATTACTAAAGTACCTCTCGCCTCGATCACAAAGAATGGTAACTGCATTCTTGTAATCATTATCTCGGAGCCATTCAAAAGCTCCTCTAACGTTTGCACCAGCTGAAATGCCTAAGAAAAGACCTTGTGTTTTTGCTAAGAACATTGCATGCTGAATTGCACAATCGGTTGGAACAGTGACAACTTGGTCAACTTCATTTAGATCAACCAAGAATTTTGAACCGTCCCCAATGCCTTGAATTCCATGTAAACCTGGTTGACCACCGCTCATAACTGGAGATTCAGCGGGTTCAATTGCCACAATCTTGATGTTTGGAAAAGTCTCTTTGATACGCTTACTTGCTCCCATCAGAGTTCCACCCGTTCCAGTTCCAAGAATGAATACGTCAGGTGTTACACCTTCGGCTTTTAATTGTTCAACTATTTCTAAACCAGTGGTGTTATAATGCGCTTCAATGTTCCATTCGGAATGAAATTGGTTACCATTAAACCATCCATTCTTTTCACATAATTCGTTTCGAGTTTGAATTGCCAGGTCAAAATTACCTGCAGCAACTTCAATCAGTTTAGCACCATAAACCTGGAACATTTTCTTACGTTCTTCGCTCATGTTGCTTGGCATCACAATCACGCACTTGTATCCGAGGTGGGCTGCAAACATTGCAAATGCAATGCCAGTGTTACCTGAAGTTGCCTCGCAAATTGTATCGCCTTTCTTTAGTAGACCTGCCTTCTCAGCCTGTTGAATAATATGAAGAACTGGACGATCTTTAACTGATCCACCAGGATTCATAAATTCTGCTTTGCCCCACACGGTCAAACCAGCCTCCTCCAATTTGATCATCGGAGTGTTACCTACATTTTCAACAAGTCCCATTTAGTGCTGAGTGTCGAAGAAGAATGTTTGAAACAGACGGCCATCATACATATCCTTACCGAAGTAGTCAAGTGAAGTATGAAATAAATCTCCTGGGTAAAGGATCAATCGATTGTATACGTTACCAACAAAGTTGGTCATTTCCCATTTTGTCATGTCCTGTGAATCTTGGCCAATTAGGGCTAAACCTTCTTCGTTATAAGATCCATCATCTTTTCGAGGGGCGGTTGTCCAACCCGTCGCCTTATGGCGGAAAAGACCCGTTCCACCTGAAAGTGGAGCATCGGGTGTTAAGTAACAAACTCCTGCCCATTTAGTGGTTTGATCGGCGTGAATCCACGAACGATCCCTTTGTGTGGTGTATTGAAACGCGCCAGTATATTCATACTGTTCCCATGCTGTGATTTTACCAGCGTAAGGAGAAATGATAGCCTGAATTAAGTTTTTAACTCCTTCGTTATAAACCTGTACTGTGCGTTGGCCTGGGTAATTACCTCGAACACCAAATTCCATACCTAGAGCCATTTCTCTAACGGCATCTACGTCATTATAAAAATCGTCGACAACTATTGCGCTTACTTGCATTTTAATCTTGTTTTTGATATACGTTAAAGCTACGAATGATCATTTCACTTTCATCAGGGTTTTCAGGATAGTCCATGTGAAGACCGTGATTGAAAATAACATACTGTCTTGCGTCAGCTCTATTGAACCATTGTAGTACGTTATGTGATTTTGTTTCAAAAATCAATAGACCATCGTAGTAAATTCTAATGAAATCTTTTTCCCAGTGACAAACATATTGAACCAATCTTTTGGTTGCATCTGCAACTGGAACATCGTAAGATGAATAATCTTCTTTGTTATTTTGTTCTAGTTGACCATAATGAATGTTAGGTCTAATTCTTCTATTAGGCCTTTTAAACCAACGATCTAATAGAGTGTATGAATCGTATTTTGGGCCCATGTGAGAGTATCCTTCAAAGACATCAATTTCAGGTGGCCATGTATCGTAGCCTGAAAACCAGAATGCAGGCCAATATGACTGTCCTTCTGGAAGTTGAATCCATGCTTCAAACCAACCGTATTGCCAAACCTGCTTTGAAGAAACAAAACCAACGCCAGTTGGAATTGTAAATTCTTCTGGCATCGACTCATTCTGTCTCCAACCTGGAAGATCAGACTTTTTCCAAGTCTTAGGAGTGTTTTTAAGGGCCAACACCAGACCTCGAGTATCAATGTAACTTAGCGTTCCTTCGTTTTCATAGTATTGTTGTGAAGAACCTGGGTGAAAGTCTCCCCATGGCATTGCATAACGCCACTCATCTTTGTTCAAGCGTGTTAAGAAGTAATCTGAAAACACTTTATCATAACCTTCAGGCGCTTGAACCTTACGTTCTTCACCTTTGTAATTTGAATAGTGCCTTTCAGCCCTAAACAATTTAACCATGTTCAATAGAACTTCCTTGAACGGATGTTTTAGAAATTGAGAAAAGTTTAAGTTCATAGATTATTTATCAACCTTCCCTTTCAGCAACTCTTTTACGTAATTCAGATGATGAAAAAGAGTGATCTCTTTTGTTAAAAATTAATTCAATGCCGCGATTGTTACAAATCTGTCGGCCTGTGAATTCTTTTTCGCGATACTCTTCACCTAAAATTCTAACATCAATTTTAAAGCTTGCTAGAATGTCTTCAAGATCTTTTTCGGTTGCATAGGGAATGATCTCGTCAACCCACTTACAGCCATCTACTTGAATATACCTTTCAACGATAGATTGCACTGGTTTATTCTTTTCAGGACGGTCAATCGTAGGATCCGTCTGAAGAGCAATGATCAGATAATCACAATGCTGCTTAGCTTCTTCAAGCATTTTAACATGCCCTGCATGAAACAGGTCAAACGTAGATGCAGTGATGCCAACTATTTTCAATTCTTTCATGCTTCGATCTCTACTCGCTCGACTGATTCTAAACTCTGAAGAATGTCAACCATGTTAGCCGAAATGGGCTCTTCAGTTTCAGCGTTCAACTCCACTGCGATCTTACACTCAAAATTGTTTTCAGAGTGTTGAAGGTTAACAGCCTCTCTAGCTGCTTCATACGCTGCTGTAAAACCTTCAGAACGAACGTGATAGACTGACCTTCTACCCGTTTCAGGGCAATGAAATTCAAATCTAAACAAACGCTTACCAATTCTATTCTGAGTTGCAATAACGTACATTGCGATTCCTGTTGCCGTGATGGCAATTAACATGATTGTGACCATTACTTTCTTAATTCAAAGCCCTTTTCGGCTATTCTTTCTAATAGTATCTCTCGATCCCGTTTTGTTTCAACGTAATCATTCATCAATTCTTCTGGCACACCGTTCCAAGCATCAGTCCAATCGCTAACGTTAAATCCTCGATACAGGGCCTCCCATCTAAGAGAGTTGTAACGATTCAATAGGTACTCTAACTTGTTGTAGAAGAATTTGACATGACCTTGACCGAGTGTGAATTCTTCAGGAATACCATTCATATTGTACTTACCCTGTCGAATGACGTTTGGAATACGCTTGATCTCACGAAGTTCTGCCAATAACAGTTTATCGGGCAATTCTTCAGGTTTGATGCCAGTGTTAATTCTTGTCATTTGTCAATACATAAACGAATGGAACATCTCCAAATGTTGTGGTAGTGTAGTAATAATTAGAGTTCAAGGATTCCAGTGTTTAAGGGGTTGTTGATGTTATCGATCCACTCGTCGTCAATCTCTTTCAAGAATGCGATGTACAACTTGATACAGTTTTCAACGTCATCGCGATGAACCATCTCGACCGTGGTGTGCATGTACTTCAGCGGTGAGGCCAAGATTGCAGTTGGAGTGTTTTCCAAAAAGAAAGCCATTGTGTCGTTGCCGTAAGATCCAACATGATGTTGTAATGGCAGCTCATTGGCTTTAGCAACTTCTTTCAACTTGTTTAGAATGCCACGGTGATTCTGTGAAGTGTACTCTAATGAAGGACCTTTACCACCTTCAACTGGTCCGTGCTTGGCTTTATCCATCTTTGGGTGAGCCACGTTGTGACATACATCATGCACTAAGGCCAAATCAGCTTGCAGTTCTTTTGCAATCTTCTTTGCACCATACAGGCCAACTTCTTCTTGAACTGAGTTAACCACATACAGGTCAAAATCCAACTTCTCACCATCCAGTGCCATGCGCTTTAGGACCTCAGCGATAATATAACCGCCAATCTTATTGTCCAATGAACGGCCAACGTAGTAATCTCCAATCATACTGAATTGTGTATCGAACGTAGCCAAGCATCCAACTTCAACTCCCAATTCAGCAGCTTGCTCGTCTGAAGAAACACCTACATCAATCCACAGTTCATGTGGTTCGTAACCTTTAGAAGTACGTTCGGTACGTGTGTGGATTGCAGGCCAACCAAACACACCTTTAACCTGTCGACCGTCGTGCGTATGAATGATAACTGTTTTAGAAGGGGCGATCATATTGTCTGAACCTCCATGGTGACGAACGCGGATGTAACCGTCTTTTTCAATGTGTGTAATGATCCATGAGATCTCATCACAGTGTGCTTCAATCACAACTTTCTTGGCTCCTTCTTTACCGCAACGATAAACACCATAACCAGTGCCGTATGCGTCCATGTGAAGTGAATGTGAAAAGTCTGAAATGTAACGCATCCACATCTTTTGACCTTCTGTTTCCTGTGCAACAGGAGCGTAAGCGTTTAAGTACGCTTCTAAAAACTTATGACTTTTCATTATATTATAGGTTAAAGAATGAGTAAAGAACCGTTATGATTGCGGCGGCGGCAGCTAAAGAAAGGATAGCATTGACTACCATTTCTGAGTATTGAACTTGGTTTGGAGTGCGACCTTGATTCCAATTAGCAAAAGGCTCTTCAGTTAAGACAAAAATGGCTTCAGTTGGACCAAAACTTTGAAGCTCTAAACCACGCATCTCAAGAATCTCATCCAATAATTCAGGCTCATTCTCAATCATATACAATACTTCATCGTATTCCTGAGTTGTCCAATCCTGGGATGGATCTAAGTTCAAAAAGCCCATGTAATCTTCTGAGCTAGAATCAAATTGATAATCGCTACGAATGCGATCAATCAGCGCGTTTAATGTTTTTAAGTCTCTCATCAATTAATCCTTTAAATGTACTGATTATACTGAATATTCTATAAAAGTTTCATCTATATTTAATCTTCGATTGGATTCTGTAAGAGGTATAGAATCTTGCCACCCATGTTCATGAATAATGCTGCTGCTAACCCTAACAAAAATGAATTGCTATTATCAACTTCAATTTGTAAGGCAACTGCCCAGAAAATAGTAATTGCAGCAGTACCGAAAAGCATGATCATGGCAATACCCAGTGTTAAGGCAGGATTGATCTTTGGTACCAGCTTAATAATTGATTTGTTAAAAAG
>Ga0181559_10002825_pt1 | contig 17154 bp, 15 predicted proteins | sample 011ome_21_FD_133752 | JGI IMG/M metagenome (GOLD analysis project Ga0181559, IMG submission 133752) | Coastal salt marsh microbial communities from the Groves Creek Marsh, Skidaway Island, Georgia - 011508AT metaG (megahit assembly) | ecosystem: Environmental > Aquatic > Marine > Intertidal...
CCTGGCAGGTGTCGCGCTGATCACCCTGAATCTCGAGGGTGTCGCTCTTAACCGCGCCGCCCACACCGCATCGTTGCTTGAGCTGTTTGCAGATTTTTTTGAGGGTGTCGGGGTGTTCGGGAATCCCTGAGATGACCGTGACGGCCTTGCCACCGCGGCCCTTGGTCTCTCGCCTGATACGCACGACGCCGTCGCCTGCTGTGTGGGGTCTGGCATCGCCGCAGACACATTTGACCAATTGGCGCTGGCATTGCGGGCATAACCGGCCCCCGTCTGTGCTATAAACCGGTTGACTGTCGCGAGGTCGTGCCAAAGGGCTCTCCTTAACGGCGATGTTTCTGAGCTTCGGCGCTCCTGACTACGCTGCGCTCGTTTTATACTAGCACTCGAGGGGTGTTTGCTTGAGAGGTGAACCAATGGGGGACATAGCGGCGCTTGAGGCGCAGATCGCGTTTGTTGAGGACACGGTGCAGGCGCTAGATGAGGCTTTGGCTGCTCAGCAGCAACACATACTGCGTTTGGAGCGCCAGATCGAGCGCCTTCAGCAGCAACTCAAGGACCAAGGCGCCCGCCTCGATCAGGTGGCCGCAGACGCCAGCGAACCGCCCCCTCCGCATTACTAAGCCATCACCAAATATTGTGAGAATAATTCTATGAACTGGCGCGTAACCACTTTGATTTTAATAGCTTTAGTGGGCGGTTTCGCTGTGCTATTCGCGATCGTCACGCGGCCCATTGCGGCGCCGCACCACGAGGTTTATGTCAATGGCACGGTCTTGACCATGGATGCCGATAACGCCATCGCTGAGGCCGTGAGTGTGCGCGACGGGGTAATAGAGGCGGTAGGGGGCTCGGAGGCCATACTGGCCGCGGCCACTGATGACACGCAGGTTATTAATTTGCGGGGCAGGACGCTCATGCCGGGCTTTGTCGATGCCCATGGGCATTTCCCCGGCTCGGGGCAGACCGTGTTTTCAGTTGACGTCAACAGTCCACCTATTGGGGACGTCACCGATATCGAACAGCTGTTGGCGCGGCTGACGGAGTTTGCAATGCAACGAGCAGGCGGGTGGGTTGTGGGGCACGGCTATGACGACACGCTCTTGCGGGAAAAGCGCCACCCAACCCGCGATGATCTGGACCGAGTCAGTCGAGACCGGCCTGTCGCGGTGGTGCATGTTTCTGGCCATCTCGCGGTGGTTAACACTGCCGCATTGGAGGTATTGGGCATCGATGAGTCGACCCCGGATCCAGAGGGGGGGGTGATCGTACGTGACCCCGCCTCCGCAGACGGACGCAGGCCGAATGGCGTGTTGGAGGAGACTGCCGCGCGCGCCGTTTGGGACCACACCCTCGATCTAGGGGTCATGGATGGCCTGCGCATGACGACTCAGGCGGCGAAAGAATATTTGGCAGTGGGCGTCACGACAGCCTCGGCAGGCGGCATGCCTTCAGCGGTGGCCGAATTGCTGGGGTTTTTAAGCGGCCTGAATCAGTTCTCCCAGCGCGTTGCCCTATTTCCGCTGTTTGAGGAGGTGGGCGAGAGCCTGTTAAGCGGCGAGCGCTCGCTCGCAAATTTCGCTGGAGCAAGGGTTTCCGTACCGCGGGTCAAAATCATCGCCGATGGCAGTATTCAGGGTTATACCGGCTATCTTACCGAGCCGTATTACTTGCCGTTTAAAGGTAACGCCAGCTACCGTGGCTATCCTTCGGTGCCCCGAGAAGAATTGTTCCGGCAGGTGGCCGCGCTATACGAGCGGCGAATCCCAATCGCTATCCACTGCAATGGCGATGCCTCGATAGACGATGGTCTTGATGCGATCGAGGCGGCGATGTCCACCCATCCCTGGCCAGAGGCACGGCCGCTGATTATTCACGCGCAAATGACGCGCAAGGATCAAATCGATCGCATGGCCGAGCTCGGGGTGACGCCCAGCTTTTTTTCCGCCCACACCTACTACTGGGGTGATCGTCACGCCGCCATTTTCATGGGTCCGGAGCGTGCCGCCAATATGAGCCCGGCGCGTTGGGCGTTAGATGCAGGCGTTCGCTTCAGTTCCCATCTGGACACACCGGTGACCCCTATGCTGCCTTTACAGGCGGTATGGAGCCAGGTGGAAAGGGAGAGTACGGGAGGCGTGGTGATTGGTCCGGCGCAGCGCATTGGGCGCATGCCGGCACTGCGGGCCGTGACTATTGACGCTGCCTGGCAGGTTTTTATGGATGATGAGATTGGTTCCATTGAGCCAGGCAAGCGCGCTGACCTGGTGGTGCTCTCGGAGAACCCGCTAACAGCTGAGGACATTCGGGTTATTAAGGTCGACCGTACCGTGATTGACGGTGCCACGGTTTACGCCCGGCTATAGTTAATTAGGGTCTGTCGAACCCGAACTTCGCCCTGTCAACCCGAACGAAGATGGCCTCTGCCGTCGCGGTGGTGGTATCCCCGAAGCGCATTGCTGCCTTTACCTCGGTGCGTTTTGCATCGAGCTCCGTTGCCTCAGCGCTGACCTCTATCACTTGATTTAACGGTGTGGGTTTCAGGTATCGAACCGAGAGGCCTCCTGTCATTCCCGGGTAGCCTGTTCGCACATGGGTCATGCCCATGAGGTGATCGAGGACGCCGGCTACCCAACCACCATGCACGTGCCCGGGTGGGCCCTCAAAGGCCTGGCTGAACCTCACCGTCCCCGAAATCCGATTCGACGCCTCTTGCCAGAGTAATTCTGGTGAGCAGGGGTGGCTTCTGCCTCCCACGCTGACGAGCTCGCCCATCACGTCGTCGATAGTGCCGCGCCCGCCGCGTTTCGCCATATCGATTAGGCCGTCAACTTGTTGGGCTTGGCTCAGTTCCGCCGTGAGGGCGTCAATTTTCGGTGTGAGCGCAGCGGCTAATTCTGGATTGATGTCGCTGCTGACCAGTTTCTCGTTAAGCGCCCGTGCAGCGGCCGCGAGACGATGCCGGGCCTGCCAGTAGGTTGCTTCATGGGAGTCAGGCTCATAGGGGCTGGTTGCGGTAGCCATGTCAGATCAGCTCCTGCTCCTGCAAGGTGGTCCGCCATGCGCGGATGTCGCTGATGAGTGCTTCGGGTTGCTCTAAAGATGCGAAGTGGCCACCTGCCGCATGTTGGTTGTTGAACGTCACCAGTTGTTGGTAACGCGTTCGTGCCAGACGCTCAGTGCACACAAACAGCTCCTTGGGAAATATCGATAGGCCGATGGGTAGTGCGATAGGGCTATAGTCCCCTTCGGTAAAACTCTCCCAATAGAGTTTTGCGCTACTACCGCCGGTGTTGGTCATCCAGTAGTGGGTAACAATATCCAGCAGGGCATTTCTTTCGATGGCATTCTCCGGGTGGCGGACGCCGTCCCGCACGCAGTCGGTCCAGGTCGCGTATTTTTCGACGATCCAGGCCATTTGTCCTGCCGGAGAGTCAGCCAGGCTGTAGGCAAGCGTTTGCGGGCGGGTACTCTGCTGTTTGGAGTAGCCAGCCTCATGCTCCTGGTAGTGCATTGCGGCGGCGAGCGTGGGTTGCTCGGCGGGGTCGGTGCCACTCATGGTGTGCTCATCCGGCACTACCATCGGTAAATTAACGTGACCGGCGAGACAGTGGGTATCTGGATGCAGTAACACGGCATGCGTTACCAATGAGCCCCAGTCACCCCCTTGGGCAACGTAGCGCTCGTAGCCCAGTCGGAGCATCAATTGATCCCAGAGAGCGGCAATGCGTTCTACTCCTACTCCTGGAGATGCTGGTTGACCGGAAAAGCCAAAGCCCGGCAGGCTGGGAATGACCAGATGGAAAGCATCCGTTACATCACCGCCGTGCTGCGTCGGGTCAGAGAGTGGGCCGATGATGTCGAGAAACTCCAGCACCGATCCGGGCCAACCATGGGTGATGAGCAGGGGTTGGGCCTGCGTATGAGGGCTCCTGATGTGAAGGAAATGGATCTCGAGCCCGTCAATTTCAGTAATGAAGTTGTCGTACTGATTCAGCAGGGATGGGACGCGCTGCCAGTCGTAATCATCGCGCCAATAGCGCACCAGCTCCTGACAATAACTCAGTGGTACCCCTTGCTCCCAATCCTCCACTGTTTCCGCGTTGGGGAAGCGCGTCTGCGTCAGTCGCTGAATGGCATCTTCGATCGCTGCGTCTTCAAATTTGGGCTCAAAGTGTTGAATTGCGTTATTCATGATGTGTCCCGTGTGGAGATTCGCCTGCGACACTAACGGCTCACATGTGCGCGCTCAACCCTTGTCGTTGAAATTCAATCCGTTGTAGGTCTCGGTCAGCCAGTCAAGCAAACGAGCTCTCTCCTCGTGCTTTTCTTTTGTGCGTTTTCGCAAATGTGTTGTGCGTGGCTCGCGGTCTAGGAAGAGCTTGCCACTCACCTTGTCGGCCTCGGTGGCTCTGGCCAGCCAAACGATGGTATCAGCGCCCTCGGCCGGTGACCGAAGCACACGTTTTGTCACGCGGCGGAACCCGGGAAGTGCGGTTTGCACGCCTGGCGTATCGGCCCAGCCCGGGTGCATGCTGTTGACCGCAATCTTGTGCTCTGCCCATGCCTCGGCCCAGAGTTCAGTGAGGACAGTGAGGGCCCGTTTGGCTCGCGCATACGCGACGCTGCCGTTGTATTTGTCTGTTGTCATGATCAGATCGTCGCACCGCAGCTTTTGGGTGTACATGCCGCCCGAGACCACGTTGATGACGCGAGCCGCTCGCGCGTGGTCCTGCAAAAGGGGGAGCAGTGATTCGGTGAGTTTCCAGGGCGACAGCAGCAATAGGGCGGCGCTGCGTTCAATACCCTCTTTCGTTTCTGCGTAGTCGTTGAACAGTGCGCCTGCGTTGTTAATCAGCACGTCAATCGCTTGGCCTCGTGCGTGTAATCTTTCACACAGCGCTGAGACCTCGGCGAGCAAACTTAAATCAGCGAGCTCGACGTGATCTGCCTCCCTGCCAGTCTCCGCTTTTAATGCGTGTTGCATGGCTGCTGCCTTGGCGGGGTCGCGGATGACCACGGTGAGTGTGGCGCCAGCTTCCAGCAGAGATACTGCGGTCGCGAATCCCAGTCCGGCATTAGCCCCGGTCAGGACAACATGCTTGCTGGTCATGTCGGCGGTCATGGGCGGCCAAGTTTTCCGCCCTGTGCGATACCCATGGCGGGTGAAGCATGCCAGCGCCGTCGCGAGTTTGCCGTCTTTTCTCTGCGTGACCGGTGAAGCCTCGGGTGGGGGGTTGCTGTCGGTCAGTGCTCTGGCAAGGCCTCTCAAACTCACCTGGCCCATTTTTTTGAAGCCGGGTTCAAGCCGCTTTGCCAGGCGCTGTAATCCCGCTCGAAACGTGAACTCTGCGACGTAATGAATGCGAGTCAGGTCATCCCCAAGCGATTCAAACGTGATGACGTCTTTAACGGTGAACCAGCGTCCACGACCCTCTAGGGTCAGGCAGTGCCAGGGCGTGAACTCAGTGATCTCGTAAGCCAGATTGAGGTGTCCACGACCCGCCTTACAGCGCACGGAGAACCGAGATCCCTCGTCGATCGGCCCCGGGGTGAGCTTGCTCGCTTCGACCGCAGTGGCATCCCATTCAACGGTGGTTCTGAAGTCGGCGACATAGCGAAAACAGCTTGCCAGCGACCGTGGTACCTCGATCGTTTCGGTTAGGGTGATCATGTGTGCCCACGAGAAGAAAAAGTGGTTACAGTACGCCGGTGGACCATAGCCAGTTCACGTTAGCGTCTTCTCGAATTAACCAGATCCGTCGGTAATGATGAGCTATTCCTCCACCCAGACGACCCTTAGGGGCTCGCCAAAATCATCGTAGACAACTTGTCGGCGTCTTTTTGGGGTGCGTCTACGTACCACTTTGGTCCGGGCGCGTTTTGCTTCCCGTCGTGCGTCCAGAGCGGCGACTACCTCAGTAAGAGGTGTGCGCTCAGCGCGTCGAGTTTCAAATAGCGGTGCGGGCGGTGGCCCATCGTCACGATCGTAAGCGCTTTCGCCAGCCTGAAATTCCTTCACTTTGCCGCCAGACGACAGAAAATCCGCGGTTTGCCGTTGTAGGCGTTCGCGCAAATCGGTCTTGGAAGGCGGTTTTTTCATACGATGATCTCCGAGGCAAGCATTATAAAGACGGAGCCCCGCCGCACCAATCTATGGGCTGACCATGCCCTGCGGTTTCTGGTTTAATGCCTTCCCACAGGGTCCGAGGTGCCCCGATTTCATGCAAACACCCCCCCGATTTGACTCCGATATGTCCGAGGACAGGCGGCGCCAGAGGATCGACTGATGGGAATCCTGCGTTCATTGCTGGTGTTTCTCTGGATGGCGGTGACGGTCATTCCTTTCGCGCTGGCGATTATCCTTATGGCCCCGTTTGTGGGGCCCGATGCCAGATGGTGGTATTTGGCCCGACCCTGGCTGAGCGGTGCGGTGGAGGCAGTGCGGTTGGTGGGCGGGATCCAGTACTCTACTGAGGGTGAGAGTGGCCTGCCTGTAGCGGAGGTTAACCAGCGCATCATTCTCTGCCCAAAACACCAGTCGACCTGGGAAACGTTTTTTTTCGCCAGTCGCATGCCCCGTCCTTTAGCTTACGTATTCAAGCGCGAATTACTTTACATCCCGTTTTTCGGCTGGGCGATGGCATGTCTTAATATGATTCATATTGATCGAAGCGCCAGAGGAGACGCATGGAGTAGGGTCGCTTCGATGGGCGAAATGCTCATGGACCGCGGCAAGTGGGTCATCATGTTTCCTGAGGGTACACGCTCCGAGCGCGGAACACAGGGGGTTTACAAGAATGGTGCCGCCAGACTTGCCATCGCGACCGGCGCGAGCATCGTGCCGATTGCGGTCGCGTCAGCGAGATGTTGGCCGCGTAAGAGCTTTACCTTTATACCCGGCACTGTGGCCGTCTCGTTTGGCCCGCCGATCGCGCCGTCCCCAGGCGAGAGTGCCGCTGACTTAATGGATAAGGTCTCTGACTGGATAGAGAATGAGATGCGCCGTATTGATCCAGACGCCTATCCCGAATCAGAGCGACCGCTCGATCCGCTTCAGCAGGAGGCAACCCTCAGTGCCGCACTCGAGGAGCAGGCGGCCGCCGCGCGAGCGGCTCAAGGTGGTCTGCACGATGACAGTGTGTGAAATGAATCGAGCGAGCGATGAACCGCGAAAAGAAGTCATTCGATACGGGGCCGGTGTAGACTGCAAGGAGACAGGGGAGGTCAGTGGTGGGATTCTATAGCGATACGATTGTGCCGAGGCTCGTCACCTGCGCCTGCGGAACCAAGCCGGTCCTCAAACAGCGTGAGAAGGTGGTGCCACTGGCTCAAGGCAAGGTGTTGGAGATTGGCATGGGGGCGGGGCATAACCTGCCCTATTACGATGCTAAGCGAGTCGATACGGTGGTCGGTATTGACCCCTGTGCCACCAGTTGGCGAATGGCTCAAAAAAGGGCCTCGCAGTTGGGTGTGCCGCTCGAATTTGTGCACGGCTCGGCGGAGGATATGCCCTTGCCGAGCGAGTCATTCGACACGGTGCTGATGACGTTCAGTCTCTGCACCATTCCCGATGGACATGCGGCGCTCGGAGAAATACGTCGCGTGTTAAAGCCGGAAGGAAGACTGGTGTTTTGCGAACACGGCGAAGCGCCCGATGAATCCGTTGCCCGATGGCAGGCACGTATTAATCCCATGTGGAGGAGATTGTTGGGCGGCTGCAACCTGAATCGGCCGATTGTGAATTGGATTGGTAAGGCGGGTTTCGGTATTCAGTCACTCGATCAGATGTACCTGCCGGGCACGCCGCGCATCGCGGGGTTTAACGTCTGGGGCAGCGCTCAGCGAGAGTGCTGACCGCACTGAAAGACCGATTAGGGGGCACCAGACTCAGGTTTGCTCTCAGTGCCGTCGCTTTCTGTTTGTTCGGCTGTGCAAGCGACCCGATGCCAATGCCGACTTCCCATGATGACAGCCCGGTCCCGGATCTGTCGGGTCACTGGGAGGTGGATTATGCCCGCAGTGATAGCGTGCAAACCCAACTTAATGCGTCGTTTCGAGAGGTTCAGCGAGAACTGCGTCGCCGAAGCGAGGCGGCGGAGCGTGGTGCAAGCTATAAGGGTCCGCCAATGGGGGATTTGGATACGCTGGTGGCGGTGGCCAAAATGGCTGAGTTGGTCACTGAGCCAGAGCTGCTGGAGGTGTATCAGGATGCTCGGCGCGTCCGCATTGAGCGAGAGAATAGTTTTGCCCTGAGTTGCGAGCTGGTAGGAGCGCAATCGGTTCCCAGCCTGCTAGGCGCTGAGCAGTGCTGGTGGGATGGCCGCCAACTGCATTTTCGGGTCATGTTGCCTGATGGCTTACTGATCAAACATCGGTTCGTACGGTCGGCAGACGGTTTGTCGCTGTCGCAGAGGACCGCGCTGACCGCACCCGGTGTTGCAAGGGATATGGAGGTGGTCAGGATCTTCTCTCGCTACGATCCGACGGAGAGGGGGTACCGTTGTACAGAGACGCTCACCCGCGGACGAGTCTGTACCACTGAGCAGGTAGCACCCTATGAATGATCGGCGAGTTTTTCCCCGGCTGCTCGTGCTGGTTGCCTTTTATGCCATGGCCAGTTGCGCCGGATCCCCCGGTGACATGACATCTACTGAGTCGCAGGAAGAATCGACTAGGGTGTGGGATACCGTTGAGCCGCTGCTGATCGCAGCGGCACCCGTGGTGCCCGCTCTGGATATCTCCGTTGAATTATTTGCCCCCGGGATATCTGCGGAGGATCGGTCTCCGGTGGCTGCGGTGAGACGCTTGGAGTCGCAGTTATTGGCGGGCGAGTTAAGAGAGACGTTGGTCCGCAGCAATCAATGGGGCGTTGTGAGGCTTGTGCCCACGGCCTCCTCTTTGACGCCGGTGTCAATTCGGGCTGGCATTGCGATGTCTGACGGGCGCGATCTGGTCCTCGATGTCGTCGTCAAAGATGCGCTGGGCGCTCTCTGGTTTGAATACACGATGGCTTACCGTCAGCAGTCTGCGGCGGATGATGGCTTGGACGGCATCTTCAACGCTCTGGCTAACCGTCTGCTGTCCGTGTGGCTGGGCAAAGACCGTGATGAGCAAGACGCATTGCTCCAGGGCGCCGAGATCGCTTACGCGGAGGCGCTGGCCCCCGAGGCGTTTTCAGGAATGATCCAGCGCTCAGAGACTGATTGGAAGGTTGTTCGGCTTCCGGCCGCAGATGATTCTATGCTTGCGCGTATCGAGCGGATTCGAAATCAGGAGTATCTTTTTTGCGACACCATTGATGAGCAGTATGTTGACATGGTGGACCGGGTGGGCCCCACCTATCGGCTCTGGCGATCGGCCACGCTGGAGCAGACTGAGTGGCTCGAGCGCTATCAGCGACGGGCAGCGGCTCGCACTGGTAGTGCGGGTGACAGTGAGTTCACGCGGATGCAGGCGGAGTATGCGGCCTATCGGTCATTTCGGATTCAGGAACAGGCACTGTTTGAGCTGGCAGAGGCCTTTGACGGCGAGGCGCGGCCCACCGTGATTCGAACACAGGATCAAGTCTTTCGGTTGGAGGGGACCCTTGAGTCACAATACGACACGTGGCGCGATCTGCTGCGCGATATTTACTTGATCGAGACTGGAGGCCAGGCGCCGTGACCCAATCATTTCTCGCGACCTGTCCCGCGGGTGTCGGGGTCTATCTGGCTCAGGAGCTTGAGGGTTTGGGGGCTCAGCAGATCGTCGAGCGGCCTGTGGGTGTGTCCTTCGAGGGCGGTATAGGGCTGGGGTATCGGGCCTGCCTATGGAGCCGCATGGCGAATCGCATCATCCTCCATTTGGGTGCGGCGCCGGCAAACTCTGGTGACGAGCTCTATGAGGCGACGCGGAGTATTGACTGGACAGCGCACCTCGCAGCCAATGGTTCTCTGTTGGTCGACTTTGCCGGGCGCAGCGCAGATATTCGCAATGCCCAGTTTGGCGCGCAACGCATTAAGGACGCTATTATCGATCAATTCCGGGAGAGAGGTTTGGGGCGTCCCTCGGTCGATTTGAAGCAGCCAGATGTTCGGGTCTCTGCTCGATTGAGCAAGGGCCGTCTTATCCTCGGTATCGATCTTAGTGGCGATAGTCTCCACCGTCGCGGTTACAGACTCGACGGGGGTATCGCGCCGCTGCGGGAAAATATTGCTGCAGCAGCACTTTGGGCCGCGGGCTGGCCCGAAAGGAGCCAGCGGGGGGAGGCCTTGTTAGATCCGATGTGCGGTTCAGCCACGCTCCTGCTGGAAGGCGCACTGATGGCTCTGGATCGGGCGCCGGGATTGAATCGGCAACGTTTCGGATTCCATGGCTGGGCAGGTCATGACGAGGACCAATGGCGCGCCGTTCGCTCTGATGCAGAAGAGCGTGCAGTGGTGATGCCGGCGAATCCGTTGGAGATCCGGGGATATGACGGTGACATGCAGGCCGTTCGGCGATGCCAAGATAACATCGGGCGCCTTGGTCTTGAGGATATCGTGCGTATTCGTTGCAAAGACCTCGCGATGGTTAGCCGGCCTACGCACCGCGATCTCTCCAGGGGTTTGCTGGTCACTAATCCGCCTTGGGGAGAGCGCATGGGGCAAAAGGATGCGCTACCACACCTCTATAACGCCTTGGGCGAACGAATGAGTGAGGAATTCGATAACTGGCTGGCCGTGGTACTGACCTCTGACTTGTCGCTCGGCAAGGCCGTAGGGCTGCGAGCCGACAAACGTCATCGCTTTCATAATGGGCGACTTGATTTGCACTGCCTGCAATTTCAGCTCGGCGCCGAGAATCGATTTCGAACACTGCAACAGGAGGCCGAGCGTGGCTCTGAAGCTCAGTCCACTGTGCCCCGAGTGCTGTCTCAGGGCGGTCAGATGGTCGCCAACCGTCTGCGAAAAAATCTGAAGCGCCTCACGCCCTGGCTTAGACGGGAGGACGTTACCTGTTATCGGGTGTATGACGCGGACATCCCTGAGTATGCCGCGGCGATTGATGTGTACGAAGGCCGATTACATATTGCAGAGTATGCGCCGCCGAAGGAGATACCCGAGCAGAAAGCGGCAGAGCGTTTTGCACAGCTGGTGGAGGGCGCGCGAGAAGTCTTTGAGGTCGCTACCACTGAAGAGGTCGCGGTCAAGCAGAGACTGCGCCAGAAGGGGCGGGAACAGTATCAGCGTCTGGAGACGACCCGTGAGCGGATTGTTGTCCGGGAGGGCAGGGTCAAGGTGCTAGTCAATTTGCATGACTATCTGGATACCGGTCTGTTTCTCGACCATCGGCCGCTCCGCGCGTGGCTGGGGAGAGAGGCCAGTGGCGGGCACTTTCTCAATTTGTTCAGCTATACCGGGGTGGCCACACTGCATGCAGCTCTGGGGGGCGCGACGACCAGTACCAGTATCGATAGCTCCGCCACCTATCTCGACTGGTTCAACGCCAATCTGGCGGTCAATGGATTATCGGACCGCCAGCACCGCGGTGTCCGTGCCGATGTCAGGGACTGGCTGTCAGAGGAGACGCGCACCTTCGACCTGATCATGGTGGACCCCCCGTCTTTTTCCAACTCCAAGGGTCAAGCCGATTTCGACGTGCAGCGAGATCACCTTTCTCTGCTGGAGCTGGCGATGGCTCGCCTTAGTGAAGGAGGGGTGCTGTACTTTTCAACCAACCACCGCAAATTTGTATTGGACCCGGCGGTGCAGGAGACATGGCAGTTGCAAGACGTCACGCAGGGTTCAATCCCTGAAGATTTCTCCCGCAATCAGCGCATTCATGCCTGCTGGCGCCTGACCCACAGCTAATACCTCGGCGAAAAGGTTCGCCTCAGAGTGTGAATCCGGAGCGTCGAGGCGAGTGGCCGTAGGGCGCGCAGCGCCTTTATTGGCCTTACTTCGATGCTATACTCCGCGCCTTTTTTAGGCGCAGCAGCTGCCGTAATCCGTCTGTTGGGTTGGCGGCCTCTGCGTTCGTTGTCGATCGGGATCACACTTCATGGCGAAAACACTATACGACAAACTTTGGGACGCTCATCTGGTCGAGGAGCGCGAAGACGGCACGGCGTTGATTTATATCGATCGTCATCTACTGCACGAAGTGACTTCGCCCCAGGCCTTTGAAGGGCTCACCCTTGCCAACAGAGACCTGTGGCGGCGCAGCGCCAATCTCGCGGTGCCTGATCATAATGTTTCGACCCTCAAGAGTGAGCGAGAGGCGGGCTTGGAGGCATTGCCTGACGCTGTGTCTCGCGTTCAATTACAGACCCTCGACGATAACTGCGAGTCCTTCGACGTGGTGGAAATTCCGCTGAACGATGTGCGGCAGGGTATTGTCCATGTCATGGGCCCCGAGCAGGGCGCGGTGCTGCCGGGTATGACGGTTGTGTGCGGTGATTCACATACCTCAACGCATGGAGCCGCCGGCGCGCTGGCGCAAGGTATCGGCACGTCGGAAGTTGAGCACGTGATGGCTACGCAGTGTTTGATCCAGCGCAAAATGAAGAACTTCCGAGTAGAGGTCACGGGTCGGCTGGCTGAGTGCGCGACCGCCAAAGATATCGCCTTGGCGGTTATCGGTGAGATCGGCACTGCGGGCGGCACCGGTTTCGCGCTGGAGTTCACAGGCACGGCGATTCGTGAGCTAACGATGGAAGGCCGAATGACGCTGTGCAACATGGCGATAGAGGCGGGCGCCCGCTGTGGCTTGGTGGCCGTCGATGAGGTCACCCTGGATTATTTCCGGGACAAACCACTCGCACCCAAAGGCGCGCAGTGGGATGCGGCGGAGGCCTGGTGGCGGACGCTTCACAGTGATGAGGGTGCCGTCTTTGATCGCAGCATCACGCTCGATGGGGACGCGATTGCGCCTCAGGTGACCTGGGGCACCTCGCCCGAAATGGTCACTTCGGTGCATGGACGGGTGCCGACCATGGCGGAAATGCCCGATGAGACGGCGCGGCTTGGACTGTCTAGGGCCCTCGAATATATGGGGCTTGAGGAGGGCATGGCGATCTCCGAGATCAAGCCCGATGCCGTGTTCATTGGTTCCTGCACCAATTCCCGCATTGAAGATCTGAGAGCTGCCGCTCGGGTACTAGAGGGGCGTAAAGTGGCGCCCTCTATCCGCAAGGCGCTGGTGGTGCCAGGCTCGGGATTGGTGAAGGCTCAGGCAGAGGCCGAGGGGCTGGATAGCATTTTCATTGAGGCCGGTATGGAGTGGCGTGAGCCCGGTTGCTCGATGTGTTTGGCGATGAACGCAGACCGTTTACTTCCAGGTGAGCGATGTGCCAGCACCTCTAATCGCAACTTTGAGGGCCGACAAGGCAGTGGTGGCCGAACGCACTTGGTCAGTCCTGCCATGGCGGCGGCTGCCGCGGTGGCGGGCCATTTTGTGCCGGTGGAAGCAGCCGGTTCTGTGGTGGAGGGCAGCTGATGAAACCATTTACCGTCCATAGCGGGCTCGTCGCACCCATGGATCGCGCGAACGTCGATACCGATCTCATGATTCCAAAGCAGTTCCTGAAATCAATCAAGCGATCGGGATTTGGGCCGAATTTATTTGATGAGCTCCGATATCTGGATGAAGGACAGCCCGACGCGGATAACAGTTCGCGGCCGTTGAATCCCGATTTTCCATTGAATCTGCCGCGCTTTCAGGGCGCCTCAATCTTGCTCGCCCGAGAGAATTTTGGCTGCGGCTCGAGCCGTGAACATGCGGCATGGGCGATGGAAAATTTCGGTTTTCGTGCCGTCATCGCGCCGAGTTTTGCCGATATCTTTCGCTCGAACGCACTCAAAAATGGCATCCTGCCGATTGTGCTTCCCGCGGATCAGGTGGAGACCTTGTTCAGTGCCCTGCGCGCCGAAGAGGGCTACGCCCTGACGATTGACCTCGAGGCTTGCACGGTTCTTCTGCCAGACGGTTCTCTCTGGTCATTTGAATTGGATGCCTTTCGTCGGGAGTGTTTGCTGAAAGGCTTGGATGACATCGGCATCACGCTGGAGCGAGCGGACGCCATTCGGGCTTTTGAGGGACGGCATAGTGAGCGATTTCCTTGGTTGTTTGAGGATATTGTTCTGTGAGCAGTCAAATTCTGCTGCTGCCTGGCGATGGGATTGGCCCGGAGGTTGTGCGTGAGGCGCGACGGGTGCTGGAAGCCGCAGACGCTCAGTTCTCGCTAGAGCTCAGCTTCAGCGAAGGACGACTGGGCGGCATTGCTGTTGATGAGGAGGGCGCGGCGTATCCGGATGCCACACGCGCCTTGGCCAGAGATGCAGACGCGATTTTACTCGGCGCCGTCGGTGGCCCCCAATGGGACGCGCTCCCTGCTGCGGATCGCCCAGAGCGAGGGCTGTTGGCGATCCGAGCTGATCTGGATTTATTCTGTAACCACCGGCCAGCGTTGTTGTTCCCCGATTTGGCTGAGGCTTCGAGTCTACGAGCAGAGCTGGTGGCGGGCCTGGATGTGCTCATTGTCCGCGAGTTGACCGGTGGGATTTACTTTGGCGAGCCACGTGGTATCGCCACAGACGCCGATGGCGTCCGCGAGGGCTACAATACCGACCGCTACAGCGAGACGGAAATTCGTCGCATCGGCCGCCTAGCCTTTGAGGCAGCACAAAAGCGCAGTGGTCGTTTGTGTTCGGTCGATAAGGCTAATGTGCTCGAAGTGACCATGCTGTGGCGAGAGACCATGGAGTCCCTGAGCGCAGACTACCCCGACGTAGCGCTGTCGCATATGTATGTCGATAACGCAGCCATGCAGCTGGTACGTGAGCCGAAGCAATTTGACGTTCTGGTGACCGGTAATCTTTTTGGCGACATTCTCTCTGACATTGCTGCCATGTTGACCGGATCTATCGGGATGTTGCCGTCGGCGTCGCTTAACGCGGACGCCAAGGGGCTGTATGAGCCGGTTCATGGCTCTGCGCCTGATATCGCAGGCACTGACAGCGCCAATCCGCTTGCAACTATTCTGTCGGCGGCCATGCTACTGCGCTATTCGCTCAATGCGCCGGAGGCTGCTGCAGCGGTAGAAGGCGCCGTGGCCTCTGTATTGGCGCAGGGTCTTCGCACGGCGGATTTGATTGTCGATGGCAGCCACGCCGCCCCTATCGGCACGCGGGCGATGGGTGATGCCGTTGTGGCAGCGCTTCAGTGGCATTAGGGAGATGATGATGAAGCCAGTGAATGTGGCAGTGGTTGGGGCAACCGGTGCGGTCGGCGAGGTAATGATGGAGATCTTGGAGTCGCGTGGCTTCCCAGTCGACACCCTTTATCCACTGGCCTCCAGCCGATCAGCCGGCAAGTCGGTGCAGTTCCGCGGCAAGCATCACACGGTGCAGGATCTGAGTACCTTTGATTTTTCCCAGACACCGATAGGGTTGTTTTCGGCCGGTGGAGATATCAGCGCCGAATATGCGCCGATTGCAGCCTCTGCGGGATGCGTCGTGATCGACAATACCTCGCATTTTCGTCGCGATGAAGACATCCCTCTCGTGATCCCTGAGGTGAATCCAGAGGCCATCGCGGGCTATCGGTCGAGGGGCATCATCGCCAATCCGAATTGCTCAACCATTGGCATGCTGGTGGCACTGAAGCCACTTTATGACGCGGTCGGCATTGAGCGAATCAACGTGGCAACGTATCAGGCGGTCAGCGGCACCGGCAAGGCGGCGATTGAGGAGTTGGCGGGGCAGACTGCGCGTTTACTCAACGGAAAAGCGCCAGAACCAGAGATTTATCCAAAGCAAATTGCATTTAATGCGATACCCCACATCGATAGTTTCCAGGACAACGGCTATACCCGCGAAGAAATGAAGATGGTCTGGGAAACGCAAAAGATTCTTGGCGACCCCGACATTCTTGTGAATCCGACTTGTGTGAGAGTGCCCGTTTTCTTCGGTCACGCAGAGGCCGTTCACATCGAAACCCGAGACCCGATTTCAGTTGAGCAGGCGAGAGCGGTCCTCGAGGCTGCCGCCGGGGTGGCATTACTGGATCGTCACGAGGCGGGAGGTTACCCGACGCCGGTCACTGAGGCAGCGGGCGCCGATCCGGTATTTGTCGGGAGAGTTCGTGCGGATATTTCACATCCGAGAGGCTTGAATCTTTGGGTAGTGGCTGACAACGTGCGTAAAGGGGCTGCCCTTAACAGCGTGCAGATCGCAGAGGTCTTGCTGTCGGACTATCTCCAGAGCGTTTCGTGAAGTTGGGACCCTTTATATTTGGCGCCAAGGAATGGCGGTAGGGCCCAGTGAAAGCCGCGCCAAAGGAAGGTAAAGGCGACGAGCCAATGAAAAGAATTTCAATCGTATCCGCTGCTGTTTTGTCCTCGGCGACCATATCCGGTGACGGCTGGGCCTTAGGGCTAGGTGAGCTCACACTTTATTCTTATCTCAATGAGCCATTCCATGCCGAAGTGTCGCTCATAGAGGCCGACGCACTCAACGACAATGACGTGCATGTCGATCTGGCCTCTGACGCCGAGTTCGAGAGGCTGGGAGTCTCACGAGACTTTTTCCTGACCCGCATTAATTTTCAGGTTGAGTCAGATGAGTCGGGGCGTCGGGTGGTGCTGACGACAGAGGCGCCGTTGCAGGAGTCTTACCTTGATTTTGTTGTCGAGGCGCGGTGGCCCGACGGACGTCTGTTGCGCGAATATACCGTGCTGATCGATTTGCCGCCGAGGCCGGTGGTGGTGAAGCCTCAGGATGCGCCGATCGAACAAGCGGCGCAGCCCGACAATCAGGCAATGGCCTCGGGTGCAAAGACAGCAAGCGCCGAGGCAGGTGGTTATGCGACTGGCGCGTCGGTGCGACCCGTTCCTGGCGCTCAATACCTTGTGATGAACACTGACACTTTATGGCGCATCGCTTCTGATGGCGCCGCGGCAGGCGTCTCGGTAGAGCAGACCATGCTGGAGATCGTGGCGGCGAACCCGGCTGCTTTTCAGGCCGGTAACATTAATGGCTTGAAGTCTGGTTACGTGCTGCAGATTCCAGCTGCCGGGGATATTCGGATCGATCGCGCGACAGCGCTTGACGAGGTCACCCTGCAGAATGAGGAATGGGCACAGGGTGTTGCCCGCGAGTCGCAGGGTCTGACGCTGGTAGCCGATGCTGA
>Ga0181559_10002826_pt1 | contig 17145 bp, 12 predicted proteins | sample 011ome_21_FD_133752 | JGI IMG/M metagenome (GOLD analysis project Ga0181559, IMG submission 133752) | Coastal salt marsh microbial communities from the Groves Creek Marsh, Skidaway Island, Georgia - 011508AT metaG (megahit assembly) | ecosystem: Environmental > Aquatic > Marine > Intertidal...
CCGAGGACGGGGATTGAAAGCGAGTGGTGGGCGGAGAGATGCGACGGCGAAAGTCCTTAAGGATCGGCGTTCACCACGCCGACGCTGTCGTATGGGAACCAGTGTATAGAACGCGCCTCACTCCTCCTCCCTCCTCGACGTCTTCCCCTTCCCCTCTCCTCGCCGATCTCCAGTGGCCGCGAGACCGGTACCCCAACGCCTCCCACGACGCCGCGTCGAAGCGCGCGGCGTCGACGAGGACGAAGTCCCCCCCCGCGGCGCGCGCCTGAGGGTCGTTCCATACGAAGCGACGTCGGGGTGGAGTTGAAAGGCGTCAGTTGGCGTTGAAAGGCGTCGAGGGCGGGGATTGAAAACGAGGGGTGGGCGGAGAGAGACGCCGGGCAAAGTCCTTAAGGAATCGCGTTCACCACGCGAATGCGGTCGTATGGGGACCAGTGTATAGAACGCGCCTGAATCTGCCACGTGTTTCCGAGCGCTCGCTGTTTGTCCTCGTCCGCGGGCGTGCCGCCCTGACCCTTCACCAGCCCCACCTCGATCGATCCGCCCGGCGCCAGCGCGCGCTCCGCGGACTGGAAGAACGCGTCGAGAAGCTCGCGGTTCAGGCTGATGCGCCCTTTCCCCGCGATGTGGGGAAACATGAATACGATCTTATCGTACCGTCTTCCGCCCGGGTCCGGCAGGGTCGTCTCCAGCGCCGTCGCGTCGACGCCGTGAACGATCTCGACGTTCGAAGCGCGCCGAAGCGCGTCCACGTTCGCGGCGCCGCCCCACCGCGTCTCGATCTCCGCCGCGGATTCCAGCGACGTCGCCGTCACGCGCCCGACGCCGACGCTCGCGCTCTCGACGAGCGCGCGAGAGAAGGAGAAGTCGCCCTCGCCCAGGAGCAGGACGTCGCCGAACGCGGGGAGAGCATGAGGAGCACGATGACGACGACGACGATCGTCGGGTCCCTCCTCCGTCGGAGACGCGGTCAGGAAACGGCCGCCGCGCGACGCGTCCTCGCCCGTCTCGCGCGTCGTCGTCGCGGACGAGACGTCGCGTCGCGTCGGCCGCGCGCGCCTCGACGCGTTCGCGCGGTGATGATGAGGACGACGCGAAAGCCTGCTCGTCGCGCTCGTCGCCCGTCGCGCGCTCGCGCGCAGCGCCGCGAAGCATCGCGACCGAACGGCGTGCATGCGTCACCGAGCGATGTGGAGCATGATGAGCGACGGGACGGAGGACGCGAAGGAGGACGCGGGTCTGCGAACTGTGGCCGACGGGACGGAGAGCGAGGACGAGAGAGGGCGTCGATGACGTCGTCGGCGTCGAGGAAGAAACAAACACTGCACTCAGCTGCTGTGAAAAATAACGAAAAGCGTTCATCGGTCATCAGTTGAAAGGGATCACCGATCACGACCAAATGTTGAAACCGAAAAGGGTGGGTGAAAGTCGCATCGTTCAATCGCCGACGAATGGTGGGCATTCCCGCGAATCTTCGATATGATCGCGTCAGCACGTGGGAAGAAAGATTACTGGAGCGCGTCGCCGCTCGCGACGAACGTCGCGCCATTCCACGCCCGCGCGCTCGCTCGTCCACCGCCGACGAGCTCGAACGCGCACCGAATACCCGATACGCCACCGCGTCCGAACGCCGCGACTCCCGCGCATCGCGCTCGAGCCGTCCCGCCGCGTCGATCCCGGGGCGAGATAAGTTTTCACTCATTAACCGTCGTCGTCTGAGATCTGACTCACCCGCGCGAGCGAAGCAGACGCGATGACGACGGCTCTCGCGACGGTCGCGTCGCGCCCCGTCGCGTTCACCGTGACGTGCGATTCCTCGCGCACGAGCTCCAACCGCGTCTCGTCCCCGCGCGCGCCGACGTCGAAGACCGCCGGCGCGATCCCGTCGATACGCCCCGCGCGACTGACGCCGACGCCGCGGTCGGTTCCGACGCCGTCGCGCGCGGCGGCCGAGGAGGAGAAGGACGCGGACGCGTCCATCGAGCCGTGCCTCGTCGGCTGGAGCGAGACGGACGAGAACGGCGTCGAGGCGTACTGCTGCGAGCAGCCGGGCGGCGGGATGGAGTGCCGGACTGTGAGCAACGAGCACACGGAGTGCGAGCTCGTCACGAACGAGGACGGAGAGCTCGTCGTGAACTGCAGCGTCGACGACGAGGAGGAGGATAAAGCCGCGAAGGCGAGGGAGGACGACAAGGCTGCGAAAGCCGCGGCGCTGAGGCACCTTTAAACGAGCGACAGCGACGACGAGTCCAGGGGAGGGGGGGGGGATATGGGTATTGATTCGATTTGATTTGGGAGGGGTGGGACGCGGGGAAGACGGGACGACGACGACTGAGCCGTCGACGCCGCGCCGCGGAAACGCTGTATTCTTTTTGTCGGGTACTTGCGTGAGTTGGCGGAGAGAGATCGACGAGGGACGAAAAGAGAGAGACGGGGAGAAGAGTCAATTTTGCTTCAAGTTTTACAGTGCATGTCGAAACGAAACTAAGAAGAAAGAATCAAACGAGAAGCGATGGCGCCGGGATCCGATATGATATCGCGTCCTTCCTTCGTTCCTTCACTTCTCCTCGAGCGTGATCTCCTCCCCCGCGCCCGCGCCGCCCGCCCCCCCGACGCGCCCCGACGACATGTTCTTCAGCGCCTCCGCGATCGCCATCCCGCCGCTCATCGCCATCCGCGCCGCCGCCGCCGCCGCGAGCTCCCCCACCACCGGAGGCGCGGCCGCGCCGGCGTTAACGATCGCGGGATCCTCCTTCCCCGCCACCGTCACGCACGTGAACGTCTCGCCATCCTCCAACCCGAGCGCGCCGTACACCTCGTACAGATCGTCCACCGTCGCCGCCTCGTACATCGCGGGGAGGTCGCTGATGCACGAGATCTCCTTCTGCGGCGCGAGGACGTCGCCCAAGCTGGTGTATTGCATCAGGTCGACCCAGTACGCGTTCGTCTTGAGCTCCGTCTCGTGACGCGTGAGCAGCGTCATCCGCGCGCGTTCCACCTCTCGCGTCGAGATTTTCTGCGTCTTGAACCCGCGCAAGACGCGAATCGCCGCCGCGAGCGCGTCGTCAATCTTCGCCGGCGTGGACGTCACGACGAGCCGATACGTCGTCGCGTCCGAATTTTGCAGTCCGAACGCGAGCTGAAAGTTGCAGTCGTACGTCAGCCCGAGCGCGTCGCGAACCGTCGTGAACAGGCGGCCTCCGACCACCTCGGACAGGAGCATCCCCGCGACGAACGTCGCGAGCGGGTTCCTTCGGCGATCGCTCTGCGCGGCGAACGGGTTCCCCTTCGCCGCCGCCGCCGCGTTGATCTGATCCGCGGGGTGGTACGGCCGACCATCCGGCCCGCGCAGCGTCAGCTGCGCGATCCCGGTGCCGTTCGAGGAGTCGCCGTTCATCAGCGCGTCCATCGTCTCGTCGTCGAGCGTCGGCAACGGCGGGTTTCGCATCGGCGCCCACATCCGCGGGCCGGGGCCGGCGAGCACCGCGCACGCGCGCTCGTCGCTATCTCGCAGCCACAGCCGCTGCGTGCGCGTCGCGGCGTCGCGCGGGTCGACGTTCGCGAGCGTGAGCGGGTACAGCTGGAGTTTAGACCCAGCTGGGGGGGAAGAAGCGTCCATCGACGCGCCGCCGGGCGTCGCCGTCCCGAGGTAACGCGTGACGAGCGCGTCAACCTCCTCCGGGTCCAGATCGCCCGCGATGTTCACCTCCAACGGCCCCGCTCTCAGCTGCGCCTCCACCGCGGCGACGACGCCGTCCAGCGTCAGCGCGGCGAGCTCCTCGCGCGAGGGGTCCATGAGCCTGCGGTCGCCGAACACGGCGTGGTTTACCTCGTCGTGCGTCACGAGTTCCAAATTCTTCCGCGTGTTGAGCTCGAACATGCGGTAGATGTCCTTGACGCGTTCGAGCGCGTTTTGGTCCCACACCGGCTCCGACGTGAGCAAGTTGATGATCTCGAGGACGCACTTCAGCCCGCCGTTCACCGCGAACGCGGCGTCGAGGAAGAGGTACTCCGCCTCCGGTTCCACCTCGAACATGACGAGGTTCTGCATCGTGACGAGCTCGATCTGCTTCCGCGACCACCGCCCGATGCTGCCCACCTCTTGCAGCGTGCGGAAGCCGACCGCGGCGGCGCCGATGCCGCCGGGCCCGGCCGTCGTCGGCTCCGCGGTGCGCCCGCCGGGGATGACGAGGCGCAGGAACGCGCTCCCGGGCTCGTTGTTCGTGACGCGATAGTTCACCCTGAACCCGTTGGAGAGCACGCGTTGGTGGATGCCCGTCTTGTCGTCGTACGTCGAGGAGACGATCGCGGGCTTCAGCTTCTCCGTCGCCGCGTCGAGGTCCTCCTCGGAGATGAGCTCATCCGGGACGAAGATGTCCTCCATGGCCTCGATCTCGCCGTAGTCCGCGGAGAGCACGTCGACGACCTCCTGCTCGTCGATGTGAAATTCAACCTCGACGCCCTCCGCGTCCGTCGTCGTCGCCGGCGCGCACGCGACGATGGCCGTCGTGAGCCCGCCGCAGGGATCCCTCTCCTCAATCGGCTTGCCGTACTCCGCGAAAAAGCCCAAGAGCTCGCGCGCGACGTCGTTGCAGCCTTCGAGTCTGATGACGTCGTCCAGGCGCACGAGAGCTTCGTGGCCTTGGATTTGGTCCATCACGACGTGACCGAGCGCGTCGTGTTCCATGACGAAATCGAGGTTCTCAAGCGACGGCACGAACCCAGCCTGCTGCGCGAGCTGCTCGCTGTCGCGCATCATCGCCGCTTTGAACCGCGAGAGCTCGCCCGGGGTCAACCCTTTCTGCTGAAGCCGCCGCGCTTCCTCGACCGCCACCTGAAGCGCGTACTTCCAATGCAGCGGCTCGCACGTCACCGTCACCGTGGACACCGTGCACCCCTCCCGCGCGCTGTCGCTGTGGTCGAGCTCGCAGCGCTTGTAGTGCTCGTGGTCGAGCTCCGCGTACCGCGTCTGTATGCGCGACTGCAGGACGAGCAGGACGATCCGCTGGTTCACCGTGCGGTGCAGATCGCCCATGCATCGCAGCGGCAGAATCGGGAGCTTGCTAAAGATGTTAAACGACACGTGCGACAGGTGCTCGTGCTGGAAGAGCTGCACGCCGCTCTCGGGCGCGACGAACGGCTGGTACGGGTCGTCGACGCCCGCGGCTTCCTTCGCGAGGCGCTCCGCGTCGATCTTCGCGCTCACCGCGGGGGGCGCGCCGAACGCGTGACGCACCGGCGGCCGCGCCGCGTGCCTCTGCCTCAGCTTCGGCGGCGGCGGCGGCGGCGGCGCCGCCGCCGCGTCGCCCTCCTCGCCCGCCGCGCCAGCCCCAGCGCCAACCCCAGCGCTCGTGAGCTCTGGCAATTTCTCCACCGCGGCGGGCGCGGCGTTGAACGCGCGCTCGATCATGTCCACGACCCCGGGCACGTCCGCGTGGAAGTCCCCGACGACGTACAACGTCGCGTTGGCGGGAAAGTACCACCGCTCGTGAAACGCGCGCACCTTGGCCGCGTCCCACCCTTCGACCTGGTCCAGCTTCCCGATCGGGAAGCGGCACCCGAGGTTGTTGTCCCAGTGCAGATGCTGCAGCAGCTGACAGTCCACGCGGTATTCGATCGTGTTCATCATCTGCGCCTCCGCGAGCACAGCCTTTTTTTCCTTCGCGACCCTCGTCTCCAACAGCTGCGGGTTAAACGCGACGTCGTACAAAATATCCAGCACGTTGTTCACCATGTACGTGTTGTCCTTGTTGTACGTCGGCGAGTGCACGTGGAACACGGTGTGGTGGAAGTCCGTGTACGCGTTCCCCCGAGTTCCGCTCCCGAGCCACGCGTCGCGTTTTTTGGATCCGAGAAACGTGACGTGCTCCACGAGGTGCGCGAGACCTTGCTCGTCTTCGCGCTCGTCCACGCTCCCGACGTGCATCTCCAGGTGCGCCTCGAAGCGGTCCGACGGCGTCTTGTTCGGGAGAATGACGTACTTGAGACCGTTGTGGAGGACGCCGCGGTGGATGTCTTCGTGCGCCGGGAGCTCCTCGTCGAGCAGCGATTCGACGTCGGCGACGTCCATGACGTTCGCGAGCGCGTTCACGACGGACGACCAGCGTCCGTCGGAGGACGCCGCGCCGGCGACGTCCCCCTTGGCGCCCGCCGCGGCCGGAGCGGGGCGCGCGTCGTCGGACGCGGAGGAGGAGGACGCGCGGACGATCGACGCCGCGCGCGTCCGCGATCGAGGCGCGATCCTCCGGATCCTCCGTCGCGCGTCGAGCGAAGCGGACGCGCCTCGGCGACCGCCGCCGCGATTGGACGACGACGGCGCGGTCGCGACCGCGCGCGGGGCGGTCGTCGACGCGGTCGCGACGCGCGCGGTCGGCGCGTTCGAACGCGCGCGAGTCGTCGTCGGGTACGCCGGCGCGCGCGTCATCGCGACGGCCGCGCCGAACGCCGCCATGGCTTCCCCGCGTTCGCTTCGCGCGTGCTGCTGCGGCGCGCGACGACGTCACCGACCGTGAGAGCGGCGGCGACGGACGGCGCGTTCCGACGACGCTCTCCGCGCGCTCCCTTCTCTCGACGCGCGACGAACTGTCTTCTGACTCGTTCGCGTTCGCGCGACGTGTGCGATGCCGTGCGCACGATACGCGCGCGCGTCGTGTGTGGCGAGGCGCGCGCGGCGCGGGGAGGGAAGATCTTGAGAGCGATAATCGCTCCTTCGAGGCGTTCCAGTCCGGGGCGGGGCGCGCGCTCGCCTCGCGCGAGTGGTCCACATTTCGTTTGATCGATATGATATCTTTTCACCCTTGCCTCGGGGTGAACAGTTGACCGACCGCCTTTTAACTGACCGGCAAACGTCGATCGATCGACCGGGCTGCTCGTTCGCGTTCCGGGACAGAAAGTCGAATGCCGCAAGCGCCAGACAATTCTCCAGTTGTCAGCGCGGCGCGCGTCCTCACGACGGCGAGGACCTCGAAAGCGCACGCCCTCCCCGCGCCCCCGTCCGCGCGCTCGTCGACCTGACCTGACACCCCACCTCCCCGGCGACGGCGCTCTGCGGACCGGGACGCGCCGCCCGCCGGTCGCGATGGGGAGCGCGTCGCCTCCGAATGGTTCGCCCTTCCGCCGAACGAACTCCGGCGATCTGCTGATGAGCAACGGCGTGGGACGCATCAGCATCTCTCAGCACGCGCAGGCGTTTACCGTGGAACCGACCGACGACGAGTTCCAGACGCTCGCGACGTTCATCATGTCCACCGCGAAGGACGAGGACTCCTCGGACCTGAGCATCCTCATCCAATCCATCGCGACGTCGTGCAAGTACATTCAGAACTGCGTGCGAAAGATGGGACTCGCCAAGCTCGGCGGCGAGGCGAACACCGGGCAAAACGTCCAAGGCGAGACGCAGATGAAGCTCGACGTCGTCGCGAACGACGTCTTCGTCGGGATGCTCGACACGTGCAAGCGATGCACGGTGCTCGTGAGCGAGGAGATCGAAGACCCGGTGTACTGCAAGCCCTCCAACGCCGGACGGTACGTGTGCGTGTTCGATCCGCTCGACGGCAGCAGCAACGTCGACTGCGGCGTGAGCGTGGGATCCATCTTCGGGATTTATCGCGCGACGGAGAAGGGCGTCGCGCGCGCGGAGGACGCGCTGCAGCCCGGGAAGTGCATGGTCGCCGCGGGGTATTGCATGTACGGAAGCTACTGCAACTTCGTCCTGACGATCGGCGGGCACGTCCACGGGTTCACGCTCGACCCGAGCCTCGGGGAGTTCATCCTGACGCATCCGAAGATCACGGTCCCGAAGAGGGGGTCCATATACAGCGTGAACGAGGGGAACACGCAGTTTTGGGACGAGGGGATGAAGACCTACGTCGAGCGTTGTAAGAACCAGGCGGAGCCGCGCGGCGCGCGGTACATCGGAAGCATGGTCGCGGACATTCACCGGACGCTTCTGTACGGAGGGACGTTCTCGTACCCGAGCGATAGGAAGCATCCGGACGGGAAGTTACGGCTGCTGTACGAGTGCTTTCCCATGGCGATGATCGTGGAGAAGGCGGGAGGGAAGGCGAGCGACGGGTGCGGGCGGATTTTGGACATAAAGCCGACGAGCATCCACCAGAGGCAGGGGATACACTTGGGGAGCGTTGAAGACGTGGACGAGATCGAGGAGTGCATGAAGAACGCGCGAAGGGCGTCGTGGGATCAGGGCAGTCGGGGGTAGGCGAGGTGGGCGAGATCATCGCGAGAGGAGGCAGGCGCGATGCGAACTCCCTCGCGGGGGGTCGGTCGGCGGGGTAATTAACTGTTGACGCGGTTGAGCTTTGACCCACGCTCGCGATGTGTACGCGATGAAAACGGGTTTACGCATAAAGAATTGTTCGCTTGATGTTGGTACGCTACGCTTAAAAGATGAATCACTCGTCGTCACGTCGTTATCGTTACGTCGTCGTCCGCCGTCGCCCCCTTGGCGCTCTTCCGACGACCGTTCCTCCTCCGCTCGGGGTCGCGTCCGCGTCACACGAGCGCGGACGAGGATACCCCCGGCGACCCCTCCCTCCGGTGCGCGACGATGATGTGCGTCAGATACCCGAAGAACACGAGGTTCCCTAAGATCAAAATCTTATTCAGCGCCGGGTGCTTCAGCCCGATGACGGACATCCACGCCCCCGGCGCGAGCATCGCGAGTTTCCGGTCAAACGCCGGGACGTCCGGCACGTCGTAAAAGTAAAGCAGAGCGCCGACGCAGAGCAACGTCGTGAAGTACAGCGGCGCGGTGTCGCCGCCGTTACCGCCGCCGTTACTGACGTCGTCCCATCCCCCGTCGCCGCGCGGCGTCGACGGCGACTCCGGCGCGCCCCCGCGGCCGTTGATCTGATTCGTCTTCCCCCGCGCCGCCGCGAGCGCCTCCTGCGCCGTCGTCAGCCGCAGCTGCAGCTTCTGTCGCATCCGCTCGCTCTCGCGGAGCTTCTCGTACACCGCCTTGTACCGCGACTCGCTGTCGCCGAGCTGGTCCTTCATCGCCGCGACCGCGACGTTGTGTTTCTCGCGCAAACCGATCAAGAGCTTGCGGTCGTCGTCCCCGGGCGCGCGCGAGTGGATGAAGGATCCGAGGACGTCGTCCACGCCCTCGCCCTTGACGCCGCCGAGCGTTCGCGCGAGCGCGAGCGTGACCGTGATCGGGAGGCAGACGAGCGCGTAGAGATGCCAGATCCACGCGACCGGGTACGTCGCGAACGATTTGAGGCACACGCGCGCGACGCGCAGCCCCGCGGAGACGGCCATCGTCGGCGTGTTGTTTTTTTTTTCGATTTATATTCGCGCGAGAGAGAGAGGGCGGAGCGTTCAAAGCGACCGCGCCCTCTGCTCTCGCGAAGACCCGAAGACGCGCGCGCGCGCGCTTCGCCGTCGACGATCGACCGCGGAGGTCCTCCGGGAAGCTCGAAGCGAGCCGCTCGCTCGATCCGAGCGCGCACGCCGGTCGGACGACGCCGTGCCCGCGCGTTGTGCGCGCGGCGCAATCTCGACGGTTCGCGAGCACTCGTCTTGCCACCGTGTCACGCCCGCGCCCGAGACGCGGACGAGATTTTTCTCCGAAAAGGCTCTTTTTTCCAAACGCCCTCCTCTCTCCGCCGCCGCCGCGGCTAGATGGATCGCTCGGGGAACGGGACGACGACGCGGCGAGCGATGCCAACAGAGCGAGGCGTATGTACAGTGTCGAGTTACACGAGCGGGACGTCGCGACGATCGATCCGTCGACGCGTCCGTCCGAGCGTTCATCATACATCCAATCTTTTTCCGACTCCGCGTGACTCCGCGCCGCGCGACGACGGAACGCCTCGGGTCTCGCTCACTCCGCTTTCTTCTCATCCGCGACCGGCGGCGCCGCCTTCTTGCCCGTCAGCGACGCGGTCAGCCCCTTCACCGCCTCCAACGCGGGGCCGACTTCCTTGCGCACGCCGCCGACGTCGCCCTTCGCGACGAGCGCGCAAATCTTGTCCACGTGCGGCTCAGCCTTTTTCAGAGCATCCTTCACGACCTTGTCGTACAGCACCGCGGCGCCTTTGAACCGCGGGGACGCGAGCCAGAAGATGAGCGCGCACTTGACGTACCGATACCCGGGGATCCACACGAGCATGTACTCGCTGAGGGATTCGCCGATGAGGAGAAACGCGTACACGACCCAGTACGTGAGCCACTGCGTGTCGTCAGACTTGGACGCGGATTCGATCGCTTTGTACGACGCGTATCTGAGGTTTGAGGTTTAGGGGTTGGGGGGCGCGGGATCAGGGTTTGGGGGGAGTTCGTCGTCAGCGCGGGTCCGCGGCGTGAGAGGACGCGGGCGCGAGATCGCGCGAATCGTGACGCGCGCTAATCACGCGCAATTTTCTTCCCTCCCTCTGCTTCTGGGAAGAAAAAGTACAGCGCGCGAGATTACGGGCGCCGCGCGCGCGAGGGAGACGCACCCCGGGTACGCGAACCCCAGGAAGAAGGTGTACAGTCGGAGGATGGCCTCGATCATCGTGATCGTCGTCGGCGGGACTGCGCGCGCGCGACGAGGACTGGCGCTCGCGACGGGCGAGCAGAGAATCTAGGTTCGGGGCGGATGGGGGGTGTTTCCGTTCCCCCAACGGACCGATCGAGGCTGCAGTGCGTTTTCGCGCGAGCGCTTACGATAGATACGAAGTCGATTCGTACTCTATGGGCTTTTGCACTCTTGGACGAATCGAGTACTCTGACTCGCGAGGATTCACGAGATCAGATCCGCGATCCACTTTCCAGCGGTGTTAGCGGCGGCATCGAACACTTCCACGCGCGCTCGCCGCGTCGTCGCGCGCGCACGCCGAGACACCAGAAGAACGTCGCTCACGATGTCGCCTATCGTCCTCTCCGCGGCGTCCTCCGTCGCGGTCGCGTCCGCGCGCGCGTCGTCCAACTTCCAGCGCGCGCGCGTCGCCGCCGCGTCCTCGTCGAAGGTTACGAAGAAATCGCTCGCGTCGTCGTCGTCGTCGTCGCTCGCGGCGCGCGCCGTCGTCGTCGTCGCCCGCGGCGAGTCCTCCTCGCGCGCGCGGCGCGCGCGCGGTTCTCCGATCGTCCGCGCCGCCGCGGAGGACACGGAAGAATCGACCGCCGCGCCGGCGACGCCGCCGTCGGCGCCGAAGCCCGCGAGTACGAAACCCGGGCAGGGGAAGCCTCCGATCGCGCCGTCATACCTCGCCCTCGGAGACGCGACGGCGTCGATCCTCATCGTCTTGATCGCGCGCGGGGCCGCGGGCCAGGACGTGCTCTCCCCGGGGACGATCATCGCGATCCCGCCGTTCGTCCTCGGCTGGGTCGGCGCCGGGTTCTTCGCGGGGGATTACGACGCGGACTCGCCGAACGCCGCGCTGTGGGGGGACGTCCCGAGGGCCATGTCCACGGGCGCGTTGACGTGGTTCAGGCGCGTTCTATGTCACACTGGTTCCCATACGGCCGCGTTGGCGTTGTGAACGCCGATCCTTAAGGACTTTTCCCGGCGCGTCTCTCCGCCCACACCTCGCGTTCTTTACTTCCCGACGCGCCGCTCCGACTGACGACGCCTTTCGACGCCGCGCCGACCCGCAGCGGCTCCGCGATCGCCATCCTGGTTCGGAACGCGATCGCGACTCAGATGACGGTGCCGCCCGCGATCGACGAGTCCGTCGTCTTCGCTGGCGGGCTTGGGCTTATCTGCGCGTTTCGGGCGCTCGTCGCGGTGACGAAGCCGGGCGCTGGGGACGGCGCGTGAGCGAAGGATTAAGGTCTACAATATTATCGATCTCCACGCGGTTTGACAGCTGTCACGCTCAGTTCAACAGAGCAGAGCGCCCAATTCTCTCAGATCTGCGCCGCGCCCGATCACTTCACGCCGCGCCTCACGCCTTCGACGCGTGCCGCCCGCACTACTTCGTGCTCCACGCCGCGCGCGTCGTCGTATCCGCGCCGTCTCCACGCCGCCCAGCGCGTCTTCTTCGTCGTTCGCGCGCGCGGATCGGACCGATTCGCTCGTGCCGTCGTTTCGTTTCACCGCGCCGCGCCGCGCCGCGCCGATCGCCCGATCGTAGTCGGCGACGAACTCATGAGCGGCGACGAGGCGATCGACTTCGGAGACGTCCTCCCGGGCGGGGGCGAGGACGCGGGCGACGCGGCGAAGGACGCGGACGCGGCGACGAGGAAGCGCGACCTCTCGCGGTCGCCGAGTCGAAGCTGGGGCAGTCGAAGCCGCAGCCGCAGCCGCAGCCGCAGCCGCAGCCGCAGCCGCAGCCGCGGCGGCGGGCGCGACCGCGACCGCGGCCGCCGCGCCGTGCGCGTCGTCGTCGTCAAGAAGCGCGCGAACGAGGACGCGTCGCGGTCGCGGTCTCGGTCTCGGTCGCGGTCGCCGCGTCGCGGAGACGCCGCGAAGAACGCGAAGAAGAAGAGAGAGCCCGCTCCCCCGTGCGACGTCTGCGGCGAAATCGGTCACTTCAAACGCGACTGCCCGAAGACGCTGGAGTCCAAACACTGCATGGTATGCGGGAAGAAAGGCCACCGACCGATGAAGTGCCCCGAGCGCGTCTCGGAGGCGACGCTCAAAGCGGGCGCGTGCGTCAAGTGCGGCGAGCTCGGGCACCGGCTCGCGAGATGTCCGAGCCGGATCCCGGATCCGGACGCGCCGCCGGAAAAGTGCGCGCAGTGCGGCGAGGAAGGCCACGAGCGCGTCGAGTGCCCGGCGTTCATCGCGAGCTTGTTTTGTTTCATCTGCGGCGAGACGGGGCACAAGCGCGTCGACTGCGCGAAGAAGATTCCGGACGACGACTTGAAAGACGGCGCGTGCTTCGTGTGCGGCGAGGACGGGCACGCCGCGCATAAATGCGAGAAGCGTCACGTCGACCCGAAAGAAGAGGAGAGACGACTCGCGAAGGAGGCGGAGCGCGCGAGGAAGGCGGAGGAGAGGAAGAAAGAGCGCTCCCGGGACGAAGGACCCGACGGCGGGGACGAGGAGGGCGGCGCCGCGGCGAAGGGCGACGCAAAGAAAAAAAAGAGGAAACGCGGCGGGAAGAGACATCGCAACAAAAGCGGTCGGTCAAGATCTCGGTCGCGATCGCGGTCGCGGTCGCAGTCGCAGTCGCGGTCGCGGTCGCGGGATTTCGACGCGAAACGCCGTCGCGGGAACGACGGCGGCGGCGGCGCGCGGCGTCGCGACGACTCGAGGGATCGGCGCCGCGGTGGCGACGACTCGAGGGATCGGTTCCGCGGTCGCGACGACTCCAGGGATCGGTTCCGCGGCGGCGGCGGCGGCGGCCGAAGGGGAAGAGGCGGCAAGCGCGGCGGCGCGATTCTGATGTGCAAGGACTTCTTGCGAGGGCGATGCACGTTCCGCGACTGCAAGTTCGCGCACGGCATCGGCGGCGGCGGCGGCGGCGGCGGAGGAGGAGGAGGAGGAGGACGCGGACGCGGCGGACGATCCCGCTCGCGCTCGCCGGCGAAGGCGTCGCCGCGGAGAAGACAGAGCTCGCCGTCGCGCTCATGAGCGCGGCCGGGTTCCTTTCGTTCTCATCACTCTCAGTCGTGCTTCCTATTAACGAACGCCGCAGAGAACGAAAATCGCGTCTACCATCCGCGCGGCGGGCGGCGCCGCGCGTCCTCGCGCGCCGCCCTCCCTCCCCACCTCGCGCGCATCCTTCCCTCTCTCCCTCCCTCTCTCTACTTGTTCATCTTCGCGGACTTGCCGTACTTCTTCTCCATATACTTCGTCACCTTGTCCATGTCCGCGAGCGTGTTCACCGTGACCCCGCGCTTCCGCCAGTACGCTTTCGCCTTTTGCACGTCCGTGATGCTCCCCGCGCCCGCGCTCATCACCAACCGGTTGTACCACACTTTGTCGTAGATGCCGTCCACGGTGCCGTTGTCCACCGCGTTTCGAATCGCCTTCAGCTCGCCGACTTTGTTGAACTCGTCGACGTCGTACCCCTCCGCGGTGAGCTCCGCCTTGAGGCGCTTGATGGTCTCCGTGCCGGTCCAGACCACGCGCGCGATGTACGCGACCGCGACGAGCGAGCCGACCGGGCCGATCAGCGAGGCCGGGTCGTCGAGAGAGATCGCACCTGCCCTGGCCGCGTCCACGGCGAGCTCGAACGTCGCGGCGGGCGTTGGTCCCGCGGCGACGACGACGGAGGAGGAGGAGGACGTGTTGGGGCCGGGGCGGTGCGCGCGATCCACGGACGACCGCGCGCGACGTCGTCCGGGTCGCGCGGACGACGACGCGACTCTTCTCGTCGCGCGAGGCGCGCGCGTCGCGCGGCCGGCGGTCGCGCCGGAGGCGCGGACGGACGACGACGACGCGAGCATCGGTGATGAGGTCGGTGGGTTCTGCCGCGCTCGCGCGTGGTGTGGGCGCGGCCGATGGCTGACAGCGTGGAAATAACGACAGCTCGTCAGACGAAGTCGTTTTTTCTCATCTTTCTTTTCATCGCATCGCTCGATCGATTTGAAAGGAATAATCTCGGGTCGAACCTGGAATCTCGGGGTCAAGCGTTCGTTTCACCGACGACTTGTGAACGAAAATGTCGTTTCGTCGACGTCACTCCGCGCGCTCGAGAGCGCCTGTGAGCCCACCGTTTCTCGCACTTTTTCCAGCGCCTCTCGCGCGTCGCGCCTCAGTCCTCGTCGCGCCCGACGACGCCGCGATGACCGCCGTAACCGCTCCCGCCGCGGAGCCGCCGACCGACAACGCCACCGACACCGGGTCGCTCAAGATCAGAGCCCTCGCGTACGCGTACCCCGGCGGCGAGTCGATCCTGAACGACGTCACGCTGGACCTCCCTCCCGGGTCGCGATGCCTTCTCAGCGGCGCGAACGGCGCGGGTAAGAGCACGCTGCTTCAGATCCTCGCGGGGAAGACGATGGTGGACCGAGATGCGGTCCGCGTCATCGGGAAGCCGCCGTTCCACGAGATCGAGCTCACGTGCAGCGGCGACCTGGGGTACCTCGGGTCGCAGTGGCGTCGCACCATCGGCAGCGCGGTGCGTCCGTCGCGACTCCTCTCCCGCCGCTCACAGCCCGAAACGTCGACGCGTCGAACAACGCTTCCTCGTTTCCTCCCTCCCGTCCCCTTCTCCTGACCTCCCTCCCACCCCCTCCTCGACGACGCGCAGGGCTCCGTCGCGCTCGCGGGCGACTTCACCGCGGGCAAGATGATCTTCGGCGTCGAGGACGTCGACCCCGAGCGTCGCGCGCGCCTCGTCCAACTCCTCGACATCGACCTCGACTGGAGCATGATGAAAGTCTCCGACGGCCAGCGAAGACGCGTGCAGATCTGCATGGGGCTCCTCAAGCCGTTCAAAGTCCTCCTCTGCGACGAGATCACCGTGGACTTGGACATCCTCGGCCGATTAGACCTCCTCGAGTTTTTAAAGTCCGAGTGCGAAGAACGCGGCGCCACCGTCGTGTACGCCACGCACATCTTCGACGGCATGGAGCCGTGGATGACGCACGTCGCGTTCGTGTCCAACGGCGCGCTCGCGCACGGCGGGCGCAAGTCCGACGTCGTCGGGCTCAAGGGCGTGAAGCACTTGCTCGGGACGATCGACGCGTGGCTGCGCGTGGACAGGGACGAGAGGCGGGCGAGGGAGGCGATTGCGGCGACGGCGCCGAAGAAGACGGCGACGGATCGGTTCTCGAACGTGTCTCGACACATGGGGTACTACCGGTAAGCAGACGAGGTTGGTGGTTGGTTTTCGGATTGGGATCGATCGGATCGATCGGATCGATCGGATTGATCGAGGAAGGGGGAGGGGGAGAGGGTGGGGGGGGGGAGGGCGGGGGCGCGACGCGACGCGACGCGACGCGCGCGACCCCGCGCGCGTTGATACAATGTAGAAAATTCTTTCGCGGCCGACGCGGCCGTTCGTTTTAATCGACGACGACTCGACCGCGCTACGGCGCGCGACGGTCATCGTCGCGTCCGCGCCCGCGCCGCGCGCGCTCTCGTTTGCGTCTTGTTCCTTTCGCGAGATCGCGTGTTCGTCATAACATTAGTCCACTATGTTATCGCTTCAACGCGCGCGCGCGCACACACACAGGCAACCACCAACCCAACACGCGGATACATCAGGTACAGGTAATACTCCTTCCTTCCTCCTCTCATCGACCGACTCAGTACGTGTTATACTTCGCGCTGTTGCAGATCGTGATGAACGCGTCCCCGATCAGCGACGCGCCGCCGACGAGGAACCCGTCGATGTCCTCCTGCTTGGCCAGCTCTTCGCAGTTGCCCGCGTTGACGCTGCCGCCGTATTGAATCCGCACCTTCGACGCGACGTCTTGGGACACCGCGGACGCCATGAACGCGCGGATCCCCGCGTGCGTCTCCTGCGCCTGCTCCGGCGTCGCGACCTTCCCGGTGCCGATCGCCCACACCGGCTCGTACGCGATGACGACCTTCTCCCAATCGCCCGCGGAGAGCTCGTTCACGATCGCCTGGAGCTGCCTGCGGCAGACGTCTTGCGTCGCGCCGCTCTCGCGCTCCTGGAGCGTCTCGCCGATGCACGCCATGACGGAGAGCCCGTTCTTGATGGCGTACGCCACCTTCTTGCCGACGAACTCATCGCTCTCGCCGCACAGCGCGCGGCGTTCGGAGTGCCCCAGAATGACCCAAGGCACGTTCGCGTCCGCCAACATCTCCGCGCTCACCTCGCCGGTGAACGCGCCGCCTTCGCTCACCCAGCAGTTTTGCGCGGAGAGCTTGAACTGGCGGTCGATCGTGCTCTGGACCTTGGGCAGGTACAGCATCGGCGGGGCGACGATCACGTCCACGTCCGCGTCGATCTCGCCCTTGTTCAAGTCCTTCACGAGCTGCGTGATGGACGCGGTGTTCCCGTTGCACTTCCAGTTTCCGCCGACGACGAATTTGCCCGTGCCCGCCATCGTCGCGACGCAGCGGGAGGACGCGCCGCGCGAGGCGCGCGCGCCGCGGACGGAGGTCTGAGGAGAAAGGACGCGGACGGACGGACGAGTTGGGGGACGGAGGACGCGTCAGCGCTCCGTTACGACGGCGAAGGAAGGGAGGGATAACGAGCGAACGATCTCGACGATATTTTTCGCGATCGCTCGATCGGTCGATCGCGCGTCGCGCGGCGCGACGCGCGCGACGGC
>Ga0181559_10002833_pt1 | contig 17126 bp, 9 predicted proteins | sample 011ome_21_FD_133752 | JGI IMG/M metagenome (GOLD analysis project Ga0181559, IMG submission 133752) | Coastal salt marsh microbial communities from the Groves Creek Marsh, Skidaway Island, Georgia - 011508AT metaG (megahit assembly) | ecosystem: Environmental > Aquatic > Marine > Intertidal zone...
GTCAGGCCCCCGGTCGCCCCTCGTGCGCCCCGTTTGACGCGCGCCATGGACGTCTCCGTGGGCCCCCAGATCCTGGAGCACATCAGCAAGAGCGTGCAGATCACGTCGTACGACGTGAAGTGGATCCCGAGCAGCGCGCGGTTCGTGGTGATGGGCGCGTTCGCGCGCGCGACCGGGTGCCTGCAGGTGTACGAGCTGGACGGCGTGGACCTGAAGCTGAGCAAGGAGGTGGAGACCAAGGCGAGCGTGAAGTGCGGGACGTTCGGCGCGAGCGGCCTCGCCGAGCGGCACCTCGCCACGGGGAACTTCGAGGGCTACCTGCAGCTGTACGATTTGGAGCGCGCGGACGCGCCCGTGATGGACGTCAAGGCGCACACGTCCATCGTGAACGCCATCGACGGCTGCGGCGGCGCGCACAGAGGGTACGGCGCGCCCGAGCTGGTGACCGCCGGGCGGGACGGGTGCGTGCGCGTGTGGGACGTGCGGCAGAAGGACGCGCCGGTGGCGTCGTTCGAACCCGCCGACGGCGTCGCCGCGCGCGACTGCTGGTCCGTCGCGTTCGGGAACGCGTTCAACGACGACGAGCGGTGCGTGTTGGCGGGGTACGACAACGGCGACGTGAAGCTGTTCGATCTGCGGACGGGGACGGTGCGGTGCGAGACGAACGTGGGGAACGGCGTGTGCGGCGTCGAGTTTGACCGCAAAAACATCGCCATGAACAAGTTCGCGGTGACGTGCCTCGAGTCCCAGTTCTCGGTGTACGACGCGCGGACGCAGCACCCCACGGCGGGGTTCGCGTGCGTCACGGAGAAAACGCCGGTGGGCGCCACCGTGTGGGGCGCGAAGCACCTGCCGCAGAACCGGGAGGTGAGCATGGTGCTCGGCGGCGACGGGACGCTGATGCTGTACAAGTACCGCTACCCGGACCAGCGCGTGGTGAAGGACGCCGACGGGCGCGAGATGGGGGTGGCGGGCGCGATGGACCTGCTGAACAAGCGCAACGTCAGCACGCAGCCCATCTCGTCGTGGGACTGGTCGCCGGACAAAGAGGGGCTGGCGGTGTGCGGATCGTTCGATCAGCAAATACGCGTCGTGATCGTCACCAGGCTGAACAAAGTCTGATCGAAGACGCGCGCGAGTCGAGTCGTTTTTTTCAAGGAGCGTACTACGAAAAGGTGTAGCTACGTATGTATCTCGCGACCCGCGATCAATTCCCGGGGGACGCGCCTCCCCCCCCGGGGGCGGCGGCTGACCTCTGCAACATGAACTGCTCCATCATCTTCGCCAGCATCTCCGGCGAGATCTCCGGCGGCGGCGCAGGCGCGGGCGCGTCGCCGTTCGGCTTTCCGGCCATCGCGCCCAGCAGTTGCGCCACCATCTCGGGCGTGACCATTGACTCGAGCGCCGCCATCTGTTCCGGGGAGACGCTCCCGAAGGACCCGCTCGGAGACGCGCCCCCCGCACCGAACGCGCTGTGCGCCGCGCGCGCGTCCCGGTCGAAGCGGCGCTCGTTGTCCGCGTGCCGGTACTTGGCGGCGGCGTCCGCCGAGGTGCCCGACTTGGACAGCACGGCGGAGAAATCCGCCAGCGTCATCGCGCGCTTCCGCCGCGTCATCGGGTCGCTTCGCCCGCCCGCGCCGCCGTCCTGCGCCTCCTCCGCGTCGAAGAACTCGTCCAGGTCGCCTTCCAGGTCGTCCACCCCGGAACCGACCACGGGGTTCCCGCCGCGCGAAGCCGCCTGCTTCTTCAGCGCCTTCCCGAGGCGCGCGCTCTGCCGGGCGAGCGCCGCCGCGCGCTCCGCGTCCAGCAAGTCTCGAATCGGGCCGTACGCCGCCTGCTTGCACAGCTCCTTCAGGTCGCTCCCGCTGTACCGCTCGGTGGCGCGCGCGATCTGGAACACCGGCGCGTTGGGTGCGGGCCCCAGGAATCCGGGCGCTAGCGGCTCGCTCCGCAGGATGACGCTCAGGATATCCACTCGTTGCGCGTAGTCGGGCAGACCCACCTCGAACGAGCGCGGCAGTCGGCGCAGGATGGCGTCGTCCACCTCCCACGGCCGGTTCGTCGCCGCGAGCACCATCACGCGCGCGTGCTCGTTCGTCTGGAACCCGTCCCACATGGTCATGAACTCAGTCTTCATCGACGTGTTCGCTTCGTGCTCGCTGTTTTTCCGCGCGCCCAGGAACGAGTCCACCTCGTCGATGAAGATGATGCTCGGCTGCAGCTTCCACGCCAGCGAAAACACCGCCGCGACGAGCTTGTTGGCGTCGCCGAACCACTTGCTCTGCAGCGTGGACGTGCGCACGTTGATGAAACACGCGCGGCACTCCTTGGCGAGCGCCTTGGCGAGGAGCGTTTTGCCCGTCCCCGGGGGGCCGTACAGCATGCACCCCTTGACCGGCCGGAGCAGGTTGCCGCCCGCGAAGAGCTCGGGGCGGAGCAGCGGCAAGATGACGATCTCCTGCAGCGCGCGCTTGGTCTCGCCGAGCCCGCCGATGGAGTCGAACGTGGTGCTGATTTCCATCGGGTTCGCCACGTCGCACGCGATGATGTCCTCGTACTGGTTCGTCACAATGTTGGGTCGGCCCAGGCGACGCGCGATCTCCTTCTTCTTCGCCGCCGCAGCCTCGCGCGCGGCGCGGTTGGGATCCAGGAGCTTGTACGAAAAGTGGAGCGCGACGGCGGCGAGGCTCGCGGCGATGGTGCCCGCCAGGAGCTCCACCAGGATCTCCTGGCCGCCCATGCGCTGTCCTCCCCCGCGCGGCGCCATACCTCTCTGCTGGCCCATGCAGTCGGGGCGTGCCCTGAAGTGTGAGACGGGGGAGGAGCGCGAGGTCTCCTCGTTCGGTTTCGCGAGAGGCGAACGAGGCGCGCTCCGCGGCTCTCGTTTCGTGCGGTTTCGGAGTGCAGCGCTGCTGCTAATTTACAAAATCGAAAGACTGCGGTCTCTATGAAACAAGTCGTAGAAACGTGACCACGAGACGGCCGCCAGTTTGCCAAGCTGGAAAAGATCTGATCGACGGAATCGACGATCCCGTCTCGACGTCGCCTTGGCGCGCACTTCGCGAAGCACCGCGGCGCGGTTTCGTCCGAGGACGCCGTCCTTCGCGACACCACACGGAGAGACGCGGCGTTTCGTTTCCCGACACGAGGTCGAGTCCGTCGAGGTGGACGTGCAGGTGCGAGACGCGCGCCTGAGATCGCGACTCGCTCGTCGCTGAACCGACGCCGAAAAAACCCTACGCGTCGTCCCCGCCGAGGCGCGCACGGCGGATATGGGTCTACGCGATTTGCTCGGCGTCGGCAAGCGCTCGGAGGCGAAGAAAGCCGCGGAGGTGAGCTCGTCCGTGAACGTGCTGTCGGATGACGCGCCGATGAGCAGCGGGATCGACGAGCCCGTGTCGTCCGGATTCGCGACGCCCGCGGCGATGGCGGGAGACCTGGGCCGCGTCGCGCCGCGCGGCGCCATCGCGAACCAGCCGTACAACCCGTACACCGGGCTCGGGGGGCCGTTCGACCCGAACATGTCCAAGGCGCTGTACAGCCTGAGCGACTCGCCCGAGTTCCTGTTCGACGAGGAGCGCTCGATGAAACGCAGGAGCTGGAGCGAAAATCTCACGTTCCTCACGGGGCTGGGGTACCTCGGCGGCACGCTCGCGGGGGGGGGCGTGGGCGCGTACCAGGGCTTGATAAACAAACCCGCGGGTGGCATGACCGAGAGCAGGCGGTTGCTGCTGAACCGCGTGCTCAACGCGGGAGGCGCGCGGGGCGCGGCGCTGGGAAACGCCTGGGGGTGCATCGGTCTGTACTACGCCGCCATCGAATCTCTCGTCGGCCATTACGCGGACCAGGAGTACCCCGCGCTCACCGCCATCGCGGCGGGCGGCGGCGCCGGGTCGCTGTACAAGAGCATGCAGGGTCCGAGGGCGATGGCGGTGTACGGCGTGGTGGGCGCGGGTCTCTCCGCGGCGAACCAGATCGGACAAGCCGTCGCGGGAAGGTAGAGTAGGAAAACGCGCGTCGACGCGCGTAGACGCGACGACGACGAAAGTGTTCACTAAAAAAAAAACGACACATTCTTTTCATTCGGTGGCGGATTCGTCATTCGCGCGTCGAGACGCGCGCCGTCGTTCGCGACGCGGACGTCGCGCGACGTCCGCGGCTCGCTTCACCCCTCGCTTCAAAAAGTATCGCGATAAAAATCACTCGCGTGTCACCACTCGCTGGGTTGCACGCCCATCGCGAGGCACTCCTCGAGAAACGCCCCCAAAAGCCTCTTCACCGAGACGCGGTACGCCACCGCGACGGCGAACTGCTCGGCGCTTTCGAGATCCGACTCGTCCTCGTCCCCGCGGGACGTGTTCGCCAGCTCGCGGAGCGTCGCCTCGTCCTCCTCGAGGCTCGTGGGGAACTCCGCGAGCATCTCCACGCACCGCGCGGCAGCCTGGCCCAGCGCCGCGCGGTCCACCGCCATTCTTAAATCCTCGTCCTCGCGCTCGACCGCTCCGGCGGTGCTCGGCGTCGGCGACGCGTCGTCCATCGCGACGTCGCGACACGCCTCCGCCCACAGCCCGCACGGCGCGTCGCCGTGCCACACGAACGTGCTGTGCCCTATGTGCGGGACGTTCTGGTCGCGCAGCGCGCCGAGCGTCGCGCCGTGCGCGTGCATGAGCCGCAGGCACCCGAGCAGGTGCGCGGCGGCGGCGACGCCACCCGGGCGCACGGCGAGCGGCGCGTCCACCGCCAGGGCGCTCCACATGACGGCTTCGCGCTCCATCGCGAGCGCCGCGTCGCGGTTGGCGTCGCGGGACAGGTACCGGTCATCGTCCAGGATGTCCTGCATGTCCGCGTACAGCCGCACGAAGTCGCCCGCGTTGGGCGCCGGGAAGAAGCCGTACGACGCCAGAAGCTCCGCGCTCGTCTCGTGGCCGTACGTGATGAACACCTCCTCTCCCTCCGCGTACCGCCAGATGGAGCGCATCTCGAAACGCGCCGAGGCGTCGAAGCCGAGCGCGTCGTCGTGCGTCACCGACCACGGCTCGCCGCTCCGCGCGTGCGCGTTCGCGCGCGGAGGCGCGTTCGCGTCGTCGTTCGTCTTCTCGTCGTCGGCGCATCTCTCCGCGGCGAGCGCGGCTTGCAACACGGCGTCGGTGTTTCTCGCCTGCGCGGGCGACTCGGGCTTGTGGTTGAACAGGTCCGCGAACGGCACCAGGGCGCGCGCGGTGCCTTCCGGGGTGGTCACGCTGAACGACCTGGAGTGCACCATCGAGAGCGCCCACAGGATATCCTCCTTCGTGTGCGTCGCGTCCGCGCGCCTCGTCGCGCTCGCCTCGAACTGCAAACGCAGCGCGCGCGTCTCCTCGACGGCGTCGGCGTGCTGCAACTCGTCTACGTTGCGCTCGGTCCAAAACGCCGCCGCGCCGGTGCTGGAGGGCAGCATCGGGCGGTACGCCCGCCACACCGAGACGCGCTCATCCTCCGGCGCGTCCGCGCCGCCACCGTCCAGGACCCTCAGCAGCTCGAGCGCCAGACGCAGGTCGTCGGGGTCGTCGTGGCCGCCCTCGAACACGTGCACGGTGTGTCGCCACGGGACGGACAGCAGCAGGTCCCCCTCGTCGATGGGCCGCAGCGCGACGAGCCCGCGCCCGCACGCGGTCTCGCGCACGGCCACGGGCACAGAACCGGGCGGGAAGCGCGCGTCGAACATGGCCTTCGCGTCCTCCGTGCTCACGGCGTACTTCTCCGCGCAGGGCGCGGCCGCCGCGCCGCGCCGGCGGACGCGCTCCGCGCGAGCCGTCCGGAACGACGCGTGCTGACGATGGCTCACGCGTGCCACGCGGTGCGCGGAGCCGACGCGCCGGGCGGCGCCCAGGCCGCGGCCGGACGAAGACGCCGAGACGCGACGCACCGCCGCTTCGAACGCGGGCGCCGACATCGTGCCCGTCGCGCGCGCGCGTGTCCCGCGCGGGGAGGTGTCCGAACAAGATAACAAAAGGGTGCCGAGGTGCCGAGGTGCCAAGGCGTATTCGCGGTTGCCAACACCTCTCAGTCGCGCGCTGCGTAATCCGACAGATCCGCTCTCCGAGGTTCGGGGCGACGTTTTCGTTTTTCCGCTTCCGCGTGGAAAAACCTGGTCGGAGACCCCCGCTTCTTTCAAACACGCTCTCGGCGTCTCGAGCCGGACGAACGAAAGCACTACGACCGAAGCGTGGAGTGATGGCGAGTGAGAAGTGTCGCGTGTGATCGCGCTGTCGTGTGTGTGAGTAACACTCGTTCGCGCGCGAATGAAATCGCGCGGAAAAGACGCCTCGTCGCGAACGCGCCGCTCGTCTCGAGAAAGCCTCGCCTCGCCTCACTGCTCGTCGCCGTGGTCGCTCGCCATGATGCCCGGGCCCGCGGGGGACCGCGGCGGGAGGTCGGAGACCACCCCACCGGCGCCGTCGACGTCCATCGCGGCGCCCTCGGCGGGCGCGGGCGCGGCTCCCTCGGCGGCGGCGTCGGCGCCCGCGTTTTCGGGCGCCTCCGCGACGGCGGCGTCTCCCAGTTCCGCCTTTTCGTCCGCCTTCTCGTCCTCCGCCTTGACCGCGGCGGCGTCGGCGCCACCGTCTTCTTTGCCCTCCGCCGCCTTCTTCTCCTCCTCGGCGTTCCCGGCGGCGGCGCCCGCCTCGGCCGCCGCGCCGTCGTGCCGCGACGGCTTGTCGTCCCTGTCCCCCTCGTCGGGTTCGACGCCGTCGGGGTGCGCGCGGCGCGCCGCCTCCGCCTCGGCGCCTCCCCCCTTCGCGTCCGGGTCCTCCTTGATCTCCATGGCGTCCTGCGTGATGGCGTCCGGCGGGACGTCGTGGAACGGCACCGAGGGCTTGGGCGGGATCTTGGAGAGGTTCTCCAGGATGCGGTTTCGCACGCCCTCCAGGTACTCCGGCGTGTTCTGGTTCTCCATGTTCGAGGGCTGGATCTGCAGCGCGTGCGTCGGGCCGAAGTACTCGGAGTAGTCGTTGACGGGCATCTTGTCCTCCAGCTCGTGCCCGAGCAGGCAGCCCGTCTCGTACGTCCAGCAGCGCGCGACGTTGCGGATGGTGTACCCGCCGCCGCCCAGCACGAGCAGCGGCACCTGGAAGGTGGTCATGTACTTGAGGCACTCGGCATGCCCGCGGATGGACAGGTTGAAGCACCCCAGGCGGTCGCCGGTCAGGGAGTCCGCGCCGGACTGGAACACCACCGCGTCGGGCGCGTACATCTCCATCACCTTCGCCATGATGGGCTTGAAGAGCAGGTTGTACGACTCGTCATCGATGCCGTCCTTCAGGGGGACGTTCACGGAGTAGTACTTGCCCTTGTGCTGGCCGACGTCCTGCAGGTGCCCGGTGCCGGGGAAGTACTCGCCGAACTTGTGGAAGGACACCGTCATGACGCGGTCGGTGGTGTAGAAAGCCTCCTCGACGCCGTCGCCGTGATGGATGTCGATGTCGATGTACAGCACTCTTTGGTGCACCTTGAGCAGCTCGAGGATGGCCAACACGATGTCGTTGACGTAACAAAAACCGGAGGCTTCGTTTTTCTTTGCGTGGTGCAAACCGCCCGCCCAGTTGATCACGGTGTCCGTCTGCTTGTGGTTCAGACGCACGGCGCCGCCCACTGAGCCGCCGGTGTAAATCTGGCAGAAGTTGAACAAACCGTCGAAGACGGGGCAGTCCTCCGCGCAGTTGAACCGCTTCAGCTGGCGCATGTGCTCGTGCTGGTTATCGGGGGTGATCAGCCGCAAAAACTCCACGTACTCGTCGCTGTGGAACTGCGTCATGTCCTCCGCGGACGCCAGAGCGGGGCGGAAAAGCTGCGCGGCGCGGAGCGGAGCGGGACGGTGGGAAAGGAACGAAAATCGTCAGTATGTTTGTCGCTCGCGGCGGTCGCGCGAACTCGGCGCGAACCCGGCCCTGACGCGTCTTCCCGGATGAAAAAAACGAAACTCTTGCGATCCAGCCACTTGCAAACAGTCGGGAAATGTCGGGGCTCGATTCGACCGACGCGCGGGAATCGGTTCGGAAAAAACCAGGGTTATCGACCGTGCGTCGTACCTCCATCTCCTTGTAGATGCCATAGTGGAGCAGGAGGTTGTGGGTCATGCGCACGCGGTGGGGCTTCATGGGGTGCCCCTGGCCGTAGTAGAAGTTGCCCACATCAGGGTCGTAGAAGTACGAGATCTTCTGCTTGCCCGCCATCGTTCAAAAACGTTCGCGGCGCCAAGCCGAACACGAAGAAACTCTGTTGACGCAGGAGAGAACAAGATTGGTCAGGTTGTGCGGGACGTGGCGGGGAAAGCGCGCGGGGGCGAAGACGTGAGGGGGTCCCGAAGCGCGTCCTTGGCCGGCGGGAAACGATCCTGCCGCCAGACGAGCGTGACGTGCGCGGCGCGTCGCGGCGCGCGCCCCGCCGGATCCGCGACGCGATCCCGCCGCGACCGGCTGCAGGAGACGGGATCAATTTCCCCGCTGGCACACCGGGGTAGGGAGGGCAGCCGACGGACAGGGATCGGCGGTTCGATCGGTCGCATCGGTAGTGACGGGACGTACCTTTCGCCGGACGATCCCGAAAACGTTCCGGTGATGGAGACGAACAAGACAGGCGGTCGCGTGCGTGCCGCGCGCGCCTCGTGTGCCGCGCGGGGTCCCGCCTGTCTACCCTCAACAAATCTCGCGCGTTCGTTCGTTTCACCAAGTTTCGCGCCTACCCCGCGACCGAAGCGCGGAGTTTCGCGTTTGACCGCGGCGCCTTTCGAGCTGGCCGTCGAAAACGCGTTCCAAAGGTGAAAGTGCGTTTTTGAACCTGGATGATACGTTTTTGGCGAGCGGCACCGCCGTTGACAGAAAAGCGAAGTTGCAACGGCTGCTGGGAGAAACCGCGTTCGGGTGAGAACGCCGGAGACGCGCACTGCAGGGCGCGTCGAGCGTCGCGCGCCGAGCGAGGGGCGCGCGTGTACTGAAGCGGCTCCGCGTGGATCAATAGCGTCGATCCAGGGTCGCGATGTCCAAGGTGGAGCCGGTACGTCCCCGTCTCCGAAGAGGCCGGCGCCGATGTTGACTCGAGCGTCTTCGGCACATCGCACATTTTCCCGGCAGCGAAAGCGTCCCGGGGTAACGCCGCTGAGCGCGCCTCCGCCGCTTCTGCGGCCACCGCGCGCGGCGTCCACGGTGCTGCCGTATCGTGCCATCGCGTTCTCCGCTCGGAGACCGCGGAGGACCGTCGCGACCCGCGTGGTTCCCCCGCGACCGTCGCGCGATGCGAACGCGATTGGCGTTCGTCTAGGCGCTCCGAAGGATTTCGTCTCACGCCCGCGCCACCCTCGACGCCGCCGCCGTCTGACCCTCTTCTTCGTCTCCTTTCACGCGCAGGCGCGTCCCCCTCCTCCCCCCCCGGGGGCGTGGGAGGACAGCGACAGCGACGGCGAGATGCGTTTCGCGGACGACCGCGAGCGCCGCGAGTTCGAGGAGGGCGAGAAGAAGCTCGACTCGATCCTGAGCAAATACGAGGCGTCGCCGTATTTGCTCGACCCGCGGTCGCGGATGATGCGGCGGTGGGACGTGCTCATCGCGGTCGCGCTGGTGTACACCGCCACGGTCACGCCGTACGAGGTGGCGTTCCTGGACACGAAGAGCAGCGCGCGCATGACCGCGGACGCGGCGACGTTCCCGGTTTACCTGATAAACCTGCTCGTCGACGTCACGTTCTTCGTCGACCTGCTGTTCAACTTCAACCTGATGTACGCGGACGACGGCGCGAGCGTCGGGCTGTACGTCACGGACCGGCGGCGCATCGCGCGGCGGTACCTGCGGGGCTTCTTCGTGGTGGACCTGCTCTCGGTGATTCCGTACCACGAGATGGAGATGGGGGGGCTCAAGGCGCTCAAGCTGCTCAGGCTGCTCCGGCTGTTCAAGCTGCTGCGGATCCTGCGCTCGGGGCGCATCCTGAAGCGGCTGGAGGACTCCGTCGCCGTCGACTACAACGTGCTGACGCTGTGCAAGTTCGTCACCGGGACGCTCATGATCGCGCACTGGCTGGCGTGCATGTGGCAGCTCCTGGCGCGCACGAACGGAAGCAAGGACGACTGGGTGGGGTTCTACTACGCGAGCTTCGTCGAGGCTGGTCAGTATTCCGAGTGCCACGCGGGGAGCGCCGACCGCGCCGAGTTCCTGGCGTGCCTCGAGCTCGGCCCGTACGACATGTACGTCAGCGCGCTGTACTGGGCGATCGTCACGATGTCCACCATCGGCTACGGCGACATCGTGCCCACCACCACCGGCGAGCGCTTCTACATCATCTTCGCCATGCTCATCGGCACGTCCGTCTTCGCCTACGTCGTCGGCTCGGTGTGCGGCATCGTCGCCAGCATGGACAAGAAGAGCGCCGAGCACCACGACCTGATGGACACGCTCAACGCGATGTCGCGCGAGCTGCGGCTGGGGGAGGCGCTGCAGATGCGCCTGCGGGACTACTTCAGGTACAAGCACACGTCCACGAACATGGATGAGTGGCACACCATGCTCGAGCGCATGTCGCCCAGCCTGCGCGGCGAAGTCGCCATGCGGCAGTGCGGGAAGTGGATCAACAACGTGCCGTTTTTCCGCGGCGCGCCGGACCTGTTCGTGGTGGACGTCGCGCTCAAGCTCAAGAGCGTGACGTTCCCGCAGGGCGAGGAGATCGTGCGCGCGGGCGCGCTGTCCACGCGCCTGTACATCGTGGAGCGCGGCGTGGTGGGCGGGAAGGGGCGCGTGTTCACCTCGGGGAAGACGTTCGGCGAGGAGGTTTTGAACGGCGGCGAGGCGCCCACGGCGTTCACCGCGCGCGCCATGACGTACTGCGACGTGTTCGCGCTGGAGGGGAGGGAGATCGCGGAGATCGCCTCGGCGTTCCCGGTGATGCAGACGCGCCTGCGGGTCGCGGGGTGCCGCGGGATGATGAAGGACGCGATGGTGGCGGTGGAGCACGCCTGGAGGCAGGTGCTCAGGGGGCACAGGCGCGCGCCGGAGGTTCCGGAGACGCTGCACGAGGACGCGTCCCTCGAGGACGTCGCCGTCAAACGGCGCGCGGACCTCATCTTCAAGTTCGCTGTCTCGCTGTCGGACGGGGGGCGCGCGGACAGGCCGAGGCTCCCGGCGGACCTGGGGGGCGCGTTCCGCGCGGCCATCGCGGGGCGGGCCGCGAGGCGGGCGCCGGCGCCGGGGACGGGGACGGAAACGGAAACGGGGGGGGACGCGACGCAGATCCTCGCCGCGATGGCGCGCATGCAGAGCGCGTTGGAGGGGAAGATCGTGGCGCTCGAGGCGAGGCTGGGGTAGAGCCGTCGAGTCGACGAAGCTTGTACGAATACATCAGGATACAGACAGTGAGGCTTTCACAAAACGCGATCACGAAACGCGCTTTCTACGCCTCGAGGTTCGGTCCGGTTTTCGTTTTGGCACGTGGCCTTATATCGTTTCTCGGGACAGCCACCTCGGACACCTCGAACACCTCGGACTGAAGCCTTGCCGATATAGCTCTCGGCGTATCCCGTATGACGTGTCGCCGCGTCTACGCCCCGGCACACGCCATTTTGTGCGGTCGTCGCGATTCCGCGCCGCCACTTCTCGACGCACTCGTCGCTTCCCGACTCCCCCTCCCTCTCCCCTCCCACAGGAACCATGCCCCGCTTCGTCCGCCCTCTGCTCCTCGCCACCGCGCTCGTCGCGTGCGCCTTCGCCGGCGTTGCCGCCGAACAGATGCCGGAGGACCCCGCGAACATCATCCAGCCCACCGACCCGGCGGCGGACCCCGCCGCGACGGACGCCGCCGCCTCCGCCGACGAGGAAGAGCCTCTCGCGACGGTCGCCGCCGTGCTGAGCGAGAACGACCTCGAGTTCGCCACCCTCTTGGCCGCTGTGGAGGCGGCCGAGCAGGGCGTGGTGGCCTCCGACCTGGAGGGCGCCGGCCCGTTCACCGTGTTCGCCCCGAACAACGAAGCGTTCAAGAAGTTCTTCCAGGACTCCGACTACACGCCCAAGAAACTGCTCGCGGACCCCGAACTCGGGGCTATCCTGCGCCGCCACGTGATCGCCGGCGAGGTCACCGCCGCGGACGCGCTGGCGATGGACCTGCCCGCGGAGGTTCCCACGCTGGACGGCGAGAGCGCCATCAAGATCGACAAGACCGTCGATGGCGAGCTGCTCGTCGCGGGCAACAAGGTGGTCTCGCCTGATCTCAAGGCCTCCAACGGCGTCGTGCACGGCATCGACGGAGTCATCGTCGACGTCGCGCCCGCGGGCGAAGAGGACGCGGGCGCGGAGGACCCCGAGAACTAACGCTCGTCGTCGCGCGTTAGTCGTCTCGACGACAGACATCCGATTCACGAGCGCACGACTCGTGAGACGTTTCACGACAGACGAGTCAATAGATGCGAGTCAATAGATACGTCGTGCGTCACGAGAGACCTGAAGACGCTCCGACGCTTCTCGTCGAATAAAAACGACTCGTGACTCGTATAAAAACGTCTCATCGCTTGGCGCTCGCCGCGTCCCCGCGGTCGAGCCGGAACTCGTAGTTCCCCGAGCGCGTGATGTACCGCACCCAAGGCAGCGCCTGGTACCCGCTCTTCTCGATCACCTTCAGGTACCGCACCTGCACGCCGGAGACGGTGTAGTACGGGATCTCGTACTTCACGGTGATGGGCGGCCGCCGCGCCGCGCCCTCGTCGTCGGCGGCGACGGAGGGCAAGTTGAATTTCGCGCGCATCAGCACCTCCTTCCCGCCCGGGACGGTTTTGATCTTCCACAGCATGGCCTCCTGCTCCGGCGCGTACGTCACCGCGCCGAGCGCCGCCTTGACCTCCGGGCTCACCGCGTCCGCGGGCACGGGCAGCTTGATCTCCACGCCCGTCGCGTTCAGGCGCGCCTTGAACTGCGTCTTGAGCCGCACGTGGTACTCCACGCGCGACCGGCTGGGGCGCTCCACTCTCGCCTCCACCCACAGCAGCGGCTTCGTGGGCGTCGTGATGCGGTAGTTCATCAGGTCGAACGTCCCGTCGGGGGGGATGAACGAGATGGTGCGGTCCGTCTCGAAGCGCGCCAAACGCACGCACTGGTGGAACTTTATGTCCTCCAGCTCCACCGACTTCCCGCGGCCGGTTTTCCTCTGCGCCTGCAGCATCACCTTGTCGTTGAGCCCGAGCTTGCACTCCGGCATGCCGCTGAGGTGCGCGCGCAGGTTCAGCGCGCCGCTCACCTCGCTGACCACCACGCGCCCGTCCGCGTTCACCACCAGGTTGACGTTCTCCAGAACGTCCAGGAACACCTCGTTCTTGGGGTACCGGATGCCCTCGCTGCGCCAAGAAACGGCGTTGGTCACCGCCATCGGCGCCTTGGGCGCCTCGAGCTCGTGCGCGTCGGTTTTGATAAACTCGGACAAGATCTTCGCCTCGGTGAATTGCGGGTACCCGTTGTCGCACACCTCGTCCAAGAGCTCGTAGATGATCACGAAGTTGTCCCGGATGGACTCCTCCTCCAGCGTGGTGAAGTAGTGCGTCAGGACCTTGACGAGCGCGTGCAGGAAAGACAGGAGCGCCATGGCGTTGGCGTTCTGCTTGACAATCGCCAGGAAGTACAGGTTGCTCACCTGCACGTAGCAGTACGTCACGCCCATCTCGGGGTCCTCGAAGATGGGACGCAGCTCGCCCTCGGTCTCCGCCTCGTTCAGGCGCGCGGCGAAGCGCTCGACGTGCTGCGGAATCGAGTCCCCGCGCCAGTCGCGGTGCAGCAGGCGCTTGAAGTTGGAGTCCAGGATGTACAGCGCGCTGCACACCGCGGGGGAGGACGCGGACGCCGGCGCCCGGGCCTGCATCGTGCCGTCGACGCCTCGGAGTCCCCGGAAACGACCTCGCTCGCGCCCGGGCTCCGCGGCGCGTCGCCGGTGCGCGCCAGACAGGGACGCCCCGAAGCGCTCGAGGGCGTGCGCGCGGCGGCGACCGCGTCGATCGTTGTGACGCGACGGAGCACTCGGCACGATCCCTGCCCGTGATGATGAGATCCAGCGGAATTGCCGTCGAAACCCCGAGCGCCCCGAGAATCGAAACCGGCTCGACCGATTCGATGCTGGTTTCAGTCCACCGGTTGCCAAACGCGTTGACCGGCCGAACACGTCGTTGCAACCGTTTACACGAAACGTTTTCTCATCAGTCGCACGCGCGCCACCCGCGTCTCTCGACCGAGGCATCTGAACGTCATGGCCGACGTCGAGCGGGCGCGCATGCATGTCAGCCTCGCATCCACCGATGCGCTGCTCGACCCGCTCAAGGTACGCGCGGGGGTGTGCGGCCGGCGGGGGCGCATCGCGGAGTCCCCGAAACGTCTCTCTCGGATGTCGAGTCATCCGCCCCGACGGCGCACCGAAGGCTCACCCCCCTGCATCCTCCCACGAGCGCAGGCGTTGTACCTCTCGCTCGCCGACGCCGACGGCACCATGACGCGCGCGCGCGCGCTGTTCGCCCTCGCAGGTCCGTCTCCCCCCTCTCCGCGTGGGCGCGAGCGTGGGGTCTTCCGAAACGCCGAAGAAGCCTCTCGAGCAACGTTCGTCGTTCGCCAAAGTTTCGTCCGATCCCGCAGAGCGTTTCGGCTTTTCTTTCGCGTCGCGTCCCGGCGCCAACCGCGCGCTGACGTTCCCACGACACGCCTCCCCCCGACAAAAACCGCGTAAACCTCCTGATCCTCGTATAAACACGTGAAACACTCTCGGCATCCCTCGCGACGTCCACCTCGCAAAAAAAAGACTCCGGCGTTCTGGACAACCTCCCCCCCGCGTCCGTGGCGTCGAGCGTCGGCCTGGACAACGCAGACGCGCGGGCGTCTTTTGACGATTTCGTCGCCGCCTTCGCCGGGGCGGTGTCGCTGCGGGCGGCGCGCGTCGCCGGCGGCGGCGCGCGCGCGCCCGCGCCTCCCGGGCGCGCGTCCGCGAAGCGCCTGCGCGACGTCTTCTCGAGCGCGTGCGTCGACTTCGACAGCGCGAAGAAGCGCTCCAACGCAAACACGCTCGCGTTACCGCAGTGGCGCCGGCTGTGCCTGGGCTCGGGGTTCGTGGCGCGCAAGTTCCCCGCCTCCGCCGCCGACGTGGTCTTCGCCAAGACCCGCCGCGCCGGCGAGCGTGAGCTGCGCGCCGAGGACTTCGCGAGCGCGCTCGCGTGCGTCGCCGCGGAGACGGGGAAGACGTTCGAGTCCGTCGTGGACGCCGCCGCGAAGTGCGCGGCGGGGGGGCTTTTCGTCGGGGTCTCCGCCGGCGCGCCGGCGGCGCGAAGCGAAAGGCGCGCCGCGGCGGGGACCACCGCGTCACGTTTCAGCCTTCAGACGTTTCAGCGGAACGGCGTCCGCGCCTCGCTCGACGACCGGTCGTTCCGGTCGTCGAACCTCTCGAACAAAACCCATAACCCGAAACCGGTCGTGTCCGCGCGCGAGTCCTTCCCGCCCGCGCGGAGCTTCTCCTCCGCGGCGCCAGAGTCGGAGGCACTGGACGCGGCGCTTTCTCGCCCGCGCGCCGAGGATTTCGACAAAGGGGACGTCGACGGCGACGGGTTGCTCACCCCGGAGGAGCTCGCGGGCGTGCTGGTGCGCTCGTGCCACGCGCGCGAGGCGGACGCGCTCGAGCTCGTGCGCGTGTGCTTCGGGGACGTGGACCTGGACAAGGACGGGCGCGTGTGCTTTGACGAGTACCGCGCGTTTTGCAAAAAGGCGAAGCGCGTGCTTCGCCGGCGGGCCCTGGTCGCCGGCTCGGCGGCGTCTTTCGGCGCCGCCGAAAGAAGCGTTCGGCGCCTGACGTTCGGGACCCACGGCTTCGGGTCCGCGCGGTCCGCGAGTCGGGAAACGCGGACACACAGGCCCGCGAGCGCGCGCGTCAACCGAAGCCTCGACGCGCTTTGTGAGAAAAACGCCACAGCCGCGCGCCCGGCGAGCGCGCGGCTTTTTTCGCGCTCCTTCTCGGGCGCCGCGCGCGTCCCCGTCGAGGCGCGCGCGCGCCCGCGCGCCTTCGCGGAGGAGGACAGCACGATGGACCTCTCGGCGGCGGACCTCTCGGCGGCGGACCTCACGTCTTTGGACCTGACGGTGGACGAGGCGTTCATCGCCGACGAGCGGGACGTGACGCGCGACCTGGAGCCCGTGGCGGAGGCGTTCGAGGCGGAGACCCCGGGGGACGACGCGAGGCGGGCGAAGGACGACGAATCCACCGAAGGACGACGCGCGTCGGTGGATTCGCCTTCGGCGGCGTCTTCAGAAGACGCGCAGCGCCTCGCGGTGTGGCGCGCCGAGTTCAACGCGCACGACGCGCGCAAAACCGGCCGTCTGGACCTGGAGCTCGCGACGTTCGCGCTGGCCAGGCTGCGTTTGCTGGAGGACCTGGACGTGTCGCTCGCCGCGCGTACGCTGGAGACGCGGCTCGCCGAGACCGCGAGGACGTGCGAGGACGGCGATTTCGACGTCGATTTCGAGGCGTTCGCGCGCTTCGCGGCGGCGCTCGAAGCGGCGCGCGCGACGCAGACGCGCACAGAGCAAAAACCGATCGCGCAGCCCGTCCCCGTGCGCAAGGAGTACGCGCTCGACGACGCGCACCCGTTTCTCGCGCTGTTCCGCGAGACGTTCGCGGACGCGCGCGGGGAGATGGACGGCGACGCCTTCGCGCGCGTTTTGCGCGCGGCGCGCCTGACGGACGACGCGCGCCTGACGGCCACGGGCGTGGACGTGGTGTTCGCGCGCGCCAGGGCGAGGCACAACAAGGAAGGGGACAGGACGGCGCGGCGCGTGCCGTACCGCATATTCCTCGGCGCGCTCAGCCTCGCCGCCGGGCACCTGGGGCTGGACTTTGAAACCGCCGCCGCGCGCGTCGCCGCCGGCGCGGAGGCGGTTTCAAAAGGCGCCGAGGGGCTTTTTCGCGCGGGGGTCGAGACGAACGAGGACGGCAAGGAGAACGTTTTTCGTGTCACCTCACGCGAAGGCTTAGTGTGTGAGGGGAAGAGGAATCATTCCGCGGAGAACACGCGGTCGCGTCTCTCCGCGGCGTTCGAGGGGAAGGCGTGAAGAGACTTTTGAGAAGACTTTTTCTTTTTCGACGCGCGCGTTCGGCGACGA
>Ga0181559_10002835_pt1 | contig 17125 bp, 16 predicted proteins | sample 011ome_21_FD_133752 | JGI IMG/M metagenome (GOLD analysis project Ga0181559, IMG submission 133752) | Coastal salt marsh microbial communities from the Groves Creek Marsh, Skidaway Island, Georgia - 011508AT metaG (megahit assembly) | ecosystem: Environmental > Aquatic > Marine > Intertidal...
ATGGCAGATACTAAAAGCAAAGCATCATCTTTGAGGTGGGCGATTGATGAATTGTCAAAGCAACAAGCTGACTTGGATGCCAAACTAAAGGTAGCCAAGAAGAGGGATGAAACCAGTTCGTTGATCGACGAAGTATTTGCCCAAAAAGATGCTCTCGAAAAACGCATCTCCGCACTACAGGATGGTTTGCGTGTCTCCACTGATTTGGTCGATACCTCTTCCTCCGATCTCCAATCCGAGTTGGAAAAAGTAAATGACAAACTTTCAATCGCTCAGGAAAGGCTCGAAAGCATAGAGCAGGAGGAGTATCTCGAAGAACTTGGTAAAAAACTAAACCGTTCCCATGATGCATCTGAGTCTTCGCTGGTTGTTGATCCTTTGGAACCCCTTAATGAATTTGACGAAGTCCCTGCCCTCCCCGCTGGAGAACTTCCATCCTTTGACGAGGGTAGCATTACCTCTCCCACAGATCCCCTCAGTTCGACCGCCCAATCCGCCCAACCTTTGCCGATTATGAATGCTGCCAAGACCAACCGACTCCCAGAGATTACAGAGGAGGAAAAACCTGCCGAGACCAACCAACTACAACACACCAAGCAGTTGTTTCCTTCCTCCACCCCCATCTCCCTGGAGGAGACCGCGGCGAACCTTGGCATTGAGTCAGAATTTTTAGCCGAAAAGGGACTTCAGGCAATTCTCCGTATGATTGCCCGCAACCACGGAAAGCTGAGCTTCCCCCTCGAAGTCGATCAAATCGACTAATCCCCTTTCGAGTACCTTTTGAAAAGCCTCCGATGCGGAGGCTTTTTTTGTGCCATCATGTAGCAATTCTCAGTGGTTGCGGATAGAAAATTCCTCAAAGTGGGCATCACCAGACCTTTCATCCATGGTCTTATCCTGCCAATATCCATCCATCTTACATTCAATGCATTCAATTAAATCGAGCAGGTCTTTTTTTCTGCCCTCCATTACGACTTCGACCGAACCATCTCTTAGGTTTTTCACATAGCCAGTGCAAGGAGTGGATTGGGCGAAGTGGTTTACCTGCCATCGAAATCCCACTCCCTGGACCCGACCTGTGTAGTTAACCGTGATACGAAAATTTTGGCTCATAGTAAAATCTTTTGAATAATTTAGTAAAAACCATTTGACCTTGAAAGCATTCCTACCGGATAATGGTTGAAGCTTAAATATTTTGCCTTTCTCACACAATTTTTATCTCTATGAGCCAATACGATTTTGATGGTAGCCAAGAAGGCGATTGGGATGAAAATGAGAATGTCGCTTGGAATGAAAGCGATTGGCAAGAATATGTCAGAAAATCTGACAAGGAAATCTCCCGTTTTATTTCAGCCTACAACAAATCACGAAATGAACCCGACCGCCTCGACGCAACCTCCAAGTTAATGGATTGGGGAAAGGACGAGTGGTCGTGCATCGATGAATTTGATTTGGATGAGGAACACCTCCGCGATATCCGCCCAGTCCCCTTGGAGGATTTGCAAAAAATGGACCCCTACACCGTCCACAAGCACCCCCTTTACATTGCTTCATCTGGGCTCTTTTCCTTCTTACGCTCATCCTGGGAGCACATGATGAGGCATAACCGCAAGCAACCGAAACCAGAGCTTTCCTGGAGTTATTGTGCCAGCCTGGCAGATTCGGAAAGGCATTTCATACTTTCCGCCAATTGCCTTGACCTTGGTGATTATCTCTTGACCATCTGCCACCTCAAACGGGCTCATGCTGCCCTCAATGAGTCGATGAGGCTTAATCGGCTGTTTTCCCATCACAGCGAGAAAATTTTTACGGAATATTTAGTCGAGTCTGATGTGCGGATGCATGACCTTCGTGAAATTTGCCTTCGCGTCCTGCACGACTGCCGCCGTTAAGGCAGGCATTCTTTAACAAGACAATAAAGTACCTTGCCTCAGGGAAGAGTGATCAGTTCACTGCGGCCTGCATCCCCCAACCCGAGTTCCCTGCCAAAACGAAAAAGGGTAAGCTGGACTTTTTTCCTCTCCGAAAATCCGTACTTATCTCTCTGTACAGCCAAATAAGGCAAGGCATGGTAGTCCACTGCCAAAGGATTTTCCCCCACGAGCACCTTCCCTACCCTGCAAGTAAACTCGGCATCAAATGCAGAACCACCGGCGAACTGAATGGTATTCATATCCAGGATGCTGAAAAGCCGCTTTTCCCAAAATTCTGGAATGGCCAAAATTTCGGTTACTGCTGCATTGGTCATAGTTGAGTCTTTTAGAAAACGGGCGGTATTGCCGCAGGCGCCAAGGGTAATATTTTCAGTGGCACCATTGATACCCAACGCAGGGTCATCCATTGCCACCGCTAGGTTGATCCAATGTGTATCATCCATAAACAAAAACGCGGGTAAATAACTCTTTCTTTCCAAATCCCTCCGTATTTCCGGTTGTTGAGGATATTGTAGGAAAATTTTCGCCCGGTCATGATCAGAAGAAGGCAAAGGGCTGTCATACCACCATTCCGTGTGAAAATATCCGACATCCCCTGAGGAAACCCTTTGGACCCCCCGGTAACTCGCTGCGGAATGGCTCGTATGGCTCCCAATAAATCCATCCCTAAAACTGGCCAAGGTGACCGTACTGCTATCGTAACCCCGTTCAAACAGAGCAGCCAGCAGGGCATCCAATAAATTTGGCGAGGGTGCCAGGCCGGGAGCACAGTGATAATCCAGGAAAATACAAATCTTGGGAACAAGTGCCGGATGGATCCTTTTATTCCGTGAGTGCTCTAGAAGGGGCAAAATGCGGTCTAGGCAGTGGGCGTATGAAGACAAACTCCCATCCACATCCACCTGATAAACCCGGGGTGGATCCATTTCCTTTTCTTTTGCCAACACCTGCGGTTCCTCCATCCATTCACTCGCCAAAAGAACCGATGAAAACAGCCATACCAGAAGGATGGATTGCATAAATAAACAGACCATGGCTTGACGTTTCTTAATCCTATGAAAAAAAGTAAGCATGAATAAACCATTACCATGGTTAACAATGCTGCTCACTGGGTCAATCTTGCTCAGTGCTTTTAGCTGTTCGCAAGAAAAGGAGCCCGCCCCCTCCCTAACCCCGCCCCCTACTCCCGAACCCAGGGTGCTTGACCTAAGCGAGGTGCTTGAATTGAGAATTGCTGGTAAAACGACCGAGGCGATCGAATTGCTCCGCTCCCTGGTAACGGAATTCCCCGATTCCGCAGAGGTCCTAGTCCAGCTTGGCCGCTCCCTGGCAGAAGCCAATGAATTTGCGCTCGCTGCCTTTCGCTTCGAACAGGCGGTTTCCCAGGGAGCATCCCGTGATGTGATGCGGGAGTCCGCCGAAGCCCACTTCCAGGCAGGAGACATCGATTCATCGATTGCCAACTACACGGCCTACCTTTCTGAACCGGTGGAAGATCCCCAGGCCCACCTCTCCTTCGCTCGCCTCCTCGCCCAAAAGGGCAGAGACACGGATGCCCTCAATGCCTTTTCCCAGGCCCCCGATGAAGCACTTGCCCAGGACTGCCTGCTAATGGGTGCTCTCTTTACCAAGAAAAAACTCTACTCGCAGGCAAAGCATTGGTTTCGCGAATCCTCCCGACGGTCGGCACCCGGGGTTCAACCCGCCCCCTTACTTGGCCTGTTGCAGGTCGCCTATCTCGAAAAAAATGATGCGGAAGCGGAGACCTTGATTCTCGCTCTGGAAAAATCCAACCCCGGCTCGGTAGAGCAAAGTGTCTTTGCCCAAGCATCAGCCGACCTCCTTCGAAAAAGGAGACTGGCGGACTTTATTGCCCGTGGAGTGGACGCCCGTGACAAATCCGCCTCTGAGCTCGCCTCAGCCCTTTTTGCAGGTGCCGTCTCCTCCTCACCGTCCCGCAGCACTGTGGTCTCTTCCGGGCCCAAACTTCCTCCCAACCGCAACCCTTCGCCTAGCCTGCCCGAGGATGAGCCCGACGAAGAGAAAAGCCGCCCCCCTCCAGCACTTTCCGTTAAGGAAAAGCCACGCAGCTTCAGCCTCGCCGAGGCCTTTGCCTCCCCCCTGGGCGAAATTGGCTCCCCCGCGGGTGCCACCGACTCCAAAATCAATGAGAGCAGGGATGAATACCTCAACGGAAATTATACCAGTGCTCTCCTCCTCGCCCGTGACGCCCTCAAGGAAGACGCAACCAGTGCCGAAGCCTGGCAGTTATGTTCACAGGCACACTTTCAGCTCGGAGAGATCGATGAGGCAGAGATGACGATTTTGGAAGCCATCCGTCATGCCCCGCTCAACCTTGAGATGAGAATGGACTACCTCAGAATCGCCCGTGAAACCCTCACGGGCAAGCGCTACCTTTTTGAACTGGAAAAAGCCCGGGAGTTTTTCCCCGAATCCACCGAAATTCTCTGGGAACTTGCCCGACGCTATGAAATTGTGGAGAAAATGCCCGTGACCGCGGCGGTCCTTTACCGCAAGATCATCGATATTTCTCCTCCACAGAGTGCCCTGGCCCACCAGGCAAAAATGGAACTGGAAAAGTTCCAAACCCCCTAATTTCCTTAGCCACCCGCCAAGGACCCGCATTTTCCCATGCCCAAAATAGCCGATGGATTTGTCAATGAACTGAAGTCCAGGGTGGACATTTTTGATGTGGTCAGCCCCTATGTGCAGCTCAAGAAAAGCGGTTCAAGCTGGGTCGGGCTAAGCCCATTCACCCAGGAAAAAACTCCCTCCTTTTATGTCCATCCCGATAAAGGATTTTTTAAATGCTTCAGCTCCGGGGAAGGCGGTGACATAATCAGCTTTATTCAAAAAGTGGAGCACCTCGAATTTCAGGAGGCTCTGGAATTCCTTGCCGATCGGTTCAACTTCCCAATCCGCTACTCCGACTCCCCCAGCTCCCCAGAGCAAAAGGTGTCCAAATCGCTCCGGAGTGAACTCTTCGAAATTCACCAACTTGCCCAAAAGTGGTTTGAGGAAAAACTGCGGGAAAAAAATACCGAAGCTAGAGCGGCCCTCAAGTACTGGACGGACGAACGGGGCTTTTCTTTGGAAACTGCGGAGGAATTTGGGATCGGTTATGCTCCGACCGACCGGTTCTCCCTTGGCAACTACCTAGAAAAAAAGAAATTTTCCATTTCCACCCTCCAAAAGTCCGGATTATTTCGCGAGGGGAAGAATGGCAAGCTGGGCGGAGCCACCTTTAATGGCAGGCTGATGGTTCCAATCTGCGATAAGATTGGACGGACCTGTGCCTTCACCGCAAGGAAGCTTGCCCATACCCCGGAGTGGGGAGACCGAAAATCCCCCAAATATGTAAACTCTCCGGAAACCCCCATCTTCGAAAAAGGAAAACTCCTCTTTAACCTCCACCTCGCCAACAAAGAGATTGATGAAAACAGCGAATTCATTCTGGTCGAGGGGCAACTCGACGCGATCCGTTGCTGGAAGGAGGGCTTCCGTACCGTGGTTGCACCACAGGGAACTGCCTTCAAGGAGGAACAGTCCCTCCTACTCAGCCGATCTCGCCCCAAAGGGGTGGTTTGCCTGCTCGACGGGGACGAAGCGGGCAAGAAAGCGGCCCTCTCCTATGTCTCCACCTTTTTAAAAACCGGACTTGAGGCCAGGTTTGCCCAGCTTCCCACCGGTTCTGACCCAGACCAAATTCTCGTCCAAAAGGGAGCCCCGGCTCTTCAGGCGTTGCTCGATCAGGCACTGCCGATGATTGAATTTGTCATCCGTCAAAAAATCCCCTCCGGCCAAGTACCCACTCCCAAGCAAAAGCAATCGATCTGCGACTGGATTTTTGAGCCCCTAACGGAAGTGGAGTCCCTTATCGTACGGGAGGGCTATATGGAACAGATTTCCCGTCTGCTCACCGTGCCCATAGATGCCCTAAAAACTGACTTTTCCCGTTTCCGCAGGAATCGTAAACCTGCCTATCTCGGTGCCCCTGCCAAAGAAAAGTCCTCCACCCCGACTTCTGATCGATTGACAATCGTCGAAGATGATCTATTGTTAATCCTTTTGCATGATGACCGACTCGCCAGTCCTCTTGCCCAAGTGCTTGACTTATCGTGGGTTGACCTGTGCTCAGTTTCCGGGCGTATTCTTGCAAAAATTCTGGCCGAAACTCTCGCAGATGGTCCTCTCTCCCATGCACAAATTGGGGATTTACTGGAGGACGACGAGGAACGCGATCTATACCATAAACTCATTCTCCAGGAATTTTCCAGCAATGAGCCCGAAATTTCTCTCCGCCTTACCCGGCAGTGTCTTCAGGTTATGTTCCTTCGGCACACCAAAAAAGAGGAGGACCGCGTCCTTTCCCTCATTCAAAAGTCAGCCGATCAAAACCCGGATCATTTATCATCTCTCAGCACTCAACTTCGCCAACTAAGAGCTCTCCGTCGTAATATTCCCACTATCGAATTTTCACCCCTTTAACTTACCTCACTCTCAAACACGATGCCTTCCAGCAAAACCACCGCCTCCGCCAAGAAAAAAGCCACGCCCGCCTCGAAAAAAGCACCTGCCCAAAGTAAGGCAAAATCTACTCCCAAGAAGACCACTGTCTCGAAAAAGGCAGCTCCTAAGGCCAAGAAAGCTCCTGCTGCCAAGGCTGTGAAAAAAACCACCCCCGCAAAAAAGGCCGCCGCTCCCAAGACTGTAAAAAAATCGGCTCCTGCTAAAAAAGCAGCTACTCCGGCCGTAAAAAAAGCCTCCAAAACAACGGCTACGAAAGCGAAACCCGCTTCCAAAGCAAAGACTGCGTCTAAGCCAGCTTCGAAAGCAAAGGTACCCTCAAAATCTCCGAACAAAACTACGAAAGCACCCAAGCAAGAAACCTCCTCGACGAAGGCCGCGGCCGCAAAGATGGAAAAGCCCATCGAGCCGCATGCGATGAACAAGGATGTTACCGAGAAAGTACGCACACTCATCCACCTCTCCAGGGAACAAGGCTTTTTGACCTACAAGGATGTGGACAAGGCACTGCCGGAAATTTCCAACGATCCGGATGAGCTGCAAAATGTTATTTCTATATTCAACAACCTCGAGATTAAGCTGATGGACAGCTCAGAGGTTGAGAAGTTTAAGAAGAAAAAAGAGGAAAAAGAAGAAGAAAGTGCCCGCAGCAACAACACCGACCTGCTCGACGACCCCGTCCGTATGTACCTCAAGCAGATGGGGCAGGTTCCCTTGCTTAGCAGGGAGCAGGAAGTGGAAATTTCCAAGCGTATTGAGACAGCGGAGGTCGCCGCCCTCAAAATGATTTACTCGGTATCACTGACCTCCCGCTTTCACCTCGAGATTTGTCAGAAACTACTCGACCGCGAAGAAAGGTTCGACCGGGTGGTACTTGATAAAAAAATCGACAGCCGGGAGTCCTACTTCAAATTGCTCGCCAAGCAGGTCGATCTCCTCGGCGACCTCCTCAAAAAGATCGATAATGCATGGAATGCGATGCATTCTGCTACCGATGCCACCCAGATAAAGCGTGCCCAGGGCCGCTTTAAGAAATATGAAGGTGAACTGGAACCGATTTTCAAGAAGTGTTGCCTGAAGCTAAAAGTATTCGAAGACTTCCTCCAGCAACTCGGGCCTGAGCTCAAATCAATCACCCGCAATCTCCACAACAAGGAACTAGGGGAACGCGACTCCGTAAAGCTCAAGCGCAAGGGCATCAAGATGGAAAACATTAAGAAAGAACTCGCAGAAGCGAGGGAAAAGTTCCACATGGACCCCGTCGAGCTCATTGCCATGGTCAAGGAAGTGCGCCACCTGATGAGGCAGGCACACCGGGCAAAGACAGAAATGGTCGAAGCCAACCTTCGCCTGGTTATTTCGATTGCCAAAAAATACACCAACCGCGGCCTTTCCTTCCTCGATTTAATCCAGGAAGGAAACATGGGCCTGATGAAAGCGGTGGAAAAATTTGAATACCGCAGGGGATATAAGTTCTCCACTTATGCCACCTGGTGGATTCGTCAGGCAATCACCCGTTCCATAGCCGATCAGGCACGGACTATCCGTATTCCGGTGCACATGATTGAAACCCTCAATAAGGTGATGCAGGTGCAAAAACAACTCCTGCAGGAACTCGGACACGAACCCACCCCGGAGGAAGTCGCTAATGAGATGGGCCTTGCCCTCGACAAAGTGCAGGGAATTATGAAAATGGCCCAGCAACCCATCTCCCTGCAAAGCCCAGTGGGTGATGGAGACGACACCAATTTCGGAGATTTCATCGAGGACAAAGGGGCGGAAAACCCCTACGACATGACCGCCTATTCTCTTCTTCGGGAGAAGATCATTGATGTTTTGGACTCGCTCACCGAGCGTGAGCGCAATGTGCTCTCCCTGCGCTTCGGACTCAAAGACGGGTACAGTCGCACCCTAGAAGAGGTGGGTCGCCAGTTCAAGGTCACCCGCGAGCGGATTCGTCAGATCGAGGCCAAAGCCCTGCGTAAGATGCGCCACCCCACCCGTATCCGCCAGCTCCATGGTTTCTTTGAAGCTGATCAAAGTTCGGTCAATAAACCCAAACCTGAAGCCCTTCGCCAGCTTGGTCTCTAAGCTGAAGGAAGTTCGCACCTACCCGACAAAACAGTTGCCCTTCCCCACTACCCAACCTACCTTGTTGTTATGAGCACTACATTTTCACCCACCCTTGCCTTCATTGGAAACTTTGGCGGTGGCGAAATCATTCTTATCTTCCTGATTGTGCTTCTTCTCTTTGGAGCGAAGAAAGTACCCGAATTGTTCCGCTCCCTCGGCAAAGGAGTCAACGAGTTCCGCAAAGCCAAAAATGAATGGGAGCAGGACATTCAGGATGTAATGAACCAGGAGCCCCTCGAAGACCACGATTTTAAGGACAAGAAAAACCAGGCCCCTGCTGGCTCAGTCTCCACCGAAGAGGAAAAACAAACCGCAGGCTAACCCTTTCTCCCCTCTATTCCCGCCACTCGGGAACTTAGATATTTAAAAAGCAGGATTTCTCCGGAAGTCCTGCTTTTTTCTTTGGCTAGATCTAGCCGCCGGCAAGCACCGGACGAAACCCCATCGCTTTCATCCACGCCATTACTTCCGCCCGCCTGTCTCCCTGCAACTCCATATCCTGCCCGGCCCAGGTACCTCCCGTGCCCAGGCTATTTTTCAAACGCTTGAGCATTTGATCCTTCTTTGCCTGTCCAAGACCTGGAGGAATCCCGCGTACGGTGGTCACCGTCTTTCCTCCCCTGCCCGTCTTTTCCCGGCGCACTTCCAAACGCTCACCCGAGCCAAGCAACTTGGTCTTCTGATCAACAGATACCTTGATTTCGTGCTTTTGTTCAGGTAACGCCTCTGGCAATCCATGGCCATCAAGCGAAGCAAATGGATTGCTGCCAAAATCGCTTCCCGCAGCAGTGGAAACCTTGCCCGACTCTCTTTCCCTCCGGCTCATCCGCCACAGGTTCCTTTTTCAGGGGTTCCACCCTCCAACCAAGTCACTGCTTTTTGATAACTTCGGTTTTCAAGAAAGTGACGAAGCCGAGGGTGAAGATCGTGCTTTTGCTCCTTCACAATTACATCCAGCCGAGCCAAAGATTGCTTAAATTCTCCAGGCTTGGCATCCTTGGGGTTTGTAATTACCCGCAAACAACTTTTGATTTCATCCATGAAGGCACCCATCTTTGCGTTCTTTAAAGGAGCGACAAGTCTATTCCCTCCCACCAACTCGATCTAATGGAGAAGACCTGCATCATTGGGGGCGGGCTGACCGGACTGGTTCATGCCTGGCACTCTTACAAAAGAGGAAAAAAAATTACCCTACTGGAAGCCTCTCCCCAGACGGGTGGAGTCCTGAAATCGAGAAGAATTGATGGCTATCTGCTCGATTACGGAGCCAACACCCTCAGCCTTCGTAGCTGTAAGGTCTCCGAATTCCTTGATAACCTGGCCATTCTTAGCGAGGCTGTGGATGCCAACCCGCAAGCCAACCTCCGCTTCATCGTCCGGGGCGGGAAATTGGTCGCTTTACCCCAAAGTCCAGGTTCATTTTTGAGCAGTGCTTTTCTCTCACCCCTGGGAAAACTGCGCCTTCTCCTCGAGCCCTTCATTCCAAAGGGAAAAAACAAAGATGAAAGCGTGGCCGATTTTATTTCCCGCAGGCTGGGCAAAGAAGCCCTCACCTATGCCGCCAACCCCTTCCTTTCCGGAGTGTATGCAGCCAAACCGGAAAGTCTTTCCCTCAAACACGCCTTTCCTGCCCTGATGGAAATGGAACAGACCCATGGCTCCTTGTTTAAGGGCATGCTGAAATCGAAAAAAGACCCCAACCGCCTACCTAAGTCCCGACTCCTTTCCTTCCCCAATGGGATGCAGGAGTTGCCCAATCAAATCACCCGCTTGTTGCCCGAGGAATCCATCTGTCTCAACACCAAGGTCGTCCGGATCAAGTCCCTTGGGAACCAGTGGCACCTTACTGCAAAAGATAATTCAGGCACCATTCAGCAAAATATCTTCGACCAGGTGATCTGTGCGATTCCCTCTCATCAACTCCAAAAGATTGAATGGCTCGGACTGCATGGCACTGAATGGATGACAGGTTTAGCCAACTCCAGCCATTTCCCCCTCGCCCTTGTTTATCATGGCTATGAGAAACCCAAGGTCACGCACCCGCTCGATGGGTTTGGGTTTTTGGTACCGGAGGTAGAAAAAAGAAAAATTCTGGGCACTCTTTTTTCGAGCACCCTATTCCCCGATCGTGCACCCGCGGACCACGCATTACTTACCACCTTTGTGGGGGGTGAACGCCAACCAGAACTTGCCAAACTGGAAGACAGGGAACTTCATTCCCTTGTCTGCCAGGAACACCAGGCTCTTTTGGGCACGAAAGGAGCACCCAGCTTTCAAAAAATTGTCCGTTGGCCCCAAGCCATCCCCTTGCCCGACTCTAAAATGACCGACCGAAAAACAGCCGCACAACAACTGGAAACGCTCAATCCCGGTCTGCAATTTGTCGGTTCCCACCTTTGCGGCGTCTCTCTACCCAACTGCCTGGATTCTGGAAATCCTTAATTTTTTCTCCTTCATTCCATTTGGAAAGATTGCTTCTATTCAGGTACGCTGATAAAAAGAGAACCGTATTTAGATTGAAATAATCCCTATGAATTCGAACACATCAGAGAATCCTCTCAAAACTCTTGTCATCCTGCTCAATATGGGTGGCCCGCAAAATAAGGACGAAATCCACCCCTATCTCAAGGAGCTCTTTCAGGATCGCGAACTCTTAAAGTTACCCTTTCAGAAAATCCTTGGCCGTTTCATTGCCTGGCGCAGAACTCCAAAAATCCAGGAACGCTATGAAGAAATCGGGCAGTATTCCCCGACTAAAGCGATTATGGAAGACCAGTGCGAAGCCATCGCCCAGAAGCTCGACCAACTCAACCCCGAGTCCGCTCCTCATGTTTGTGTGTCCGGTTTCCGTTATTGCTCACCCCGCCCCGGGGAGATGATCAAGAAATACAAGGAGGCTGAAAAAATCATTCTTTTCTCTCAGTATCCCCAGCACAGTTGCTGCACCAGTGGTTCCTCGTTTTGTGATGCCTACCGGTGGCTGGACAAACAAAACAACTCCGGATATCAGGACAAAATATCCGCCATCGATCAATGGTGGGACCGTGCGGACTACACCGAACTTTGGGCCATGCTCATCCAAAGAAAATTTGAGGAGATGAAAAAAGAGCATGGTTTAAAGGACGAAGATATTCGCATCATCTATTCTGCCCACAGCCTTCCTGAATCCTACTGCCTGGAAAAAGGGGATAAATACAACGAGGAGATTCAGGGCTCAGTCAACCGCATCGAAAAAGTTTTACAGGAAAGAGGTTTGGGACACGAAGGTGCCCTCGCCTGGCAGAGCAAGGTTGGGCCGCAACGAACCAAATGGCTCTCCCCATCCACTCCCGATGTGATTGCTGAAACCAAGCAAAAAGCGATCCTTATGGTGCCGATCGCCTTCACTACGGACCACATCGAGACCCTCGATGAAATTGATATTGAGTTTCGCGGCTATGCCGATGAAGTGGTGGATCACTTCGCCCGGGTGGACTGCTTCAATATGGAAGAACTCTTTATCGATTTGTGTGCCCGGCTCGTCATTGAGCACATCAATGGAGATTTTAAGTCTTCAATCCGCCCATGCTGCGTGAACTGTGAAGGCACGGACTGTGCCTCAATGCGCAAGTACTTTCGCTCCTCCCCGGTCAACGCCACGACCTAGTTCCCCGCCCTCCTCTTCTTTTCAATCCAAGCCCGTTCAGAATTTGTTATTTATTGAGTCGGTAACATTTTAATTTGTCCGCCATGTTTAATGATGTCCGAGATCTGCTTTGGATTGCCACCATTTGCTATGGTGCGTCTTTTGCTTTGGGCATAATTAAGACCCGGCATTCCCTGTCGGGCACCTTGAGCGAAAGCCCATTTTTTCTGATCGTGATCGGTTTTTTTATGCAAACCCGGGCACTCTACCTCCGCGGTTTGGAGGTGCACGGCTGCCCCTTGGGCAATGGATTGGAGCGTACGCAGTTCATCCTCTGGTCCCTCATTCTCGCCTATCTCATCCTCCGACTCATTTGGAAACTTAATCTATTGGGCACCTTTTGTGCCGGGGTGTCCCTTCTTCTTGGCTCTCTTTCCCTTGGCCTGAAAAACTGGGATGTACCCTACTGGACTGCCAGTGGATACGTTCGCCTGTTCAAGGACCCATGGATCGAGCTGCATGCATCGATTGCCATCTTTAGCTATGGTCTGTTTTGTTTATTGGCGGTAGTCAGTGCGATGTATCTCTCCCAAAAACAGGCCCTGCTTTCGCGCAAGCCGGGGTTCCTCGGGCCCTACCTGCCCGCCATCCAGGACCTTGAAGTGGCTGCATTTCGTTTACTTGCTGTGGGCACTGCCTGCCTGACCATTTCGATGGTGGTGGGCACGATGCACTGGACACGTCACCCGGAATTGGTCAGCACTTTTAAACTGATTACCACTGTATTGCTCTGGGCCGGCTACCTTGCCCTCTTTTTTAAGCGCTTAAGTAACACTCTTTACGGTTCCAAGTTTGCCAAATGGTCAATTGGCTTATTTGTGATCGCACTGACTGTCCTGTCCCTGGTTAATTCAGCCGCTACCAAACCTTCCACTTCCACCGCCGCCCATGTGGCCTCGTTCCGATGAGCTTGGATGATCTGACCCAGTCTCTTTTCCTCGTCGGTACATCACACCAGGTGGCCAACCTGGAAGAGCGTGAAAAAATTGGTATCGCCAATAACGCGATGGATTCCTTTTACGAGGGGTTGAAAAAACTGCCGGGTTTGGACGAGTGCATTGTTATCAATACCTGTAACCGCACAGAAATCTACTGGGCATCGCAGGAATCCTCCTTTGAGCTTTCCCGTTTGGTTAAGTATTTAGGAGACTTCCAGCAATTGGAGCCCGCTTTCATAGAATCCCATACCTACCGAAAGAAAGGGCCCGAAGTGGTCAGGCACCTTTTTGAGGTGGCGGCCGGGATCGACTCCCAAATGGTCGGAGAGACCGAGATCCTTGGCCAAATCAAAAAGGCCTACGACGAGGCAACCGCACGCTCCGCAACCGGCAAGATGCTCAACCGCTTATTCCAAAAAAGCTTTCAGGCAGCCAAGTGGGCACGGACCAATACTGGCATTTCTCGCGGGCAGGTAAACCTGGGCAATGTACTCTGCGAACTGGCCCGGCGTATCTTTGGAAATATTGAAAAGTGCCGCCTGCTTGTGGTCGGCACGGGAGAGGTGGCGGAGGGTGCACTTGAGGCCTTTAAATCGCGAGGCTCCGAAGCGATCACGGTGACCGGGCGCACCTTTGACTGGTGTCCATTGAGCCGACGCAAGCCTGATGAACTGGCCCAGAAATTTGACGGATTCACCCTCGCCTATTCCAAACTCCACGAGTCCCTCCATCTCTTCGATGTGGTGCTTGCTTCCACCGCCAGCTCCAGGGCCCTGCTGACGAAAGCACAGGTCAACCAGGCAATGAAAAAGCGCCCGGCCAAGCCGCTCTTTTTGATTGATGCCTCTGTCCCGCGGAATATCGAGGATGCCACCTCGAAAATAGACAATGTGTTTCTTTACAACATGGACGATGTGTCTGCCATCGCCAACGAGAACCTGAAGTCGCGCCTCGCTGAGGTGGACCGGTGCCGGGTCGCCCTCTCCAAGCGTGCTCTTCGGCTGTGGGAACAGATGGGGACTCAGTCGAGTTTCCCAGCCTGAAGCACCCAGTCTGTGAGCTCGCTATCCTTGGACTGACCGAGCAAATTTTGTAGTTTTTCGGAAGTCGCAGTTGCTCGCTCTGCCGTACTTGAAGAATGGAGCATTTCCGAAAGGGCACCGGCAAGTTGCTTCCCGTTGGCTGCACCCTGCAAATATTCAGGATTGGGCGGATCTTCCGGTAATAAGAGGTTGGCCATACCAAGGTGAGGCACACCGACCAGCATTTTGCCAAGTAAGTAAGTAAGCGGATGGGCCCGGTAGCCAATCACTCCGGGAATACCTGCCCAGGCACAGGCAAGGGACATCGTTCCGGAACTCATCAGGGCGGCCCGGGCACGAAGATTGGCTTTTTTGTCCACAATTTCAATATGGGGCGAAATCTTTTTTCGCGGAGCAAGGATGGACTGCACCAATTCCCTAAGAGCAGGATTGGCAGTGGGAATCACCACGGGTATATCATGCCCTTCTGCCCGCAATCTTTCATAGGCATCCAGAAAAACGGGTAAAATTCTGGCAATGGGCTGGGCACGACTGCCCGGGAGCATGAGCAGGCAGCCCTGTGGGTCGTAGGATACTGGGGACCGATACTCAGGGTGGGCAAAGGGATGGCCGACAAAGGAAACCGGCAGGTCGGTATCTTCATAATATTTTTTCTCAAAGGGGAAGAGGATACCCAGCCCGTCAAGTACACGGCTCATGAGAAAGCGGCGCTTTGGTTTCCATGCCCAAAGTTGCGGGCTTACATACTGGAGAACGCTGCACTTCCCCCCACCCTTTTCAGACAAGCCCTGCTCCGACATCGCACGAGCGAGGCGGAGGTTAAAACCAGGGTAGTCTACCAGAAGCACACACTTCGGACGGTTGCTCTTGATCCAGGAAAGAATCTCATCAAACAAGTTCTTAAAAAACCCGTAATTTTTGAGAACTTCAACAATGCCCACCACGGCATGATCGGCCAGCGGGAAGAGAAATTGGGCACCACTTGTACGCAACTCTTCCCCGCCAAGTGCGGCAATTTGTAGACCAGGGCGTTGGGCAAGCAGGTCTTCCACGAGGCGGGCGGCATGTTCATCCCCCGATGCTTCTCCTGCGATAATCAGCAGGTCACACTCGCCTGAATATGCGGAAAGCTCGGGCTTACTACTCAAGGTTTCCAACCAGATTGGATTTGCTTGGTAATGGTGAGGGCCACCTCCAGGGCCGACTTTCCAAAAGTGCCGTCGGTTTTGGGAGTCGACCTGTCCCTAACACAAGCAAGAAAGGACTCCAACTCCAGGGCAAGAGGCTCCCCCTGCTCCACCGGCACCTCATGGCGTTCCAGCGAGGGCCCCGCCTTTTTAATGAGGTGCCCCTTCTGGTTCATAAAGTCAAGAGAGAGGTAGCCGCTGTCCTGAAAGACACGGATTTCCCGGGCCTTTTTTTCACTCACCCGGCTGGCACTGAGATTGGCCACGCAACCATTGGCAAAGACGATACGGGCATTGGCAATATCCTCGGTCGGGGAAAGGACGCGGACACCAATGGACTCGACCCGCTCAACCGGGGAGTCGACCAGGGCCATGGCGATGCCCACATCATGGATCATTAGGTCGAGCACCACGCCCACTTCTGTGCCTCGCGGTTGAAAGGGAGCCAGTCTTTCCACGGTCAAATACTTGGGCTCCGTTACTGCATCCTCCAAAAAAGTCATCACCGGATTGTAGTGCTCAATATGCCCGACCTGTACAAGTACTTTGGCTTCCTGGGCACGGTTTAGAATCGTTTCCGCCTCCTCGGACGACACGCAGAGCGGTTTCTCTACCAATAGGTGGCAGGACTGCTCAATTAGCTCAACCGCGACCGTGGCATGGAGATCGGTCGGGCAGACCACCGATACCGCATCACAGGCCTGGCCCAGTTCCTGAATTGTGGAAAAACGGGCACACCCGTATTCGGAGCACACTTTCTCTGCCGCCTCATCGTTGGGCTCATACACTCCAACCAATTCGGCCCCAGGCAGGGCATGATAGAGGCGTGCATGATGCTGGCCAAGGTAACCCACCCCAGCTACGCCACATCGGATCGTCCCTAGATCTGCTTGGTTCATCATATTTTTAAGAGTAGGTAATTTTTATTCATCCTGCAAGGTTCCCTCAGTCAGGTAGGCCTGGCGGTCGGTGGACTGGGCAAAGGCGGGGTTATGAGTCACCAGAATGAGGGCGGTCTTTTCTTCTTCGCAGGTGCGGAGGAGGAGGTCCATCACCTCGGCCCCGGTACGTTCATCGAGGTTGCCCGTGGGCTCATCCGCCAAAATAACTTTTGGTTGATTTAGTAAGGCACGGGCAATGGCGACTCGCTGGCGCTCCCCACCGGACAACTTGCCCGGTATTTGCATCTCCTTGGAGAGTACTCCCATCTGTTCAAGAAGGTGCCGGGCACGGTCAGTGTTTACACTTGAGTGATCTCCCACCATCCGGCTGGGAAGTAATACATTTTCGAGCACATTGAGCTCAGGAATCAAATAATAAGCCTGATAGACCACGCCGAGAAAGGACCCGCGCAGGCTGATCTCTTTTTTACCAGGCTTGTGCTGGGCGGGAAATAGACTGCCAGCCCAACGAACCTCACCTGCGTCTGCCGCTTCGATCCGAGCGAGCAGGTTGAGGAGGGTGGTCTTCCCGCAACCCGACTCCCCTCGAATACTCAGGGAGGTGGCAGGTGGCAGGGAAAAGGAAACATCGCGAATGACTTCCAGTACTTCCCCGCCGAGGGAAAATTCTTTCCGCAAACCCTTGGCCTCAATAATTGCTTCCATGCTATTCATTGCGCAGGGCATCGGCCGGGTTCATGCGTGCAGCCCGCCAG
>Ga0181559_10002840_pt1 | contig 17106 bp, 4 predicted proteins | sample 011ome_21_FD_133752 | JGI IMG/M metagenome (GOLD analysis project Ga0181559, IMG submission 133752) | Coastal salt marsh microbial communities from the Groves Creek Marsh, Skidaway Island, Georgia - 011508AT metaG (megahit assembly) | ecosystem: Environmental > Aquatic > Marine > Intertidal zone...
CGGCCGTGCTCGACCTCGCACCCGGTCCGGTGGAGTACAAGTTTGTCAACGGCGACTGGGCGTTTGGGGAGGTGTTCGATCCGGTGGCGGACGCGGCCTGCACCTTGACGACCGGCGAATTCACTAACCGCTACTTCGTGGTCCCGGCCAGCGGAAATGCTGAGATCGGTGTGGTGTGTTACAACAGCTGCGACGCGTGCGAAGGTGACGATGGCGGCGGCGGCGGTGGCAACGAATGCGTGAGCGACACGAACAACAACGGCATCTGCGACGACGAAGACATGCCGGGTTGCACCTATCCGCTCGCACCGAACTTCAATCCTGCTGCCACAATGGACGATGGTAGCTGCGAATGGACAGCAGAGCCGGCGTGCGTGGGGGATGTAGATGGAGACGGTGCGATCTCAATAAACGACCTGCTTGTCCTTCTCTCTGTGTTTGGAGATCCCTGTTGACCTCTTGGTCACTTAGGGAATACTCCTTTCGTTTGAATGCTATCGTTTGGTCTACGTGCCATGCGCGTGGAACTGGGGCTATCGGCTCTATTCAAATTTTATCTCCTGAAACGTCTTTGCCCAAAAATGGTATCAATAAAAATTGAATTATCCAACGAAACAATGTAAAAAATAGATAAAACCTTGTATTTTACAAATTAAAAGGGATTGACATGATTCATACGCTTCAAAAGACCTTGCTTTTTTTCGTAGCCATGCTGGCATTCGAGTTGAATGCTCAGCAGGAATGCGCTGACAACTCAGCTTGTAATTTCAACCCAGCTTCGATCACCAATGACGATTGCACATACGCGGTAACATGGTACGTCGACATTGACGGTGATGGATTTGGTAAGAGCGGCTTGTTTGACGTCACAGCTTGTACGCGCCCGTTTCCTTTTTACGTGAATAATGCGAGTGATTCCTGCCCATTGAATGCCATAAAGACGGATCCAGGGCAATGTGGATGTTCGGTTGTAGATCACGATACCGACGGTGATGGAACGGCAGATTGTCTGGATGATTGTCCAGATGATCCATTAAAAACGGCCCCGGGAACGTGCGGATGTGGCATACCCGATACCGATACCGACGGCGACTTGACTCCCGACTGCAATGATGAATGTCCCAGTGATGCCAATAAAACAGCTCCAGGTGATTGCGGATGTGGCAATTTGGAAGTGGACTCGGATGGGGATGGAAAAAAGGACTGTTTGGACAATTGTCCTAACACCTTGAATGCAGACCAATCGGATGAAGATGGCAATGGGGTGGGCGATGTCTGTGATATAAAGGGATGCGTTTACCCATCAGCCTGCAACTATAACGTAAATGCTACCGTTTTTGATGGCTTGTGCATTTTTCCTGATGAAACGAAATGTGAAATATGCACGGGGGAGAATGATGGTACGGGAACAATCGATACGGCTGGTCCTTGTAGCTGTCAGACGGACTCATTGGGCAATCCTTATGTGTTGGATGTGTTGGATGTGTGCGGAGGTGACTGCACGGCCGCTATTGATAACTATGGCATCTGTGATGATGAAGATACCTGCATTGCTGGAACGTTGGATGATTGTAATGTGTGCAATGGCACTAAGTTCTTTATTGATTCACTAGGAAATCCTTGCTCCAAGGGATCACCAGGGTGTGTTACAGCTGAAGGGCATTGCAACTGTGAAGGGGACACCCTTAGCGTGTGCGGTGTTTGTGGGGGACTGCCACCAGCGGACGGGTATGATTGCGACGGCAATTGCACCGATTCCAACAGTAATTCGATTTGTGATTTTGCCGAGATTATTGGTTGTGGGGACAGCACGAAATGCAATTACAATGCGCTCGTAAACGTACATGACGCTATTGCGTGTGAGGAATATGATTCTTGTGATGTTTGCGGAGGGACATCAACGTTCACAACCTCGACAGGAGCCCCTTGCACTCCTGGAGATCCTGATTGTACGAGTGCGAACGGTGAATGCGATTGTGAAGGCAGGATGCCGGTGGTTGGTTATGACTGTGACGGCACCTGCATTATCGATGCCGATTCGGATGGAGTTTGTGATGTGGAAGAAGTGGACGGTTGCGAGGACGATACGGCCTGCAATTACAACGTGTCCGCCACAGAGGATGATGGAAGCTGTTTGTATGAAGATGAAGTCGGAGTGTGTGGAGGAGATTGTACTGCGGATGCAGATGATGACAACATTTGTGACACGTTGGATGATTGCATTGGGACTCGAGATGATTGCGGGAATTGCAATGGAACATCGACATTCACTGATGCCAATGGCCAACCTTGCATTCCAGGTACAGCGGGTTGCACGGATCTAAATGGTGCATGCGATTGCCATGGAAGTGTTTTGGACAGCTTGGATATTTGTGGCGGAATTTGTTTGCTTGACGAAGACGATGATGGAATCTGTGATTTGGATGCGAATGGGAATATTGCAGATACTGACATTTGTGCCTTAGGAGTGACGGATTCGCTGGGTGTTTGCGGAGGAAATTGCTTTGCTGATGCCGATCACGATGGGTTATGCGATGTCGATACCAATAGCGACGGGATTCCTGAAGATCCTTGTCCCGGAGATCCGGACAATTTTAAAGACGAGTGCGATGTATGTGGTGGATCTGGAATACCCCCAGGTGATTGCGATTGCAATGGCAATACACTTGATGAAATTGGTATATGTGGTGGGGGATGCACAGCAGACTTGGACAACGATGATATTTGTGACGACGTCGACACGTGCGTTGGCGTAATCGATGAATGTGGCATCTGCGCAGGTTCAGGCATTCCTGATGGGGATTGTGATTGCAATGGAAATACCTTGGATGCTCTGGATATTTGTGGAGGAGATTGCACAGTGGATGCTGATAACGATGGAATTTGCGACACCGATTCGACAGGAACGCCAATTGATGATTGTATAGGCGTTTTGGATGCATGTGGTGTATGCAATGGCCCAGGGGCTGTGTACGCTTGCGGGTGCGATTCGATTCCAGCTGGTTATTGCGATTGCGATAAGAATGTACTCGACGAATGTGGAGTTTGTGGAGGTCTTGGTCCAGATTTCGGTAAAGACTGCAATGGCAATTGCATAGGAGATGCCGATGGTGATGGAATCTGCGATGCCGAAGAAGAGATTGCTGTCACAAAATCCATCCGTTCACAAAGCCTCTCAGGTGGCAGGTTTAATATGACGTTGGATCCGGTTCAAGTGCAGGAAGCATTGGATCAAATAACGTTGCGTCATCACCTGATGAGTGAAAACTTGCATGCTGGTTCTTTGACGGGAGCTACGATGAATCTAACCATCGAAAAGAACATCACTTCACATGGAACGCTGAGCGTTGCTCGCATGGCCAATTTCAATTCCAACATGCTCATCAAAGGCAGACTTTCGGTCAATCGAGACGTGCATGTTGAGGGGAGTACAACAGTTTCAGGAACAACATTCTCCAACAATGGAGTAGCGACTACGAGTGTGGGTGTTTCAGGTACGATGAATGTTGGAGGCGATTTAAGGGTGGGCATGCGATTGAATTCCCTCGGAACTACCCAATTGAGAAACAACATTGACCTCGCGGGGAATATTCGTGTGCACCGAGGAAATCTTCCGAATGGGACACAAGACTCGATTTTGACGATGACAATTTCCTCAGCTTCTGGTAATGTTTTTACCGCTGGAGATGTCACGGTTGGAGGTTCTTTGGATGTGGATGGCTTCACTTCCATGGATGGCATGCATGGAACGGCCATTTCAACTTTTGACCAGGTTATTATCGATGGACCACTTTGGGTCAAAGGCGATGCGGAAGTACTTCGGAACCTCAGGGTGAATTCTACAAAATTCAAAGTGGATTATGCGACAGGGAATGTGTCGACTGCGGGTGTATTGGAGGTGGGTGGAAACCTGACGATTTTGAAGAACCTGCACATCATGGGGGATGCCACAATTGGTGGAACCACATTTGCGAAAGGCGGGATCAAGACGACCTACATGGACATCAAAGGGGACTTGGATGTCGGGGGCAAGATGAATGTGGACCGAACGGTATTAACCAAGGGCAATTCGACCATGTTGCAAGATCTGCGAATTGGGAATGACCTCTCAATATATCCAGGCGATACGAATGATACGTTGAATCTTCCGCGTAAGTTCCATGTTTCTGCCGCTACTGGAAATACCACTTCCCGAGGGGACATTTCCATGCAGACGGCAACTGCGACAACCGAATGGAAATCCGCAGGGAACGCAAGTTTGGCGAAGAATCTTGATGTTCTTGGACAATCGGGATTTGGCAGTTTGAATGTAGACGGGGTGAGCTCGTTTCAAAGTTTGGAAACACGAGGGGCATTGACGTTAAATGATACCTACCAAGTCTTGGGCTGGTTGGAGGTAGATGGAACGTCCACCGTAAAACGCAATCTCTCAACTTCAGGCATCTCCAATTTGGCTTCTGCTGAAATTACAGGAACCCCTTCCGGGTCCAATGCCATCCTTCAAGTCCAATCCAATGGCCTCTTCATTGCGCGATTTGAAAATACGAAAGCCTCAGGCTCACCGACAGGGGTTGAAATTAAGCTCAATCAATTGCACCCCAATCGGAACAACAGTTTCATTTCCTTCTTCAACAACACCAATAAACAGCTCGGCAGCATTCGAGGGCAGCAGTATTCAGAACTGAATTTGAATAAGCTTCACGTAGCCTCTGAAGCGGAATACAATGGAGCCATTGCGGTGGCTCAATTCGATGTGACGCTGGCGGCGATCAACCTGGTGATGACGGGCATTAATCTGGGAAGGGCCATAACGAGCCTCGCAACAGAATCCACTGCCATTACGCCGTGCATAGGTAATGGTGCCTGTGCGACAGCTCCCGTTCCTTCTCTCGTGGTTCAAGAAGCACTGGAAGTGGCTCAGCAAGGGGTGGCTTTGGGCATGGCCTATTCCAATACCACCAAAGCGGCAATCGCAATTGCGGAGGCCCATATAGCGAAATCAAGGTACAATACTTCGGTCAACAATAACTTCGCGAACGTGAGCGGCACCAAAGTAGGTGTTACCTACCATTCAGGAGCGGGGGATTATGCAGAATGGTTGCCGAAAGCGAACAAGGAAGACGAATTCATTGGGGGACAGATTATCGGCCTGCACCGCGGTCAGGTTTCCTTTGAGACACAAGGGGCGAATCGCCTGTTTGTTGTTTCTACCCAGCCTATTTTCTTGGGTAACATGCCGCGCAGTGACGAGGATGATTTCGTTATGGGTGCATTCATGGGTCAAGTCCCCGTCCGTATTAAGGGTGCCGTTAGCTCTGGTGATTGGATCGTGGCGAGCGGAATGGCCGATGGATTTGGCAAAGCCGTTCACCCTTCGACCCTGTTGCCTGAGCAATTCAGTGATGTCGTTGGGGTTGCGTGGGAGAATGGCATAAATGATGAATACAACGTTGTCAATGTTGCAGTAGGATTGCACAGAGGCTTAGTCAAGCACGCGGAGAAGCTGGAGCAGGATGTGCAAGCGCTCGAACAAGAAACTGCGGCGATGAAAGCCGTCGTCCAGCAGCTAGGCAAGGGTGAACAGCCATCCGGAACCGACCTGCAAATGGCGGGTCTGTTACCCATTGTGTTGGAAAGCGAATACGATGGCAACTACCAGAGGGTATACAACGAGGACGACTGGAGAACACCAACGCTGGAGGAAATCGTCTACCATGACATCACACCGGAAGGAATGGAGATTGCCTTCGATCATGCCATGGAATTCTTGGATTCGGAGGAGTTGAGTTTAGAAGAGGTCGAATTTATCCAGTTGTTGAAAAAGAACTCAGATGCCAAAGCGGCGTTTTTGGAATCGCTGAGGAGCAAAATCAACGCCCATAATACATGGGCGGCAGGTGTCATTGCAGAATTTGAAGGTGTTCCCATTTCCAGGCCCGTTCCGCTTGAACGGCATGAACGAAAACGGAATATGAATACCCGGTCAAACAATCAAAAGCTCAAGTAAAATGAAAAAGTTCAATCTTCTTTTTATCGCTTTTGTCTTGGCCGGAACCGGCTGGTCTCAAGCGGATTGCAACGACAACACAGCGTGCAATTTTGATGCGTCGGCAGCGGGTGAGACGGAATGCGAGTACGCCATTACGTGGTATGTTGATATTGACGGAGACGGGAAAGGCGTTTCGACTGATGCAGATGTCATTGCTTGTGAAGCCCCCAACGCACTTTATGTAAATGAAGCAGGAGATGCCTGCCCTAGTGATCCCAACAAGACTTTGGCTGGTACGTGTGGATGTGGAGTGCCTGAAACAGACACGGATTCGGATAACACACCGAATTGCAGTGATGAATGCCCATACGATTTCAATAAAACACTACGTGGTCAATGTGGATGCGGTGTGGCTGAGACCGACACGGATTCAGACGGAACGCCTGATTGTATTGATTTGTGCCCGAGTGATCCGTTGAAAACGAATCCGGGCACATGTGGATGTGGTGTGGTTGATTCGGGTGATTCTGACAGCGATGGCTACTTGGATTGCATCGATGTATGCCCCGGGAGTTCCAGTCAAGTGGATACAGATGGGGATGGAGTTGGTGATGAATGCGAGGTGCTGGGATGCACGTTTGTGAAAGCATGCAACTACAATATTCTTGCAACAGAGGAAGACGGAACATGTGAGTTCGCGGACGCATCGAAATGCCAAATTTGTTCGGGTTCGTCTACCGATGGGACGGGTGTAGTCGATCCTGATGGGCCATGCGATTGCACGGGCACGGACACATTGTATGTTGATGCGCTTGGAGTTTGCGGGGGTCCGTGTGGGGCGGATAGTGATGACGATGGTATTTGTGATTTGGATACGGATGGCGATGGCGAACCCGAAGATCCATGTATCGGCCAAGACATTGACGATTGTGGGGTTTGCGGAGGTTCGGATTTCTTCTTGAATGCAAGCGGCATCCCCTGTGATCCCTCCAACGGGGACAGTGATTGTTTGAACAGCAACAATGAATGCAATTGTGCTGGTGATACATTGAATTCGTGTTTGGAATGTGGAGCGCCTGAGCCTTTAGATGGCTTTGACTGTAACGGGGATTGCCTCGATGCCAACAACAATGATATATGTGATTTCGATGAAGTATCGGGATGCATGGATGAGACAAACTGCAACTACAATGAATTGGCAAACGTTTCCGATGCCTCACAGTGTTTGGCTACTGATTCGTGTGGAGTATGTGGTGGGAACGGTATTCCTCTCGGTGCATGCGATTGCGAAGGCAATTTGCCAGCGGAGTATTACGATTGCGACGGCAACTGCTTGAATGATGCGGATGGCGACGGCTTGTGTGATGAATATGAAAACCTCGGATGCCTGGACAGTTTGGCTTGCAACTACAACCCGAACGCCTCGACATTGGATGCTACGATCTGCGTCTATAAGGATGAGATTGATGTATGCGGAGGATCTTGTACAGCGGATGTTGATAATGACAACATCTGTGACGTCGATGACCCGTGTGTAGGAGTTTACGACGAATGCGGAGTGTGCAATGGATTGGGTATTCCAGCGGGTCAATGCGACTGTTTTGGCAATGTGTTGGATTCACTGAACGTTTGTGGAGGGAGTTGCTTGCTGGATGCCGATGGGGATGGAATTTGCGATTTGGACAGCGAGGGACAAGAAGCAGATCTCAATGACTGCAGCGGCACCCTGGACGCAGTGGGTGTTTGCAATGGAACGTGCAACACTGACGCAGATGGTGACGGTTTATGTGACCACGATACCACAGGGGATTTGATTCCGGAAGATCCATGCTTGGGAAGTGCAGACAACTTTGTGGATGAGTGCGGGGAATGTGGTGGAAGCGGAATCGAAGCGGGAAAATGCGATTGCGATGGCAATACAGTGGATGAATTGGGTATATGTGGTGGAGGTTGCACAGCCGATACGGATTCGGATGGCGTTTGTGACGACGTGGACCCGTGCGTTGGGATTTACGATGAATGCGGGGTATGCAATGGAGCAGGCATTGCAGAAGGCGCTTGTGATTGTGATGGAAATACGGCAGATTTCTTCGGGAATTGTGGAGGCGGCTGCGTCGCTGATGACGATAACGACGGAGTGTGTGATTACGATTCAGACGGGAATCAAATTGATCCGTGCGTGGGCGTTTTGGATTCATGTGGAGTTTGCAACGGTTCGGGTCCATTGCCCGATTGCGGATGTGAACCCGCTATTGCAGGATATTGTGATTGCAATGAAAATGTCATTGATGATTGCGGGGTATGTGGAGGACCTGGCCCTGAATTTGGAAAAGACTGCGACGGCAACTGCTTGTCCGATGCCAATGCCAATGGCATTTGTGATGCGTTGGAAGATGTGGAGATCATACGTGGATTGCAATTAGACCAGTCGAATTCAGATGAGCTGCGAATGAATCTCGAGCCTTTCAGCGTAGAGGATGCAATGCAGGAAATGATTGATTTGCACAGGAAAATGGCCACGAACTTGGACGATGGTGCCTTGAGAGGCTCGTCTCAAAATTTGGAGGTTCAAAAGACCATCGTAGACCATGGCAGCTTGGTTGTCGATGAGCAGGCAACATTTGCGCACAACGTAGAGGTTCAAGGTTCGGTTCATGTCGTTGGGGACATTGAGATCGACGGGGATATAACAATTGAAGGAGTGACTTTTGCGAATGGCGGTCTTTCGACAACCACAATTGACATGTCGGGAGATCTTGTTGTGGATGAAAACCTCAATGCTACGGGTCAGTTGGATGTTCAATCGGAGGCTAGGCTCTTCGGAAGAACAGCCGTATCAGGTGATTTGAATATTTTCGACGGCCATGATGGAGGATCATTGAGCTCTGAAAATGTCTTCTCCGTTCACTCCAAATCGGGTTCAGTTGATACCGAAGGCTCATTGGATGCAGATGCCGATGTAATTGTAGATGGATTTACCCAATTGGATGGACTGAACGTGGAGGGGCAATCCACGATGCATCATGCCACTGTTGACGGATCATTGGATCTGAATTCGTCAGCAGACGTGGACGGAGTACTCCGCATCAATTCAAACAAATTCATAGTGGATGGCGAGACGGGCAATGCCTCAACACAAGGGGCCTTTGTCACAGGCGGAAACACCCATGTGTTGAATCACCTGTTGGTGCAAGGTACCGCGACAATTGAAGGGACAACCTTCGCGAACGGTGGGGTAGAAACTTCCACCATTGAGATGGAGGGCGATTTGACCGTGGGCGGAAATGCGGTCGTAAAAATGACCATGAATGTTGGAGAGGATGTTACCAATCTGGGATCAATAGGCGTTGGTGGAGACTTTGCCGTTCACAATGGAAGTGCTTCGGATACGACATTAAATCCACAGCAGAATTTCCGCATTACGGGTGTGTCGGGTGATGTTCATTCCTCTGGATTCTTTAAAGGTCAAAATTTCACGGTTGCCCAGACCATGGTTTCCAATGGAAAAACAAAGGTAAACGGTTCAATGAGCGTTGATGGGACGACAACCCTGCATGGTACATCGACCGTAACAGGAGGGTCAACATTGGATGAAACCACGGTTCTTGGTGCGGTAAATGCACTGAGCAATGTGACGTCAAGTAAGGGCTTGGCGCTCACGGGTGAAGCCAAATTGGATCAACTCAACGTGGAAGGAACAACCTCGCTGAAAGAGACCAAATTCTCAGGAACGCCTTCAGGATCCGGTGCCCTTCTGAAAGTCAGTTCATCCAGTGAATATGTCGCGACGTTTGAAAATACGGGGACAGTTCAGGATCAGAATGGTATACAGGTCAAAATGGGCAAACCAGCTCCGGGCCATAGCAATGACTACATCACATTCCGGAACAGCAATGGAATAATGATGGGCCGAATCGAAGGTGAACTTTCCACAGAATTGGGTTCAAACGACAATTACTTGGCAGATAAACTGGACATCGATGCCATGGTGCGCAACGCTGAAGTGTCAAAAGATGTTGCCGTAGCCAATCATGTCATGGCTGGGATTTCAATGACGCTTGCGCTTGCAGACGTCGTGGCGTCTGCGGTCTCTGTTACGGGTTGTGCAGGGTTTGGTTTTTGCGTAACGGGTCCGATTTGGTCGTACATCGCTGCTGCTGCTGCGAATGTTGTTTCAGCAGCAGTTCTTACCAACGATGCCATCAATACACGAAATGAGGCCGAATCCTTGTATACGGAGGCGGTGGCAACCCGAACGGCTTTCAACAAGGCTGTGCTCGGTGATATGGAAACCGTTGGATCCAGTTTGGTCGGGGTAACCTTCCAGTCAGGATCGGCGGATTACGCAGAATGGATTCCGAAAGCGAACAAGGAGGATCAATTCCTTCCTGGTCAAATCATTGGCGTCAAGCAGGGTGCAGCATCGCTCAATACGACACAAGCCGATCAGTTGTTCGTGGTATCGACCGATCCGATTGTATTGGGCAATACGCCGCCAAAGGACGAAGATTCGTACGTCCAAGCGGCATTCCTCGGTCAAGTTCCTGTTCGGGTTCGGGGCGAAGTTCGCTCTGGCGATTACATCTTGACAAGTGGATTGAACGATGGATTCGGGGTGGCTATTTCTCCAGATAAACTCACAGGCTTGCACATTCGAAATGTGGTGGGGGTTGCATGGAATCAGGGTCAGAAGGAAGGGGTGAATGTCGTGAATGTAGCTGTTGGCTTCCAGGACGGTTTGATTGAATTCACTTCGCGAATGGAGTCCCGAATTCGAAAGCTCGAATCAGAGACCACGGCTTTGGAAAACATGGTTTACAGTTGGGCTCGTGGTGAAAAGCCAAATCGACTGCAAGCACAGAAGGCCGGTCTGATTCCGCCATTGATTGTGAATGAACCGGAACGAGATGTGGATTGGACGCAACAGGAAGCTTGGCTTACGCCCGGGGTGGATGAGGTTGAGGTGTTTGATATCCCCGATGAAGCATTGGTGGAAGGCATTGATCGCGCTGTTGCCATGGCCCGTGAAGATGGCATTGACGTGGATAACCATCCCATTTGGAGCCTTTTGGAAAAAGACGAAGCCTTCAGAAATGAATTTAAAATGAGGATTGGGAAGCAGATTCGCGAACACAATGAGAGCGTGGTAGCTCAATTGCTTGAGTACCAAGCCGTGGAGATTACAAGTCCGCGTCCCTATTCGGAATTTCTCAGCGAACCCATCATTGAGAAGCCGATGCCTACCGTTTCTCCTGCTCGTCCAAAAGATGCTAACTCCAATCATAAGCGCCAGTAATCATGAAAAAGTTAATCACCTCTTTGTTGTTTTTCGGGGCTGTATTGGCTGTATTTGCCCAAGATGATTGCAACAATAATGGAGCATGCAACTACAATCCTGCAGCCTCTGGTTCTTCAGATTGCTATTACACTTCGCCATGGTATGTGGATATTGACGGCGATGGATTTGGAGTCAGTGGCACCCATGACGTTACGGCATGTGATGCCCCATCCGCCCTCTACGTAAATGTGCTTGGAGATGGGTGCCCAACCGACCCAGACAAAATAGCTGTGGGCGAATGCGGCTGTGGTGTGGCGGAGACAGACTCAGATGGAGATGGGACCAAGGATTGCCTTGATCTGTGTCCTTTCGATAGTTTGAAAATTGCACCTGGTTCATGCGGTTGCGGATTTGTCGATGTTGACACAGACAGCGACGGGACAATGGATTGCCTGGACGAATGCCCAGATGATGTTCTGAAAACCAGCCCAGGTACGTGTGGATGTGGCGTTTCTGATGCGACGGATTCCGATTCGGATGGAATTGCCGATTGCGTGGACATCTGTCCAGGAGAATCCAGCCAAGTTGATGCAAATAACAATGGAATTGGCGACGCCTGCGAAGTGTATGGTTGCACCTATTCCGACGCCTGTAATTTTAACGTTGCAGCCAATGTTTACGACGGTTCTTGTGTCTTCGCTCGTGAAGAAAATTGTGAGGTTTGCCTTGGTAATGGAACCGACGGAACAGGAACGGTTAGCGATGTTTCTTTGCCAGGATCGGCGTGTTCCTGCAATGGTGCTGACACTTCCTATATCGATGCGCTGGGGCTGTGCGGTGGAACGTGCTCTGAAGATCTTGACGATGACGGGTTGTGTGACGACGAAGACGACTGCATCGGAACTTTGGACGCCTGTGGTGTTTGCAATGGACCTGGAATTCCATTGGGCAATTGCGATTGTAACGGCAATCAATTGGATGAGTGTGGAGAGTGTGGAGGGGCAGGTGTTCTTTTAGGTTATGACTGCGACGGCAACTGCGTCAACGATTCAGATGCGGATGGAATTTGTGATGAATTCGAAGTAGGGGGGTGCACGGATTCTGCGGCTTGCAATTATGTTGACTTGGCGACGGATAGCTTGACCTGTTTGTATGTGGATGCTTGCGGCGTGTGCGGGGGCAGTGGCATCCCAATTGGCACATGTGATTGCGAAGGAACGTACCCAGACCAAGGCAAAGACTGCGACGGCAATTGCCTCAACGATTCAGATTTGGATGGTATTTGCGATGAATTCGAAGTAGAAGGGTGCACGAACTTGACAGCATGTAATTACAGCTCTTCTGCTACCGATGACGACGGTTCATGTTTGTTGAAGGATGCTGCTGGAGAGTGCGGTGGAACCTGCGCAGTCGATGCAGACGGAGATGGTGTTTGTGATACGATCGATACGTGCATTGGTATTGAAAATGAATGCGGCGTATGCGGCGGCGACTCGCTGTACTTCACGAATTTGGCGGGGTTACCGTGTGAACCGGGTACGCCTGATTGCCTGGATGCTTCAGGCAATTGCGATTGTATGGGAAATCAATTGGATTCACTTGGCGTTTGTGGAGGTAAATGCATCTCGGACTTGGATGGAGATGGAATATGCGATTTGGACACCGATGGAAATGTCGCGGATGTCAATGTGTGTGACGAATCCTTGCTGGATGCTGTGGGCGAATGCAACGGCTTGTGCACGACAGATGCGGATGGTGATGGATTATGCGATCACGATACCAATGCTGATGGCAGCCCCGAGGACCCATGCTTGGGCTCTGCAGATAATTTTGTGGATGAATGCGGTGTTTGCGGAGGAAGTGGACGTCCTGAAGGAGATTGTGATTGCTTTGGAAATCAATGGGATGACATGGGCAATTGCGGTGGCAATTGCACGAATGATTCAGATGGAGATGGGATATGCGATGATGTGGATACATGCACGGGCACCTTGGATGAATGTGGTGTTTGCAATGGTCCGGGAATACCTGCAGGCGATTGTGACTGTTTCGGTAACCAAGAAGATGCAATAGGCAATTGTGGTGGGAATTGTCAGCAAGACTCGGACAATGATGGCATCTGTGATTTGGATGCCAATGGCAATGTTTTGGACACCTGCGATGGGACGGTAGATGCATGCGGCGTATGCAATGGCTCTGGGCCGTTGGCAGATTGCGGTTGTGATGCCAGCCTCGCGGGAGAATGCGATTGCGATGGAAATGTAATCGACGCCTGTGGTGAATGTGGAGGCCCTGGTCCCGAATTTGGAAAAGACTGTGATGGGAACTGCCTTTCAGATACGAATGGAGACGGTATTTGTGATTTGCTCGAAGAAATAAAGATAAGTGACGGGGTAACTGTAGAGATTGATGATGCAGGCGTGGCCTCTCTTGTTTTGGACCCGTTCAAATTGCAACGTACCCAAGATTCCCTTAAACGCTTACTCCGCTCGATGACTGAAAATTTGGATGACGGTACGTTGACAGGTCATTCTGAAAACGTGACGATTGAGAAGAGCATTGTGAACAATGGAACGTTGCAAGTAGACGGTCGTTCCATTTTCAATGAGGACGTAGACATTTCGGGATTTCTTGAAATCGTAGGCGACTTTAATATCGACGGAAATGCGACCATTGAAGGAACCACCTTTTCCAATGGCGGAACGGAGACCTCCTCCATTGACATGATCGGAAATGCAGAAGTTCAGGGCAATGCAACCATAGGTGATCTGCTGAAGGTACAAGGGGAGTCTACCTTGCACAACGCTTTGGACCTAAGCGGAGATTTTTACATTCAGAAAGGCAATCGGCCTTCAGGTGAAATGAATGATACCACAGTCTTTTCCATTGCATCTGCCTCTGGGCAATTGACCATGACTGGTGATTTTGACGTGGACGAAGCCGCGGATATCGATGGGATTGGTCGGTTCAACGGATTGAACGTTGATGGGTTGACACGGCTTGATGGCTCCACGTTGGATAGCAACCTCATCTTGAATTCGACCCTGGATATTTTGGGGAATTTGCGAATGAATGGAGGTGCGTTTAAGGTGGTTGCGGTTTCGGGAAATACGCACCTCGATGGTGATTTGCGGGTGGCGGAAAATATGGTTGTCAATGGCAACATCATCATTGATTCGACGGCGACTATTATTGGAACGACCTTCTCCAAAAAAGGCCTTGAGACGACGACGGTCAGTATGTCTGGAGATTTGGATGTGGAGGGGAAGGCGACAATAGGTATGGGCATGAAAGTGAGCGGAAATACAACATTCCATCAGAAGTTGGATGGTGGAGGAGATTTCACCATTTACAACGGAACAACGGGAGAATCGCTGAATGCGACCGAGACCTTTAAAGTTGCGTCGGCAACGGGCAACACGACCATTGGAGGTCAATTGCAAGCCAACCGAGTTGTTGGTTTGGGAAATTGGGTGCAATCGGGACATGCAGATTTGAACGGTAGCCTCGTGGTCGATGGCGGAGTAGAGCTAGACGGAGTGTCAACCAATTCGAAAATGTCGCTGAACGCTGCCACCGTTAGTGAACGGTTCCGCGCCAACTCGAACATGACCGTGCTCGGAGATTTGCTGTTGAACAACAGCGACGTCAGTGTCGGTAGTCTGACAGCTAAAGAGCATAGCACGCTCAAATCCACAACCATTACCGGAAGTCCTTCAGGTACGGTTGGAATGCTTCACGTCGAGGCATCCTCGAATTTGGGTACTGAATTTTCCAATACGAGCACATTGAGCTCGCAAAATGGTATCAAGATCACGCTGAACGAAGAGAAGCCTTCCAAAAACAACCACTACGTGCAGTTTTTGAACTCGAATAACGTGGTTGTCGGTCGAATTCAAGGCTTGAAGCGGTCGGAATTGAGCAGTGTGGATGACCATACGGTGAAGCTGATGGAAATGAATGTAGGCATCACAGACGGTACCAACGGAATTCGTTCGGCCACAATGGCAACGGTCCAAGCTGGTTTCGATATGGCCACTGCTGTGGTGGACTTGGTAGCTGCGAGTACCCGAACCACAACATGCTTTGGTATTGTATTTTATTGGATTATCCCTGTACCGTTCGTCTGTCAAACAACGCCGGCTCCAGGCGTTATTGCTTCTGCTGTGGCAGATGTTGCTATTGCGACGGTGGGACTGGGTACGGCGATTGCTGGAAATGTGAAGGCCAATCAAGCGCTGAGCACGGCGAATAGTGTAAGGGCGAGTTATTTGAATGCGATGGAGACTCGTTTCAGTACCATTTCGGGCGAAAAAATAGGAGTCTCGTATGAATCGGGCAGTGGGGACTACGCAGAATGGCTAGAAAAGTGGGATCCCGAGGCAGACTATGTCCCGGGTCAAGTTGTGGGAGTGCGCGAGGGCAAAATCTCGTTAAACACCGACGACGCAGATGCACTTTTTGTGATATCATTGAAACCCATTGTGCTCGGGAACATGCCGGGCGAGGAGGAATGGAAATTTGAACGCACTGCCTTCTTAGGACAGGTGCCTGTCATGGTGTACGGTCAGGTTAGGGCTGGGGACTACGTAGTGGCCAGTGGCTTGAATGACGGATTTGCAATAGCCAAACCAGCGGATCAAATGACTCCTTCAGACATGCGGAACATTGTGGGTCGCGCATGGCAAGATGGGAATGGCGCCCGCATGAATACGGTCATTGTTGAGATTGGCCCTGGTATTGGGGTAGATGAAATTTCAAGCGGATTGTTCAGTCGAGTCGATCAATTACAGGACAAGAATGACAGGTTGAAAGACGCAATCATGGCTTGGACGAAAGGGGAACAATCTGGAACAGCTGCAGCAGCTGAAGCGGGCATGATGCCTTCACAAGTCACCTTGGATGCGGAAGATATTTCGTGGAATACACCTGAAGTGGAAGACATCACGTTGTTCCAATTCACGCCTGCTGCAACTGAATTGGCTGTGGAGCGTGCATTGCAAGAAGTAGGGAAAATGGATGCCTTCAATACCGGTGAAGCTCCCATGTTGAAAATGCTGAGGGAAGACCCGGATTTCCGGGAGTCTTTCATTTCAAACATGACCTACCGATTGAACCGTCACAATGAATGGGCTGCGGAATGTCAGCGCCGTTATGAGAACGCTCCGTTGGAAGCAGTTAAGAAGAAGTACATGGAAGTTGATTTGGACGAATTGGAACGGCTGAAGAATGCCGATTCTCAAGAAAAGCGCAAGCGCACTCCCTTCTTCCGGCGGTTTAAGAAAATGAATTGATGTGAAAAGGGCGCCCGAGCTGGTGCCCTTTGTTTTATCTTCATGCCATGCGCTGGTTATGCTTTATTTTATGGATGGCGTTGTCTCTCGACGCCACGGCCCAAAACGTGTTCACCGTCGACTACGCGTCTCAGGCAGATGTCAAATTGTTTGTCGTGGACTATGCCTCCCAGGCGGACCTGTGCGTGTACAAAGTGGATTATGCGTCGCAGGCGAAAGGAAACGAAGGTCAATGGTTTTGGGTGGATTACGCTTCGCAGGCGGACAAAAAAGTGTTTTGGGTGGACTACGCTTCCCAGGCAGACCTCAAGATTTTCTTCGTCGAATACGCCTCCCAAGCCGAGTGGCGTAGCCAGCAGAAGAAGCATTTGATGTATTGAGTGGGCGGGGCCTTGCCCCGGCACACACACCAAAAAAGCCGCCCCAAAAGCGCGGTGCTTCTGGAGCGGCTGATCTGATATGCTACGAATGGGGCTGAACGCCTATCGCACGATTTGGAGCTGCTGCTTCAGACCGTCGGCGGGACCGACGAGGTAGGTGCCCGC
>Ga0181559_10002841_pt1 | contig 17102 bp, 13 predicted proteins | sample 011ome_21_FD_133752 | JGI IMG/M metagenome (GOLD analysis project Ga0181559, IMG submission 133752) | Coastal salt marsh microbial communities from the Groves Creek Marsh, Skidaway Island, Georgia - 011508AT metaG (megahit assembly) | ecosystem: Environmental > Aquatic > Marine > Intertidal...
ACGCCGTTCCAGCGCTGCATCTTTTTCAACAAATTGTCGATACTCATTCAGTGTCGTGGCACCGACACAATGCAACTCACCTCTTGCCAGCGCCGGCTTGAGCATATTGCCGGCATCCATCGAGCCCTCGGCTTTGCCGGCACCGACCATGGTATGCAGCTCGTCCACAAACAAGATAATGCGGCCATCCTCCTTCGAGAGCGCATTCAGCACCGCCTTCAAGCGCTCCTCAAAGTCACCGCGAAACTTGGCGCCCGCGAGCAGCGCGCCCAAATCCAGCGCCAGAATGCGCTTGTCCTTGAGGCCCTCGGGCACTTCTGCGTTCACGACACGCTGGGCCAGCCCCTCGATGATGGCGGTTTTTCCCACACCCGGCTCACCGATGAGCACGGGATTATTTTTTGTCCTGCGCTGGAGCACCTGAATGGTGCGACGGATCTCATCATCGCGCCCGATCACCGGGTCCAGCTTGCCTGCGGCGGCCCGCTCCGTAAGATCAACCGTGTACTTTTCCAGCGCCTGCCGCGTCTCCTCTGATTCAGCACTCGTCACTGACTCTCCGCCCCGCGCGGACTCAACTGCGGCAGCCAAGCTTTGCCGGCTAACACCGGAATCTGAGATCAGCTTTTCAGTGGTTTTGACCTCAAGCATGGCCAGCAACACCGCATCAATCGACACAAAAGTGTCGCCTGCCTTCTGCGCCAGCTTGTCGGCCTGATTGAGCAGTCGCTGCGTATCGGCGCTGATGTGAACGTCCGCGCTACCGCTTACCGTTGGCATCGCGTTCAGCACATCACTCAGCGCCGTATCGAGTTGTTCATACTGTGCGCCCGCTGCGCGCAACAGGTGCTTCGCAGGCGAACTGGCAGCATCAAGCATCGCCCTGAGCACGTGGGCAGGTTCAATAAAAGGGTGGTCTCGCCCTAAGGCGATTGATTGCGCCTCTCCGAGGGCCGCCTGTAGCGAATGAGTCAGCTTGTCCATGCGCATCGCTCTCTCCTGATACCCGCAACACCGCGGGCTAGCGTCTGTCTTATTATCGATATGGGACCCTAAACCCTTTTTTCAAGTGGGGTTATTCAACGACTCACGCGGGCACCGGAGCGGACAGTTCGGCACTTTCGCAGTGACAACGCACGAGCGGCTCATTCCGGCGCTACTCGCCATACCAGTGTGGCGAAGCGACCCGTGGCAGGTCCATCCCTGCGATGGGAGAAGAACCGCTCAGCATCTGTGTGACTGCAGCGTTCGCCACCGGTTATGCGTCCGACATCCGCATTGCCCAGTGCCAACCGGGCCAGTGAAAAAAGGTCTGCCATACGATGACCCGGACGCCCCAACGAGGGCGCAAAACAGCGCTTGCTGTCATCTCCCAAGCTCCGTTCAAATGCCGTGCACACCTCAGGCCCCACTTCATAGAATGCCGGGCCGATCGCCGGCCCCAGCCAGGCAGTCATTTGCGATGACGACACAGGCATTGACCCAACCAATGCCTGCAATACCCCCCCGGCAAGGCCACGCCAACCCGCATGCGCCACACCGACACAGGACGCGTCATCTGCAACAATAACCACAGGCAAACAATCGGCGGTGAGTACCGCAATCGGCTGCTCCACCGCTTTGGTCCATTGGCCGTCCGCATCTGGCAGCGCATCCGGGTCGGACTGCAGCACCTGGCAACCATGCACTTGCCTCAGCCAAGCCACCGTGGGCAGGCCCAATGCCGCCTGAAGCCGTTGGCGATTGACCTGCACCGACGCCTCCCGATCACCCACGTGGTCGCCTAAATTAAGGGAGGCGTAGGGCGCCGCGCTGACGCCACCCATGCGGGTTGTCACGCGGATTGCCACCCCGTCAACACCCACATCGGGCGCCAGCATCGGTATTGAGGTCGTCAAACCGGGTCCTCCTCGGCCAGACAGGCGATCAGTGTCGACATGTCGTTTGGCAAGTCAGCCCGGAAACACATAACCTCCCCCGTTTGCGGGTGTGCAAACGACAGCTCGCGTGCATGCAGCGCCTGACGGCGGAAGCTATCGAGCATTTCAAGCAGTTTTGCGCTTGCACCAGCCGGGCGGAAAGCACGCCCGGCATATACCGGATCACCGATCAATGGATGCTTGCGCCAGGCCAAGTGCCCGCGGATCTGATGCGTCCGTCCGGACTCCAGCCGGACATCAAGGAGGGTGTGGGCGCCAAAACGCTGCGCGATACGATAGTGAGTCACCGCCGACTTTCCCTCCGGTACCACGGCCATTTTGATGCGAGAGGTGGGATGACGCCCGATGGGCGCATCGATGGTGCCCCCCCCTGAAAACGTCCCCCTGCAGACTGCCGCATAAATCCGCGTGACTGATCGGTCGGCCAGCTGCGCCACCAGGTGTTTATGCGCCAACGTCGATCTGGCCGCCAACATCACCCCGGAGGTATCTTTGTCGAGTCGATGCACGATCCCGCCTCTTGGCAGGGAGGACATCTCGGGGGCATGTGCCATCAGCCCATTCACCAGCGTGCCGCTGTGATGCCCCGTAGCCGGATGCACCACCAATCCAGCCGGTTTGTTGACGACGATCACATGCTCGTCCTCATACAGAATATCCAAGGGCAACGGCTCTGCCGCCCACTCAACGCGGTCTTCCGCTTCCGGGAATAACAGCAGCGCGTCCCCCGACACCACCTTGTCGCGAGGGCGCGCAGGCTGACCATTACGGGTCAGTCTCCCGACCCGAACCCATTCCGCGAGACGGCTTCGGGAAAACTCCGTGAAGAGCACCGCCGCCACCGCATCGAGCCTACCGCCACTCAAGCGTGCGGGAACGGCTGCCGAGAGCGCTTCAAGGTCATCAAAAAGTTCTTCAGACAAGCGCTGTGACTCCCGTCCGGTTGGGTTTACACTATGGTCCCTCAAATGTACCACGGCGGATAACTGCGCTTGCCTACCTATCATCATGCCTTCCGAGCAACGTTGTTGACGCTGTGCCTCGCAGTCACTGGTTGCTCCTGGTTTGGCGGCGACGACGAGGTTGTTGCCGATTCGGGTGAGCAACAAATGTACCGTGAGGCGCAGCGTCACCTTAAAAACGACAACTTTGGCTTGGCTGTAAGAACGCTACAAATGCTCGAAAGCCGGTACCCTTTCGGTCGCTACGCCGAGCAAGCGCAGTTGGAATTGATCTATGCGCACTATGGCGCCTACGAATTTGGGGCGGCAACGGAGGCGGCCGAGCGATTCATTCGCTTGCATCCCCGGCACCCCAATGTGGACTATGCCTTTTACATGAAGGGCCTCGCGGCCTATGACATTGAGCCCGGATTCTTCTCAAGGTTTATTCCCTCAGACGACACCAAGCGAGACGTCAGCCACATCCAGATCGCCTTCGGTGAGTTTGCTCAATTGCTGGCTCGCTACCCCGACAGCGCCTATGCGCCGGATGCGAGGCAGCGCATGATTCACATGCGCAACATGCTCGCTCGGCACGAGATACACGTGGCCAACTATTACTTTCGGCGTGGCGCTTACCTGGCCGCCTTGAACCGTGGCAAATATGTTGTGGAGCACATGCAACAGACACCCAGCGTGGCGGATGGGCTTGCCATTATGGCCCAGGCTTATCTGCTACTGGATATTCACGATCTCGCCGAGGATGCGGTTGGCGTCTTATGCGAGAACTATCCGGATCACCCCAATTTGACGGATGGCTGCACATTCGACAGTGTCTACACCGCCGATGGCCTGCAACGTTCCTGGATCAATCAGGCGACCTTTGGGCTCTTCGATCCGCCCAAGCCCCCACAATTCAATTATCGATCCAAGTCCTGAGGTGCGTTACTCGCCGGAGCGCCACCCCCATGTGATGGGGTAGCGCCGGTCGCGACCAAAAGCGCGGCGGGAGATTCGCACCCCAATCGGGGCCTGGCGGCGTTTGTACTCATTCAGGTCGATCAATCGCACTACCCGACGGACATCCTCCTCAAGAAATCCCGCCGCAATCATTTCCTCCTTTGAGGCATCACGCTCGACATAATGTTCGATGATCTGGTCCAACGTATCGTAGGGGGGCAAGCTGTCTTCGTCTTTTTGATCCGGGGCCAACTCTGCAGACGGGGGCCGGGTAATTACCCTCTCTGGGATGCACGCGCCTAACCCATTCCTGTAGCGCGCGAGGGCATAGACCAGCATTTTGGGGCAGTCTTTCAAAACGTCAAAACCACCCGCCATATCACCGTAAAGGGTCGAGTATCCCACCGCTAACTCACTCTTGTTGCCCGTTGTTAAAACCAGCAGATTTTTCTTGTTGGAAATGGACATCAGCAGTACGCCGCGACACCGTGCCTGGAGATTCTCTTCGGTGATATCGGGGGGTAAATCTGAAAACTCCGGCGATAGCGTGGCCATAAAGGCATCGTATAGTGGCTCGATAGACAGGTTGCTGAATGAGACGCCCAAGGCGTCGGCCTCTGATTGGGCGTCTTCGATACTGATGGATGCCGTATACCGAAAAGGCATCATGACGGCCTGAACACGATCAGCTCCCAGGGCGTCGACCGCAACAGCGAGGGTCACAGCAGAATCAATACCCCCCGACAACCCAAGTACGACCCCGGGGAAACCATTCTTGTTCACATAATCTCGCAGGCCTACCACTAGCGCTGTCCACACCGCCGCCAGTTCCTCCTTGTTGGGCGCCGGCTGGGAGGGCAGCGGCGCCCCCGTCGCATCAATGGCAACCGCGAGAAACGCCTCTTCAAACTCATGCGCTCTGGCGACCATAGCCCCGGTGGCATCAACTGCAAAGGAACCTCCGTCGAACACCAACTCATCCTGCCCGCCCACCTGGTTGACATACAGGATCGGCAACTCATTTGCCCGCGCCCGCTCAGCGACCAGTGCCAAACGCTCTGTTGCCTTGCCTCGGTGAAAGGGTGATGCGTTGAGATTGATCAGTATCTCTGCACCAGCAGCCCTGGCCAGCGCAGTTGGCTCGGGGTGCCAAATATCTTCGCAAATCGTCAGTCCAAAGCGCAGGCCTCCCATTTCGACCACGCACGGTTTTTCGCCAGAATCAAAGTAGCGCTTTTCGTCAAACACCTGATAGTTGGGCAGGCACTGTTTGTCATATTCCCCGATTAACTCGCCACCAAAAATGACGCCCGCGCTGTTAAATAAATGCGTGCCATCGCGCCGCGGATAACCCACCACCACCGCCAGCTCAGGGGGCAAACCCACGCAAAGGGCTTCCAGCGCGTCTGCCGTCCTGCTAATCAGGTCGGATCGGAGCAAAAGGTCTTCTGGGGGATATCCCGTCAGGGTCAACTCGGGAAAAATCACCAGGTGTGCGCCCTTGTCGTGCTGATCTGCACAAACTTCGAGCACCCGGCTCAGGTTGCCTCGAATATCGCCCACCAGGGTATTGATCTGCGCCATGCAGATGTTCATGGTCATCTCTCTTGTGTTGCGCCAGCGTCAGCGAATCGTCCGGACGCGAAGGTTACCGTATTTACCGTCGCAGGGGCTTCACCCAAGTCCCGCCGTCGCCTAAAACGCTGCACATCGCTGATATAGTGGACGCATGGTAGCCCACACAACATCGCCGGTCGCCGGCGATCACGCCCGCACACAAAATCGACCGCTTTCCGGGCGGGAGGTGCATCGACTGCTATGGGTTTACAACGCCTATCGTTTTGCACTCGCGCTGGGTTTGCTTGCCCTTGGCATCGCCAATAGCTGGGGCGGCGTCACCATTAACGGCTACCACGCGGGCGTTGCCTGGTTGGCCAGCATTTGGCTCGCAAGCGCCATCATCGTCGACCGAGTCGTCGCGGCAACTTTTCACTGGTATGAGGGCCTGGCATCCGCGGTGGTATTGCTGGATTTGGTGTTGATCGCATTTTTGGCGCAGCTGGGCGCCGAGCTGAGTGACGGATTCCCCCTGCTTTACCTTGTCACCGTTGCCGCCGGCGCCGTGTTGATCACACAGCGAATGACCGCCACAGGTATTGCTGCTGTGGCGTCGCTGGCGATCTTGTTTGCGACCGCATCCAGGCTCTCGACCGGGGCCGTTGCAACCAGTGAGTGGGTCTATGCAGGTCTGCTAGGCACTCTGATTTTCGCGCTTTCCCTGTTCCTGCAACAACTCGTGGCGCGCCTCAGGGCGGCGGAAAAAAAAGCCAATACGGCATCCTCTCAGATTGCAACGCTGGAGCAACTCAACCAGCAAATCATCGCCCACATGACGACCGGCGTTTGTCGAATCACGGCGGAGGACGGGGTCATTCCAATCAATGATGCTGCGTTCACGCTGCTGGGCATGCCGCCTACTCACGCGCAGCCACCCGCGCCTCTGGTAGCGATCAGCCCTGCTCTGGCCGACTGCGTGAGCCGCTGGCGGCGAGCGCCAAATCCCGATGTGCGGTCGATCATCATTGAGTCCACCGGCCGGCAGGTTTTGCCCACGCTGCTCCACCTCGGATACGACCGAGATCCAGAGTTGATGCTATTTTTGGAGGACTTCACGACGGTCTCTGAAACCGCACAAGTGATGAAGCTCAAGTCCCTGGGAAAACTCACTGCCAGCATTGCTCACGAAATACGCAATCCGCTTGCCGCCATCAGTCACGCTGTCCAACTCATGGAAGAGCCCGCAGTAGATGCCATGGAGGCCGAGACGCTGCGCGAGATCATCATCAACAATACCCGCCGCGTAAACGATATTATCGAGAACGTACTGCAATTGTCTCGATCACAGACAGATGCAGGAGAAGCTATTGATTTGGCCGTGTGGCTGCCCACCTTTTTAAGGGAGTACGAACAAACACCTACCGATGAAGTGAGCGTTGCGCTGCACCTCCCCGGCGCGGCGCTCCCTATTAAATTTGATCGCGGCAACCTCAGTCGAATTCTGGTCAACTTACTCGACAACGGCGTCCGACATGCCCAGCTTGAAACAGGTCAGCGCTCGGCAACCCTTGACGTGACACAGGACATCACCGGAAATACCGTCTACGTGGATGTGATTGATGCTGGAGGGGGCGTCCCCGAACAATACCGAGAGCGATTGTTTGAGCCGTTTTTTACCACCCGCCCAGAGGGTAGCGGACTCGGGCTGTATCTCTCCCGAGAGCTGTGTGAGGCCAATCGCGCCACACTCAGCTATGGAAAGACAAGCGACGGCTGCACGCGATTCAGGGTCGCCATCCCTCTCGGTGAGGGTCAACCATGACCCGTCCGCGCGTGCTCATTGTCGATGATGAGCCTGATCTACTCACGCTGCTGGAAATGACCCTCGCCCGCATGGACATCGATACCATGACGGCCACCACGCTCGCCGACGCCAGACAATCCCTCACCGCAGCACTACCGGCGCTTTGCCTCACGGATCTCCGGTTGCCAGACGGCAGCGGGCTGGATCTGATCGCAGAGATACAGCAGAAACACCCCAGCCTGCCGGTCGCCATGATGACCGCTCACGGCAGCGCGGAATCCGCGGTCGAGGCACTGAAATTGGGTGCATTCGATTTTGTCAGCAAGCCGGTGCCACTAGATCGCCTCCGCGAGTTGGTCAGTCACGCGCTGAAACTCTCAACGATGCCCGATACGCCAACGGACGACACGTTGATTGGGGAAACTCCCATCATGGCCACCCTGAAGCGGGACATTCAGCGGGTTGCGCGCAGTCAGGCACCTGTCCACGTTCATGGAGAATCGGGCGTTGGGAAGGAGGTCGTGGCCCGACTTATTCACCACTCGGGGCCGCGTGGCGCCGGCCCCTTCCTCGCCATTAACTGCGGCGCTATTCCATCCGAGCTGGTAGAAAGCGAGTTGTTCGGGCACAGACGCGGCGCTTTCACCGGTGCCACATCCGACAAACCGGGCTTGTTCCAAGCCGCCAGCGGCGGCACTTTGCTGCTGGATGAAATTGCAGATCTCCCGCTATCGGTTCAGGTGAAGTTACTCCGCGCTATTCAGGAGAAAGCCGTGCGGTCCCTCGGTGCAGAAAAGGAAATTCCCGTCGACGTGCGATTGATCACGGCAACGCATAAGAACCTGGTTGACGAGGTTCGCGAAGGGCGTTTCCGGGACGACCTGTACTATCGCATCAATGTCATTGACCTGTTCATTCCGCCGCTCAGGCATCGACGCGCAGATATCCCTCTTATTGCGCGACACATTCTGCTCAAAATGGCCGATGCGCCCCACGGCAAACCGCTGACTCTCAGCCCTGAGGCTATCGAATTGCTCAAGCAACACGAATTCAGGGGCAACATCAGGGAGCTTGAAAATATTCTCGCTCGGGCCGCGGCATTGTTAGACGGCGATCGCATTGAGCGCCATAACCTCGATCTGGTGCCCGGGCCCAGACAGGTAACCGCTGACGACGGTGCGACGATGGCGCTCGCGCCAACACAATCCGCGGGTCAGGAGGACAGCCACGGCGGTGACCTTGACGGCTACTTAATCCGCTTGGAACGTAGCATTCTGGAAGAGGAGTTGCAGCGGCACCGCTGGAATCGGGCAGCGACTGCGAAGGCGTTGGGAATCAGTATGCGGAGTCTTCGTTACCGACTGAAGAAGCTGGAGATAGAGGTCTAGACCGCCGTATCAGGGCATAACCCACCATCTTTCGCCAGTCGCGGTCTGCCCAGGCGATTGATCACCACCGTCCAATTATGAACGCCTGCACAGACCGACAGGGTGAGGTTGCGCAGACCGATACCGTCGGCCCGCCACCGAATGTCGCCGGCCACGGGGTCCGTGCCGGACCGATCGCGAACAATGATCCCCTCCGGCAGATGCCAGATCCGCAGCAATTGAGGTCCGCGAGGCGACGCCTCGTAGATGGCAATGGGTCCGCCAAAGGTGCCTCCACAAAGGTCGGCCTTGTCCCCCACCGGCGAAAACGGACAGACCGCCACTTCGGCCCCGGATCGCTGTGCCATGCTTCGGGCATACTGTGCGGCAGCGTAGATCTGGTGCGCGGCCCCGCGGGCGCGAACAGCATTCAATTGATCCGAGAGCGATGGGGCGGCAAGGGCGGCCAAAATAGCCATTATCGCCAGCGTTACCAGACACTCCATCAGGGTCACGCCGCGGGCTCGCCTGAGCCCGCATCCGCGCCCCGCAAAAATTTTTAGCCGCCCGCGACCAAACACAGACGGCACCTAAAACAGCACATCACCCCAGTTCACTCCACTCATCATAATCTGCAGAAAAGACGATCCTGCCCGAAGGATCCCGCCTCAGCGGCTGGATGCCGATGCGGCCGCGGGACAGAAAAGCCCAGGCACCCAGATTGCAACAGATCGTCAGCATCCCGGAACGAATCGCTCGAGGCGGATGAGGTTGTGCAGCAAATGATCTTCGTAGCGGCGCTTGGACCGGTCAGCGGGGGGCAGTCGAGCAGTTACTCCTCCACTGCCAGCGTGGGAATTCGCAGCGCCTTGGGCAACGAAAACGTAATATTTTCTGCTCTGCCATCGAGGTTGCGAACCGCTACCCCACCTTGCTCTCTGAGGGCCGTGATGACCCGCTCCACAAGCAGCTCGGGGGCTGAGGCGCCCGCTGTCACCCCTACCGAACCCACATCAGATAACCATTGGCTATCAATCATGTCGGCATCGTCAATCAGATAGGCACGCGCGCCGCAACGTTCAGCGAGTTCCCGCAGCCGGTTGGAATTGGAGCTATTGGTCGAGCCGACCACCAACACCAGCTCCACCTCTTCTGCCAGCGCTTTTACAGCATCCTGGCGATTCTGGGTGGCGTAGCAAATATCATCCTTGCGCGGCCCCTGAATCTGCGGAAATTTTTGCCTCAGCGCATCAATCACCTTGGCGGTGTCGTCGACCGAGAGGGTTGTCTGCGTGACAAATGCCAGCGTAGTGGGGTCACGCACGTCTAGCTGAGCAACCTGCGCTTCATCTTCAACCAGATAAATTGCGCCACCATGACGGTCATCATAGCGACCCATCGTGCCCTCAACCTCTGGATGCCCGGCATGTCCAATCAGCACGCACTCCCGCCCCGCTGCACTGAACGCCGTCACCTCCACGTGCACCTTGGTGACCAATGGGCATGTGGCATCAAAAACCTTGAGGCCACGCCCCTCCGCCTCCTCCTGCACAGCCCGAGAGACGCCATGGGCACTGAAAATCACCACCGCGTCATCGGGTACCTCAATCAGCTCATCGACAAAAACCGCGCCCCGCGCTCGTAAATCGTCAACGACATGGCGGTTATGAACGACCTCATGCCTGACGTAAACGGGCCCGCCAAAAACTTCAAGGGCGCGATTGACGATGTCAATGGCGCGGTCTACTCCCGCGCAGAACCCCCTGGGGTTGGCCAGAACAATGTCCATCAATGCAGCTCCGCCGGCTCTACGTGCGCAATCCGCACTCTGAAGTGAATAGTACGCCCCGACAATGGATGATTAAAATCCACCGTCACGCTGTCCTCCCCCACCTCCGCGATCATCCCCGGCACCTCGCCACCCGCGGCATCGGCAAAAGAAAATAGCATGCCGGGCTCCAGCGGGGCCTCTTCATCGAATTCGCCTCGGGGAATTTCCTGAATATTATCTTCGTGGGGATCCCCGAACCCCTCATCCGGCGGAATCCTGAACTCCGCTTCATCGCCAGCCCGCATGCCCAGGAGCCTGCGCTCAAATCCCGGCAACAACGACCCATCGCCCATGACAAAACTCACGGGGTCCTGCCCAAAATTGGAGTCCACCTCCTCCCCCGTTTCCAGCGCGAGGGAGAAGTTCAGTGTAATGCGCGTATTGGGCTCAATAGCCAGATTCATGATGTTACTCACTTTGTGAAGCATCTCCGGATGGCCCGACCTCGCCTTCCGAGCCACCCAGTAATGCCACCCATAGCCATGCCGCAGCACCCAGTGAGATTGCGGCATCGGCCACGTTAAACGCCGGCCAATACCAATCCTGATAGTGCCAGGAGACAAAATCGACCACATAACCAAGGGTGATTCGATCAATCAGGTTACCCACGCCACCGCCCAGTATCAGTCCCAATGGCAGCACCAGGCCGCGATCTTCGGGTGCCAGACGGAATAGCCAGATGACGATAAAAGCACTGACTGCTGCTGCAATCGCAGACAGAAACCAGCGCTGCCATCCCCCGGCATCGGCCAAGAAGCTGAACGCTGCCCCAGTGTTATAGCTCAACATCCAGTCAAACCACGCAGTGACCACAACGGGGGTGCGAAAAACCAATTCGGTTACCGCAACATGCTTACTCCATTGGTCCAGCACGATAACCACAGCCGCGATCAGCAAACCCAGCCAGTGCCGACGCATCGGTGGCAGTGCAGGCGATGCCTCAGGCAAAGTGACGTACCTCGCCCGGGCCATCAACATTGGTCACACATCGTCCGCATAACGCCGGATGGGACTGATGTTGCCCCACATCGGGACGACGGTGCCAGCAGCGATCACATTTCTCTCCCGCCGCGGGCTGTATCAGCACTCGTAACCGAAGTTCTTCTGCCTCCACAGCCTCCGGCGGCGCTTCCGCCCAATCGAAAACCGCCGCTTCAGACGTAATCAACGCAAAACGCAGCTCATCGCCGAGCACGCTCAAGCGGGCGGCAAGATCAGGCTCGGCATAGAGGCAAACGGCGGCGTCGAGAGAGCCCCGAACCGTACCCTGCTCGCGGGACAGTTCGAGCGCTTTATTGACCTGTTGCCTGACCAGCATCAATTCCATCCAGAAATGGCTGTTGAGCTGGCCTTCGGTCTCGGGTTCGGGGAGCTCCCCATACCACTGGGTCAAAAAGACCGATGCGGCACGCGATCCCGGAAGATTTTCCCAAATTTCGTCAGCGGTAAAACTCAAAATAGGTGCAATCCATCGGCACAGGGCTTCGGCAAGGTGAAATAACGCCGTCTGCGCGGAGCGACGCGGCAGGGAGTCGCGACCCGTCGTGTACTGCCGGTCCTTGATCACATCGAGGTAAAAGCCGCCGAGCTCACCACTGCAAAAGTTATGCACCCGGTGGTAAACGTGATGGAACTGGTAGTCGTCGTACGCCACCTGAATTTCTGCTTGTAGCGCCTGCGCCTTACCCAGGATCCAGCGATCCAGCGGCAACAGCGCTTCATTGGGGAGCGCATCGGTTGACGGTTCAAACCCGGCGAGGTTGGCTAATAGGAACCGCGCTGTGTTGCGGATACGCCGATAAGCGTCCGCGGTGCGCTTAAAAATCTCATCTGAGGCGGAAATTTCATTCCGGTAGTCGGCCGCAGAAACATACAACCGCAACACATCGGCGCCCAACTCCTGCATGGCCTTACCCGCAGGAATAATGTTGCCGAGGGACTTCGACATCTTGCGACCATCGCCATCCACCGTGAAGCCATGGGTCAGAACGCTGCGGTAGGGCGCCGCATCATGGGTGCCAATGCCAGTCAGCAATGAGGATTGGAACCATCCGCGATGTTGATCCGAGCCCTCAAGATACAGATCGGCGGGCCACCTCAAGCCGTCGCGCTGCTGCAGCACACAGCGATGTGTCACGCCTGAGTCGAACCACACATCGAGGGTATCGGTGACTTTTTCGTAGTCACCGGCATCGTCACCCAGCAGGTCTTCGGGATCGAGGTCAAACCATGCCTCGATACCTTTTGCCTCAATTCGGACCGCTACAGCCTCCATTAGACGCTGGGTATCGGGATGCAATTCCCCCGACGTTTTATGCACGAATAACGCAATCGGCACGCCCCAGGTGCGTTGCCGCGAAATACACCAATCCGGGCGCTCGGCCAACATGCTGTCGATGCGCGCCCGACCCCACTCGGGGATCCAGTGCACACCCGCTACCGCCGTCTTAGCTGCACTCAGCAAGCCATTGCCGGTCATACTGATAAACCACTGGGGCGTGGCACGAAAAATAATGGGCGACTTATGACGCCAGCAATGGGGGTAACTGTGTTGAAAAGGCGCATGGCAAAGGAGCACGTTACGCTCAGCCAGTGCGGCGATGATGTCGTCATTGGCCTTAAAAATATGTTGGCCCGCAAAGACCGGCGTATCGGCGTGATAGACGCCGTTTCCGCCCACGGGGTTGTACACCTCGAGATCGTAACGGCGCCCCATCTCAAAATCTTCGAGGCCGTGCGCCGGTGCAGTGTGAACACAGCCCGTCCCCGCCTCGGTGGTCACGTGATCACCCAACACGATAGGGACTGGCGCGTCACCAAAGGGAGTCACCAACATTAAACCTTCCAGCTCAGCGCCGCTGGCACCGCCCTTTACTTCGTGGCTCGCACAACCAAACCGTTTGGCGCAGGCCTCCGCGAGGGCTTCAGCCACCAGCACCTGGCGACCTTCAGCATCGACCACGACGTAATTCAAATCGGCCGACAGAGCGACAGCGCGATTCGCAGGTAAGGTCCAGGGCGTGGTGGTCCAGATCGCCAACTCGATCCGATCCACTACAGCAATACCCAGCCGCCGTGATGCCTCGGCCGCATCGACAAAAACAAACGCGACGTCCACGGCGGAGGACTGCTTGTCGCGATACTCGACCTCGGCTTCGGCCAGAGCCGACCCACAGTCAAGGCACCAGTGCACTGGCTTGAAACCTCTGTGCAAGTGGCCCTTTTCTACCATAGTGGCCAAAGAGCGAACGATGTTGGCCTCAAAGCCATAATCCATAGTGAGGTAGGGATTATCCCACTCGCCCACCACTCCCATGCGCATAAAGTCTGCCCTTTGCGCCTCGACCTGTTTTTGCGCATAGTCCCGGCAGTGTTGCCGAAACTCGGCCGCAGTCACCTTGTGGCCGGGTTTGCCCACTTTTTTCTCTACGTTGAGTTCGATGGGCAGGCCATGACAGTCCCACCCGGGCACGTAGGGGGCATCAAAACCCGACAGGGTTTTGGATTTGATAATGATGTCTTTGAGAATTTTGTTAATCGCATGGCCCACGTGGAGCTCACCATTGGCATAAGGCGGGCCATCGTGGAGGATAAAGGTGGGCTTGCCCTGCCCCACTTGGCGCATCTGCCCATAGAGGTCCATGGCTTGCCAGGCCCTAAGCCGCTCTGGCTCACGCTGGGCCAAATTAGCCTTCATTGGGAAATCTGTCTGGGGCAGATTCAGCGTGCTTTTGTAATCACTCATACTTTATCCGTGGTTCCTCAGCCACACCCGGGCGTTGGCTTTGTCCGCCGCGATACCGGCTTTCAGCGCATCCAGTGACGGAAACTTTTTTTCGTCACGCAGCTTGTGAACAAAACGCACGCTCAAACGCTGCCCATAGAGGTCAGGAGAGCCCTCCAGAATGTGGGCTTCCAGAGTGGCTACCAGACTGTCACCAATAGTGGGCTTCACACCCACATTCGCCACACCCGCCGCGTTCGTCAAACCTGCACCGGAAACCCTGACCACATACACCCCGTGTAACGGTGATCGAATCCGATGAAGCGCGATATTGGCCGTGGGCGTATCCAACTGCCTTCCCAGCTTTTGACCATGCTGTACCCGACCCGACATCTCAAAGGGTCTGCCAAGCAGCTGCGTGGCTGCGGCGAAGTCTGCCTCGCCCAACGCGGAACGAATACGCGTGCTGCTGACCCGCTCACCCCCTACCTCGCAGGTAGGTGTCGGGGCGACAGCATAGCCAAATTCGTCCGCCAGTGCGCGGACATATTCCAGATCCCCCTCTCGTCGGTTACCAAAGCGAAAGTCATCGCCAAAGGCGAGATACTGGACACCCAACCCCTCTACAAATACGGTTTCAACAAAATCGCGGGCACTGAGCTGGCGCAGGCGTTCGTTAAAGGGCAGACACAAAACACGGTCCACACCGCAGGCCTGCAATAGTGGCCACTTGTCGCGTAGCGTGGTGATCCTCGGCGGCGCTTCCAAAGGGCGCAGATACTCCCGGGGCAGCGGCTCAAAGGTGACAACGGTTGCCGGGACGCCTCGCCTTTTGGCCTCTTCGTTGAGGTGCATCAGCACCGATTGATGCCCCACATGAACACCGTCGAAGGCGCCGATCGTTACCGCGCAACCGCGGTGAGCGGGCTCAAGATTATGCCGACCGCGAATGAGTTCCATGAAGCGGGAGATTCCCAAGCCAACCAGCCATCAGTATACCGATGAGTGCGGGGCAGATCAGCCGTAGAGACCGGCGCGACCCCGTCTCGCGCAAGTCAGGCTATTTCTGATCAGCGGCGCAGCATGGCGGGGCGAAGACCCATTATCCACAGCGCCAACACATAGACGCAGAGGCCACCGAAACACAATCCAATTAAACGGACTCCACGTTGCCAGGCGTCCCAGTGATCCCAGAGGCGAATGTCGGGCGTATACCCCCACAACAGCAGCAGCATCAGCAATGTTGCCAGTGCAATCCGTAGCAGCCAGCTACTGGGGAAACCGTTGGTGGCCAATACGCCTTCCCGACGCAGACCTCGGTAAAGCAACAGGGCGTTCAACCAGGCCGAAACACTGGTGGCGAGGGCCAGACCCGCATGCCCGATATTGAACCACCACATGAGTGGTAAGACGAAGGCCAGATTGAGCACCATGTTGGTGCCCATGGCAATGATCCCGATGCGCACGGGGGTTTTCATATCCTCTCTGGCGTAGAACCCCGGCGCCAGAACCTTCACCAACATGAAAGCGCCCAGACCCAAGGCGTATGCCTGTAAACTCACCGCCGCCATCATTCTATCCTGCGCACCGAAAGCCCCGTACTGAAACAGCGTCACCAAGAGCGGCTCGGCCAAAAACGCCAGCGCAGCTGTCGCCGGGATGGCAATCAGCAGCACATTGCGAATCGCCCAGGACAGGGTGTCAGCGAAAGCAGGATCATCTGCCCTGGCGCGCTGACCGGACAGGGTCGGCAGGATGACGGTGGCAATCGCAATGGCAAACACGCCCAGCGGCAGCTCAGTGAGCCGGTCCGAGTAATACAGCCAAGAGACACTGCCAGTGGGCAATAAGGAAGCCAGCACCGTATCGAGCAGCAGGTTGATCTGGCTCACCGAGACCCCGAAAAGTGCCGGCACCATCAGCGCCAGTATGCGCTTCACCCCCGCGTGCCCTGGCGCCCAGCGCGGCCGGGGCACAAGGTCGATGCCCGCCAGCGCTGGCACCTGAAAAAGCAGTTGCGCGAAGCCCGCAACCAACACGCCCAATGCCAGCGCAAATGCTGGCTCCTCAAATGCGGGGGTCAACCACAGTGCGGCGGCAATGAGGCAAAGATTAAGGAATACCGGCGTCAGTGCGGGCACTGCAAATCGCTGGTAACTGTTAAGAATCGCCCCCGCAAAGCCGGTGAGAGAAATGAGCAGCAAATACGGGAAGGTAATCTTGATCAGGTCACCCGTTAGCGCCAGTTTGGCAGGATCCCTCAGAAAGCCGGGAGCAAAGACGGTGGCCACCAGCGGCGAAGCCAAGAGGGTGATCAGTGTGAGCAGCAGTAGTGTGCCCCCGAGCACACCGGCGACGCGGTCCACCAACTCGCGCACCGCGGTGAGTCCACCCTTTTCCCGCGTATCCGCCAGCACCGGCACAAATGCCTGGGAAAACGCCCCCTCCGCGAAAAGCCGGCGCAAAAAATTGGGGATTTTAAAGGCGACAAAAAAGGCATCGGCGTTGCCATTAGCGCCGATGACATGAGCCAGGACCACATCCCGGACCAAGCCCAACACGCGGGAGAGCATGGTCGCTCCCCCCACGACAGCACTCGAACGCAACAGCGCCGGCTGGCCAGTTGTGCCGCGCTCCTCCTCGGCAGCTGGGTTTTCCGGATTGGGCGCTGAAGACGAGTCAGACATGCCAGTCCCTGCGCAAGCGCTCAGCGTGCAGGGCAAGCCACTGCAAGGCTATCAGGGTATGCCCATTGTTGACCTCACCCCGCTCAAGCATGGCGAGCGCCTCTGAGAGAGCGATCTGATGCACCAGGATGTCCTCGTGCTCCCCCGCCAGCCCTTTTATGGACCCGTGGTCTGCGCCCGTCGTCTCTCCGATAAACAGCCGAATTTGCTCGGAGCAGGCGCCCGCGCTGGGATAAAAAGTGGCAATGGGTTCGAGCCTGTCTAGCTGACATCCCGCCTCTTCTTCCGCCT
>Ga0181559_10002851_pt1 | contig 17075 bp, 9 predicted proteins | sample 011ome_21_FD_133752 | JGI IMG/M metagenome (GOLD analysis project Ga0181559, IMG submission 133752) | Coastal salt marsh microbial communities from the Groves Creek Marsh, Skidaway Island, Georgia - 011508AT metaG (megahit assembly) | ecosystem: Environmental > Aquatic > Marine > Intertidal zone...
ATGACCCTGCTGTGAAAAAGCGAATAAGGTTTTGGCGGCGTGCTGGGCGCGTTCGCGGTCAAAATTAACGAGAACGTCATCCAGAACAAGCGGTAATACGACCCCCCGCCTTGCATAGGTCGCGGCGAGTGACAGCCTCAACGCAATGAAAACGGCTTCTCTTGTTCCTCGGCTGAGGCGATTAACCTGAATGGATCTCCCCTTCGCGTCATCGACGTTAAGCTGATTGGTACCAAGCGGAGTCCAAACCCGAACATACTTTCCATTGGTCAGCTGATCGAGAAAGAGTGATGCCTCACGCAGGGTTTCAGGCTGTCGCTCTTTTTCAAAAGTCGCACAGACATCGTCCAGTAAAAAACTGGCAGTTGCCAAAATCTGCCACTGATGAATCGTTGATTCTAATTTTCTTTCAACGCATGCAAGCTCCAACTTTGCAGTCGCCAGGCGACTATCGGCTGCGAGATGTTTCATCTCTTGGGTGGTCTCACCCTGCTGGGTTTGCAACTGCGAGGCCCTATCCTCCGATTCACTGATGGCAGCGGTTAATTTCTCCCACCTCTTTTCTAAATCATCAGTCGAAGCACCATGAATTTGGCTGGCAATCTCCTGCGGATCCAGATGCGGCCCAATCATCTTCGAGATCGTTTGCTCAATCTCTTGGTGTTTCCGCTGCGTCTCAGCGAGCTCAACTCGCTGATCAACCATCTCATAGAATTGTTCAGCCGACTCAACTCCGCATCGAGTCCATAACGCATCACGTCGCTGCTCGCCTCGAACAATCGCTCTGCGAATTTCAGACTGCTGTTTCTTTAGCTGTAAGTCTTGTTGTTGAAATTCACGACGCTTCTTCAACCAATGCGATTGCCGCGCCATCGCCTCGCGCAAGTCATTCAGATGCTCGAGCGGTCCGAGATTCCGATTGGCGTTGATTTTGGAATCAAATTCTCCAAGCTCATCATCCTGCGATCGGAATTCCATTTCGGATTGATTCACATCGAGGTAGAGAGCCTCAATTCGTTTGGCGATCGCAAGACGCTCGCGATCGCGTTGTTCTCGCTCGCTTTCTAAACCGCGCAACCGAGCAACACTTACCTGTAGTCGTTCATACTCTGCACCCAGACCCTTCACTTTCGAAGGCGACATCGAACGACTCAGGCCTAATGCCTCGAGCGCATTGCCCCAATCGGACTTTGCCTTATTGAGTTCCGTTGCCGCGCGTTTCGCCTGGTCGGTTGCCAATTGATAAGCGTGCTGCGCTGCTTGATGTTGATGGTAGGTCGGAAGCGTTGCCTCCAACTCAACCAACTGCACCTCTTTTTCACGCACTCGCAACTCGAGGGAATCTTCACCTACTGAGATTCTCAAATCTAGGTGTTGCCTCTCTGCTTCGAGTTCTCTGATCTGCTTGCGGATTGAATCGATCTGCCGCTCGCATGCCTCTCGCTCGGCTACGGTCTGACGCTGCCCATTTTCTCGACCAAAATAGAACAAGAGCAGTCCCATCACACCCATCAAAATGCAAAGCATTCCCCAAGTAGGATCAGGAAGGTCCGTTAAGAACGTCAATCCAAGGACATGCGCGATGCCGTACACCAGCGACACGGAACCGAAGATGAATGGAACCGCCAACAGGATCAATCGATCCACCGGCAAGGCTTCTGCGGTCGTGAGTTCGACGGTTTCTCGTTCTAGCTCACGATAATGTCTCTTCAGTTTTTGCAAGTGTTCACCGACCTGAATTCGGTCACGCAGCTGCCTTAGATCTTCGTTGTGCTCACGGATCGCCTGTTGCAGATCTTTGACCCCCGCTCGGTCAAGAACCTTCTCGAGCGTCATGCCGATACGATCTGCATGACTGCGATGCTCTTTTGCTTGAGACTTCGCCTGACGCAACAAAAATAGCTGCTGCTTGACTCTTTTGGCTGGCGGTGAAAGCGTTGCGAGCGACTGTCGATTCAATTCGGGAAACCCTCGATGGGAGACGCCCGGCAAAGTATTGAGTACGGAACCCTCAATCCCTAATCTTTCAGAAGCAACCTCGACCTGCTTTCGCGCCTGCTCCAATTGCTCGTCGAGTAAAGCGATCTGTTCATCAATCGCCTCAATCCATGGAACTTGTTGAACTGCAGCTTCAATTGCACTCTGCATTTGCAGTAAGTATTGATTAATCGGCAACTCGGACACGTGCCGCCGGATCTCTCGTCGCTTCTCTTTCACGCTCTCGATCTGCACGCGATTCTGTTCGAGCGTTTTCTCAATCTCCGAGTACTGCTTCGGCGCATCCTCGGGCAGTATGGGTCGACTGGAGAACACAACCAACTGTTCTTCCAGATGAATTCTTTGACACCAAACATCGTAGATGCTGGTTGCCACTTCAACACAACGAGCCTCGTGCTCGAGCGATTCCACTCGCTGAGTGAGTGCATCGATCTCTTGCCGAAGCGTGATTCGCTGCGACGCTAACTCAACCCAGCGTTTACCACCTCGTGTTAGATCCTGGACTTCGGAACGAAGACGTTCCCGCTTTGCAAATAATTGATTGAGTTTATCAGCTTCGTCCGATTGGGTTAGCTGAGTCGAACCGACTAAGTCGACTCGGTTTTTTCTCAAATCACGAATTACATCGACCAGTGAAACTCGATCAAGACCGCTGGTCAATTTGTACAACTCGTCCGCTGCTTCGGTGCCATCAAGTGAACTGAGTTCTTGGAGTTCGCGCAGTCCGATGGCAAAAACATTCGTGAAGATGGACTCGTCAATCTGTCCGAGCAGACTGGTGAGGCGATTCTGACCGTGACGTGAGCCATCAGGAGTCAAAACGGATAGCTGCCCACCTTCATTCTCTTGATCGAAGTGACGGTGAATTTGATATCCACCGCCTTGCCCAGTAACGCGAATTGCACCGCCCAGCTTTCCACCAAACACGGGTGGAAAATAACGATCCCGACGCTCCGAGGAAAAACCGTAAAGCATTGCACGCAAAAACTGCATCAACGTCGTCTTTCCGGCTTCGTTTGGGCCGTAAAAGAGCGTCATCCCATCTTGCAACTTGTCGACGGTCAGTCCTGTCCAGACACCAAATCCGTCGATCTGAATCTCTTTGACTTTCATGCGTGCTACCTCCCGTTCCCTGGACCACCACGCAACAACTCCACTCCAATTCGAGTTGCCTGACTAAGCGTCTCTGTCCAGAGAGATTCAGGAACTTCCCCTAGGTGCCTTGTCATCGCCGAAGCGAGCGGAGGACTCTGTTCAACCAGCGGCATCAAGTCCAACGCCGACTGATCGCGGTTCTGAAACTTGATCGATGCTCGCAGAAAATCCCCCAAAATTGTGTCCTCTTCTCGCCAAGCCTTGGGGTAATGAGGAGGGGGTTCGATCGTGAATGAGAGTGACCAAACCGAGGGTGACCCAGCTCCGTACTCATTCCGCGACCATTGCAGAATCCCATCCAAGTTTTTGATCGCACCGAGCTCGGTTGGATCCGAAATGTGAATCTCCCAAGCGATGAGAAGATGTCGATCTCCATGCTCGTTTTGAAGTCGATAAATCCTCTCGCCAATTAGATTCTCGAGGCTCCCTTGCGTGGCGACATCCTGCTCGCTCAAGATCACCCTGCAATAGCGAAATGTGTCGACTGAATGATCCTGCAATCGAATGGTACCGTTGGCATCCACGTCCACCACCTGATAACCATGATGCCCCAGTTCATCAAGCGACCGACCTTGTGGTGTCCCCGGATAAGCAGCAATCCAGCCGTCCTCATGCTCAAAAAACGATCGTTGATGCCTTCCCCCAAGAGCCCAGTAATCAAACGGCTCTTCAGATAATGCGTCAATCGTCACATCACCGTAGGCGACCCCAATCCTGAACAAATCGGTAGAATCACCGTAAAAGCTTGGAACGTTAACTCGCGGCTTTCCATCACAACTTCGACCCACCAACTGGCAAATCGGTCTTCCCGATCGCATCGCTGAAACCACGCGAGTTTGTGTTGATGGAAAAAGTGTCACGTTGTCCGGTAACGCAATCGCCTCTGGCCAAAAAGCATGATCATCCGCGATACCTGCGGACCAATACACCGCCTTGTCCTTTTCCCGCAGTCGCTCAAATCCATCCAAAAGCAAAGAAAGGCCATAAGGACCCGCAGCCTGGGGTTGAATCAGATCACCGGTAAGAACCAAGAAGTCAATTCGATCGGAAAGCGCTGCATCAAAAATAGACGAGACAGCTTTCCAAGGTGCTTGCACCATTGACTCTCTGAGATGGTCGGGTAACTCATCAATGTCCGTCAGTGGATTCTCGAGATGAAAATCGCTGGCGTGAATGAATCGAAACGACTCGACTGACACTGGTACTCTCCTTGCAACCTAACGTCTTACCCGCAACACAATCCACTCTCGCCGCAGGTCACCTCCATCTTTGGCAGAACCTAATTGCAGTCTTCACCAAGCAGTGAAACAATTCCTTACAGCTGCGCAAGGTGGGTAGTTTAACGAGATTTGCGAAGTCAGGCCAAGTCGGATTCCGCGGCCAAATGCTATCAACTTGTAATGTGATCAAGCTAGCTGACACGGACAGCGCACACCGGGTGACAGACGCAAAGGAAGCGGCAAACGAGACAGAGAGAAAGTGCGCCGGCGATCTCTGCTGAACCAACACGGCGCAAAACCAACACGGCGTGGGGCTAACCGCCGATTCGCTATTGCCATAGCCGCGGGGGATTCACATGGAGCCGTCGCCGGACGTCGCGGATAGCCTCGCTACTTTTGGCCGGAAAACTTTGACACCACGATCAACGTCAAAAAGGCAAGGGGAATGGTGATAATCCCCGGCTGACTGAACGGTGCGAGGGCGTCAGCGGGATCCAATCCATAGACTGACTTGTAGGTGTCCGCCGAGAGCAAAATCCAACCGAGCGAGCTGATCATACCAACCAGCACACTGGCAATGATGCCCTGCCGAGTTGTCCCTTTCCAGAACAATAACATCACGAGAGCGGGAAGATTCGCGCTTGCAGCGATACTAAATGCCCATCCCACCAAATATCCAACGTTCAACTCCTTGAATAGTATCCCCAGCACGATTGCGATCAAACCGACCACAACTGCAGCGATTTTTGCAATGCGGACCTGTTGATCACTACTGAGCTTTAGACCACAAACGCCTGACAAGAGGTCATGCGCGACGGCACCACTGCTGGCGAGGATCAATCCGCTGACCGTTCCAAGCACGGTGGTGAATGCGATTGCAGAGATCACGGCAAACAGCCAAGGACTAACACTTCTCGCCAACAAAGGCGCGGCCATGTTGGTATCGGTCAAGTCGAGTGATCCACTGGTCATCGCTCCTAATCCGAGATAGAGCGTTAAGACATAAAAGAAACCAATGGTTGCGATACCAACGATCGTACTCTTTCTTGCCGCTGCACCATCTTTGACCGTGTAGTAACGAATCAAAATATGAGGCAGCGATGCAGTACCACAAAAGAGAGCAAGCATGAGTGAGAGGAAGTTCAAACGATCTTTTGTTTCACCTCCGCGAATCCCCGCAAACTTGGGATGCTCCCCTGGTCGCAACACTCGACTACCTTCTGTTGGCTTCTGGAAATAAACCGTGGTCGAAGACTCATCTGCATGTTGGATACTCGCTTTTCCCCACAGCATGACTTCGCTTTCAGACAGCGTGTTAAAGTAGCTGATTGGTCCCAGTGGTCCGGTGGAGGTTTGACCGTCCGGAAGCTTGGACAGCCTACCTACCGGCAAAAGCTGCTTTTGCCCCTCATCAACACCTCGCGGCGCACCATCCACACTCACGTCAGTACCCCGCATAGTCATTGCTTGACCCTGACGAAGCATCATCTTGGTGTCATCTTCGGCGGCTGTTTCGATGTGATAAACATCAAAACCAACCCCGTCAGATGATTCCAAGCGAACAAAAGGATGTTCTTGCCAGCCATCATCAGCACCAATCACCTGACGGCCATTTATCGAACCAGATTCCAACTCCTCTTGCGAGTAGGGTCCAAGCAGTTCAAAGGTTTCTTGATCCACCTCAAACCCTTTATCAAGCACCATCATCACAAGAATCGCGCTAAAGACAACGAGCAACGAACCTTTGAAAAACTGCACCCACGTCGTCGAGACCATTCCGGCAGTCACAACGATGGTGATCACCACAACGCCCACTAAAACCACACCAACCCAGTGTGGGTAGCCGAGTAAGGGTTGAATAAGCGAACCTGCACCAACCATCTGCGGGATCAAGTAAAACACGCTGACCACAAGCGTGCTAATGCCGGCAGCTGCCTTGATACCACGTGAATCAAAGTTTGCATCCAAAGCGTCGGCAAAAGTAAACCGGCCCAATCGCTTCATCGGCTCGGCAATCACAAATAACGCAACGATCCAGCCTGCGAGGAAACCAATCGAGTACAGGAACCCATCGTATCCATAGGCGGCGATCATTCCGCAAATCCCCAAAAAGGATGCGGCGGAGAGGTAGTCACCGGCAAACGCAACGCCATTGACGAACCAAGGGATCTGCCCGTGCGCGGCAAAATAGCCCTCTGACGAATTAGCACGTCTACCCAAATAAAAACTTAGAGCAACGGTGCCGACAACGAACAACAAAAAGATGACGATTGCCATCGGTGCGGGATCGTAAATCACTGTTCGCCCTCCTTGGATACCTGATTTTCCTCACAGACAGCCTCGAGACTCGACTGACTCGTTTCCTTTTTCTCCACCGTATTTGAGGAGGAATCAACAGGCTCAACACGGCACATCCATCCGTAAATAAGCGACAGGATGAATGCCATTTTGATCAGGGCAAAGCCGTAGACAATGGCAAGATTCAAGCCAAAAAGGACTTTCGTCTCCATTGCGTCGGCCAAAAATGCGCTACCTAACACGAACCCTAGATACAGAAGCAGGTAGACAACAAAGAGAATCAGTCCCAACCGTGTGTTGTACTGACGCTCTGGTGAAATCGTTTCAGGGGTTTTCATCAAATTTCTATAAAGTGTAAGTTTCGACAAGCAGAAGGTAGCAAACGCATCGGAAGAAGAGATTCTGTGCGTGGCCTTCGAGGCAAGTTTATAAACGAGATTAGCCATTCGCGGGGATCTCAACGCTATTTTTTATGACCTTCCTACAGAAAACCCCCGTCGGTTTCTTCCTCAAATCCCACCAATTACCTGAGCTTGGCATCCTGATTTCGATTCATCGTCAGATAGCAGCGACGAAAGTACCGGAAGAAGCGATGCGAAAAAGTCGCACAATGGGCCGGCAAAAAACCCGCGATCGAACTGGCAGGAATCAGACCCAAAAACCGACCGGAATCACGACAAAGAAAGTCGCACCTGAAAACCAAACAGCGGCCAATGCAGCCCATCACTCGACAAGAAGTCAAACGGTCACCGAATTACTGAAAAACATCATCTCCCGCAAGTTGCAAGAAATGTCCAAAGCCCCGCTCTCTTATCAGTGGTATCCGCGAATCAGATCCGCATAATAGGGGGACAAAGCACCGCCAGCTTTTAAAACTGACAACGTGGATAACGATTCCTCGACCTGGTTTGCGATGGAATCGCACCAAGCTTGGGGGAACGGCAAGAACATCCAAGAAGCAGAACGCCCGCCTTTCGATCTCCCCTTAAATGGCAACCAGCATGCATCGCTCCGTTTCATTCGTCATTCCCACCATGGACGAAGAATTATCGATCGAAACGTTGCATCAAAGAATTCTAGAGACATGCGAAACGGAATCGATTGAACCACAAATCATTTTTGTTGACGACGGTTCCACCGATCAATCTTGGTCGGTCATGCAAAAACTGAGTGGAGAACATGCTAACACCGAGGCGATACGATTCCGAAGAAACTTTGGTAAAGCCGCAGCATTGGAAGCAGGATTCAAAAACTGTCGCGGAGAAATCGTCATCACGATGGATGCGGATCTGCAGGATGATCCAAAAGAGATCCCACGGTTTGTCGCCAAAATTGACGGGGGTAACGACGTTGTCAGCGGATGGAAACGCGTGCGTCACGATCCATGGCACAAGGTACTACCAAGCCGAGTCTTTAATTGGTTGGTGAGTCGACTGACAGGTGTTTATCTACATGACCACAACTGCGGCTTCAAAGCGTATCGCCGAGAGATCTTTGACGAAGTTAAGCTGTACGGAGAAAGACATCGCTTCGTCCCCGTTCTTGCAGCTTCGCACGGCTGGAAAGTCGGAGAAATCGAAGTTGAGCATCACGCCCGAGAACACGGACGATCCAAGTATGGAGTGTCCCGATTGCTCAAAGGCTTTTTGGACCTGATCACCATTTACCTACTGACCACGTTTTCTTCGCGTCCACTTCATCTGATCGGCGGCTTTGGAATGCTGTTCTTTGGGCTCGGTGGAATCGGCATCACCTACCTTTCCTCTATGTGGTGTATCACCCGATTGGCTGACAATCTTGAGCCGTTACACTTGCACGAAACCGCGATCTTCTTTTACTGCATCCTTTCGCTTCTATTGGGTTCGCAATTCCTGCTCGCTGGACTGCTTGCCGAACTCTTTGTCTCTCGGACTCGATCCGCCGAACAAGGATACAGCATTAGTGAACGATCGGGTCAGATGAAGGAGACGCACGTTGAATAAGCAAGATGCTTCTGTGACGATGGGCGACGAAACAGCGTTGGAAGCCTCATCCATCTGGTCAACCTATCACCTGTTGGTCATTCTCGCCTTGGCATTGACTGCTGGTCGAATTTCAGTCGTCACGAGCCGAGAAGGAGATACGGCTTTTTTAAGCGCCAATGATCGCAGCCGATGGGCGACCGTTGCTTCTCTTGTGGAACGCGGAACGTTTGTCATTGATGAACAAATCGCAATCGCTAACCCGATCTATCGAAATCGAAGGCCTTGGAATTCAATCGACAAGGTTCGCCATCTAGGAAGTGATGGACAGCAACACTACTACAGCAGTAAGCCACCACTGCTCGCGACCATGGTGGCTGGCCTTTACTGGATCGTGAATCAGGCGTCCGGCATCACGCTGACGCAGCATCCTTTGTACATGCCAAGACTGATCCTACTTCTGTTTAACCTTCCACTGCTGGTCGCCTTTTTTTACGCGACGATCGCCACCACTCACCGACTTATTCATTCTTCATGGGGGCGAACCATCGCAGCCGCATCGATCTGCTTTGGCACGATGATCCTACCTTTCAGCATCTCGCTGAATAATCACCTGCCCGCTTGCACCGCCACTGCGATTGCGATGTGGATTTATTTTCGCAGCACCGAAACGCGTCGACCATCATCGGACCATCAATCGCTTCAGCTGCAAGGGGATTCCAACACTGCCGATTCCACGTTGTCACCCAATCGTCGCATTCCGTTTTCATGGGCGGTTGCCGGAGGAATTGCGGCAACATTTGCCGCAGCAAACGAGTTGCCCGCATTGTCGATGACGGCATTTTGGGCGTTACTGTTTTTTGTCAAAGACCGCACCTCGGTGCTGCCCTTTGCTGTCGGAAGCATAGTCGTCGCTGCTGCCTTCTTTGGAACGAATTGGATTGCCCATCAAAGCCTGAGGCCACCCTATGCGCATCGTGGGAACGGTGAACTCATCGCTACGCTCCAAACCCTCGAAGACTCACCTTCACCGAAAGACTCAACAGTTGATGTTTCACAGAATCCTTTAGCTAACTCGTTAGGGTCGCATTTGAAAGTCTCGATCGAGCAGACACTGAGCGCAAATGGCGATTTCGAACTCCCTGGAGCCTCTCCCGACCAAGCGATCAGCATTTTCGACTCGGATGAAAACGGTCGATGGATGGTTAAAAACGGCGAAGTTCAGTATGCACTACTTTTACAAGATCAGCGGTGGAATCTTTATCGCTGGGATGACTGGTATGAATATCCAGGTACTTACTGGAAGGACGGTAATCGACAGGGAGTTGATCGTGGCGAAGCTAGCAAATCCACCTACTTGATGAATCTGACGATTGGGCACCACGGAATCTTTTCATTGACGCCGATTTGGCTCCTGATCCCCTTTGGCTGGATACTTGGGATCGCCAGTAGCGACAAGGGCATGCGACGGTTCTACGTTGCGATATTTGTCGCCTCCAGCGTTTGCTTTCTGTTTTATCTCAACCGCCCACTGATAGACCGAAACTACGGTGGCGTCAGTGCCTGCTTTCGGTGGCTACTTTGGTTTTCGCCGCTTTGGCTGGCTAGCGTCGCCCTTGTGCTCGATCGCCTTGGAAAGTGGCAAATGGGCAGACTGGCAGCGTCTTCCTTGCTAGCAATGAGCCTCTTTTCGGTCTCCACCGCGCTGCAGAACCCGTGGCAATCGCCGTGGATCTATCGGTTTTGGCTTTTTTTGGGGTGGATTGAGCCGTAACCTGAAGACTATTCTTCCTGATGAGAGAATCGCATGGATACGCGATTCGGTAACGTTGCATCCGATCGACGGTTGAAACATCCACGGTCGAACCAGAGAAGGCTTGCGAATTGAGCGGCAAGACGCCGGATTCCGCTGCGCGCCGACCGAGACGACTGTCTCGGATCTTTCAACTTGCGCTAACACTCAGCGTTCTCTATGTGGGCATTCAAGCATTTGCACCACAAACTATTGGCGAAACCGCCCGCAGAAAATTCCAAAGCGATCTGCAAAAACATTACGCTGGCTATGAAGTCTCGATCGGACGAGGACGTTATGACGCTCGCGTCGGACTAACCTTTGATGACATTCACATCGTCGACTCGAATCGGATTGAACGACGAGAAACGACTGCAGCGGGTACAGCCGAACAATCGAATACCAAAGCGGTTCGACGCGTTCCCAAAGAAGCAATCCATATCAATCGCCTGACAGTCATGGCGGAGATCGATCCTGAAAAGATCCTTCATCAAGCGATCCCACTCGATACTCAGGCAATCATCCTCGACGGAGTCACGGCAAACGCGTGGCTGACCGAGGACGACCAGTTGTCTCTTGTTCGACTTTGGCCACCTCCTAAGCTTGGCCCCGAAGCGCCAAAAATGATTCTACGAGGGACGAAAGTCAATTTCTTTTCCGATCGGGACAGCAATCGGCCACTCCAATTCGATCTCGACGAGATCATGATCGACAACCGCCCGCAGCGAGATGGCACAACGAACCGGACCATCGCAATTCATGGCGACTCCGCCATCGCCGATCAACTACGTGCACAGGTCACCACGACTGGGGATCGAATTGATATCCGAAGCGCAATCTCGGGGATACAAGTTGATCAATCGATCGTCCAACGACTACCCGATAAGCTTCGGTTAGCACTGGCAGAGATCCACGAACTTAGCGCCAAGGGCGACGTCACCATCGCCGCATCAAAGCGAGCAGAACAACCATGGGACTTTGAGATTCGAACGACAATCCATGATGGTCGGATCCAACATCCATTGCTGCCTCGTACCTTAAGCTCATTACGCGGAGTCGCGAGCCTCACCCCACAGGGGATTCACCTCGAGGCATCACAAGCGAATCTGGGGGCAGCGATCTTGCGGTTCTCCGGCCAAGTTGACGGCTACGGGTGGCCATGCAAAACCAATCTGAATATCTCTGCAAAAGGCTTACTACTTGATGAAACACTTGCCAAAGCGTTGCCTCCCAAGGCTCGCGTGATCTGGGATCGAATCTTACCGTCGGGTCACATTGACTTTGAAGCGAGATTAAAACACGACGAAAGCCAGTGGATCCCGGAAGCTACCGTGACGTGCAATGGTGTGGACGTCCGCTATGAACGCTTTCCCTATCCGATTGAGAGCGTGACAGGAAAAATAGAAATCGCCTCCAACCTGGCATCAGCGGATACGTTGACCGGGCGAGTTGGTGACAACCGAATGCAGTGCGCGTTCCAAATTCCCATCCAGCATCGGTCGGATTCCAAACTCTCTTTTGTGATGGCGACCGATGGCCCAGTACCGATTGATCAAACACTTTTTTCATCTTTGACACCGCGGGGTGAAACCCCATCGAAACTCGAATCGTTTGTCCGATCGCTTCACCCTCGAGGATCGATCCAGGTGACATCGGCGTCAATCGAAGTCGACTCCCAAAAGAAAATGTCTAAACGCATCGACCTTCGCGTGATGGACGGTCACATGCGTTATGAAAAGTTCCCGTACCCGCTTTACAACGTCACCGGCACCATTCTCGTCGACGACGACCTGGTGACACTGGCAGGCTTGCGAGCAAGCAATGCAAACGCGGGAACCGTGCGATGCGACGGTTCTTACCAACTGCCAATCAAATCAGCTACCGAAACCACGCAGTCACCCTCGAAGTTGTCGCTTCAGTTCCATGCGAATGATGTCCCGATGGACGAATCACTTCGCACCTCATTGCCTTCGGACAGTCAGCAAGTCTGGGACTCCCTTGCACCGAGTGGAACGCTCGATGAAATCAGCGTGGCTCTTCGACAAATCGGCGAAGGTAGCCCGCTCGGAATCGACCTGTACGCGACACAAAGAGACAATCCGCAAATTACCAGTCACACACTTAGCCTGCGTCCGCAAAGCCTGCCTTATCGCCTAGACGTCACCGGTGGCTCGGTCAGGTTTGATGGAAAAACAGTCACGATTGAGGCCATTCGCGGACGTCACGATGCATCGAGCTTTTCAGCAGATGGCTTCTGCGTCGAGGATGAATCGAAACGCTGGGAACTCTTTCTGAATCTTCACAGTGGATGCAGAATCCACCCGGACGCTGAATTTATTGCCGCCCTGCCGGAACAAATGCGTGCGGCGATGCGAGCTTTGCAATTAAGAGGACCACTGAATATTCGAGGGCAAACAAAAATTGCCATGCCGAATGCGAATCACCCCGAACCCACGCTTCAATGGGATCTGACACTTCAACTCGAGGGGAATCGAATCGCTGATGTTGGCCCCGTTCATTCTTTGCGTGGCGAAGTATCCATTCAAGGACAGCGGGACGAAAATGCAATTCGAGCGTTCGGTGAGGTACGAATCGATTCGATGCATGTGAATGATATTCAGATCACGGGAATTCGTGGGCCGTTTTCGGTAGAAGATGACCTTTTGTCACTTGGCAGCCTTGCGCGCACGCCCAGCAACAACCAACCTCAACAACCACTTACAGCAATCCGAGGAAATCTGTTTGGAGGACTCATCGATCTCGACGGGAACGTCGTACTTTCCAACGGCAACTTTGATGTAGATCTCAACACCTACTACGCTCAGCTTCCAACTTTGCTTGCTGACTTTGGGCACTCAGGAAAAAGTCTCACGGGGACGCTAAGCGGACAATCCCACCTGCAAGGTAATCTCGGAGCCATCGACCTGCTCAGGGGTTCAGGGACAGCAAGAGTAAGTGGCGCGAATGTCTACCAACTTCCCCTGATCGTTCAAATCCTTAATCTGCTAAGACTCGAAGCAACCGAAGATGTTGCTTTCACCGACGGTCAGGTTCGCTTCTCACTCTACGGCGACTCCGTCACCTTTCACGACATTCAAATGTGGGGCGACCTCGTCGCTCTACAGGGAGGTGGCACGCTCAACCGTCGAAGGGAGTTGGATTTGACTTTCAACACTCGTGTTAGTCCGCAAAACACATTCACGCAACTGATACGGCCACTTGGTGCCACTCGATATACACTCTGGACCATCAATGTTCGTGGACCGCTCAACTCGCCGCAGATTGAACGCAAGGCGTTGGAGCGTGTCAGCGAAACCCTGGAATGGTTAATTCCGGGAATGACAACCAACCAGCGTCGATAATCAACGATGATCGCTACCGGATTCATCTCCACACCAAGCACCGACGCATCAATCATCCTACTCCTTTAAATCAGCAACCACCGCATGCGTGTTCCGATCAATGCCATCCACCCTGTTGTTGGAGTTCCCAATGCATCCGCAAAGGGCGGTGCATCCGATGACGCAGCTTCGGATGCAATCGCAAATCAACGAGCCATCAAAAAAACAATCCCAGATACTCCGTTGGCTTCTGAAATCTCCGAAGGTTCCGCAGCCACCGATCGCAATCCTGACGGCAGACTCCCATGGAGCACGCACAAGAAGCACACGAAAGATTCCAAACAGCATTCTGCCCCTAACTCAACCAGTCAGCGCCGATCGGAACAAAGTGAGACTATCAGTGGAATTTCGATCTTCACTGAAAACAACTCAAGCGATTCCAACCAACCGCTCGATGCATCGGGCCAATCGCTTGACTATCAGGCGTGATGCCATTCGCTGCGTTAGAATTCAACAATGAAAAGCGATCGTTAACAAATGTTGACACTTGTCCCTTATCTGCAACTTTTTTGCATTGGTTAGGCGTTCGCACCCCTGATACGCACCAACCGGTCACATGGAACCATTTAAGTGTCTTCTTGCTGGTATCGTTTTAATTTTCGATCAAGAGTACTTCGTTCAATCCCCAGAATCGAAGCGGCACGGCTCTTATTCCCATCGGTGTACTGCAAGACTCGGTCAATGTGTCGCTTTTCAAGTTCAGCGAGGCTGATCTCAGGCGACGACAACCCGCTCATTGCGACTTGATCACTTGAGCCTCCCAGGACCGGCGCCAATGTGAGATCGGAGAGTTCGATCACCGACTTGGTGTTCAATACAACCGCCCGTTCAATCACGTTTCTCAATTCCCTAACATTACCCGGCCATTGGTAACTCAATAACTTCTGCGTTGCCTCCTCAGTAAATCCAGTGATTTTTCTACCCATTTGATGATTGAACTGCTGCAAAAAATGCTCTGCAATCAGCAGGCAATCACGCCCTCGCTTCCTCAAAGGCGGAATGACTAACTCAACGACATGTAAACGATAATAAAGATCTTGTCGAAATTTATTTTCCTGAACCATTTGACGTAGATCGCGGTTGGTTGCAGCAACCACTCGAACGTTCGCTCGGATCGCTTCCTGCCCTCCCACTCGCTCAAAAGGATGCCCCTCTAGCACTCGCAAAAACTTTGCCTGAATGTCGAGATCCATCTCGCCGATCTCATCCAGCATCAGGGTGCCACCATCAGCAAGTTCAAACTTCCCACACGTTCTTTCTGTAGCGCCAGTGAAAGCTCCTTTTTCGTGTCCAAAAAGTTCACTCTCCAAGAGTGTCGGCGAAAGCGCCGCGCAGTTCATACAAATCAAAGGTCCTTCGGATCTGTCGCTTGCATGATGGATCGCAGCGGCAACCAACTCTTTACCCACTCCTGATTCGCCACGCACCAGAACCGTTGCCGAAGTCGGCGCAGCTAATCCAACTTTTTCCACTAGCTCTTGCATCGGCTCACTGTTGCCAAGAATTCGCACCTTATCTCCGAGCCGACGCTGTAAATCCTTGACCTGCTGTTTGGTTTTGCGAAGCGATTTAGCAAGTTTACGTCGATCAGCAAGATTGACTAATGATGCCGTAAGAATTTCACCGACGGCCACCACATATTCCAAGTCGCCAAGATTCAGTGGAGGATTCCCCGCGGCGGTAGTCAGATGTATCATTCCTCGATGTTGACCATGTCGATCTCGCAGCGGTGCCAGAATCACACTTTCAACATCAAGCTCACCGTGACTGTTCTCGATCGCAACCTCAGGATCACCCAAAACGTTACGAGCAAGAATGGCATCCGCCTCGGGACTGGCGACGGCCGAGGTCAAAGATTCCGGTGGTCGTCGATAACTTCGGCTGCCGGATTGCCTGGTTGAAACCAATGCAATCTCAGCTCTTGCAGATTCAGTTGCTTTACCCTGTGCTAGATAAAGACCAGCGGAATCAAATCGAATGCATTGGGACAGGTCATCCAAAACCAGCTCAATGACTTTCGCTGCCTCGTCAGAACGAGCGAGCTGAAAAGCAAGTTGTAAAAGACGATGCGAGGCGTCCGAAGCGATCGAACCGGTATCTCTCGAACCACTCGCGTTCACTCCCATTCCAACCGGTGGTTTGGGCTTGCTCACCAGATTCAATTCACCACTGAGGTACGCACTGTGACGACGCCGCTCCGTGATCGTTCCTGCGTCGATCTCGAGTGTCATTTGATCGTCAGAGTTCGAAACGCTCTGGACCGGCCCATCGACCGGATGACTTAAACCTGGAATTTGACTCGAGAAGGTGATCTCACATCCACCGACTTGGATCGTATCCCCGTCGCGCAGAACCTGATGATCCTCGATTCGATTCTGATTCAGAAAGGTGCCGTTCACACTACCAAGGTCGCTCAAGACCCAAGTGGAATCCGTCCAAAAGATTTTGGCATGATGCCGACTTGCCTGCTGATCCCGAATCACAATCTGGTTCGAGGAGGCACGCCCAATCACCACCTCGACGGGGGGAGACAAGCGAAAAACATCGCTCCAGCGGCCCGAAGATCTCAGCACCAAGTAGGCGCGAGCCATACCAACAGGTTCCGCAGGCGGGCTCGATTTTGCCATTGAGTAAGTCTCTTTTTGGGGCGTCTGTATTCAGACTTCGCGTTTAAAAAATGTCTCGGGTGCAGATATTTTGGACGAGGCTCATCGCCTTGGATGCAGGACTGCCATTTGAGCCAAACGGGATCACAAGGAAATAGTGCCAAGTGGAACACCCAGCGACGAAAAAAACCTGATGATTGCTCAAACCAGCTTCAGAACAGCGGAAACGTCTTTCCGGTCGCTGAAAAAAACTCTTAAAACGCCGTTTCTACGCCATTGGATGGTAGGAAACGATTTCCGAGAACTCAAGAAGTTTTTCCCGGTCGGCAATCCGAGAAAGGGACGTTCAAAACAAGATTGAGAAAAAGAAAATCTACCTAAAATCGGCACAAATCATGCGAAGAAGGATGGTGATTTGCCCCGTTTACCCTAGGAAAGACAGCCAAATCATTAGCAACCAATTTGTTCGGTCGATTGAGCCGTCATCGCAATGCATTCCCCTCGAAAAGCGGGAACTGGCTGAGGTAAGATTTCAAGTTTTTCTGAAAAATGCGTCACTTTCAACCCAAGATTTCCCTAGCCCCGAAGGCTGCTGAAACGCTAGAAAGCTTCTGTTGCTCTAAATTGAGACGATAACTATTCTA
>Ga0181559_10002852_pt1 | contig 17074 bp, 13 predicted proteins | sample 011ome_21_FD_133752 | JGI IMG/M metagenome (GOLD analysis project Ga0181559, IMG submission 133752) | Coastal salt marsh microbial communities from the Groves Creek Marsh, Skidaway Island, Georgia - 011508AT metaG (megahit assembly) | ecosystem: Environmental > Aquatic > Marine > Intertidal...
CCAACGAAAAAGATGGAGTCGGCCGCGGAAGTTTTCCACTCCTCATCGCATACGAGGTTCCACTCGGACACAATCGAAGCCGTCTTCGACACCCATTCCCACTCGGTTGCTTCGAGCTCGCAGATGTCCTTCAGTTCGCCCGAGGACTCGTCCGTACATCCGTCGAGGGTGGTGCATCTCCACGCTGGCATTCGGGCGGTGAACACCGTCATCAGCGTCAGGAACGCAGCTGGCAACCAGGCCGCAGAAGATATCAAGAAGTGCCGGATTTGCGCGCGGCCGTTCTCCCCGACATGCAGCGCTAGCATCTCGTCGAACGTGAGGGCGTCGACGTTACGGGACGCAGCCGCTGTCGAGGCGGCGCTTTCATCCACCGGAGTTGACGCATACTCGTCCGCCCGACGTACATCCGAGCTCTCGGACGACGCCGTCATCCCCGCGGCCGTCCTTGAGGGCGCGCCCCAGGCTTGTGCGCGCGGATCTAACGCCCCATCTCTCCTCGGTAAAATCCGAAAATAACTGAATTTTCGAGGCACAATTCAAAGCGCGTCGCCAATCCTTCCGCGCGAACAGCCGTGAACCATGAGCACGATCCCGGTGTACGGCAGCGTCAAAGATGTATACGCCGATCAACGCGTAGCCGAGGAGGAGGGGCGCTACGCGAAGCTCGTCGCCTCCTTCGCGGAGCTGCACGGCGCGAAACCCGACTTGCTCGCGCGCTCCCCCGGCCGCGTCAACCTCATCGGCGAGCACATCGACTACGAAGGGTACAGCGTGCTGCCCATGGCCCTCGCGGTCGACACCATCGTCGCAGTGAAGGTAGACACGACCTCGAACAAGCTGACCGTGTCGAACACGGAGGAAAAGTACACGACGAAGGTCTTCGACGCGGATTGCGACCAAGCGGTGGACGTTGCGAGCTTTCACTGGACGAACTACGTCGTGTGCGGGTACAAGGGCGTGTTCGACTTCCTTAAAGAATCCGGACGGGCGAAACCTCCGGAAGTAGGCCTTAAGATAATCGTGGACGGTAAGGTTCCTACCGGGAGCGGTTTGAGCAGTTCGTCCGCGCTGACGTGCGCAGCCGCGGTCGCGGTCATGGCTGCGCTCAACCTCGACTTCACGAAGACGGAAGTCGCGGACTTCGCGTGCAAGTGCGAACGGCACTGCGGGATGCAATCCGGAGGGATGGACCAGGCGATCAGCATCATGGGACAGTCAGGGGTGGCAAAGCTCGTGGATTTCAATCCCGTGCGTGCGACCGACGTGCAGCTCCCTGAAGGCTCCGTGTTTCTCATCGGTAACTGTCTCGCAGTGAGCAACAAAGCGGTGACCGCGCACGAGCGGTATAACTTAAGGGTGATGGAGTGCAGGCTCGCGTCTATCGTCCTCGCGATGGAGCTGGGGGCCTCTCAAGCTGATGCTCTTGGGTATTCCACCCTCATGCAAACACAGAAGCTGATAGGAAGCTTGCAGGAATCCGAAAAAGCCGCGAGCGAGAAGCTTCACGACGGATACTATTCGCGAGGCGAGCTCGAAGAAAAGCTAGGCACGTCGCTTGACTCGCTCTTCGCGGGGTCCCCCGCGTCGTTATTAGTGCTCGAGCACAACAAGACTGGGTTTAAGCTCAGAGATCGTTCCATGCACGTTTACTCGGAAGCCGCGCGCGTGCACCAGTTTTCGAACGAGTGCAAGGAGGACCCTTCTTTGAAGGCGTTGGGTGAGTTGATGAACGCGAGTCACACTTCTTGCCGCGATTTGTACGAGTGTTCGTGTGAAGAGCTCGACGAGTTAGTGGACGCGTTCATTACGAGCGGGGCTATCGGCGCTCGATTAACCGGGGCGGGATGGGGGGGCTGCGCCGTCGCACTCGTAACGGCTGACATGGCGGAGAAAGTGCTGAAGAGCGTCAAGACGCGGTTCTTCGATAAACGGATCGCCAGTGGGGTGCTGCGCGAGGAAGACCTCGGGGAGACGTTGTTCGCGTCGCTTCCTTCGAGCGGGGCCGCGATCTTGAGAGGACTTTAACTACATTTAGCATCGCATCGTCGTTTATAATAATACGATGATACGTAGATTAATGATTGTGATTTCATCGCAACCGCCGCAGAGTCAGTGTCCGCGCCCCCGGCTTATTTTATTTATTTGCCTTTGTCTCCGAAGAGAATCCCGTCCACGTCCTGTCCCTTCCTCACGTACACGCCACCACTCTCGATGAGTCCCGGGCAGGGACGATACGCTTTGATCGGCCACCACGAGAAGATCGGGATAGCGCCCATCCCACCGATGATGCGGCCGGAACCGTCGCACTGCATCTTTTCCTTTGCAAGTCCACAAGAGTCACAGCTGCCGGTGCACGCTTTGTCCTCGGCCGCACCGGCCGCGCGCGTCACGACTGCTCCGCGGGTCTTGTGCGTCTTCCTGCGAGCGAACGACACATGTGAGACAGAGAGACAACTTTCATGGAAACGACCGAGGATTCGCTCGCACGAACCTGATAGACTTGAGCGTCGCCGTCGCGTTGAGCGTCGACGCGAGAGTTGAGATGGACATCGTCGTTCGCTATCCGCTGTCGAGCTGATGTACCGAAGGCGGCGGGCGGCGGGAAGAAGTGCGAGAGAGCGTGTGAGCCCGAAACGCGTCTTCGCGAAGCTCGTGAGAACGACGAAGTCGTGTGCGGTCTCGCGCGAGCGGGAGTGCGTCGCGCGCGGACGATCGAGAGATCAGACGCTCACCGGTCGACACGACACCCGGAACCACACGCTGCGAAGATTCCTTCATCGCGAAGTTTCATCGCGCGCGGTGCGTGAGTGATGGGTCAAATTGACCGCGAGAAGATTTTTCTCGCTTTCAAATGTTTGATTTATTCGACATTTTTCAGCGAATAAAAAGGAAAGATCGACTTCTCACGAGTCACGAGCTCACGACTCACGAGCTCACGACCAGTCGCGCCACCCAACTCACGACCGCCGGTAAAATTCCATGTCGTACTGCGTCTGCTCGTCCGACTTCGCTATCGTCCCGAACGACTTCCTCATGCGCATCGCCTGCTCCGAGCCCGATTCCAGCAGCGATTCCGGACAGATGGAGAATAAAGCGTACACGCGACCGCCGTACACCGTCACGGTCGCGTATATCGCGCCGAAGTACCCGAGCAAGTCGAAGTCGACGTACGTTTGCCCGTTTTCCTCTCGCTCGTTGACGATGGTGGAATCCGCCCCGGTTAACGCGTCTTGGAGGTTATAGTCCGAGAGCGCGAGATCGCCTAGAATGCCGGTTCGATCCTCCTTGAGTTTGTTGTACCCCGTGAGCGTGACGCAGTACACTTTCTGGTCTTTGTTCTTCGGGTTCACCCAGCGCGAGTCCGTGCCGTTCGTGGACTTTTCGACTTTGTTCACGGTGTCCGGGACCCAGCCTTCTGGGATTTCGTAGTAGTACTTGAACTTGTCGAAGTTGTTCTCGTTCCCGCCGTACCCGCCGTACGAGCTCGACGTCGTCGCTTCGCCGAAAAATCGCAGGAATCCATCCCCGAGCGGGGACGGGTTCTTGAACGTGGTCCCGTCATCCGCGCGGGCGGGGTCGGTGGGTAAGGCTGCGCCGATCGCCGCGGCCGCGGCGGCGTTCAAGAACGCGCGACGCGTGGCAGGCGCGATGGATTCGTCTCCGTGATGATCACTTGCCGCCCTGACGACGTGCCTTGTCGCTCGCGCGGGCTGACGAGCCGGCGACCGTCGCGCGTGCTGGTGATGACGACGCGAGGTTAAGTTCGCTGTCGTCGCCGACGTGGCGATCGAGGTCATGCTCGGAAGTCGCGTTCGGTATCGAGTATGCTCTCCGTTCTAGCGCGTCGCGATCGCGTGTCGTGGCGATTCCCGAGGGCGTGTGGAGAGCGCTGACCGTCCTGACGGGAACGACGCGCGCGGGGGGGGATTGTGCGCGCGGACGCGGCCAGAGGGATAACAAACGAGCCCACGCCACGGCACACGCGGGTCGAAAGCTCGGAAGTCGCGAGTCCGCATAACTGATGAGAATTAACCCAATTCCGATTTATGCGGATACCCTCTGGTGCGTTAACCGGCTTCGCGATCGGCTGGTGTGCCCCTTCAATACTCTGTGACAGTAGAGTAATCCGCGGGAACGCGCAATCGCGCGCGTCGTCGCGCCAGTTCGAGACGCGCGGAGTGTGCCTCCGTCCGTCCGTCTGATCGAAGGTATCGACGTTTAAATGTCCGCCATGATGATGGCGAACGCGACCGCTGCGCCGGTCGCGTCCAACGTTCGCGCCGCTAATCCGGCGAGGGCTTCCGCTCGCGGGATTACCAACAACGCGCGTCGCGCGACGAAGACGAACGCCGGCGTGCGCTCCGCGCAGTTCTTCCAGGGCGACGTCGATGCGTCCATGGAGCTTCGCCAACGCAATATCGCGTCCGCGGTCTCCCACCGCGCTTCCGCGAAGCGCGTCGTCACCGCGAGCGCGACTCCGGCGCCGATCGTGCAAGCAGGGGACGCTGCGGTCGCGCCGAAGGCGGAGTGGAAGGGCGCGAAGCTCAAACCCCTCGGGTACTCCGTGCTTGCCGGTCTCATCATCTGGTGCATCCCCGCGCCTGTCGGGGTCACCGTTAAGGCCTGGCACCTCTTCGCCGTCTTCGTCGGCACCATCGTTGGCATCATCACGAACGTGCGTCCTCCCCGCGATCGATCGATCGAGTTCACACGAGGGACCCCTCACAAATTCACGAATTCTTTCAGAAACCAACAACGAACCGGGGATCGTACTGACGCGTCTCTCCTCTATCCCTTCCGTCGCAGCCTCTTCCACTCGGCGCTACCGCTATGGTTGGCCTCGCCGTGAGCATGGTCACGGGCCTTCTTCCCTTCGCCGCGGCTTTCTCCGCGTTCTCGTCCGAGATCCCGTGGCTCATCGCGATTGCGTTTTTCCTCGCCAGAGGGTTCATCAAAACAGGCCTCGGGAACAGGATCGCGTACATCATCGTGTCCATCTTCGGAAAGTCTACTCTCGGACTCACGTACTCGCTGGTGTTCTCCGAGGCGATCCTCGCTCCCGCGATTCCCTCTCTCGCCGCGCGCGCGGGTGGTATCTTCCTTCCCCTGACGAAGGCGCTCTGTGTCGCGTGCGGCTCCGACCCGGAGAAGGGCACGGAGAAGAAGATGGGCGCGTACGTCATGACGACCGTGTTCCAAACCTCGACGGTCACCTCGGGTATGTTCATCACCGCGATGGCTGCGAACCCGCTCTCCGTGAACCTCGCCGCCGCGACGATCGGCCAGACGATCACGTGGGGACAGTGGGCGCTCGCCGCGTCCATCCCCGGCCTCGTCTGCCTCATCGCCGTGCCCCTCATCCTCTACGTGCTCTACCCTCCCGACGTGAAGGATTCTCCGGAGGCGCCCGTCAAGGCTAAGGAGGAGCTCGCCAAGCTCGGCCCGATGAGCTCTGACGAGAAGATCATGGCCGCCGCGCTCGTCGTCACCGTCGGGCTCTGGATCTTCGGCGCTTCGATCGGAGTCGGTTCCGTCGCCGCCGCGCTCGTCGGCCTCTCCACGCTCCTCATCGCGGGCGTGATCACCTGGAAGGAGTGCCTCGCAGAGGGTCCCGCCTGGGATACCCTCACCTGGTTCGCTGCGCTCATCGCGATGGCGTCCTACCTGAACAAGTACGGTCTCATCCCGTGGTTCTCGCAAACTGTCGTCAAGGGCGTCTCCGCTGCTGGCCTCGCGTGGCAGCCCGCGTTCCTCGTCGTCGTGCTCCTGTACTTCTACTCGCACTACGCGTTCGCGTCCGGCGCTGCGCACATCGGCGCCATGTACACCGCGTTCCTCTCCGTGCTCGTCGCGTGCGGTGCGCCGCCGCTCGTCTCTGCGCTCGTGCTTGGTATTTTTTCGAATATTATGGGCTGCACGACGCACTACGGCATCGGTTCCGCGCCTCCTTTCTTCGGCGCGGGTTACGTGCCCCTCGCGACGTGGTGGAAGATTGGTTTTGGCCTCTCTGTGTTCTACATCACCACGTTCCTCGGCATCGGTTCCGTTTGGTGGAAGGTCATCGGCCTTTACTAAATAGTGGACGGTCGGCGTGACTGAGCGCGCGTGCGCCGGGTCGTGTCCATGGCGAGAGCCGGCGTCGCGAGGAGCGTTCACTCGCGAGTGACGAGGGACTGCGGTACCTCACTTTGTTTGGTTGAATTTCGCACTAATGTACGATCCGTCGCGCGCAAGCTCGAGCTGATGAATTCGATGGGTCGTCAGACGTGATAGCAGCGAGTCGGTGGTTCTATTTACTTCGTTTGTTTCACAAGTCGCGTCCTCTCTTCTCGTGCGCAACAGTACTCAGTTACCGCCGCCGCCGCCGCCGCGCCGCGGCGGACGTCTCGCTTTCTTCACCGTTTTCCTACCTCCTGACGGAGCGTCTCCTGCGCCCATGCTCATTCCTCCGCCTCCCATCGGCATCCCCGGCGGTCCAGCGCCGCCTCCAAAACCACCGGTTGCGCCAGCTCCTCCAAAGGCAGGAGGTGGCACGCTCCCACCGCCCGTGAGCGCGCCGCCGCCGCTTCCAAATGCGGGAGGCGGAACAGTACCACCGCTTCCGAAAGAACTCGATCCAAACCCGCCTCCTCCTCCCGGAGCAGGAGAGGCACCAGCACCACCGAACATGCTGGGCGCGTTGACGGGGGGTGGGGCTCCCGTGCCCCCGCCAAACCCAGAACCACCGCCGAACCCACCACCGCCTCCTCCACTGGGAGCTCCGAAAGTGAAAGGGTTCGAAGCCGCGGGCGCGCTCCCGCTCGGCGCAGCCGCGGAAAGATTACCAGAGCTGCCAAACGGATTGCTAGAAGGAACAGCGGCCGCGCCAAAGCCTCCTGCGACAGGCATAGAAGCCGCCGATCCGAACGGTGTCAGAGCAGGGGCGGCGGGCGCGGGAGTCGACGCCGCGTTCCCCGAGGAACCGAAGGTGAACGCCGCATCTCCCGCTCCTGACGACGCCGGCGCCGCGGATGTTCCAAAACCCGCGAACGTAGGAGCAGCTGCAGTACTCGGCGCGCCTCCGAACGCAGGAGTGGTGGACACGGCTCCGAAAACCGGAGTGGGCGCGGGCGCCGACGCTGAAGGCGCGGCACTTGGCTCGGCACCAAACTTGAACGGAGTCGAGCTCACCGGCGCGGGCTCGGACACTACCGCAGGAGGAGCACCGAACGTAGCGCCACTAGAAGGAGCACCAAACGCAAACGCAGCTCCACTAGAAGGAGCACTAAAGGCGGCGCCACTGGAAGGAGCACCAAATGCGGCACCGCTGGAAGGGGCACCAAAAGCGGCGCCACTTGAAGGGGCGCTCGCTCCCGTTGATCCTCCAAACTTGAACGGTTCAGGTGCCGTCGCAGCTGATGTCGCGGGCATACCGAAGCCGCTCGCTCCCGGAGCTGGAGCGGCGCCAGTGCTTGCACCACCGAACGTGAACCCTCCGCTGGGCAAAGTCTCAGACTTCGGTTTCTCAGCCGCGACGGGCTCGGCGGCGACGCTCGAAGGTGCCGGGGTCGACCCTGCTCCGAATGTGAACGGAGGAGCTTTCGCGCTCAAGGGAGGCGACGTAGAAGGCGCCGGCGTCGCGGTAAACAGCGAAGGAGGTTCGACTACGGCGGCCGGCTTCGGCGCTTCAGTCGCCGGCGTCGAACTCGCCCCGAACGTGAACGCCGGCGGGGCGGGAGCAGACGCTGGTTTAGACTCTTCAACCGCGGGCGGAACCGCTGCGGGTGCACCGAAACCAAAAGAGGGCGGCGGCACATCAGCTGACTTCTCGATAGCCACCGCCGGGGTGGACGATGCGCCGAAAGTAAAGGCAGCCGCGGCGGCCGCGGGCTTTGATTCGGATGCATCCACCGCTGCAGGAGGAGGGGCTCCAAAGGTGAACCCGCCAGTCGAAGGCGCAGATGCAGTAGTCGTAGTCGCTGCGGTAGACGCACCGCCGACACCGAACGAAAATGCCGGAGCAGGCGCATCACCTGTGCTCGACGCCGTGACGAATGGCGAAGGAGCAGCTGGGGCCGCCGTCGTCGCCGCCGCAGGATTTTTCGCTTTGTTTTCCTCCTCATCGATTGCAGCTTGAACTTTCTTCTGATGCTCGAGGTTCTTCTTCATGAAATCCGCGCCCCAGAGGGAGCCGGTTTTCTTGGGCGCCTCCACTGGCTTATCATCGACGGCGCTTCCACTGGCTTCCACTGGCTTCGTCTCGACGGGGGCCTTCGGCTTGGGGGACTCAGATGTAAACAAAGTCGCTGGCTTTGCCGCCTTCATAGCCGTGTCAGGAGCTGGCGCACCCTCACCGAACGTGTACGTGATATCAGCCACCTGGTTCAAGTCGTCCGATCCAAACTTCGAAACCTCGAAGTCGCCGTCGTCCTCGTCTCCGAATATGAACGTGGGCAGCTCCATTTCATCTGAGTCGTCACCCCCGAACGTATATTTCGGAAGTTCTCCCGCGATCGCGGCCGATGCGTCCACGTTAATCGCCTCACCTTTGCTTTGTGGGGGAGGATCTCTGAACGAAAACGTCGGAGCTCCGCCGTCGAAAAGCGGCGTCGTGCTCGGTGCGGCAGACTTCGTAGGGATCGAAGGGGGAGGAAGCTCAGGCTCAGCCCCAGGTCCATCGTCAATCGTACTCACCGCGCTCGCCATAATCGAATGCACTTGTGATTTGATCTCAATCGGTTGAACCGGGGGAGCCACGGCGACAGTGGTCTTCTCCTTTGAAAGCACGTTGGGCGTAAACTGGAGAGGCGTAGCCGCTGTGGGGCCAGCGCTGGCGATAATCGCCCCCAACGCCGGCTTAGAGTGTGATGCTATCGTCGATGGTAAACGTTTCTCAGCATCTGCGAAAGCCTTCGAGGGCGTCGCTCGCTGAATACCCCTGAAGCCGTGAAGAGAAGAAGTCGGGGCCGCAGCTCGGTTAAGGCTCGAGGACAAATTCAGCGGCTTAGGCAGTGGTGACGCAGCGACGCCACTCGCATCTCCCTTCTGACCCGCGAGTCGGTCGAGAGTTTGGAGAATACGTCGTGCAGTATCTGTAGTCACCGCAGAGGTCGCCCCGGGTGTCGCCCTCGCGGACAGAGGAACCGGGGTGTTGCTAGGCGCCGCCATAGCGTGCACTGGCGGCGGCGGCGGCATGTTGCCTCGCTCCGGCGGAGGCGTCAGTCTAGGCACAGTCGCGCGGCCGATGTCCCGCTCGTGCGCTTCAAACTCCGCGGCGTCCCGGCCGCGCTTTGATCCCGCGGAAAGCATCCCAAGACCAGGGCCTTGATAGTCAAAATCCATTCCTGCTCCGCTCGCGGTCGGGGGTGATCGCACTCGCGTGCCGTATCCCGCTCCTCTGTTCGCGCCGTACCCAATAGGTCCACGTAATCCACTCCCGGGAGCAGACGTGCCCAACAACGACTGCGGTGGCACGCGCTGTGGCGTGATACCGTGCTGCGGCGCGCCGTACAAGCTGCGATAAACGTTCGCAGGCGGAGCGCTCTGTTGCGGCGGAGGGGCTCCTCCGCCGATACCTCCCCAACCGACCGCGGCAGGCCTCGAGACGCCGCGCGCGTTCGGCAGCGCCATACCAATCGCCCGTCTGCGCTCGCTCGTACTCCGCATCGCGTCGCCGTACGGCGCTTCGTCCTCGACGTTGATTTCATCGTCCCTCGCGTAGTGCTGGCCGTCGCCGGGCGTCGTCCGAGTTAACCCCGCGGTGGGGGCTCGGGAAGCGACCGGAACTGGCGCGGCTCGAGCTATCGGCGGTCCTTCCGCCGCTGGAGTCGTCATCGCCGCGGTCTCGTTATCGCCGCGACCGCGTTTCAGTAAGCTCCTAAGCTCGCGCTCTGCCTCCTCTTGAGACAGATTCTCTCTTCCAGTGCTCTCGCGCAGGATGTCGACGAGGCGGCTTTGCCTCGGTCCGACGCGCTCGCTCTGGGCAGCTCGCGCAGCCTGCGTGTGATGATAATCGGTTGGTCGTGAGTCAGATGCAAGCTCGCGTGCGTCGACGCGATGTCGTGTCCTGCGCGTAGCCGCAGTGGCGGTCGTTCTTCGAGGACGAGACAACGAGATCCTATCGAAGACGTAGATCTTGGCACGATCGTCTAGGGTTCCCGTGTGGAAAAAAACGCGCGATGGGGGCGGATCCGCGGGGATATCACCCACCTGAGCGGGCGGCGGTGGCATCGGAGATGCTGCGGCGTTTCCACCGGGTTCGGTGGGCGATGCGAGCAGTCCACGGACCTGTGAAGAAGGGAGACGGCGCGTCAGCGGGAGGTTGGTTTTAAAAGTTCAGACGTCGCGCGGGGAGAAGGACGCGATCGAAGACCGCCGATCGGGAAGGGCGAGGCGCGTACCGTCTGCGCGACCGCGCCACCGATGCTCCGACGAAGGGCGCTAAATCGTTCGAGCACTCTCTCCCCGGGACTGCGACCCACGAGCGGTGAGATGCTGTTCACGGGGCGCGCCCGAGGCGTGGTGTTCTCGTTCGCCGCCATCGTTTCACCGCTCACTGTCACTCCGCGGGGAGGCGGACCGCGAGCCCGCGGACCTTCCAGGAGCACACGCCGGGCCGAATCACCTGATCGCGTGTCTCTGCCCGGTGAGCTCAACACGCGCGCGTCTTGTGCGCGTGTTTGTGCGCGTGCGAGGCGTCCAGAGAGCGGGTAAAGCGCTCGGCGGGAAAACTTCTCAGCGGAGAAGCACTGGCTAACTGGCGCGGCCAGGCACATAAACTGGCTGTGAGACAGTGCACACACACTTCGACGCGGCGGTGGTCCTATTCGCCTTTCTCTACGCTACTCACTAGTCTACGCTCGATGAATCGTTCCGCGACGTCACGACCCTCCCACGCTCCGCCACTTTTCGTTCTTCACCCACCCGATCTCGCTCGGGGGCCACACCTTCACGAACACCTTCCCTCTCAAGAGCGCGTATGGCACCGGGCCGTAGTCGCGACTGTCCGTGGAGTTGTCTTTGTTGTCGCCCTGCAGCCACAGGTGCCCTGTGGGAACCTCGACGCGCATCGTCCCGCCGAAATGCCCTGCCTACGGGACGTGAATCACGTCGCCCCCGCGACCGAGCACCCTCTTGCACACGGTGTGCCTCGGATTGCTCGGCGACTTCGCGATCACGACGTCGCCGGTTTCGATGGCGTTCCTCAAGACAGACACGTGCTCCATGAGCACGACGTCGCCGGACCTGTTGAACGTCGGCAGCATGCTGGGTCCGAGACACATCGTCACCTCTACTCCGTAGTTGTGCACGACGCTGACGAGGCAGCACGCGCGGACTGCCTGTGTCGTCGGAAGACGAGGAAGGGGGCGAGCGAGGTGAGCGAGAGATCCGGGGGCGTCCGTGCGCGAACGGGGGCGCTCCGCGAGCGAGCCAAGACGCGTCTCGGGTCGAGCTCGCGCACCATCGGAGCGAACCTCTTGAACTCGCTCCAGACGTGCGAGAAAAGCTGGCGGCCAGTGGGCAGGCTCATGCTCGACCTCGCACGCCCTGCGGCGAGGCGTGCGCCGGCGCGTGCACTTGTGGCGCTGCTGCTGCTGTGTGGACAAAAATAAATACGCCACTGATGAGAGACGATCGCAAGTGCCACACGGCCACATGCTTCTGCGCCTTCGCCCTACGACCGCGGGGGCACGGTCGCCGAGACACGACGCGACCATTATGAGGCGCCGTTACTCAGGCGCGCGGGATTCCCCCGCGGAGCTGCTGTGGAAGTTCCGCGGCGTCGTCGCGGTGGTGTCCGTGCCGATCTTCCTCTTCCTCGCCGTTTTGCTCCTGATGCCACGAGCGGCGGACGACAGCCTGGACTTTTCGAGCAACGCGATGGACCGCGACGCGAGACTCTCTCAGGCGTACGGCTCCGCGGACTCGCCTCGAACGTACCCTGCCGCGCGCGACGTCCACGTAGAATCGCGGGACGCGGTGGACGTCGACCCGCGCGAGGGAGATCTCGGCGTGGCGAGGCCGATCGGAGGAAACGTTCTCCCGTCTCCCCCTTCCACCGTCGTCGAGCCTCCTTCCAAGGTGGTCAGCGCTTCGTCTCCGACCGCGAACAACGCCGCCGCCGACGACGACGCGCGCAAGTACGCGATCGTCTTCGACGCGGGCAGCACCGGCAGCAGGGTGCACGTCTATCGCTTCGACGAAACCGAAGACGGCTCGCTCGCGCTCGTGGACGACACGTTCGAGCAACTCAAACCGGGGTTGAGCTCGTTCGCGAAGAATCCGTCAGAGGGCGCGGACAGCATCGACCCGCTGTTAGAGATCGCGATGAAGACGGTGCCCGAAGCGAGGAGGGCGACGACGACCGTGGAAGTTCGCGCGACCGCAGGGTTGAGGCTCCTGCCAGGGAAAGAGGCGGACGGTTTGCTCGACGCGGTCAGAGCGAAACTCAAAGGCTACCCGTTCTCGTTCAACGACGACTCCGTGTCCATAATGGACGGCGCGGAGGAAGGCGCGTTCCAGTGGCTGACGATGAACTATCTTCTAGGTAACCTCGACGGCGACCTCTCGGACACGGTCGCGACGGTGGATCTTGGCGGCGGCAGTGTCCAGCTCGCGTACGCCGCGGAAGAGAAACACGTCAAGGCCGCGCCAGAGGGGTACTTCAAGGCGATGACGAGCGGGTCGAAAAAGTACCACGTGTACGTGTACTCGCACTTGGGGTTTGGCATCATGGCCGCGAGGGCGGCGGTGCTGGGGAGCGCCAACGGCGCGCCGAGCCCTTGCGTCCCCACCGGGCACAGCGGCACGTACGAGTATGGCGGCAAAACGCACAACGTGACGGGAGGCTCTACCCCGGCGAACGCGACGGAGTGCAAACGCGTCGTGAACGGTGTCCTCGCGCCGGACACGAAGTGCGGAAAGGTCGTGCGGCAGACCGATTGTAGTTTCAACGGGGCGTGGGACGGGTCTCGCGGGCCGGGGACGGGTAAATTTTATCTGTCCTCGTACTTGTTCGACAGAGTCACTCAGGCTGGTCTCGTCGATCCGGGCGAACCGAGTGGAACGACGACGCCGGGGGAAATCTTGAAAGTCGCGGAGAAGGCGTGCGAGATGACCGTGGACCAGATCGCCGTTGAGTACAGAGACGTGGACGCTAAGGATGCGCCGTACTACTGCCACGACTTGTCGTATGCGCACTCGTTACTCACCGTGGGATACAAGATCCACGACGAGGACGTCGTCACGCTCGTGAAACAGGTGGAGTACAACGGGCAGCTCACGGAGGCGGCGTGGCCGCTCGGGGCGGCGATCAACGCGCTGTCGAATTGAAATGAATTGAATTGAATTGGTATTTATGGACGACTTTTTCTCGCGAGACCTTCCGCGCCTCAAATGCCGACCATCTTCTCGACTAGATAGTCCCCCGCCCCGCCTGATCCGGTCGCGGACTTGCTGCTCGTGTTGAACACCAAGCACAGCGTGTACAACAACCCTTGCATCTGCGCGTTAGTGAGCTTGCCGTTCGTCTCGAACACCGTGAGGTTGTAGTTCCAAACGGAACCGTTGCTTCCGCTCGCCGGAAGGAGTTTCGCGCGGTTCATCTTCAACCCCAGACCGGTTATCGTGGACGAGACGTACAACATGCTCCGAGCCCCGGACTCGCTGGAAGACACCGTCAATAGCGTCGTTTCCGGGTCGGCCTCGTTGTCGATCTTAATCCCGCCGTGCTCGATGACCGGGTGGTACTTCCTCTCCGCCTGCGTGCAAAACCGAAGGTACTCGGACAGTCGATCCTCGAGTCCGCGCGTGTCCTTCACCTTGGACGCGTACTTTCCTCTCCCCTCCGTCACCTGCATCGTGAGATCCACAGTCTCCATGGGTGGGCTCTCGTCCGTGCTTCCCTCCTCCTCGTTTATGACCCACTCCGCTTCGTTCACGTCCAGATCTAATCCGTTCAGGAGCCAACTCAAGATCCGCATCACCCCGGGAACCGCGGAGACGGTCACGGTGAGGATCGTCGCCGTAGGGTGCGATTCGTTGTCGCAAGACGCGAACGCGATCGCGCATGCTGGGGAGTCGAAATCGTCATCGTCGTCGTCCAGGGAAGGGGGGAGCGGAGGCGTCGTCTCGCGTCCGAACAACACCCCGGACTTGCCTTTCTTCTTCGCTGCCTTCGAAGACTCTCCATCGGCGTTTCGCACGACGAGAAGTCGTCGCTTCGACGGCGCGGAGGCGCGACGCGACGCGACGACGGCGCGACGGCGCGACGGCGTGATACTGGATACCCCACGCGCGCTCGCGAACGCGAGGGCGGGGGCGGCCATCACGTGGGGAGTAGTGTTGCCTGCGCGCCGGCGATGTGTTGAGCGGCGCGTTAAATATCTCCGCCTCACGCGCTTTTTCGACCGCCGAGGAGTCGAGGCGTCGCCGGGTTGACTCCCCAAAGCGTCAGGAGTTTTTGATCGCAGGCTTCACACGACCCCTCGGTGAATTGGTTCGGGCATGAGAGAGACTGCGCTTTTTGCTGGCTTTTTGCGAATAAAATCGAGCAGCATTTTGGCGGCTGCACACAGACGAACCACGCGGCGGTAGGGAGACACGCGACGCGACGCGACTCGCAGAATGTTCGCAAGCGCGAGTCCCACCGCGGCGGCGGCGGCGGCGGCGCGTCCATCTGGCTCGCTCGCGGGGAAGAACTCCACGGCGCGCGGCATTCCCAAAAGTAGGGTTGCTGGAGGCGCGAGGGCTTTGGTGTCGAATCCTCGGAATGCAGGCGGCGGAGCGTTCGAGCGCGTCTCGGGATGGACGACGAGCGCGCGAGCGACGGACGCGTCCGCGCCGCGTCACACATCGTACGGGCATCGGCCGCGCGATCGCCACGTCGCGAGCGCACTCAGCGAGGATGGAATCGACGACGACGACGTCGACGACGCGGACGACGACGAGGAAATGAGCTTCGGTGACATCGACAGGCTCGCATCCGCGGCGGAGTCCAAGCGTCGCGCGGGGGACACCGGCACCGACACCGGCGTCGTCGCGGCGAATCCCGGGAAGAACGATCTCGTCGAGTTCGGTCTCACCGGACGGCCGCTGTTCGTCTGCCAGAGCATCTGGTGGCTTCGCCTTTCGCAGCTCAAAACCTACCCGCCGAACGATTCCGAAGTCAGGGACGTCGCGCGACGCTCCGGCCTCTCCACGTCTGCGGTCGAGCGATGGTTCAACGACGCGCTCGACAACTACCATAACCTCTCTCTCGCGGACAAGGCGACGTACGACATCGAATGCCAGGCGAAGCTCGATAAGCTCGAGGAGCTCACGGTGAAGCTCGGAGAGAAGGACCCCGGGGCGTTCATCGGCAGGGACGACGACCCGGTGAACACGTACGCCGATTGGAATGAGGACGGAAAGCTCACCGATGACGAGCTCCAACGCGCGATGGATCGAGATCCGCTGTACATCGCGATGAACGACCTCCCGGGCGTCATGGCCACAGAGGCGGCGGCGAAGCAGCTAGAGAAGGACACCGAGGAGGCGCTGGACGATGAAGCGATCGAGCGCATCCCTCAAGACGGCTCCGAAGAAAAACCGTACCTCGTGAACCCGTACACGTTCTCCAAGTCTGGTACGTGGTCTACGGCGAAGAAAGTCGGTCCACCGGACGAGAGAGAGAAATCCACGGAATGGATCGAGGACGGGGGATGGAACGTCCTCCCAAATGACGAGCTCGTCTCCGCGGTTGATGGGAAGTCTTTAAACTTTGTCGGGGTTAACAACGACGTGGCGCTGCGAGACATGTGGAAGTACGATCGACCGTTCAATCGTGAATCCTTAGAAGAAGCGGTGGAGGTGCCGTCCTCGGGTCTCATGAGGGAAGCGAAATCGTATCTCGGCGACAAGACGAGGACGACGCTTTCGAAACTTGCCGTCGGCACGGAGCTCCAGGGGACGGTCGTCGCGCTCGAGCTTTATCACGGAGCGTTAGTAGACTGCGGGTGCGAAACGGACGGGCTCATCAAAATATCGGAGTCTGATTGGCTGGAGGTCAGGGACGCGTTACCGATCGGGGCTGAAGTCAAGGTAAAGGTAAGTGCGGTACATCAAAAATTTTGGCGGTACCGGTTCCCCATCGAGCTGCAAATTCTAGAACCGAACGTTGGACACCTCATCGAAGACGACCCACACCCTTACGGCGCGCCCATCAACATCTACAGCGGCGAGACCGTGCCGTACGCCTTCTTAGACGCAGGTCGTTCCATCGATCTGTACGTCCAAGCGCTAGGTTCCAAGACGCAAATGGAGGCGATTCAGGAGCTCATGAAGAACCGAAAAGAATCGAACGAACACGTGTTCGCCGTTGCGTCGGTAAAGACGAAGACGCAGAAGAAGGGGAAGAAACAGAGAGAGCGGATGCAGAAACTTTTAGAAGATTCGCAACGACAGGTGGACAAATCCGCGGCTCTGAGAGTTCCGGACGACGAAGACGACGATACTGCACCCATGGCGGTGGACGGCGGTGCCGCGGCGGCGGTGGACACGCCGTTCGACATGCGCGACGCCGGGGAGAAAACCGAGTCAATGATCGCGGCCGAGGAGGAGGAAGAAGAGGCGGCACTTTTTATGACATCGGATACGGTTAATGCGAAACCAGTGGATCCTGATGCTGTGGAAGAGGGAGACGATGATGAGGAAATTGTGGTGGTGGACGGACCGGAAGCCGAGGATGTGAGAGGGGGGCTCTCTGGAATCACCGTGGACGACGTCAAGCCCATGCCCGGTGATCTGGACGACGACGACGACGATATCGGCGACGACGACGAGGACGATATCGACGGCGTTCCGCCGAAATCGAAGGCAGATGACGACGATGCCGACGAAATCGTCAAGCCATCGGCACGGTGATGACACTAGCTGTTTTTTTCGTCACAAGACTTGACAGTCGTGTTGTAAAACGATTTCTTCTGAACCACTTTGGTGCCGCGCGGCGGCGGCACCGAAGGCGCGATGTATACCTCAGCCCGCTTCCGGCTAGTCGCCTTCGGCGTCGCTCTTCACGCGCTCCTGATGTACGCCATGATCGACGTCCACTTCG
>Ga0181559_10002853_pt1 | contig 17066 bp, 8 predicted proteins | sample 011ome_21_FD_133752 | JGI IMG/M metagenome (GOLD analysis project Ga0181559, IMG submission 133752) | Coastal salt marsh microbial communities from the Groves Creek Marsh, Skidaway Island, Georgia - 011508AT metaG (megahit assembly) | ecosystem: Environmental > Aquatic > Marine > Intertidal zone...
GCGGCGGCGGGCTCCGTCGTCGATCTCGCGACCGGGATCGGCGCCGCGGCGGCGACCGTGAGCGCCGCCGAGGCGACGGCGAGCGGCTTCGACCTTCGTGGCGACCCATCGCGCGTCGCGCGTTGTGACGCTCGCGCGGACGCGGCGGAGCATTTTCGGCCCCGGCGCTGGCGTCCGCTGGGCAGTTTCACTGCCGCCAGCCTCCGCCGCGGCTTTTCCTGTCACGGGCGAGCATGTCCGGTCGGCTTCTCCCGGCACGTCGGCGACGTCGAAGAAACGAGGAACATCACTCGACGATCTCATCGGAACGTAAAGGTTGGCTACGTAACGATTAAGACTACGCCGCGGCCGCGCGCGCGACGTCGACCCCGAGCGCGCGCTCCCGGGTCGTCTCCCACACCCTCGCGAACGTGTGAAACTCCCCGTTCTCCCCGCGCGCGTCCACTTTCGTCCTTCTCAACGCCGCGCAAAACTCCTCCCCGAACGTCGCTCCCACTCTCACCCCCGCCGCGCGCGCGGCCTCGCTCCTCACCGCGGTCACCTTGACGACCACGCCGCTGCTCGCGAGGTCGGCCTCGAGTTTCTCGTACGTCGCGCGCCACAGCGGAAACCGCACCTCCAAGCCCAACGCGTCGCCGACGATCGCCTCTCTCCACTCCCGCGCTCGCGCGAGGTGCAGGTCCCCGCACGCGACGTCCGTGATCTCGCACCCGCGCGCGCGCACCGCGTCGATCGCGGCCCTGAGCCGCGGCACGTATCCACCGTACCCGCTCCAATCGCTGCCGCCGCCGTGCAGCGGGACGCCCACGAGCGCGAGGTCCAGGTGCCTCGCCTGCGCGACGACGTCGCGGCAGTGCACGTCCCGGTGCGGAATCTTCCTCGAGGACGCGTCGAACGTCGTCACGAGGACGATCGACCGCGCGCCCGCGAGATGGGACGATCCCCCGGGCGCGAGCATCGCGCGCAGGGCGAGCAGCGAGTCCTTCCCGCCGCTCCAGAACAGCGCGGTCGCCTTCGTCGGCAGAGCGCCCTCCTTCGGGACGTGCATCACGCTCGGGACCTGGATCTTCTCCGGTTTCTCCTCGTCCTTGACGTTCTCGTGCGCGTACGCGCAGTGCCTGCACCCGTTGCCGCAGCACACCCCGCGCGCGAGATGCTTCACCCTCGTCATCACGGTGAGCCCGGTGCACGGATCGACGTAGAAGTGGTCTCCGCGAGCGCACGCGGTCTCGTGGTGATCGTCCCAGCAGATGTCCTCGATGTCCGGGAGCGCCCCGGGTTTCGCGCGAGGGATATACACGCCCTCGGCTTTGATGTCCTCCATCGACATGCAGCTCATGACGACGGCGGCGCTGAGAACGTCCGTCCGTCTCTCAGCGCCCCGGGGAGGCGCGACCGATCGTCCGTCCGTCCCTCAGCGCCCCGGGGAGGCGCGACCAAAAAGTGCCCTCGAGCCCGCCGTTTGACGCGCGAAAAAGCCTGGAAAAAGCGCGCGCGCAACGACTCTTTATCCGTCCGAGTCAGCACCACGGCGTCACACCATGGCGCAGCCGGTCGCGCACCTCGTCCCGTCGAGCGCGGCGCTCCCGCGTCGCGTCTCGTCGCGACCCCGCGGACGACGCTCGCTCGCCGTCCGAGCCGGCGGCGTCGCCGCGTTCGAGGACGTCGAGCAGCTGTGGGGTGCCGTGCACATCGACGCGACGACGAAGGAGCGCTGCTGGTTCGCCGCGTACGACGCGCCGTTCCACGGCGTTCCCTCCGGGCCGTACATGGGAGGGAGAGTCGCGGACATGAACGCGCACATCGCGAAGCGGCACCGCGTCTTCTTAGAGCGCTCCAGGAGGGAGCTGTGCGGTCACGAGATCGCGCCCCAGGAGTTCGCGGAGGCGCTCGAGCGAATGCGGAGCGTCCTCGGCGTCGGCTTGGACGGCGCGGTGAAGTGCGTGTTCGGCGAGCCGTCGCTGCTCGCGGCGGACAAGGCCGAGCTCGTGCGCGGCCTCGTGACGTTGCGGATCGAACACGAGGGCGAGGACATCGCGGAGCTCGTCGTGAAGAGCCGAGGCGCGTTGTTAGCGGGCGCCGCGCACGTCGTCTGCGAGGCGGAGGACGATGACCGCGCCTCCGCCGCCGCCGACGATCCGGAAGACCTGAGGTGGATCTCGTGGTACTCGAAGAAGACGAAGGAGGTGGAGACGAGCGCGCGCGATCATAGAAGTAGATACGAGCGGCGACTACGACCCTAGCTGATGTCTATGACTACCTACGATGCTTCTCACTCGAACGCGCCGAGATCCCGCACGGAGTCCAAAAAGTCCAAATACTTGTCGTCCTCCTTCTTCGGCTCGTCCGATCCCGCCTGCTTCAGCGGCGCGGTGATGAGCACCCTCTGCCGTTTCGACGGCGGCACGGTCTCTCTGTCGCGCTGTATCTTCACCGACGCGGGCACGAGCGCTTTCAACGCCGGGTTGTGATGCGCGGGCAGCTGCTTCTTCACCGTCGGCGCCGCGCCGATCGTGTGCGCCGCCGCCGCGCGGTCGCGAGGCGGGGGCGCGCGCGGGACCGGCGGCGCGGCGTTCACCCTCCGCGGGAGCTGCATCATCGCGGGCGGCGGCGCCATCGCGGCGCGCGGTTGCATCGGAACCATCACCGGGACCATCACCGGGACCATCGCGGGGACGGGCGCGAACCCGGGGGGAGGGCCGGGCGGCGGCGGCGGCGGCGGCGGGTCCTCGCCGTCCGTCGGCGGCGGCGGAGGCACCGGCGGCATGTCGTCCTCGTCGTCCTCGCCGACGGACGGAGGAGGCCCTGGCGGCGGCGGCAACGGCGCTTCGTCGTCGTCGGAAGCCGGCGGAGATCCCGGAGGAGGGCCCGGCGGGGGTCCGGGGGGCGGCCCGGGAGGGGATCCGGGGGGCGGCCCCGGCGGTTCCCCGGGCGGCGGCCCCGGCGGTTCCCCGGGCGGCGGCCCCAGCGGCGGTCCCGGCGGCGGCCCCGGCGGCGGTCCCGGCGGCGGTCCCGGCGGCGGTCCCGGCGGCGGCTCCAACGGTGGCGGTGGCACCGACGGCGGAGGAGGCTGAACACCGGGAGGAGGCCCTCGCGGCGGAGGAAGCAGCTCCCCTTCCACGTACATCTCCACCGGGGCGTACTCTTCCTCTTCGTCGTCGTCGTCCTCCTCCTTCTCCGTCTCCCAAACCTCCGCGGTCGCTCGGTACTTCTGCGGCTTCCCCGCGGGCGGCCGCCCCGACGGGTTCAGCGTCGGGTGGTAGTACACGGAATCCTGCGGCTTTCTCTCGCCGAGACCCACGAGCCCTTTCCCGACGGTCGCGAGCTCCGTGCCGACTGGTCTCAACGCCGCGATCGTGTTCTTCACCTTCGGCACCACGGGCGCGGGCGCGTCCTTCTTCCCCGCGTTCGCTTTCTTCTCCTCCGCGTGCCACTTGATCGCCTTCTCGAGCTGCAAGATTCGCTGCTCTTGGACGTTACTCGCGAGCCCCATGCGCTTCGCGTTCTCGAGCTTCGCGAGCTCGGCTTTCAGGGAGCCGACGTCGGCGGATTGGAACGCTTCATCTCTCGCTGACTTGCGAAGCGCCTTGTTCTTCGCGAGCTCTTTCTTCTTCTGCTCGCGCCGGTACTTATCCCCGGGCGCTAGCGACTGCGACGTGAACGGGAGACGGGGGTGGACGCGTCAGCGGGGCGTCGTCGTCGAGGACGGCGGAGAAGCCAACCCTAAAATGCGACGGACGGAGTGGAAAACGACGAAGAGCGACGGTCCGCGCGAGATCTCGTCGACGACGCGCGCGCGCGCGCGCACCTTCCCCATGGCGAAAGTCTACGCCTCGTCCGCGCGCGCGCGGTGTCCGCGGTCAGAGCCGTGCTCCTCGCCCAACGACCGCGCGTACGCGAGTGGCCGCCGCCGTGGACGAGGCGTCGGCTTCGTCAATCGAAACGTTGGACGAGCTCATCGCGCGTGCCGAGTCGCCCCGAGTTTGAGCAGCAGAGCTCGTCGCCCCTTTTGGCACGGACGTCGCCCCCGCGCGCGGTCGTCACAACGCGACGCGCGAGGCGAACCGATCGGCGCGCGTTCGCTGTACTCGCGCGAGCCACCGCGTTCCACCGCACCTCGCGAACGCGATGACGTCCGAGACGTCGTCCGAGACGTCGTCCGAGGTTGGCGCGTCGCCGACGTCGGAGGAGGAGTGGGTGAATCCGTTTCCGGTCCCCAGAGAACCCGGGCATCAAGTCCCGAGGACGTTCGAGAGGCAGGAAGCGGGCACGCACGTGCAGATCAAGCTCGCGAACGAGGAGTTCGGGCAGCGCATGGACGTGCAGGAGATGATGATGAAAGTGATGCAAGCGACGATCTGCTCGTGCCCGGAGGACCCGCTGCAGTTCATCACGGATTACCTCGAGCGCGAGCTCACGGGGGAAGGGAACGAGGCGATTAAGAACGGGTTCGTGGACCCGAACGAGACGAACGTGCACGATTACGCGGGGAACGTCAAGTTCCAGATCGTGCTTCACCGGCTGTCCTCCGCGCTCATCGAGTTCAAGCCGGAAGGGGACCCGCTGTCGTTCGCGGTGGAGTACCTGAAGAAACTCAAGGAGGACCCGGAGCCGCGGCGGTGACGAGAACGACAGGAGCGACGATTGCGAATGGACGTGGCACGGCGCCGCCGCCGGCCGCGACGGCAACATAGACAGAGTTAGCTACTTTAATCACGACTCCCGAGGAGCTCTAAACGTTCCACGTGCGCGAGCGCGAAGTCCACGTCGCACCACGACGGGACGTCGTCCGCGTTCTTCGAGGTCGACGCGATCACGTCGCGAACTGCGCGTATCAATGCCCTGCGCGTCGTCGTCCCGTCCCCGCCGCCGACGACGGCGTTCGCGTCGTCTCCGTTCCCGTCGTCGCCCTCCGCGGCGACGGCCGCGCGCGTCAGCTTATGAATCTCTAGCGCGCCTCGAACCGCGTCGAGGACGCGATCGGCGACGCCGAGGACGCCGAACCTGTACGCGCGGCCGGCTCGCATCGCATCCGCGATGGAAGCGTTCGACGTCGACGGCTGCACGCGTCTCTCCTTCGCGATTCGCTCCCCGCTCCAGCCCAGTTCGAGGTGCATTCTGTGCGCCTCGATCTGCCTCGGCGCGAGCGTGTCTTGCTTTTCTTGCGGAAGCGCGGGAGTTATCTCGTTCGGATCCACGGAACACTCCCCGAGAAGGCCTTCGACGGTCGCGAGCGCGACCGTCGACGCGTCGTCGAGGACCGTCGTTCGCGTCGGCGGCTCCATTTTCTCGAGCGCCTGGTAGACTTTGAGCCCCGCGAACGCGTCCAAGGCGGCGTACCTCTGCTGCTCTTCACTCAGAACTGGCGCCTCCCAGTCGCTGATTCGCGCGGAGTTCGTCTTCGGCAGCGCGCGGCCTAAAGTCCATTCCACGAGCGCGGCGAGCGAGAACGCTCTCGGCTCTTTCGCGGCGTCGGATGACGTTCTCTCCGCGGCGTGCGCTTTCAACTCGATCACGCCGGCGACGTGAAACGCAAAGTCGCGCGTGATCTTGTGCGCGTCCCCTCGCGCCTGTACACCCACTTTCTTGATGCTCGGATCCTCCAAGAACGCGCGCAGCGCGGGCGTCATCCCTCCCGCGCGGCACAGACGGAGCAAGACGCACACCGGCTTCGCCGGTCTCTTTCCCTCGCAACACAATTGCACGAGCGACGTCGGTCGTTCGCCGCGTCCCGCTTTGAAGGTGACGACCCACTACAAGTCCCAGCCGACGACGCGAGAGTGACCGGGGACCGCGCACAAGCGCGTTATCCTCGCGACCGCGGCGTCGATCGCGGACGGGGACTCCGCGAGCACGACCTGTCCGTCGAATGTCAACTCCTCCAGAGCCACCAGCGAATTGGGAATTTGGCAACCGTCCAGATCTCCCGAGTCGTCGTCGTCGTCGCGCGCGGACGCTCCGACGAGAGACGGCGGTAAGCGACGTTTGCGCGTCGCGGACGTATCACGCGGCGCGTGTTCTTTGATATCGCTCCTCGAGACGCCCGCGGTCGCTTTCACGCCCTCGACTCCGCGCGTAACGACGGCGACGTTCGAGGGTGCATCGTTTTCGTTATCGTCGTTCCCGCGCGCGGCTTGGCGCTCGACGTGCCCTAAAGCCTCGAAAAACGAAGGCGAGGTCTCCTCCACGTCAAAAAATGCGACCGCGGCCATGGCGTCCATGCGCGTTTTGGTGACCTCCTCACGGTTTGGTTGGGAAGGTGCTGTGAAGAGTGAGAGGAAGAAACGCATCTCATTCGCCTTCCCGCGCCGCGTCCCGCCGTTTTTCCTGCGTCGTTTTTCGAACACGAACAACTTACACGCGACAAACGATATGGAGAAGCAATACCTACATTAATACTAAGCCTAAACCGCTCAAAACACGGAATCGTCGGAGTCGTCGTCGTCAGGGGGCGCGCCGAAGTCGTCGTAATCCACGCTCTGGTCCCCCTCGCCCCCCGCCTCGATCGCCTCGTCTGCGACGCCGTCCGTCGCCGCCGCCGGCGGCGACCCCGGCGCCGCCGGGGAAAAACCATCCCCGGGAACTGACACCATCGGACTCGACGGCGACACCGCGCTCGAGACCGCCACGGACGCTCGCGGCGTCTCGGTATCGCTCAGGTCGTCCGGCGTGTCGAAGTCGTCCTCCTCCCCGGGATCGTCGTACTTCGCCGCCAGCCGCGTCTGCACGGGATCGTCGACGCGCGCCGACGACGTCGAAACCGAAACCCGGGGGGGGTCGTCCGCCGCGTCCGCGTCCGCGTCCACGTCCGCGTCCAATCGCGGCGATCGAAATTCGAAGCTGTCGTCCTCATCGGGCTTCTTCGGCTCCGGGGCTCGGACGGCTTCCTCGACCTCGAAGTCGTCGTCGTCGTATTCGTCCGCGGCGACGTCGACCGGCGACGTTGCCGCGTCTTCCGCCCGCCGCGGCGACGGGCTCGGCGAATCATCCTTCAACTTCGCGTCGCTGAACTCGAACTCGTCGTCGTCGGCGAACGCGTCCGCCGCGAGACCTCGCCGCTGTTCTGGCGGCGGCTCGTCGACCGCCGCCGCGGTCGACGCCTGGGCTTTGTTTCCCGCGGTTCGACGCACGACCGGCGCGAGAAAGTTTTTCGACCGCGGACTCGCCGGTCCGCTCGGCCCTGGGAAGCCCGCGGCGCCGAAGCCTCCGCCGGCGAAGCCTCCACCGCTCGCGCCGGCGTTGACGGGAGCGATGCCGGATCGCTTCTTGAAACTCGCGCCTTGGATGACGGGCGGCGGCGCGCTGAAGCCGATCCCTAACCCGCCGTCGGCACCTGCTGCGCCGCCGCCGCGTTCGTCGTCGTCGCCAAAGTCGTCGAAGTCGCCGAAGATTTTCGCGCGCACCTCCGCTCGGACGATGCCGACGTCGCCGTCCTTCTTCGACGCTTTCCTCGCGAGCTTCTGCTCCAGCGTGAGCGGCACGTCGGACTCTAAGTCGTAGTCCTCGAGATCGGTGACGCGATTCTTGTTCGCCTTTTTCCGTCTCTTCGCTTCTGCGGCCGCCTCCTCCGCGGCGGCGGCCTCCGCGTCCGCGTTATATCCCGGCATCGTCGCCGGTCGCTGATCGTTTCCCTTCCCGCTGACTCGTTTCATCCCCGCTCGCGCGTCCGCCTCGAGGTCGTCGTCCTCCTCCTCGAGCGCGTTTCCATCTCCATCTCCTCCCCCGAAGAGCGGTGCCGAGTCTCGACCTCGCGCCCCCCACGCGTTCTTCTTCGCACGCGTCGACGCGTTCGCCTCGTCGACGCCGTCGTCCAGGCCGAACGAGCGCGCCTTTGGCACCGGTCTCGAGTCGCTCGAGCCGAACGCTTCCTTCGGCTTCCTCGGCGGTGTCGAGGGCGCGCCCGCGGTCGAACGTCCGCCGCTCTCGCGGTCCCCTCCCGGGGAGCCGTGGTCGCCCTCGGGAGGACCGATCTCCTCGACCGCGGTCGACGACTTCGACGAGCAGCACCCCATGCCGGCGCGGCGTGAGACGCTGTCACGCCGCTCGCGCACCGCTCGCGCGTCTCACACCGCTCGGCGCCCTGGACGAATGGAGACGGACGCGTTCGCGAATGCAGCGACACCAAACGTTTTTTGAGTCAACGGAAAAATAATGCGCTCGTCCGGAGGGAACGATCAAGGGACGAGGGGCGCGCTCGCGAAGATCCCATGTGCTGTATTATTCATTCAAACGTCTACTGTGTGTCCCTTTCGAACGCTAGTCCCTCGCCCCCCCCCACGCGACGTTTCCTCAGTCCGCGTCCATCGCGTCGTCGTCCTCCTCCTCGCTGCTCCCCTCCTCGGCTTCTTTCACGTTGAGCGTGAACTCGTACTCTTGGTCGCACCCGAGGTACGAGTCGCACATGAAGAACAGCGTGTACTCCACCTCCCCGGCGTCCGCGGGTGCTTGAAACTCGAGCTTCACCTTCTGCTTCCGCCCTAACGCGACGCGCTTGATCGCCGCGAGCGTCCCCTTCTTCGCGTCGCCGACGACGAGCCACCACGCCTCGTCCTTCTTTTTCGGAAACCGCGGCGCGATCACCGGCCCAATTTCGCCGTCGTCCGCCTCGCGCTCGAGCTGGACGATCATCTCCACCGCGTCCCCGGCTTCGACTTCGTCAGGGTTAACGATCTCGTAGTTCACCTCGATGTTCGGATACCGGTTGCACGCGGACGCGACGTCCTCCATCTGCGCGTCGGACAAAGCCAGCAGCTCGACGCGTTTGTCGTCGTCCATGTCGACTAAATCGTAGACGCTCTCCACGCCCGCGTCGGCGCACCGAGCCGCTGTCTCTTTATCGACGTGCGGCAGCTGCATGAGCGCGCTCTCCTTCTCCCACTGCCCTTGCGTGAGCATCTGCGACAGCTCCATCGCCGCGAGCGCGGGGGCGAGCCATCCAGACGAGGATATCACGTCCACGATCGCCTGGAGCAACCGCGTCGCGTCGGGGAGAATCGACGCGAGGTCGTTTTGCAGATCGCCGCTCAGACGCATCCGACCAAAGTGCGCTTGCATCAGCGCCGCGACCTTCACGTGCGGATCCGTCGTCCGACGATTCTCGAGCGTCACCGGGGAGTGGTGCAGCACGTGCCTCAGCGCGTTCGCCTCCCCGGGCCTGACCGCGTACTTTTCAAACTCCGTCGCGCCGGCGACGATCTCGAGCAGCCCTTTCAACTTGGTCTTCGCCGTCAACGACGCCGCGAAGAGCTCGATCGTGGTGTACGAGATGTAATAGTACGACCCAATCATACCGAGGTTGAGAGGCGTCACGTCCATGTCGTCCTCGATCGTGATGCACTTGGACGCTTCGAGATCCGCGAGCGTCGTTTCCACGAGCTCGGAGAGCGCGTCGGACAAGTGTCGGTGCGTCACGCCGGTGAGGTTGTAATAGTTCGGGTTTTGCGTCAGGCGGCGGTAGTAGAACGACCACGTGAGGTAGTCGACCGCGTCTTGCTTCGTCTCGATCGTCCTCGTCACGATCTCCGCGGCCATGTGGTCGTGTAAGAAGTGATCGAGGTGCGACTCCACCGGGAACGGCTCGTACAGAAACTTTTTGTAGTACTCCTTCCTCGGGGCGTGGCACAGCAGCACGCACACGCCGTGCGTGTCCACGAGCGGCCGCGACGCGCGGCCAGCCATCTGCAGAAGATCCGTCACGGGGTAATCCGCGCTCCCGGCGCCGCCGGCGTCGTAATACTGCGTCCCCATGATGATCGTCAGCTTACACGTCGCGGCGAGACCCCACGCGAGCGGCGCGGTCACGACCAACACGCTCGCCGCGCCAGAGTTGAAGACGCGTTCGACGACGTCGCGCTCCTCCGCGGGCAAGGACTCGTGCAGGAGCGCGACGCCAAAGCCGAGCGCGTGCCGCACCGCGGGGTCCGTGATTCGCTCCAGGTGCGGCGCGATGTCGTCCGCATCGCACGCGAGGAATTTATTCGGCTTTCCGTCCGCGGACGCGAACGTCAGAAGGTCGAGCGCGGCGAGCTTCGCGTGCTTTCGCGTCGGGACGAACACGATGGCGGGTTCGGAGTCGCCGGACGCGTGCTGGCAGATGGCGGAGTACACCGGCCTCGCCATCGCTTGCATCCTGGACTCGAAGTTCACGATGTCCACGCCCTGGACGTGTATGTCGAGCGGCACGGGCCTCACTCCCGGTGGAAAGTTGAACATCCCGTGCGAACCCGCGCCGAGCCACTCGCCGAGGTCCTTCGCGTTCGCGAGCGACGTGCACAAGCCGACGACGCGAATCGGCTTGTCGAGCTGCGAGCTGATGTAACGCATCCTGCTCGTGACCACCTCCATCGTCGGTCCGACGGCGCCGCCGATGAGGTGCAGCTCGTCCGCGATGAACAGCGCGACGTTTTGCACGTTCTTCCGCTGCTTCCATCGTCGGCTGATGACGTCCCACTGGTGCGGCGTCGCGATGACGACTTGTCCTCTCTCCAGAAGCTTGAGATCCGCGGCGGTCTCGCCCGTCAACGCGACGACGCGGACGCCGAGCGCGTCGCCCATGCGCGATTGCCAGTCGTTCAGGCGCTCCTTCGCGATCTCCGGCGTGGGGGCCATGTACACGCACCTCGCGCCCTCGGCCTCGCCTTTGTTCAGCTTGTTCAAAACGCGCAGGATCGCGAACTCGGCGCAGATCGTCTTCCCGCTCCCCGTGGGCGCGCCGACGAGCGCGTTGTCGTCCGTGTTGTACAGGCACTGAAACGTCTGCGTTTGCACCGGGTTGAAGTGCTGCAGGCGCGGGGCGTACAGCGCGTCGAATCCGTCTTGCTTGAGCGCGCTCACGGGCAGCGGCTGGAGGTCGAGCAGCTCCGTCGGCGGCGGGTGCTTCTCGGGCAAGAGCAAGTGCTTGAAGCTCACCGGAATCGTCGTCTCCGAGCCGAGCCAGCTGTCGGAGACTAAACGGACGAAGTACTGCGGCGGGAGCGGGTCGAGAAGGGTCACGGTGAACGACACCGCGTGGTCCTCCTCCGCGTTGACCATCTTGAGCAAGAAAAACTCGTGATGCAAGATCACCTCGCCGTCGTTGTCCTCGACCAACAACCAGAACCCCTGCGCGAACCCGTGTATCTTCTCGTCCCACTGGAAATCCGGCGTGAGCGTCAGGTCGACTTTGAGCACCGACCTCGTGATCGGCTGGACGTGCGCGCTGAGCTCGACGCGAGGGAACTGATGCACGAACTTGTGGATCGCCTTGCCCATCTTCGGAAAGCGAATCAGCTCGCCAATCTCCTGCGACGTGAGGTCGTAGTACCGCTCCCACGCGAGGTCTTTCCGCTCGACTTTCACGAGGATGTCCTGCGGGATCCCTTTGAACTGCCGCAGCGGCGTCTGGCTCCCCCACGTCCTCCGCGCGCCCATCTTGCACAGCGCTAACGCTTTATCCGCGAGCAGCGCCCACCCGCGCTTGAGGACGATTTCGAAGATGCAGCGGAGAATTCTTCCCGCGGACTGCGTCACGTACACCATGTCCGCCATGAGCGCGAAACCTTCGAGCTTCATGCCGCTGATGTACGCCTGGAGCAGGATGTTGATCTTCGCCGTTGGCTCTTCGATGCTCTCTTTGACCGGGATCGGCACGCGCTCCGCGAGCTTCGCGAGCTCGAGTTTCTCTTCCTCTCTCACGGAGATGTACTTGAACTCCTCCGCGAGAGAGAACAAGCGAATGAGCTCGATATCTCCCATCGTCGGCTTGAGGTGTTCGTTAAACGCGGACACGGTGCCGTGGCTGATGTAGTAGTGCGACGCGATTTTCCCGAGATCCGTCGCTTGAAGCGTCCCGCTCCTACGATCGTACCGGCACAGCCCAGCTTTGTCGAGCGTCGTCGCCGCGGTGTGCACGAGGTCCGCGCGCCGTTGCTCCAGAGCCGGATCGTCGTCCAGGGCGTCGATGCCGACGCCGTAGAGGTTCGGGTTGCGTAACATGCGAACGTACAAGTACGTGTACCCGAGCCACGACACCGCCTCCTTCGTGCCTTGCACCGTGCCGAGGACAACCTCCGCGTTGAGCGCGTCCGCGAGGTTGTTCACGAACTGCGACTCGATCGGGAGCTGCTGGTTCAGCAGCGACAGGTAGTACTGCAGCTCGCTGTGTTGCGTGATGATGATCCCCTCGCCGAACGTGTCGAACTGCGGCCGGCCGGCTCGTCCCATCATCTGCATGACGTCCTGGAACGAGAGCTCGTCCCACCCGCCCTTCTCGGGGTTGTACATCTGCGTGCCTTTGATGATGACCGTGTGCGCGGGGAGGTTCACCCCCCACGCGAGCGTCGCGGTGCTCACTAACACTTGCACGTGGCCGTCCGCGAAGAGCTCCTCGACTAACGTTCGGTCCGCTCGGCTCATCCCGGCGTGATGAATCGCGAAGCCGTACGGCAAGATGTCGCGCAGATCCGCGGAGCGGCACTGCTCGGCTTCTGAGATGAGAATCTCCCGGCTCGCGCTGTCGTCTTTGATGAACTTCGACAGCGCCTCGTTCTGCAGCGCGGTGTCTCGCAGCGCTTTCGCCGTCTTCGCCGTCTCCTTCCGGCTGTGGACGAATATGATCGTCTGCGACTTCCCCGCGTTTTCCATCACCTTCTCGTAGCAGATGTCGTTCATGAGCTGGAACCTCTGAAGCGGCTTCTTCACCGTGACGCCGATGAACTGCTGCTGCAGCGGGCACGGGCGGAAGCTGTTGTCGAACACGAACAAACCTTTCGCGGGGTTCACGCGTAAGAACGACGCGACGTCTTCAAAGTTCGGCAGCGTCGCGGAGAGACCCACTAATCGGACGAGCTCTTGCGTCGTCTCCACCTGTCGAACCGTCCTCGCGACGATGGACTCGAGCACCGGTCCGCGGTTATCGTGAAGCAAGTGGATCTCGTCGATGATGAGCAGACGAACGAGTTGCGTGTACGTCCGATCCCCCGATTTGCGTGTGATGATGTCCCACTTCTCCGGGGTCGTGACGATGACCTGCGTGTCGTCGATCTGCACGCGGCTCAGGGACACGTCCCCGGTGAGCTCTCGGACGTTGACGCCGTAGGGTTTGAGCCTCGCGCCCAGGTTACCGACCATCTCCGCGACGAGCGCCTTCATCGGCGCGACGTACACGATCTTAAACGCGCTCAAATCGAGGCTCCCGTCCTGCCTGCGGTGCAGGCCGAGCTCGTGGAGTATCGTCAGCATCGCGACGTTCGTCTTCCCCGCGCCCGTGGGCGCGCAGAGGAGAAGGTTCTCCGGCGAGAGCATCGCGGTCTCGTACACCTGGCTCTGCACGCGGTTCAAGGACTTCATGCCTTTAAACGCCGGGTGCGCCCAGGACGGAATCTCTTCGATCGTCCGCAGCGCCTCGTTGTCCGCGAACGCTTTCGGCTTGAGCGCGGGAATGTGCACCTCCTCGTACCCTTTCTTCGCGCTGCGGTACGACCCGGCCGGGAGCTCGCACCGTTTGTTCGCCATCAGACGGCTCCCCGCGGCGAACGCGAGGGCGTCGAGCTCGAGCATCTTCCGGCCCGCGGCGGCGGCGCCGTGCCCGGCGTCCGCGACGTCCGCGGCGACCTCGCCTCGGAGACGTCTCGCTTCCTCGCGAATCTTGCTCTCCATCTTCGACTCGCGCGCTCGCGCGCTCGCGCGCTCCCCCGTGAGCCTCATCGCGTCGAGAATCGCCGCCGCCTCCGGACGCGCGGACATCTGCTCCACGATCGCGTTCTTCTCGTCCTCGTCCTGCGCGCGCGCGAGTCGCGTGCACCACACCACCCTCGCTCGTGACTTTAACAGTTTCTTGATGAGGTCAAACTTGTCGTAGTCGAGCATGAGCACGAGGCGGTTCTCGCACGCGCGTTCGTCATCCTTCTCATCCGCGAGCGTGGACAGGACGTCGTCCGCGAGCTTTCTCGACTCGCTCGCCTCCGCGTCCGTGTATCCAAACGCGTGCGCGATCTCGCGCTGCAGCCAGTACGCGTCGATCTCGGACGCTTTCACGAGGTCGTGATCGACGTCGTCCGGGCCGAGATCGACGTCGACGCCTCTGACGCCGGCGCCTCTCGCGGCCTCGACGCCGCCGCCTTCGCCGTCCTCGTCCTCGTCGTCGACGTCGCTCGCTTCGAGGACTTCGTCGAGCTCGTTGGCCGCGTCCTCGTCTTCTTCTTCCTCGAACTCGACGGCGACGCCGATGTCGTCGTCGAGCGCGTCTCCGGGGGCACCGCCGTCGCCGCCGTCGCCGTCGCCGCCGCCGCCGCCCGGGGCGAAATCCGTCACCAGCTTCCCGAGCGCGACGTACTTCGCGAACGTCTCCGAGTCCGTCGGACCCATGAGCGCCTCGACTTTGGTCTTCCTCTCCGGGTCCGTGCTTCGCTCCTCTTTCAAGACCTCGAGGACCTCCTCCGCGGCGCCTCTCAGGACGTCCTGCGGCTGATCTCCGAACGAGCCTTGTATCATGCCCAGGAGCGCCTCGTACGCGGACCTCGTCTCGCGCGTCTTCGGTCGGTACGATCCGTCCGCGTCCGCGGTGAGGACGGACGCGCCGACCGCGGCCTTCTTGCGCTTCGCGGCGTACGCGTCGAGATCGTCCTGATCCATTCCCCCCTTGCGCTTATCCCGCGCGCGCTCTTTCGCTTTTTTCATGCGATCCTCGAGCTCCGCGGGTTTGCTCCGGTGCACGCGGTCGCCGAAAGCGCCGGGCTGGATCTTACCCCATAGCGTCTCGGGCTCGCCGGAAGGTTCGCCCGTGATCCGATCCTTCTTGTCCGCCGTGAGCACGAGGCTCGCGTTCTGTCGAGGAGAGAGCGGGGCGGGGCGGGGGCGGTGAGAAGCGGCGGGGGATGAAAAGACGACGAAAGGCGGGCGCGGGCGTAATTCTTGGCGGCGGGACGCGCGCGGCGACGCGACGCACCGCTTTGTATTCATACTGTCTGAAGCGCGCGTGCGCCTCCGCGCCTCCGGCTTTATCGTCTTTCCGGCGATCGTCCTCGCCTCTGCCTCCTCCGGTGGGCATGGTCGTCGATCGCGGTTCGTGACTGCGCGACGCCCTCTGGATCCGCGCGCGTGGCGTGCTGTGGTCGACGAGCTCGTTCGGCTTTCGAATCGACGGGTGGAAGATGTCCTTCACCCTGTTGCTTGAAACGTCTATCGGTCAAAAGCGATGCTTGAAACCCGATATTTTTTTTCTCATCGATGAAACTGCCCTAGAGGCCGCGTGTCCCCCAAGCGGCGGGAAAAGCACACGGTGTTAGCGATGGGCGGCTGCGAGGTTCGGGCGGCTTGCGCGTCGTTCCTCACTGGCGATACACGCCACACTCGTGCGCAAACGAGATTCCACACGCGCTGCATCGAGCCTTTTATATCGATCATCGCGTGCTAGAACACGCGCGACACTCGCTCGCGGACGACACGGATCGCCCGCGCACGCAAATAAATTACCTATCAATCGACTTACGTCCCCGCGCCGTCCTCGAGGAAGGAACGATGGCGCGGCGCGACGAACCGCGCCCGAAAGGGCGCCGCCACCGCGCGCTCGGTGGCCTAATATTACACGCGAGCAGCGCGACGACTCGACTCGCGAAGATATGCTTGCTGCTGATGACCATGGCCGCGTTCTTCGTCGGAACCGCGACCGGAGGTGCGCGGCCCGCGCCGTGTTCGCGCTCGATCTGTTTCCCGCGCCCGCGCGCGCGAGGCGCCGCGGCGATCATTTCGGCGAGGGTTTCGTCCCGGCGATGCGCGAGCGACGCGTCGCGTGCCTTCGCACCGCGCCACCGCGCGGATCGTCTTCGCGCACGCTCGAGCGCTCGCGGCGAACCAGCGACGGCACGTCCGAACCTCGAGGACACTTGTCCGAACCTTCTCGTCTCGTCCCGATCGTCTTCGTGAATGCATCTTTCCCTCTTCTACTTCTCTCCCGTCTCGTCGCAGGCACGCTCCTTGAAAAAGGCGTCGCGCGCTCCGGGATGATAGGCATCGGCAACTACAAGTACTACGTCATCAAGCTCAGTTGCGTGGAAGCGGCGCAGAAGATGACGTTCACGCTCACGGCGCTTAACGGGAACCCAGACTTATACATCTCCCAGACGCTTCGGAACCCGTCCACGGTGGGATACACGTGGAAGTCCGAGAGCACGTCGTCCACGGACGTGATCGAGATCGCCGCGCCCGCGGCGGGTAATTATTACATAGCCGTCTACGGCACGTCCTCTGCGACGTTCAAGCTCACCGCGTTCACGAAGATGTGGACGGGGAAGCACCCGTGCACGGGGTTCAGACTGATGGACAACGACGTCGTCGAGGTAAACACGGACGGCAGCTTCCTGCTCGAGAACCACATGACAGTCACGGGAGCTGTAAACTTCGAAGATAACCTCAACGTAATGCAGGACGTCACCCTGGGCGACACGACCGCGAACACGATTCAGGCGAAGGCGAAGCTCAAGCTCGGCGTCGCCGCGGAGGGAGAATACGTGATTAACCGACAAGACGTGAGGAACGCGACCGCGGGCTCGCTCACGATCAGAGGAGCGCACGCGGTCGGCGGTTTAGCGGGAAACGTCACCTTGATCGCGGGTCAAGGTACGGACGGAAGAGGCGGAGGCATGAACATCTTCAGCGGCGCCGCGAACGAGGCGGACGCGGGGGACTTGACGCTCGGGACGGGAAGAGCGTTAGGAGGCCGGGCGGGTAACCTGACCCTCTACGTCGATCGAGGCGACGTAGGAGTGGGAGGTAACGTGACCGTGACCGCGGGCGCGACCACGGCCGGGGACATGCCAGGCGGGAGCGTGAACGTGAAGGCTGGGGTAGGCGAAAACGTCACCGGCGGAAGAGGCGGGGTTGTTCAGATCGACGGAGGCGAGGCGCGAGGAAACCTCGAGTGCGATCTCGCGGAGTACAACTGCTCCGGGCTGAACATCAGCGTGTCCATGTACGAGGCCGTGTTGGGCGGATGCACGAGCGACTGCAACTTCAATTTGAGCGCGAGCGCGGCGTTCAACGGGACGTACCTGTGCGGAACCATGGACGTGACCAGGGCGGAATATCTCGCC
>Ga0181559_10002856_pt1 | contig 17047 bp, 17 predicted proteins | sample 011ome_21_FD_133752 | JGI IMG/M metagenome (GOLD analysis project Ga0181559, IMG submission 133752) | Coastal salt marsh microbial communities from the Groves Creek Marsh, Skidaway Island, Georgia - 011508AT metaG (megahit assembly) | ecosystem: Environmental > Aquatic > Marine > Intertidal...
CGCTGCTTGTGATCGCGCTGTCCCGCGCAAAAACCTTGGCCACAGCTATGGAAGCGCGGGCCTTTGGCCGCTCACCCCGTCGCACTCACTACCGTGTTAGCACCTGGCGCGGCATTGACTGGGTAATCATTGCCATCGGAACGGCAATTGCCGCGGTGGCCCGCATAGGGGGAAGCATCTGGTGAGTGTGCGCGAGGTGATACTGATCGACGGTCACTCTGGGTCGGGGAAGACTGACTTTGCCAAGTCATTGGCCGTCGAATGCGGTTACGAAATGTTGAGCCTCGATGAGGTCTATCCGGGATGGGATGGTCTAGACGCCGGCCAGGCGCTCGTGGTGGGAAAACTCCTGCCGGCCTGGCTCAGCACAGGTGCTGTTACCGTCCCGCAGTGGGATTGGGCCACCATGTCCTATGCCTCATCCCGACTCGTACCAGACGCTCCCGGCTTAGTAGTGGAGGGGTGTGGTGCGATTAGCGAGGCCAGTATGGCCTTTGCAGTGCGGTCTATCTGGCTAGACGCAGCAGAGTCGATTCGATTCGAGCGGGCGATAGGCCGAGACGGGGAGTCGTACCGCGTGCAGTGGAAGCGCTGGGCCCTGCAAGAGCAACGCTTTCTGCTGTTGCACCGCTCACGCGATCTTGCAGGCGAGAGGATTGCGACCTAACGCGCCAATGGGGTGAGTAACGGGGCTTGAACCCGCGGCCTCCTGGACCACAACCAGGCGCTCTACCGACTGAGCTATACCCACCATGCGCCCTTGCGGGCCTCCTAAGTGTAATACAGCCAGGCTTAGGACTCGATTGGCCCGAACGATTTTGTGACCTCGTCCGAAATCTTCCTCGCTTCCGAGGTTGTTGGGCCCGGCTGGGCTGCCATCACGGCCTTACGGTAATAGTCCAATTCTCGAATTGATTCGAGGATGTCCGCGGTCGCGCGGTGGCCACCTGCTTTGGCGGGGGACTGGAAATAGACCTTCGGGAACCACTGACGAGAGAGTTCCTTAATGGTGGACACGTCTATGTTTCGGTAGTGGAGGTGGTTGTTCACTTTGGGCATGTAGCGCTGCAAGAAGGCGCGGTCAGTGCCAATGGTGTTTCCCGCCAGTGGCGCTACTCCAGCCTCGGGGAGGTGGCCAAGCAGATAGTCCATGAGCTTGTCCTCGGCGTCGGCCAACGAAATTCCGTGGGGGATGTCGTTGATTAGTCCACTGTCGGTGTGCATCTGACGCACGAAATCATTCATCTGCGCAAGCGCGTCATCGCTTGGCTTAATCACCACGTGGAAGCCCTCGTCCAACTGGTTGAGGTCGTAGTCGGTGATCTGAACCGCTACCTCAACGAGCTCGTCGACCTCGAGGTTTAACCCTGTCATTTCGGCATCGAGCCATACGAGTAAGGGGGGCGTTGAATCAGACATCCCCTCGAGTGTATCGAGGAGTACACACTCACCGGAATCGCCCAGGAATCCCCAAGGAATGCTCCAGCTTGGGTGACAGACTGGGGGAATTAGTTCGTGCGGACAAGATTGCGTGGAGCCCTGGTGAAAAAATCTTCCAAAATTACCCTCGGTGTCGTCATTGCGGCGGCAATTGTGGGAGGCGGGGCCATTACTGTCTCCGCCCTGCAGCCAGGACCAAGCCCCTCAGAAGTGTTAATCACTGACTCGGTGAGCGTGGGGGACATCACCACCACAGTGGCAGCCTCGGGCGAAGTAAAGTCCGTCGACCAGCTGGGGTTGAAGTTTTCCGTAGCCGGCGACATCGCCACGGTTGATGTCGAAGCGGGCGACGAAGTCTCAGAAGGCGATGTTCTCGCCACGCTCGACACTGTTGCTCTCGATGCAGCACTTGCCGCTGCGAAGAGCACACTGGCAAGCGCCCGCGACGGAGTCTCGGTGGCAAACCTTGCCGAAGCGCAGGCCCAACAAGCAATCAACACCGCTGATCAGGCACTCGCTGCCGCGGCCAAGGCTCTCGCCGACGCAAAGGACGCGTCGTCTAACCGCTCTGAGGCGATTGACGCCGCCGAAGCACAGGTGGGTGCTGCTCAAGCACAGCGTGACACCGCGACCTATCAGCAAGCCCGCGTTCCCGGTCAGAAATCTGCGGCCTCAGCAGCGCTAGCATCTGCACAGGCAAGCCTCGCTCAAGCTGAAGCAAACCTCGACAAGGCCACTCTTCGTGCTCCGATGGCGGGAACAATTTTGAGTGTGTCCGTTGAGGAGGGAGACTCGGTGAGCTCCGCAGGGGCTGACTTGTTCACCATCGCAGACCTAGGTGGATTCGAAGTGAGCGCCTTCTTCTCTGAATCAGACATCGTGGGAATCGAGGAAGGTCAAGAAGTACTCGTCGACTTTGATGCTCTGCCCGAAGAGTCAAGTACTGGAGTGGTCACGGACGTGTCGCTTCAAGGTGTCGTCGACCCAAGCGGTGGAACCTTGACCACATATGAGGTGACCGTGTCGGTGGATAACCCGCCGGCGAAGCTGCGCGTGGGAATGACTGCGCAGGTGAACATCGTCACGGCGCAGACCCCGAATGTGGTGGCCGCACCAGTGTCAGCGTTGAACTTTGAGGGCGAATCGACCTATGTCAACGTGCTTCAAGCCGATGACACTATCGTCAAGGTGCCCGTTGAAACGGGTGTTCAAGGTGGAAACCTCGCCGAGATCCTCTCCGGATTGGCCGGGGGCGAGACCGTGATTATCGGTGACGTCGGGGCATTCCCCGTCGTCGGTGGGGACTGGGAACCAGGAACTGGACCGCCCCCAGGAGTAGAAGACCAGCAGCGTCAGCAAGAGCAGTTCAACTAATGACTGATCTCGTCGTTGACCTTCGCCATGTGCGAAGGGAATACCAAACAGGTGATGTGCCCACCGTGGCGCTCGCCGACGTGAGCCTGGAGGTAGAGCGAGGCGAGTTTGTCGCCATCGTGGGACCATCGGGCTCTGGTAAGTCAACGATGATGAACATGATTGGCTGCTTGGACCGGCCAAGCAGCGGCGAAGTAATCGTCTCGGGCAAGAACGTCAAGGACTTAAACGACAAAGAGCTCACGTCGCTTCGATCCCACTCGATTGGGTTTGTATTTCAGCAGTTTCAGCTTCTGCCGCTGACGTCCGCCGTAGACAACGTGGCTACTCCACTGCTCTACCAGGGCATTAACCCTCGCGAGGCACGACGTCGAGCGGCTGAGATGTTGACCAGGCTTGGTTTAGGTGAGCGGCTGGACTTTGACCGCTCTAGGCTCTCCGGCGGACAGCAACAGCGTGTGGCGATTGCTCGCGCCTTGGTCACTAACCCTGATTTGGTCCTTGCAGACGAGCCCACCGGCGCTCTCGATACCGCTTCGGGTGAGGCAGTGATGAAAATCTTCCAGGAGATGAACGACGAGGGCCGCACCATCGTGTTGATTACCCACGACTTGGATGTGGCCGCGGCCGCGAAGCGACGCGTCTATATTCGCGACGGTTTGATCGAGCGCGATGAGCGCTCAAGTCAGATGGCGGGTGCCAAGTGACCCCGTGGCTCATTCTTCGCATGGCCCTTCAGCGCATCAGGGCCTCCAAGATGCGCTCTGCACTGACCATGCTCGGAATCATCATCGGTGTGACCTCCGTGGTGGCGCTGATTTCGGTAGGTCAAGGTGCGCAACAGGGAATCGATGAGACCCTGTCGGACCTGGGTGCGAATCAGATTTCGATCACCGCCACCACACCGGACGGGCTTCAAGAATCAGACATGGACAACATGGCTGAGCTTCCCAACGTATTGCGGGTCTCGAGTGAGGTGCGCGCCAACGGTTCGGCCAGTTTCGAGGGAAACGACACCAATCTCGGCATGATTGGTGTCTCTCCTGGCTATGAAGCGATTTCTACTCCCACTATTGCGGCCGGTCGATTCTTGCCGGGGGCACCTGCAGCACAGTCGGCCCGTGTCGCCGTGTTGAGTGCAGTTGCCGCCAGTGACTTGGGAATGACCTTTGACGACATGGGAAGTGAGTTCCGCATCAACGGGGTGGCCTTCCAGCTCATTGGCGTACTTGACGACGCAGATGGTTTTGGTGGTTCTGGAAATGTGTACATCACTCAGACTGCTGCGCGCTCGCTTTATGCGAAGTCTCCGTATGTGTCGGTGATCAACGTTCAAGCGGTCTCAAAAGAGACGGTCGATTCGGTTGAGCAATCTGTTACGGATTATCTGCGCATCGAAAAAGGCCTCACGAGCGAGGACGACGCTGAGTTCATCATTTTCAACCAGGCGGCTCTTCAAGATGCGGTGAATACGGTGACAGGAACACTCAGCCTGCTGATTACCGGTATTGCTGGAATCAGTCTTGTTGTCGGTGGTATCGGAATCATGAACATCATGTTGGTTTCGGTGCGCGAGCGCACCCGCGAAATTGGTGTGCGGCGCGCCATCGGGGCCACACAGAACCAGATTTTGGTGCAGTTTTTGATGGAAGCCGTCGTGTTGTCGCTCATGGGTGGCTTCATCGGTCTATTCATTGGTGAATTAGCTTCGTTTGGCCTGAGCAGGTTAGGGGATTGGACGTTCTTCATTGACCCCAACACCGTGGCGCTGGCGCTTGGCTTCAGCGCGTTCGTCGGAATCGTGTTCGGGGTGTGGCCTGCACGCACCGCAGCAAAACTTCAGCCTGTTGATGCGTTGAGGTTCGAGTAGATTTCGTTCAGCTCGCCAGTGACATTCGGCGCCTGATCCATTCAGCGATTCCGTTGATGTCCAGTTGGTCATTGGCAATGTCCAACATGAATACGAACGCATCGTCGACGGTTGCGTCGATATTGACGCCATTTAGTTCGAGAAATACGTTCATGGCAATCCAGGCAGAGCGCTTATTGCCATCAATCATTGCTTGAAATTTTGTGATTGCATGGCCAAGAGCGGCGGCTTTGGTCTCAAATTCCCTATAGACCTCTTCGCCAAAAAGAGTGCTATGCGGCCGCTCCCAGGCGGACTCGAGTAGGCCCGCAACCTGGACCACAAAGCCATTTTCTGGTTTTGGCGGACAAGTATTTTTAAGACTTGCCTGTGGACAACTGAAAAGTTTTGGTACTTGTTGGGTTAGGGCTGGCAAACTGGGCAGATGTTCGAGTTAAAGACGCCGTATCTCTTGTTCTTCGGTGACGAGGAACGCCCCACCTATGCCAAGACAGGCCTGGGCCTTGCTCAATGGAGCCCGGACGCCTGCATCGGACAATTCCGATTGACTCCCCAAACAGCAGACGCGGGAATCCCTGACTACAACATCGTGACCGCCATTCAAGCGGGGGCGAAGTCAGTGGTGATTGGCGTTGCGCTCGTGGGCGGGTCTATGCCGAGCCATTGGATTCCTGCGCTCGTTCAAGCCCTGGAGCTAGGCCTAGATGTTGTCGCTGGGTTTCACACGAGACTGACTTCTTTTCCTGAGCTGGTCGCGGCCGCTGAGTCGGGAGGTGCGCGTTTAGTCGATGTGCGGGTTCCACCTGAGAATATTGGGGTCGGCACGGGACTTAAGCGCTCTGGCAAACGGCTACTTACTGTGGGAACGGACTGCGCGTTGGGTAAGAAGTACACCGCACTCGCACTTGAAAAGGAGATGTCTGCCCAGGGCTTTGACGCAACGTTTAGAGCAAGCGGCCAAACCGGCATCATGATTTCGGGATCGGGAATCCCCATGGACGCCGTGGTCTCTGATTTCCTCACTGGGGCGGCAGAGATGCTCTCCCCGGCCAACAATGACACCCACTGGGATGTAATCGAAGGGCAAGGCGCTTTGCACCACCCCGGTTATGCTCCGGTCAGTATGGGACTGCTCATGGGCTCCCAGCCCGATGCCTTTGTCGTGTGCACGGAAGCGGGGCGCACCCATATTGCCGGCTGGGATGGGTTCCCCCTCCCCGACATTGCCGATGTGATTGAGCGCACGATTGAGATTGGCTCCCAAGTGAACCCTGGAATCCAGCCCGTAGGCATCAGCGTGAACACGAGCGCACTGAGCGATTCGGAAAGCGCCACCTATCTTGCCTCGCTGTCCGAGCAGTACGAGCTACCAGCGGTCGATCCATTGCGTGGTGGGGTCGGTCCCATTGTTGACTACCTCAAGGGGCTTGATTGACGCGGCAGATGCGGGTGGAGAAGAAGAATTTTCCACTGCACTCTCCCTTTGTGATTACTGGCTATACCTTCACCGAGCTCCAGGCGATTTGGGTCACCCTCTCCGAGAACGGTCACGCAGGTCGTGGTGAAGCGTGTGGGGTGTACTACTTGGGCGAGACTCAAGACTCTATGGCGGCTGCGGTCGAGGACGTACGATTCGCGGTTGAAAACGGTGCCACGCGCAGTGACGTCCAAGAACTGTTGCCCCCGGGGGGAGCGCGTAACGCTCTTGATTGTGCAATGTGGGACCTTGAATGCAAATCCAGTGGGAAGAGCATTTGGGAACTGCTCGACATTGAACCCCACGAGCTCACCACGGTTGCGACGATTGGTATTGGCGCGCCAGACCAAATGGCCACTCGCGCCTTGGAGCTGTCGAGTTTCACAAAGCTAAAAATAAAGCTCGACTCAGATGAGCCCATCGAGCGTTTGACAGCTATACGCGCCGTTCGGCCAGACGCAGAACTCGTCGTCGATGCAAATCAAGGGTGGACCGCCGAGCAACTGACACGCATTGCACCGCAGTTGGAATCGCTCGCAATTGCCATGGTCGAACAGCCTCTTGCCAGGGGCGACGACAGCGCCATGGCCCAGGTGCCGCGGGTCATCCCGATAGGAGCCGACGAGAGTCTTGTCTCACTCGATGAATACGACGCTGTTTCCCCGCTTTATGACGTGATCAACATCAAGCTCGATAAGTGTGGAGGACTGACAGAGGCGCTCACGATCGTTGAGCGCGCGCAGACCGACGGCAAGAAAGTCATGGTGGGCAATATGACGGGTACGTCCTTGTCTATGGCACCAAGCTACGTCGTCGGCCAATTTGCTGAGTTTGTTGACATTGATGGTCCGGTCCTGCTCTCCGATGACATTCCAGGGGGCCTTACTTATCAAGAAGGTGGAGTGGTGTCTCTTCCCGCGCCTACGCTGTGGGGGTGAGTGTGACAGACAGGATTCCGCCATGGACGCTCGCCGTCATTGCGATGCTGAGCATCCAGTCTGGAGCTGCGCTCTCCATCTCTCTTTTTGACCACATTGGTCCCGCGGGGACCGCATGGCTTCGTATGGCGCTCGGGGCAATCATTCTGCTCGCAATCGCCAGACCCAGTGTTCGAGGCCTCAACAGGTCTCAGTGGCTGTCACTACTTGGTCTAGGAGTCGCTGCCGGTGGAATGACGACTGCGTTTCTTTCCGCGCTTGATCGCCTCCCTTTGGGAACAACCGTCTCAATCGAATTTCTCGGACCGCTCACGGTTGCTGCGATTTCAGGACGTACCTTCCGGGCTGCCTTATTGCCTCTTCTTGCCCTCGTCGGCGTGGTGCTACTGACTGAGCCCTGGCAGGGAGATTTTGAGTGGATTGGGGTTGGGTTTGCCCTCATCGCCGCGTTTGGCTGGGGCTGTTACATCGTGATGACTCAGCACGTGGGAGATCGATTTAGCGGTATTGAGGGCCTTGCCCTGTCAATGCCGATTGCAGCGCTCACGTCAACGTTTGTGGGACTTCCCCAAGCATGGGGCAATTTATCGTGGAGCGTGGTGGGAGTCGGCGTGATTTTGGCGCTCCTTACCCCCGTATTCCCGTTCACCTTGGAAATGATTGCGCTTCGCAAAATGACCAAGCGAGCCTTTGGAACCCTGATGGCAGTCGAGCCGGCGATTGCCGCCGCGATAGGGATGCTTATCCTGATGCAGGTTCCAGATCCACTTCACCTCGTGGGAATGTTTTGTGTGATTATCGCAGGAGTGGTGACACAGCGAGATTCCACGAGGCCCGTGGCCGCAGTGGATATTCCCGCTCCAGCGCCGAGTCCTAAGTCCAACTAGTGACTAATTCCCCGCGTGAATAGGTACCTCGGCCCATCCCCGCAGCACGAAGGTTCCCCGTGAGACGGGTTCTCCCGCCAAATCGATAGAGGGAAAACGCTCCAGCAGGGCCGGAAGTGCAATAGACATCTCCATGCGCGCCAAGGGGGCGCCGATACAAAAATGAATTCCTGCCCCAAAACCGATGTGTGGGTTGGGATCGCGCATGATGTCAAAACGTTCGGGCTGATCGAAGACCGACTCATCCCGGTTCGCCGAGCCAATCAATGCGGCAATTTTTTGACCTTCCTTGATGGTGACACCGCCTATTTCCGTATCAGCGCGAGCCGTTCGCTCAAATAGGTGAAGGGGGGAGTCAAAGCGCAAGAATTCTTCGATTGCGGGGGCCGCGACCCCCACTGGGTCAGCGCGAAGCAACTGCATTTGGTCTGGATGATTCATGGCCGCCACCATGCCGTTTCCTAATCCGTTCACGCTTGCTTCATGCCCGGCGTTTAACAGCAGGACACACGTGGCGATGAGCTCTGTGGTGCTGAGGCGCTCGCCACCGTCTTCGACCGCTGCCAGGTGGGAAATGAGATCATCGCCAGGGTTTACTTTTCGAAGCTGCATCAGTCCCTCAACGTAGGCAGCAAATTCGTCTGCAGCGCGACGCGCTTCGCTGCGGGTGTGCTCATCGGGGGCCACTTCATACATTTTTACGATTGCTTGGGACCACGGCCGAAGGAGATCCTCGTCCTCAGGAGGGAATCCCAGTAAGTAGGCAATCACTTTGACCGGGAGGGGTTCCGCGAAGTCGTGGATGAGGTCAGCGGTGCCTTCATCAAACTTGTTGTCCAACGCCTCGAGAAGGCTCTCGACGATTGTTGCAACGGCGGGCCGAAGCGCTTCGATGGTCTTGGGGTTAAACGCCTTGGTGACTAACGAGCGAAGCCGAGTGTGTTTGGGGGGTTCAGAATCAAGCAGAGAGTCCGAGTGGAGGTAGTTGAAGGTTGACCACTCACTAATTGGTTCTTTAGGGCTAAATACTCTCTGCAGGGAGCGCGCACGAAGAACATCGTTAGCGTCTCGGTGGGTCGCGGCAAGAAATTGACCGAGCTGTTCGCTCCACACCGGCTTATTGGCTGCTCGAAGTTGCGCGAGGCCTGGGTAGGGGTTTGCAACGAATTCGGGGCTTTCAAAGTCGGGCACCTCGACATTGAGTGACATAAATCCAGCCTAATTCAGGAATCTTGTCCCGCAACGCCGTGTATCAGCCAAGCGCAGAGGCACCTCGTTGTCCGACGTTTGGACGGGTCGTCGGTGTGTAGTCCTCACTATCGGTCCGCCAGTCGAGCACAATTAGCGGGGTGAATACGGTGTCGTGGGTTCTCATCGGAGTAGCCGCCGTTGCGGTGCCGCTGATGTTTTTGCCCCGCCTCCAGAACGCTACTTTGTGGCGCGCCACCGTTACGCCCCTTGCGTCAATTATTGGCTCAGGGTTTCTCCTCGCAGGCCCCGTGTTGGGGTCAACAGTGGGCCACATGGCTTTGCCAGCTATGGCAGGACTCATCGCCGTCGGATACCTATTTGGCGAGACAATTCGATACAACATTCGCCACGTCGAAGGGATTCTAGCCAAGGGCTCACACCGGACTCTTGTGGTGTTAGACGAGCTCGCCGATGTTGCACTGGCACTGGCCTATTTCGTGTCAATCGCCTATTACATCAACCTTTTCTCGGCGTTTTTCCTGAGCATCTTTGGGGTGAGTTCTCCAGCCGCCATAAATGCGATGACTAGCGCGATGATGGTCGCCATCGGCTTCGTGGGGATGGTGTGGGGGTTTCAGGGCTTAGAAAAACTCATCGTTCACTCGGTCTCTTTGAAATTGGGGCTCATTGCAGCACTCGTGGTGACGCTCGCAGGTGCCTGGTGGTTTGCGCCTTCCCAAAGCCTTTCTGCAGCTGTTGATGCAACCACGGCATCGTTTGAGCAGGTAAGAGTTGTCTTAGGTTTACTGATCCTGGTACAGGGCTTTGAAACGTCTCGATACTTAGGGGCAGAATTTGACGCAGATACTCGAGTCCGTTCCATGCGTCTTGCCCAACTCCTCGCCGGTGGCATCTATCTCGTCTTTATCGCCTCGATAACCCCCCACTTTGGCGCCCTCGATTCGTCTGCCCTGACTGAGACATCGGTGATTGGCATGTTGAGTGTGCTGGGCGTCGCGTTTGCCCCTGTGCTCATCGTGGCGGCATTGGCCTCACAATTTTCAGCATCAATCGCAGATATGAGCGGGGCAGCAGGTCTGATTGTGGAGACGACTCGCAGCCGAGTGGGACACCGCCTTGCTGTCGCCTCAATTACGGCAATAGTGATCGGCTTGACCTGGAGCATTGGCATATTTCAGATAGTCACCCTTGGGTCGCAAGCGTTCGTTGTGTACTACGCCCTTCAGGCAACTATCGCAGCCGTCCATGCAGGGAGTCAGCGTCGCAGGTTTCGTGCCGTCGTGTTCGCGATTGCCGCTGTCATTGGACTTGCGGTTCTTTTGTTGGCGGTACCCGCCGCCTAGCACGGGGCCTAGCGGCTAGATCAGAAGACTTTTAAGTTTCTGACTCCGCCCCTACATCGCACTGTTTACAGGCTAGTGGGGGAGTCGAGCGGGGTCGTGCGATTGGCGTGCGATTAGAAAACAACAGCATTAGTCACGAAACTGCGCAAAACCGCATAAAACGAGGCATTACGTCATTCGGTGGGTGACTGCCCGCTGGAGGCAATGGAGCCCCCTGTAGACTTGTGTTTGCGGGCTTTTTGCCCCGGGCCCTCGTAGCTCAGCGGATAGAGCAGAAGACTTCTAATCTTTTGGTCGCAGGTTCGATTCCTGCCGAGGGCGCCACACTGGGTCTCGTTAGACCACTTTCATTGCTGAGGCCTGGCGTACGAGCTCAGCGCCCATGTGTTACACAGCGGGAGAGTTTCGAGTCGGCGGCCAAGACGTATTGATGGCAGAAATCAAGGTTGAGGGCATCGATAACGCCATTCCCTTCTATATGTCCAAAGAGCAATTCGAGTATTGGAAGCACACTCACCTCAACATCGATGCCGTGGACGGGCGAGGATCAGGTTTCTCCTTAGAAGCACCCGAAGGCAAGCGGTTTATTACCCGCTCTCGGGTTTTTACCAATGATGAGTTTCACTATTTCGAAGCGCAGCCGGTCATTCTTGGCGATGGCACAGCACTTAAACAGCCGGCCTAACTCAACTGTTCCCCAAGTTCCAACCAAACCGCTTCGGCGTCGTCAAGTTCGCTGCTTAACCTTTGACGCTTCTGAGCAAGGGTTGAGAGCGCCGAATAGTCGCTTTGATCCAATGCGGCCATTTCGTGATCAAGAAGTGTGATCTCGTGAGTGAGAGTGTGAATTTTCTTCTCCACTCGAGAGTGTTCTTTTTCCGCATCCCGGTGTTCTTTGCTGCCGGGGCGGAGGGCGCCAACGGCTGGGGCAGAGATAGCTGCGGTGGCGTGAAGGCTCAGAGTGACATCCCTAAAGGTTTTTTCACCGGCGGGCTTTTCGAGCCTTAGGTATTCGTCGACGCCACCGGGGAGGTGGCGGAATTGGCCGTCAATAATCGCATATTGCTCGTCGGTAATTCGCTCGAGAAGATAGCGATCATGTGAGACCACGATGAGGGTCCCCGGCCAGGTGTCAAGCAGATCTTCCATCGCACGGAGCATTTCAGTGTCGAGGTCATTGGTGGGCTCATCAAGCAGTAACACGTTTGGCTCATCGAGCAATTCCAGAAGGAATTGAAGGCGTCTGCGTTGCCCACCACTGAGTTCAAACACCCTGGCTGACAGATGCGCTGAGGTAAAGCCCAGACGCTCTAGTAATTGAGCCGGAGTGAACTCTGACCCATCCGCTTTATATGTGGTTTTTTGGCGGGCAATGACATCACTGACCCGGTCATTCTTGATCTCGTCAAGGCTTGCGAGCCTTTGGTCCAACACCCTCAGTTTCACGGTAGATCCGCGTGAAATTCGACCAGTCGTAGGTGCAATCGTCCCGGCGAGTAGGCCAAGAAGTGTCGATTTGCCCACGCCGTTAGAGCCAAGAATTCCTGTGCGCTCACCGGGAGCGAGACGCCAGGTCAATGACTTCAAGATTTCCCGGTCTCCAAAGGACACGGCCACCTCGTCGAGCTCGATTACTTTCTTGCCCAGTCTGGTGGTGGCAAGTTTCGCCAAACTGACAGGGTCTCGAATCTCTGGCACGTTGCTGATGAGCGCATTGGCCGCATCGATGCGGAATTTTGGTTTCGAGGTGCGCGCAGGTGCACCTCGGCGAAGCCAGGCAAGCTCTTTCCTCAACAGGTTTTGCCGCTTCGCCTCGGTGGCGGCGGCACTTCGCTCTCGCTCTACTCGCTGAAGGACATATGCGGCGTATCCGCCTTCGTAAACGTCGACGGTTCCATCGTGGACTTCCCAGGTTTGGCTGGTGCTCGCATCCAAGAACCACCGATCGTGGGTGACGACGACGAGAGCTCCCATATTGACCGGCCATCTAGTCGCTACGTGAGCAGAAAGCCACGACACACCCATCACATCAAGGTGGTTGGTGGGCTCGTCGAGAACCAACACGTCCCACTCGCCTACTAAGAGAGCTGCGAGTGAGACTCGTCGGCTCTGACCGCCACTGAGTGAGCTAATCAGTCCTTCCCACGGCACATCAGAGAGCAGGCCCGTGATAACGTCTCGAATTTTGGGATCGCCCGCCCATTCGTGTTCTGGCCTATCGCCGACAACGGCATGCTTCACGCTTACATCGCCTGGAATCTGATCGCTTTGGTCCAGCAAGCCCACTCGAAGACCTCGCTGACCAATCACCTCACCGGCGTCTGGAGCTTGGCGGCCAGCAAGCGCACGGATCAGCGTTGACTTACCCTCACCGTTTCGCCCCACAACGCCAATGCGATCGCCGTCGTTCAGGCCAATAGTGACACCTTGTAAGACAGCTTTGGTGGGGAACTCGACAACCAGGTCTTTAGCGCCGAGGAGATGAGCCACCCTGCGAGCCTAATGGGCGCGTGTGGGTGTGGGCGCGCGTGTTAGCAGCAGTTGACCGGTAACTGACGGCGATGGGCAAAGAGCTCTTCTTTAGAGTTTTCGACCTCGGCAATCTTTACCCCATCGGGGTAATAGCCGTCAGGATACGTGGGACACACCGCCGTGTAACCGTGTGCGCGCTGAAGGATGAATCCCGCGAAATCCTTCGATTCCATGAATTCCCGGGCTTCAGCTTCGGACTCGAAGGGTTTCGCGCACTTGGTGTAGTTCCACTCAGACATGACTCCAGAATACATCGACGGCTGTCTATGTAAATAGGTGGGGTGGCACTGGTGTGCCAGCCCCCTCCTCGACGCTAGATAAAGAGAGTGTTGTGCGACTCCGCAGCTTCGCCCAGGAACGTCGCCACACCACCAAATTCGACCCCGTCAATGAGATCCGATTCGGCGATGCCGAGAAGGTCCATGGTCATGTTGCAGGCTACGAACTTCGCGCCTGCGAACTTGGCCGAGTGCATCAGCTCGGGAAGTGAGGGAACACCGTGTTGCTTCATCACTCCCTTGATCATTGCTGTTCCTGCGCCCATCATGTTCATCTGCGAGAGCGTCAGGTGGTTGGCGTCCTTCGGCATCATCGTGGAGAACATCTTGTCCATCATCTTCATCTGGCGCTTGGGAGGGTTCTCCTTGCGCAGGGCGTTTAAGCCCCAGAAGGTGAAGAACATTGAGACGTCTTCTCCCATGGATATCGCTCCATTGGCGATAATGAAGGCGGCAATTTGCTTGTCGAGGTCACCCGAGAACACCACAAACGATGTCTTCGGCTTACCCGAAGCGGCAAGTCCGCCTCCCACACCAGCCAGCGCACCTGAGCCGCCTTTTCGAAATACGGCGACATATCCCGGACCGCTTCGCTCCATAGAGATCACTTCGTGTCCTTGGCGCTTGGCCCAGGCGGGCCCATCGGAACCAAAGCCAGGATCAGAAACAGTGACTTCGACTTCGTCGCCTCGACCGAGTCCCGCCATGGTTTCTGACAAACGCATGACCGGCCCTGGGCAGGCAAGGCCCGTGCAGTCGAGGTTGACACGGTTTCCCGTGGGTTCTGGCTCCCTGGTGAAGATTGACTCTTTTTCGGCGTAGGACAGCACTGCAGGAATCGAGCGTGTGTCGTCTGGCTCTAGCTCGTGGAAGAACCGGAATGTGTGTGATCCGCCAGAGAGCGTCTGCACATCGGTGAACTTTCGCTGAATGAGCAGACGGTGTGCGAGGTAGCTTCTAAAGCCCACCGCGCAGTAGAGGCGAATCGAGTCGTTCTTGTCCCACGACTCGCATGCTTCGCGCAGTGTGGGGAGCGGAACATTTTCTGCACCGGGAATGTGCCAAATGCCATATTCCTCCGGGGTGCGCACATCGATGATGCGGGTTCCCTTGGTGGCTTCAGGGTAGTCCTCGGCCCTCCACAGCGTGAGGTCTCCCTGGAGCACGTTGGATGCGACAAAGCCCGCCATGTTGACTGGGTCCTTGGCCGAGCCAAATGGGGGAGCGTAGGCGAGCTCGAACTCTTCAAGGTCATACACGGTGAGTTCTGCGCGAACGGCGCCCGCGATCACGTCGATGCGCTTATCAATCCCGTCAAAGCCGACCACCTGACCGCCGAGAACGCGGCCGTTGTCGGGGGCAAACAGCAGCTTCAAGTGCATCATCGCGGTGCCGGGGTAGTAGCCCGCGTGGCCAGATGGGTGAACGTGGACCACTTTGTAGTCCATTCCTGCGGCCTTGAGCTGTTTTTCTGTGGCGCCGGTGCCACCCGCCACCATGTCGAACACCTTCACAATCGAGGTGCCCTGGGTGGAGCGATATTGCGTGTCCCGGCCACAAATGTTCTCTGCAGCAATTCTGGCCTGACGGTTTGCGGGACCTGCGAGCGGGGCAAGGTAGGAGCCAGGAAGCACCGTGTGGGGAGTCTCCACCACGTCACCGACTGCGAAAATGCGCTTATCCGAGGTGCGCATGTGGGTGTCAACTACCACCCCACCTCGTGCCCCAAGCTTCAGCCCTGCTGCTTCAGCAAGCTGGTTTGCAGGGCGCACTCCGATGGCGAGGATGACGATGTCCACCTCCAGCACCTTGTGGTTGGCAAGTTCTGCCTTAATGCGCTCGCCTTCGCCCTTTTGGAAGGCGGCAACCGAGGTGCCAAGGTTCAACTCGATGCCGTACCCGCGTAGGTATCGCTCGACGGGAACGGACATTTCCTTATCCAGTGGGGGCAAGATCTGCTCGGCAAGCTCAACCACAGAGACATCCACACCTCGGTGGTGGAAGTTCTCGGCCATTTCCAAACCGATGTACCCGGCACCAATTACGAGTGCCCTGGGCTTTGGGCCACCCGCCTGGTGCGCGTCTATGGCTTTATCGATGCGAGCCTTGATGGCGTCCATGTCTTCGATGTCTCGAAGTACGTGGATGCCGGGAAGGTCAATACCGGGAGTGGGGGGAACGACTGCAGTAGCGCCGGTGGCGAGACCCAGGTAGTCGTATTTTTCGGTGTAGGTCTTACCCGTGTCGACCTCGCGCACCGTGACGGTGCGGGTCTTGCGGTCAATTGACGTGACTTCGGTGCCGATTCGCACATCTAAATCGAGGGACTCTTTGAGGCTCTCTGGGGTTTGAAGCAAGAGTCGATCGCGCTCGGCGATGACTTCACCTACGTGGTAGGGCAGGCCACAGTTTGCAAACGAGATGTGGTGGCCTTTTTCAAAGACCACGATTTCAGCGAATTCATCGAGGCGACGAGCGCGGGCAGCAAGCGAGGCGCCACCAGCGACGCCCCCGACAACAACGAGTTTCACGGGTTACTCAACTTCTTTCATTCAATTAGTGCCTTGTGGGCAGGTGTAACGGGTTAGTCCTTGGTGGGGCTTCCCGGTTTGTAGCTGTGCCAGAGGATGTATGCGGCCGTGACCACCCAGACGGCGATGAACAACCACATGTTTCCTAGTACGAAGGTGGAGAGGTAGGCGCCGAGAATCATTCCCACGGCGAGCAAAGCAAGCTTGATGATGGCCAGTTGCCACCAGGTGTAGGTATAACTGCGAAACAGCTTCATGACGAGCTCCTTTCTTCGAGAGCCTTAATCCAATAAATCCTTCATGCCCTGGTAGATCATGTTCGCCGCGAGGTCGGGGTGAACTCGATTCATCGCCCACATCGCCTTCGCGTCAGAGCCAATGACGATGCGCTTCTTGGCGTGTTCAACGGCGTCCACAATCTCTCGTCCCGCATCGGCGGGTGGGGTGACTTTGCGCTCGGGAGCGTCAGCGGGCATCTCCATGTGCAAGCCAGAGTTTTCAGCGATGTTGGTACCAATAGCGCCGGGGTAAATCACGGTGACAGCGACATTGGTGCCCTTGAGCTCGCTGCGAAGTCCTTCAGAGAGCAGATTGATTGCTGCTTTTGAGGCCCCGTAGAGGGTTTGGCCTGGTACAGGTGCGTAGGAGCCCATTGACGAGACGTTGGCCAGGTGCGCTTCCGGGCGTGCAAGAAGTCCCGGCAGGAATGCCTTGATCAAGTTGGTGGGGCCAAAGAAGTTCACGGCCATGACGCGGTCAATCGCGTCAAACTCGAGATCGTTGATGCGCACGAAAGGCTGGATGATTCCTGCCACGTTGATGAGTCCATCGACTGGGCCGAGTGCTTTGTCGACCTTGGCGGGGAGTCCCATCACGCTGCGGCGGTTGGTGATGTCTGCGACAAAGGGGATAAAGGTGTCTTTGCCGACGCCCGCGAGCGTTGCGGTCTCTGCCAGCCCCGCCTTGTTGACGTCGATACCAGCTACACGAGCACCTCGACGAATGAGCTCCAGCGTGACTTCGCGCCCAATTCCTGCGCCTGAGCCGGTGACTAAGAATGTTTTTCCGGCGATGTTCACGATGGTTCCTCGCTTTCTTAACTCCCACACTACGCCTGTTTTTTCGCCCGCGCAGGCGTCACGACGAGCTCCTTTTCTGCCGGGAG
>Ga0181559_10002861_pt1 | contig 17028 bp, 11 predicted proteins | sample 011ome_21_FD_133752 | JGI IMG/M metagenome (GOLD analysis project Ga0181559, IMG submission 133752) | Coastal salt marsh microbial communities from the Groves Creek Marsh, Skidaway Island, Georgia - 011508AT metaG (megahit assembly) | ecosystem: Environmental > Aquatic > Marine > Intertidal...
CGGTCGGTCCCTATGTACGTATCGGGGTCGGCACGCCGAACGCAAAAACGGGACCGAATCCATATTTTTAACTCATGATTAGACCATCGATTCCCCCGAGCCGGCGATTCGCGCGCGAAAGACAACTTTTCCGGAGCCCAAGCGACCGTCAATATCGTGATATTTGTGATGAGAACGCGTGAACACCGACTGAACGCTGAAGACCGCGTGCTTTCGGCTCTCACCCGCGTCACTCACGAGCGCGCTCGCGCTTCTGTCCGTGCTTTCATCTCGGCGTCCCCGCGACCAACCTCCCGCGTTCGGCGTCGGGCGTCGTCCCTGCCACCGCGCTCGTCGCAACTTTTCAACGTTGGAGAAAAGGAACATCCATCACCATGCCCAAAAATCTGCTCAACGATGAGGAGCTCAAGCAGCTGGTGTCCGGCTCCGAGTACCTGTCAGGTGCGTTCCCGGGACACGCGGTGCCCGCGATATCACCGCAGTCGTCGCGCGTCGCCGCCCGCGGGACGGCTCGAAGGATCTCGAACGCGCGCGTCTTTCACGCCGCTCAAGGAGGTCGTTAGGCCTTTTTCAGACGCGTCGCGATCGCGCGCGGAACGCGCGGGGCCGGCGCGCCGCGTGCCCGAACACACGATCCGCACCGAGTGCGCGCGAACCCGCGCTTATAACGCCCCGCGCGCCTCCCTCGGCGCCCCACTCGTTCCCCACCGAACGCGTTCCTGACCGTTCCGCCCCCTCCGCCGTCATCGCCACCGCTCGCCCGAAAACCCGTCGTCTGTCGCTTTTTTCGTTTCGCGACCTCCCGACGATCGCTTCGCCACTGCTCCCGCGAACCACCAGGTACCGGCGAGAAGAAAGCCTTCGACCACCACGTGGTGCTTCAGGAGTCCGACGACCTGCTGCGCACGCTGTTCTTCAGCATCGTCAAGGAGACCACCGGCACGGACTTTTACGAGTCGCTGGTCGCCGTGTACGAGCTCTCGGAGAAGTTCCACGAGAGCCAGAGCGACGCGGACTTCAAGGCGCTTGCGGACAAGCTCGGGAGCCTGGACAAGGAGGAGAGCATGATGCTCGCGTCCGCGTTTTCGAACATCCTCAACCTGCACAACGTCTCCGAGCACGTCGCGAGCGCGATGGAGGAGCGCCACGCGCGCCTGGACGACATCCCGCGCGGGCCGGCGAAGACCACCAACGGCGCCATCAAGGGCCTCATCGCGCGGGGCACCACCCCCGAGCAGATCTACGCCGCGCTGAGCGAGCAGGAGGTGGACCTGGTGCTCACCGCGCACCCCACGCAGGCGCTGCGTCGCTCGATGCTCAAGAACTTCGGGCGCATCCGCGGGTACCTGCTGGACCTGCAGCGGTCGCGCCTCTCCGGGTACGAGCGCGCCGAGCTGCTCGGCGGCATGACGAGCGCGATTCAGGCGGCGTGGCGCACGGACGAGATCCGTCGCAACCCCCCGAAGCCGCAGGACGAGATGCGCGCGGGTTTGTCGTACTTCAACGACACCATCTTCGCGGGGTACCCGCAGTTCTGCAAGCGCATCGACACCGCGCTGCAGAACCAGGGTTTGCCCCGGATCCCGTTTGACCACTCGATCATGCGCTTCTCGTCGTGGATGGGCGGCGACCGCGACGGCAACCCAAACGTCACCGCCGAGTGCACGCGCGACGTCGTGTACCTGGCGCGCGTGACCGCGGTCAACCTTTACTTCAACGAGATCCAGAAGCTGATCTTCTCGCTGTCCATGTGGCGGTGCACGCCCTCCTTCTCGGCGCGCGCGCGTGCCATCCTGGAGGAGGCGGACAAGAAGGCGGACGGCGATGTGTACGAGATGCGCAAGCGCCGCAACTACAGCGACTTCTGGCGCTCCATCCCCCTCGAGGAACCCTACCGCGTGATCCTCGCGGAGGTGCGCGACAAGCTGTACAACACACGCGAGGCGCTGCAGGAGGTGATCTCCGGCAAGAGACACGCGCTCGACCCCAAGGACGAGAGTGTGATTTGCGCCAAAGAGCAGCTCCTGGAACCGCTCATGGCGTGCTACGACTCGCTCAGGGAGGTGGGCGACATGACCGTCGCGGACGGGTTCCTGCTGGACCTGATCCGGCAGGTGCACAACTTCGGCATGGGGCTGGTGAAGCTGGACATCCGCCAGGAGTCCGACCGGCACGCGGACGCGCTGGACGCCGTCACGAAGCACATCGGCCTCGGCTCGTACGCCGAGTGGGACGAGGAGAAGCGCACGGCCTTTCTGGTCGGCGAGCTCGAGGGCAAAAGGCCGCTGATCGCCAACGACCTGGAGTGCTCCGCTGAAGTTAGAGAAGTGCTGGACACGTTCCGCATGGTCGCGCACCTGCAGAAGGTGTGCCCGGGGTCGCTCGGCACGTACGTCATAAGCATGGCGACGGTGGCGTCGGACGTGCTGGCGGTCGTTCTCCTGCAGCGCGAGTGCGGCGGCGACCCCGCGGCGCTGCTCAACGTCGCGCCGCTGTTCGAGCGCCTGGACGACTTAAGAGACGGCCCCGCGCAGCTCAAAAGGCTTTTTTCCGTGCCTTGGTATCACACGCACATCAAGGGCAAACAAGAAGTGATGATCGGGTACTCCGACTCGGGCAAGGACGCTGGGCGCCTCGCCGCGGCGTGGGCGCTGTACGAGGGCCAGGAGATGGCCACGCACGTCGGCGACGAGTTCGGCGTGAAGCTCACGCTGTTCCACGGGCGCGGCGGCACCGTCGGGCGCGGCGGCGGCCCTTCGCACCTCGCGATCATGTCGCAGCCGCCCTCGACCATCAACGGGCGGCTGCGCGTCACCGTGCAGGGCGAGGTGATCGAGCAGAACTTCGGCGAGCACGAGAACTGCTTCCACACCATGGACCTGTACACCGCGGCGACCCTGGAGCACACGCTCAAGCCGCCGGATGGACCGGTGGACGAGTGGCGCGACGTCATGGCGACGATGGAGAAGACGTCGTGCGCTCGGTACCGGGAGGTGGTGTTCCAAACACCGGAGTTCAACCCGTACTTCATCCAGGCGACCCCCGGGCAGGAGCTCGGGAGCCTGAACATCGGCTCGCGCCCGTCCAAGCGCAAATCAAACGCCGGCGTGGTGGCGCTCCGCGCGATCCCTTGGATCTTCGCCTGGACGCAGTCTCGGTTCCACCTGCCGGTGTGGCTCGGGATGGCCGAGGCGTTCCAGCAGATGAAGGACGACGGCAAGATGGGCACGCTGCGTGCGATGTACCAGGGTTGGCCGTTCTTCAAGGTCACCATGGACCTCATCGAGATGGTGCTCGCGAAAGCCGACCCCGCGGTGGCGGCGTACTACGAAAAGGAGCTCGTCGAGCCGTCGCTGCACGCGTTCGGCGCGCAGCTGCGCCAGGCGCTCAAGGCCACCACGGACATCGTGCTGGAGATCACCGAGCACCCCGACCTGCTCACGCCGCAGTCGGACAACGGGGGGCAGGGCACGTACAGCACCCTGGCGGACAAGCTCGCGATGCGCTCGCTGTACATCACGCCGCTCAACGTCGTGCAGGTGGAGAACCTGAAGCTGCTGCGCGAAATCGAGGACGGGAACCCGCGGCCGGACTGGGTCCCCACCTGGGACTGGGCCAAGGAGATGCTCGGCAGGTACGAGTCCAACGACCTGTACCACGCCGTGGTCAGCGACACGTTGATCATCACCATGAAGGGGATAGCCGCGGGGATGCAGAACACGGGCTGAGACGGGACGCGGAGAGGATTCGTCGCGGGCGCGTCGCGCATTCGTACGACGCGAGCGAAAGACACTGGTTTTGTTTGCTTCCTTCTATCTCCAAATAGTCTACGTTTGCGATACGACACGCGCCGTGCTCGAGCGTTCAACGACGCCTCGACGTCGGCTTTCATGCGAGCCTGTCCGCGCGCAGCCTGGCGAGCGTCTCATCCACCTCGCAGTCGTCCCTGTACGCGAACACGGACAGGATGACGACCCCGCACCCGAGCGCGATGGGCCCGTTGAGCGGCGCTCCGAAAAACGTGTTGCCCAGCCCGGCGGTGAGCACCAGGCTGGCGCACACGGCGACGGTTTTCGTGACGGACGAGCTGTACAGCACGGAGAGCGCGACTAACACGCCCCCGCTCGCGTGTAGCAGCGCGATGGCCCACACCAGCGGCGTCCAGCCGCGTAACACGTCCCCACCCGTCTCGAGCCACGCCGCCGGGAGGTAAATCGCCGTCGACCACAGCGCGAGCTGCACGTTTCGGTCCCACACCGAAAACCGCGGTTCGGTCGCCGACGCCTCCGTCGCGGAGTCACGCGGTCCGACGCCGCGTTTCAGCACGAATTCGAAATACACGGACCCAAACCCCGAGAGCATCGTCTGCGCACCCGCGCACGCCACCCCGAACAGGTAGTCCGGCGAGACGCCGAGTGTCCGTCCCGAACCCCCGTCGTCGCGCGTCGCCGTCGGGGCGGACTCCCACGACACCAGCGTCACGCCGAGCACCATCACGGTGAGCGTGCGCCACTTCCGGAGCGACACGGGCGTGCCCAGCATGACCACCGCGAAGAACGCGGTGGCGAGCACCTTTAGCTGCGAGATGGCCGTGAACACTGACGCGTTGATGCGCTCCAACGCGGGGTACGATATCAGGTTCACCACCAGGTAGACCAACGCCGGCACCGCCATGCGCGGCGAGTGGCGCGCGACCCGCCGCAAGTGCGCGAGCAGCCCCCCTGGGTTCCCGCGCCCGAAGATCGGGTGCCGCCTCGGCGAGATACTGTCCCGCGCGCCCTCGCGTATCCGCTTCGCCTCCATCGCGACGCTGAACGCCATCTTCATCAGCTCGTTCACCGCGAGCACCGCGTTTTTGCTGAACTGCAGTTTCAGCACCCCCACCGCGTACCGGCGCGCGAGCATGGACGCGGTGTTCTCCACCGCGAGGATGGCGAGGAAAAACGCCGCGAGCACCGCGTGGTCCCGACGGTCCTTGGACGTCGAAGTGGACCTCAGCAGCGCGCCGTTCGCGCCGCTCACGTGAGGGGAGGACGCCAACGAGCCCCCACCTCGCGCGTCCCCGTCTGCAGCGATCGTCTCCACCTCGAGCAGTCCGCCCGAAGTCGACGCAGAGGGCTGCTGCTTGCGGTGCTTGCTCTCGGAAACCCTGCTGCCGAACATCTCGAGGTGTGAGGGGTCCCGAACCCGACCCCTCTTCTCAGCGCGCGCCGCGCGCCGCTCGCCGAGAGTGTGACGCGCGTTCCGCTCCTCCGACGGTAAACAACGCGCGCGCGTTTCTACGTTTGTCTAACCACGTTCTCCGCGGCGCGCGAGAACAGGCCGTGATCAAAATGACATACCTTGAGTTATTAGACCGTCACACGAGGGACAAACCCGCATTTACTTATTTGTAAGAATTCAGCTTCTGGGCACACTTTTTGTTCACGGCGAACAGCGTCCCATTGATGAAGTGGATATCATCTTAGACTTCTAAACCCTCAATAGTTCGGATTAGTTTAAAGTGATCCGAGACTGTGCAAACAGTCTGCAGTGGGTAACACCGCAGAGTAGCTATCTAATTTCCCGGGTTCGACCCCCGGATGGGATACATTTTGGCGACTGGATACCCATACAAAAACTCGTGTCGCGCTTTTTTACGACTGCCTGGTTACTGGCAACCGTTTATTATTGTTTTCGGACTGCTCTTCATCACGCACGCGGGGACGTCGAGGCGGCGACTGCGCATCCAAGGCGCCATCCCCCGTCCAAAAACGCGCATCGGCTCGACGAAGACGCCGCCTACGCGCCTACGCGCGCCGCGCGGGAAAACGAAAGGAAGCGCGCTCGTTCGTGCGCACGTCACCTTTTGTGCAGTCGCAACGTGGTCCTAAGAATACGAAAAGCCGCCTCGCGACTTTTCGCGCAACGCCCGCCGCCCTCGTCCGCCGTCCCGCGCCGCTCACCGGCCGCGGACGCTCTCCGCTCTCTCCTCGCCCTCCGCTCGTCAACCCGACTCGCCGCCGCTTCTCCTCTCCTCGTCACGCGGCTCCGCTCACAGCGAGAAGTTGCCCGCGGCGGGGTCGTTGGGGTCCGCCATGGGCGCCGCCGCCGCCAGCTTCACCTGCGGGATCTCAGTGATCACCGCCTGCGTGGTGAGCACCATCCCGGCGATGGAGCACGAGTTCATGAGCCCCGAGCGGGTCACCTTCTTGGGGTCGATCACGCCGCTCTCCATCATGTCCACGAACTCGCCGGACATGGCGTTGTACCCCATCTCCCAGTCCGACTTCATCACCTTTTCCACGATGACGTCCCCCTCCACGCCGGCGTTGTTGGCGATGATGCGGCACGGCGCGAGCAGCGCCTTCTGGACAATCTCCGCGCCCAGCTTCTCCTCGGGGTCGTCCAGGGTTTCCTTGAAGTCGTCGATCATGAGCGAGAGGTGCACGAACGCGGCGCCGCCGCCCGGAACGATGCCCTCCTCGATCGCGGCGAACGTGGCGTTCTTCGCGTCCTCGATGCGCAGCTTGCGGTCCTCCAGCTCCGTCTCCGTCGCGGCGCCAACCTTGATGACGGCGACGCCGCCGCTGAGCTTGGCGATGCGCTCGGACAGCTTCTGCGTGTCGTAGATGGAGTCCGTCTCCGCGAGCTCCTGCTTGAGCTGCGCGACGCGGATGTCGATTTCCTCGCGCGACGCCGCGTCCGCGATGATCGTGGTGTTGTTGCTGGTGATGTTCACCTTGCGCGCGTATCCGAGGCAGTCCAGGTTCGCCGCCGCGGGGCCGAGCCCGAGGTCCGCGGCCAGGAACGTCGAGCCGGTGACGATGGCGATGTCCTGCAGGAGCGACTTGCGGCGCTCGCCGAAGCCGGGCGCCTTGATGGCGGCGACGTTGAGCACGCCGCGGATCTTGTTCACCACGAGCGTGGCGAGCGCCTCGCCGGTGATGTCCTCGGAGATGATCAGCAGCGGGTCGCCGCCGTTCTGCGACACCTGCTCGAGGATGGGCACGAGGTCCTTCACCTGCTCGATCTTGGCGTCGGTGACGAGGATGCGCGCGCCCTCAAACTCCACGGTGAGCTTCTCGTTGTTGGTCACGAACTGGGGAGAGAGGTACCCGCGGTCAATCTCCATGCCCTCCTCCACCTCGACGAGGGTCTCCAGCCCGGAGCCGTTCTCGATGGACAACACGCCGTCGGCGCCCACCTTCTCGATAGCGTCGGCGATCATCGCGCCGATCTCGTCGTTGTTCCCGGCGGAGATGGACGCCACCGCCTTGATGTCCGCGGAGCCGTTGATGGGCTTCGTCAGCTCCTCCAGCTTGGCCGTGAGGTAGATGCGCGTCTTGTTGATGCCCTTGTTGATGGAAATCGGGTTGGCGCCCGCGGTGACGGACTGCAAGCCGAGACGGATCATCTCGCGCGCCAGAACCGACGCGGTGGTGGTGCCGTCGCCCGCCGAGTCGTTCGTGCGACCGGCAACCTCCTTGATGAGCTGCGCACCCGCGTTCTGCACGGGATCGGGGAGCTCGATCGCGCGCGCGATGGTCACGCCGTCGTTGATCACCTGAGCGTGGACGATGCGGATGAGGAGAGATGATTCGGAAGCACTCCGGGGTCAGTATCCGCCGTCGCGCGAGTAATTCGTCTCGAGACTCCTTCTCGAGCTTCTCGGTTCGCGGAGCGGACAGGCGGAGGCGTAGCGACATTTACCCTAAACCCTGTGAAACGTCCGAGGGGGAAGCGCGCGCGAGGGGTTCGCGCGAGGACGCACCTGAGGCATGCCGGTCTTCTCGGAGAGCACGACGTTGCGGCCTGCGGTGTAATGGGGCGGTGGGAGTCAGAACCGAGGCGAGCCGGGTAGTCACGACACGGCGAGGCGCGCGCGCGAGGGACGATCGTGCGCAGATGACGGTGCGCGACGGACGGTTATCGTCCCGGACGCACCTCGGGGGCCGAGCGTCACCGCGACGGCGTCCGCGAGCTGATCGATACCCTCCTGGATCTTGATGCGGGACTTCATGTCGAAGGTGAGGTTCTTGGCATCCGCGCGGACCTTGAGGGCCGCGCGGGCGCCCGCCGCGCGGGTGGTGCGCGCGGTGACCTTGGAGCCGGTGAAGGCCTGTGGAAGCGATTGGAAGGTACGGGGAAGGAAGGAATCAGCCGCCGCACTTTTTGCCGAAGCGCCGGGTGCGCTATCGCTGGACGCGCGTGTGCGGGCTAGAGGACGGCACACGGCGGGTAGGAGGCGCGCACGAGTACCGTGCGATTCCCCGCCACTCGCTCGCCACACATTCGCGCGAGGCGCCGCTCGGATCGCGCGCCGGGCGCGTTTTCCGAGCGCGCCGTTCCGAAGGAGCGCGACGCGAATCAGCGCCGGTGGAAAAGCGTCCAAAATCGATACGGGACGGCGCCGGACATCGAGACGTACCGTGCGCGCGACGAGAGGGGAAGCCTGCATGACGCCGTGCATTGTGCTACGACTTGTGGTGTGTGCGGTAGGTGAACGAAGTCACGAACCTGTGGCACGTAGAGTGACGAGAAGGCCGTGCTTCCGCCGCACTCGAAGCGAAAAACGTTCTATCCGAAAATCGCTTTTAGCCAGCGCCAACCCGTCCTTGGCAGTGTCGGAGACTCGCCGCACGTCGCACCGCCGACTCGAACTTGATGACGAGCGATTCTTGCAACCGCCCACAACCCCTCGGACATGGGCGGCAAAGGCAAAGCTCCCGGGGGTAAGGGTCCCGGCGGAGGCCGTGGCGGCGGGCGAGGCCGCGGCGGGCGAGGCGGCGGCGGCCACGGCGGCGGCGGCCCGCGACGCGGTGGCGGGCTCCAGCCCGACTGGGCACGGGGTTTCGGCACGCGTTTCTGCTCGTGCACGGTGGAGAACTGCGGGCGACCGCACGAGGGCGACGAGGACCCCGAGGCGAACGACGCCGCGTCCGTGGTGTTCCCCGTCCCCCTCGCGATGTGGGACCTAGGCCAGTGCGACCCGAAGCGTTGCAGCGGTCGGAAACTCGCGCGGTTGGGGTGCCTGCGCGAGCTCAGGCTGCAGCAGCGATTTCCCGGCGTCGCGCTCACGCCGAGCGCGACGGATTGCGTTTCGCCCGGGGACTACCACCTGATCCACAGCGACGGCCTCGCGGTGGTGGACTGCTCGTGGAACCGCCTGGACGACGTCCCGTTCGCGCGCATAAAGTCCGCCGCGCCGCGCCTGCTGCCGTGGCTGGTCGCGGCGAACCCGGTGAACTACGGCAAGCCGTGCAAGCTGACGTGCGCCGAGGCGCTCAGCGCGGGGCTGTACATCAGCGGCTACCGCGACGCCGCCGAGCTCTTGATGAACAAGTTCAAGTGGGGCCACGGGTTCATCACGCTTAATCGAGAGGTGTTGGAGAGCTACGTGGCGTGCGAGACGGGCGCGGAGGTCATAGAGACGCAGAACAGGTGGCTCACCGAGGGCGGGCCCAAGCGCGGGGTCTCCGCGCCCCGCGACTTTCCGGAGTCGTCGGAGAGCGACGAGGATGAGTCATCGGGGAGCGAGGACGACGGCGTGCCTCCCCTGGAACCGAACCGGAACAAGACGCACAATCGCATAGGCGGCGAGTCCCGCCGGTCGGCGTTCCCGTCTCGCGAAATGCCCCCGTCCTCCGAGGACGAAACCGAATCCGAATCCGAATCCGCGGACGCGTCCGGCGGGAACCTCGCCGAGCGCGTCGCCGCCGTCTCCGTGCGCGAAGGAGAGGCGGGACACTAGAGCGCTTTAGATCGAACGTAGGACGTCGTTTCGCGCGATGAGGGGATTTTTTCATGAACACCCCGCGAGAAGAGAGACACGAGACACGCGAAGGCGACGACGCGTCGAGCCTCCGCGGCGACGACGGAAAACGAAAAGCGCCTACCCCGCGCTCTGCGAAGGGACGCGGACGCGCGTCACTTTCACCCCAGCCTTGGGCTTGCGCTTCCTCCCCCCGCCCCCTTTCTTCCGCGCGCGCGTTGGCGGGTCGGGCGTCGGCGCGTGCGGGGTGCCGTAGATCTCGCGGTTGATCGCCTCCATGTCATCCGCCGCCTCCTCCGCGGTGAGCGTCAGGTTGAACGTCGGCTGCGCGCGCCCACCGAGGACTCGCGGTCGGCCGACGAAGCGTGTCTCCGTGGGCGGGACACCGCAGTAGTACGCGGGGGGCGTCTTTTTCCCTGGTTCGCCGTCCGCCCACCGCGTGAGCTCCCAACGCAAGAAGCCGGGGGTGACGAGCCTGGGGTCGAGGTCCATGACGTCAGCCATGTTGAGGCGCCCGCGAGAGTGCCCCACGTCCGCGTGGGGCGCGACGAGTTCCTCGGCACGAACGACTATGTAAAACAAAAAACCTTTCGGGCCCGAAAAGAAAACGTGAAGTTCGCGCGAGACGCCTTGGTCGTCGGCGCGAACGCTCCCGTATACGTAACGGCTGTTACGTATACGCGCGCGCCTGAACAGAAAGCCGCCGTCTTGATACGTCACAAACCTCCCTCTCATACTCTACTTAAGATATCGACCTCAAATCAGGTCCGCGACGTTCTGAGGCATCTCGTCGATCTGCGTGGAGTAGTACTGCTCTATGTCGCGGAGCTCGCCGCCGTCATCCGCCTTGACGAAGTTGATCGCGACGCCCTTGCGCCCGTACCGCCCGCTGCGCCCGATGCGGTGGATGTAGTTCTCGCGAACCAGCGGTAGGTCATAGTTTATGACCAGCGAGACCTGCTGCACGTCGATGCCTCTCGCCCAGACGTCCGTGGTGATGAGCACGCGCGTCGTGCCCCCGCGGAACTCGCCCATGATGGCGTCGCGCTCCTTCTGGGGCATGTCGCCGTGCATCGCCGAGACGGTGAAGTTGTTGGCGCGCATCTTCTCCGTGAGCCAGTCAACCTTCTTCTTGGTGTTGCAGAAGATGACCGCCTGCGTGATGGTAAGCGTGTCGTACAGGTCGCACAGCGTGTCGAACTTCCACTCCTCCTTCTCCACCGCCACGAAGAACTGCTTGATCCCTTCCAGCGTCAGCTCGTCGCGCTTCACCAGGATGCGGATCGGGTCCGTCATGAACTTGGAGGTCATCTCCAGCACATCCACCGGGAGCGTCGCGGACACGAGCACCACCTGCGTCTCCGGGGGCAAGTACCGGTACACGTCGTAAATCTGTTCCTTGAATCCTTTGTTCAGCATCTCGTCCGCCTCGTCCAGCACTAAGGTTTTGATGTTTCGCGTGCGTAAGTTCCGGCGCTTGATCATGTCGAACACGCGACCGGGCGTGCCGCTCACGAGGTGCACACCCCGGTCCAGCACCTTGGCGTCCTCGCCCACGGACCTCCCCCCTATGCACGCGTGCACCTGTACGCTCATAAAGTTCCCGAGTGCGAGCGCGGTCTTCTCCGTCTGCGTCGCGAGCTCGCGCGTGGGGGAAAGCACCAGCGCCTGCACCTCGCGCGTGGACGTGTCGAGCATCTGGCAGAGCGCCAGCGAGATCATCGATGTCTTGCCCGTACCGCTCTGCGCCTGCGCGATGACGTCGCGCCCGGCGCAGATGGGCATGATCGCCCTCTGCTGAATCGCGGAAGGCTTTTCGAAGCCGTACGAGTACAGACCTCGCAACAGGTCCTCGCGGATGCCCATCGCGTCGAACGTCGACGTGACGCTCACGCCCTTCGACGTCTCGAAGCTGATGTTCTCGTCTTTGTCGTGATCCGTCCGCATTTCCTCGTCGCGCGAGCCCTTGATGTCATCGCGAGCGTCCCTGTCCCGCCCCCGGTCCCTGTCTCTGTCTCTGTCTCTGCCCGCGCGGGGCATGGCGACCGAAGAGGCGACGCGCGGTGGTTCCGCGGCGAAGCGTCTCGAGAAGTGAGGAGACGACGGGGCAATTCAACCCTAAAAGTCGGCGGTGCTCGTCGGTTCGCGCGCGCGCGGCGAAAATCGCGACGATTTTTTCATGCAGAAAACAACAACACACCGCGCCGCACGATGGCGTGCGCGTCGCTCACCCAGGCGCCTCGCGCGGCATGCCACCATATGCCCAGTGCCTCGTCGAGACCGGCGAGGGCCTCGTCGAAGCGGCCCTCGCCGTGCGTCCACCCGCGCGTCTCATCGCGCGCTTCGGTTTCGACATCTTATCTGTCTAGCCGGAGGGAGGCGCGCGTGTCTCGACGCGCCGACCCCTCGAACGGGGACTCGGCGTCCGCGTCTCTCGACGACGCGTCTCTCGACGACGCATCTCCCGACGCCGTTCCCGCGGGCCGCCCCGTGCCCGAGGCGGGCGAGCTCGTGCTGGTGGTGGGCGGCGCCGGGCGCGTCGGCACCAGGCTGGTGACGACGCTTCGCTCGATGGGCGTCGCGACGCGCGTCATGACGCGCGACCCGTCGTCCGCCGCCTCCGCGGCGCTCCGCGCGCTGGGCGCGGAGATCGTGCGCGGCGACGTCACAGACGACGACCCCGCGCGCGTGGACGCCGCGGTCGCGGGGTGCACGCGCGTCGTGGCGTGCTTCGGCGCGCAGAGGATCTCCAAGCCGAGCGACGCGCTGTTTCTCTTCGACGAGGCGCGCGGGCCCGGCGCGACGGACGAGCGCCACCCCGCGGCGGTGAACCACCGCGGGGTCGCGAGGCTGGCGGAGGCGTGCGCGCGCGCCGGGACGGTGCGGCGCTTCGTGCGTGTCACGGGCATGTCCGCGGGGTACCCCCCCTTCGACTTCGTCGCCGTCGCGCTCAACGCCGCGCTCTCGATGACCATCCGATGGCAGCGCCTCGGCGAGGCGGCGACGCGCGCGCTCAAAGAGGCGGACCCCCCGGTGGAGTACGCCGTCGTGCGCCCGGGGAACCTGCTGGAGGGCCCGCGGCCGGACGGCTCGGTGGTCGTGATCGGGTACGGCGGCGCGCGCGTGCCCGCGGGAAAGGTGAGCCGCGACGACGTCGCGGAGTGCGTCTTGTCGGCGACGTTCGCGGCGAACGCGGCCAACGCCACCGTCGGCGTCGCGGGGAAGGCGGCGCCCTCGGGCGGCGTCGCCGCGGAGATGTCCTGGGACCCGGCGCGCGGCATGCACTACCGCACGGTGGCGCTCGCGGACGAGGTGTTCGAGGGCGAGGACGTGCACTCGATGATGGCGCAGGTGCGCGAAGATGAGGACACGCTGGAGCCGCAAACGTATGAGCCGTACGTCGCCGCGTTCTTCGCGCTCCTCGCCGGCGTCGGCGCGTTGGTGAGCTGCGGCGTCGCGCGGCTCGCCAAGACAGTCGTCGGCTGGGCTCTGGGCGCCGCGTAGCCGGGGGAGGGAGCGGCGTCGCTCGCGGCGTCGCTCGCGGCGTCTCGATCGGGATACGTCGTGGTTCATAGGTGTGTGCTGGTATCGTGTTATATACGGCGCGACGAGCCGCCGCTCGGCTATACATATGCGCGCGTTTTCGCGAGAAACGCGACTTCGGTTCACTTGCGGATGTTCGAGAGCCGGATGTCGAAGAGCAGCGTCCGGTTGAAGTCCTTCAAGGTCTTGTTGTCCAGGACGAAATCGAGCGCGCGCTTCCCGCCGAAAGTGGTGGGCACGGGCCCGACGGTGTACCGCTGCGCTGGGTCCCTGCTGTACGCGAGCTTCTCCTCCAGCTCCCCGGGGATCTCGATGCGGCGGATCCCGCCCTGGCGCATGTCCAGCACCGCCTCTTCGAACGCGGGGATGGCCTGCCCCTGCCCGATGGTGAACACGAAGGGCGTGTCCGTCTCGCGCGTGGACTCGATCTTCTTCGCCTGGTACCCCGCGGTGTACCCCACCCACTCGATGACCACGGTCTGCCCGGGCCGGGGCGTCGCGCCGTCGCCCACGCGCAGGTCCGCGAAGCGCGCGCCGGAGGGGGACTGCACGAAAGGCACGTCCCCGGGCCCCAGCGACGAGTTGCTGTTCGAGCACTCCGTGCACTCCGTGTCCGCGACCGCGGGTGGTACCGAAACGAGCATACCGGCAGCGAGAGGCGCGAGCGCGATCGACGCCAGGTGCGCGCGGCGCGAGGTGCTCGCCGTCTCCGCCGTCTCCGAAGCGCACGTCGTCGTGGCGCTTCGGGAGGACGCCATCGGCGTTTTCGCGGGCCGGGACAGCACGGCGCTCGACGCGGCTCGGCGGCGGTGCGCGGGCGCGGCGCACGAGGCGGGGGCCACCACGGGAGCGCGCATCAGCGTGTTCATGATCGCGGCGAAGGGTTTTGGGTCGAACGAGGCGGATGCGTCCGCGTGCGGAGCTGTGTGGGTCGGAGGGTTAAATCGACATCGATGCTGACTGGTCTCGGATGACCCGCGTCCGTGGACGGTGTCGACGTGGAAGACGACGCGTGTTTCTTTCGTAAATCGATCCGGTTCGTTACAGTCGAACCGAGCGCCGCCGCGCCGGATCCGCGCGCCGCGCCGCGCGTCCTTCACCAATCGGCCGACGCCGTCGGCACCTCGTCTCACGAAAGAACGCGCACATCTCGACGCGCTTCGAACGTCACGATCGCGCCGCGATGGGGAGCATCATCGGGAAAATCACGGAGGAGCTTCCGAGGCACGAGGTGCTGACGAAGACCGCGTCCTACGAGATCCGGCGCTACGCGCCTTGCGTGGTCGCGGAGACGGGATTCCAGTCGAAGAAGGGGATGTTTGAAGGCGACCAGGGGAACTCGTTCATGCGACTCGCGGGCTTCATCGGGGTCATGGCTAAGCCCAAGAACGAGCAGGCGGCGCCCATCGCGATGACCGCGCCCGTGCTGATGAACAAGGCGAGCGACGACGGGTCGTACAAGATGTCCTTCTTCCTGCCCGCGAGCCGCTTCGGGAGAGCCTCTGACGCACCTGTCCCGACGGACCCGAACGTCACGATAAAGGACGTCCCTTCGAGGACCGTCGCCGTGCGGACGTTCAGCGGGAACATGCGCGCGGCGCTCATCGCGGAGAAGGACAGGGAGCTGCGCGACGCGCTCGCCGAAGACGGTGTGCGCCCCAAGGCGGGTGCGGAGGTGATGGCCGCGGGGTACAACCCGCCGTGGACGCCGTGGTTCCTGAAAACCAACGAGGTGCTCCTCGAGGTTGAAAAGTAGGTCCGCGGCGAAGGCGCGTTCTTCCGGGCCGAAAACGCGCGAGAGACAAACTAGAGCTCGTATGCTAGCCGCGAATAGAAAGAGACCGAAAGTCCGAAACGCCATCACCTCCCCACGCCTCTACACGCAGACGACACCTTCTACTACGTGCGCTTCCGCAACACCAAGACGGCGCCGTCGTGTTCGCGGCGCACCGTCCGATCGACGCGCGCGCGCGCCTCGTCGAAGCGCGGTTTCCAAAACGTCGCGTGCGCGGCGGAGGCGCCGCAGAGCTCCAAGCCGCGGAGCATCAGCCTCTGCGTCCACTCCAACGCGTCGTCGCGCACGAACGCGCACGCCTGGTCCTGGAGCACGACCGCGGCGGCATCGAGCGTCTCCAAACACACGGCGTCGGCCGCCGTGCTTCCGGACGGACGCGTCCCTTCGTCGCCGCCGACGAAGGTTTCGGAGGCTTCGGCGACGAGCGCGTGCACGGCGGTTTCCAGGCTCGCCGCGAGCGCGTCCACTTCGGCGTCCGAGCGCGCCGGCGCGTAGACGTTTTCTTCAGTCTCAGCTGAAGAATTCTTCAGTCTCACCGCGGACGCATCGCGAGTTATGCCGTTCGTCGCGGTCGCGAAATGGCCACCTTCACGATCACCCTCACGATCACCACTGCGATCGTCGCAGATATCCGTCGCGCGTATCCCGTCGTCGCCGTCATCCGCGACGGCGACGCGCGTTCGCCGCGGCGGATCCGGTGACGTCTTGGCGAAAAACGACGCCGCGTTTTTTTGTCCGGCGGCGGCGGCGTTCTTGCCACCCTTCGAGCGCGTGCGCGCGCCCGCCCGCCGCGCGCACATGATCTTCTCCCTGGCGGCGCGCTCGTAGTGCGCGCGCAGCGTGCGCACCTCCTCCTCGCCGATCGCCTCGAGGACCTCGGGGTCGATCTGCGAGAAGGACGCGGGCAAGCCGTCGTCGCCGGCGTCGCCGCCGGCGTCCTTCCTTTTCCCCGCGCGACGCGCCGGGGGCGTCGCAGCCGGCCCCGCCGGCCCCGCGGGACGCTTCGCCTCGCCTGGGACGCAGCGCGCGGCGCGCACGCCCAGGTGCGCGCCGAAGGCGTCGAACGCGACGCCTCCGGACGACTCGCCGGTGGTGGGGTCGTGTATCCGGCGGGCTTTCGAGGACCCGCGCGCCCCTAGCGGCGTCGCCCGCGTCCCCGGCCGAAAACGCGAAATCTCGTCGCGCACCTCGGGGGGGAGCGACGCCCACGTCTCGTCGTCGATTTTGTCCGTCTCGGGCGCGGCGGCGGCGGCGGCGAACGAGGAGCGACGCGCGTACCGCGCGGCTCGTTCGGTGGCCTTCGAAGCGGTCACGGCGTCCGTACCCGCCGCGGGCGCGAAAGAGTCGTCGTCGTCGCGCGCGTCGCGCGACGAAACGCCGAAACCCGCCGCGTTTTTTTTAGTGAAACGGTTTTTCGCCTCCACGCCCTCGGACCAACGCACGCGCTTGCGCGTCTCGCGCGAGCGCGTTTTTTCTTTTTTCAGCCCGCCGCCGCCTCCGGGCGCGCCCGCCATCTCCCGCGGTGGATCCAGCGCAGGATCCAGCAGAGGATCGCGCGTGGCGTTCGCGTCGTCCGAGACCCCGACGCTCGCGAACGAAACCTCGCCGTCGTTTCGTTTCGTTCCGGCGGGCTCCGTCGCGGGAACCGCGCCGGCTTCCACGCCCGCCGCGCGAAGCGCCTCCGCCAGCCGCGACGCCTCCGCGCCGAGGTTTTTTTCGTGCGTTTTTTTTACTCTTTTCCCGGAGGTGGTCCCGGAGCCGGAAGGCACCACCAACGCCTCCCACGCGCTCACGGGAACGATGCTCCACCGCGATTCCGAGTCCACCATCGAGGCGAGCGCGGCGTACGCCGCCGCGGAAGCCGCGCGCGTCGCCGCGAACCGCGCGGAAGCGCGCGCGTCGTCGTCGCCGGGGGGGAGCGCCTCGAGGTGGTCGC